>JAABUQ010000572.1_pt1 | contig 86371 bp, 83 predicted proteins | sample 5560001 | NCBI WGS metagenome assembly JAABUQ01 (sample SAMN10711888, study PRJNA513371) | rock metagenome | isolation source: Antarctica rocks | place: Antarctica: Victoria Land, Finger Mt nord | collected 2015-12-18 | reverse complement strand
CCTAACCCTAACCCTAACCCTAACCCTAAATTTTCTTTGTTAATTTTTTTATTTTGTTTAATCTTAAATACTATATATAAAAGTAAAATTTTATTTATTTTTTAAAACTTTAAATAAAAGATTAAAAATTATTTCTTAATAATATATAAATATATATTTAATTAATCGAACTTTAAATTAATTAAATTTTATATAATTATTTAAGAATTAATAAAATAAAAGTAGAATAATTAATAGAATAAAATTATTATAAATTTTATATTAATAAATTATTATTTTTTCTTTTCTTAAACTTGTTTAATTTATGTATAAATTATAAAAAGATTAAATTCTTTATATTTAATTATTTGTTTATTATTTTAATAAAATAATTATATATATTTTGAATAATTGCTTTAAGAATAAAATTAATATATATTTTTATTTATATTAATAAATTTTAATATTAAAGAAATTTTATAATATATTATTTCTTTATATATTTTAGTTTAAAGTTTAAAAAAATTACTTCTTTATATTATATTTTATTTTAAAATTATAAAATATTAAAGAATTATTCTTAATATAATTAATTAATATAATTGTTAATATAATTGTTAAATTAAGTCGAACATTTTTTTCTTAACTTAATTTATTTTCTTAAATTTCTTAGAATTAAATTAAAATTAAGATATAAACTTAATTTTAAAATTAAATTTTATCAAGTTAATGTTAAGAATTTAAGTTAATTTCGTCGTATTAATATTTATTTATTTTATTTTATTTTATTTATATATTAATTAAATTAAATTAGCGCAAAGTTTACGTTAATTATATATAATTAACGTATTATATAACGTTACATAATTAAATAAATTAAATTAAATACTTATATTACGCTAATACTTTTATAAGAAAAATTAGAAAAAAATATATTATTAAAAAGATTTATAAACGTTCTTAAATAATGTAAGCAAATATCTAATAATAAAAATTACAATTATAAACAATCTTATATTTAATAAATCTTTATAAATAATTTAATAAATTAAGATAATAATAAATAAAAACTTAAAATAAGTTAAATATAATTTATAAAAAAATTACGTTCGAAAGTTATATATTTTATTATTATTTAAGATTTAAAATATTTAAAATGTTTAAAATTTTAATTATTATAATTATCTTAATTTTAAATTTAAGATATTTAAACGTTAAATTATCTTAATTATTTTAATAATAAATCTTTTCTTTTTAATTATTTTATAAAGAGTAATATGCGACAAATAATATTTATTACTATGTAACTTATAATATTATTTTCTTTCTTTAAGAATTTTTGTTCTAAAATAATTTATTCTTTTTTATTATATTAATTAAATTAATTACTAAATAACGTTATAATTTTACTATTAATTATTATTATAAATACGCTTTTTTCTTAATGTGTTTTTGTTAAATTTGCATTTTATTTAACGTATTTTATTAAATAAATAAAGAATATCTTAAATATAAAAAATATTATTAAAAGAATTAAAAATGTAATTTAACTTTTAATTATTAAAAAATAAATAAAATTATTTAAAAAACTAAAAAGCTAAATAATAAAATTCTTAAATTATATTTAAGAATTACATAAAAGACAAAATAAAGAAAATATTAACTTTGTTATTTAAAAAATGTAAATAATGTAAAGTTAAAAAATATTTTAAAAAATTAAAAAAATAAGAAAGAAATTAAATATATTAAAGAAATGTTCGAAGTTTTATTTAATATTATTATTAATTTTTTATTATTTGCTCTTTTGTTTTTTAATGTTTTATTAATTCTTATAAATAATTTTATTATTAACGAAATTATCGTAATTTATTAAAGTATTTCTTTAAATTTTTAAGTAACTTTTATATATTTTTAAAGATAAAATATTCTTTTTATTTAGTGTGAAAACTCAAAATAGATGTTGCACGCTAATTGGAAAGACTATCTAAGATAACATTCAAGAACGATGCGTGTAATGCGATTGCTTCTACATCTTCGACGTTAAGATCGATGAAATTTGCGACAAATATAGAAGTTGCTATTGTACGTAAGCGAGAATTGTGTGTGATTAAAGACGTACTTACGAGAGATAGAAAGCGATTGAAGTCGCGTCGAGAACTAATTCGTGTTTAGAACGAATTTGTCGATGAACAATGTAAACGTTGAATTCGATGCAAGATCGATTTAAGAAAATAAGAAAGAAAGAAGTGATGCTTTTGAGAGCGTCATTGAGGGAATAATTTGAGATGTTGATGCAACGATAAGAATCTAGAAACGCGTGCGACGTGAAATGAAATTAAAGCTAACGTTCGTCGTCGAAAGCGCGAAAGAGAAAGCTAACTAAAGCGAAAGAGATTCGAGAGTGAAGAGCGAGTTCGTGATGATAACGATGAAAAACTAGAGAAGAAGAATTTGCGTTGTGATGTTGTTCGCGATCTAACTAGTGATCGAAGCGATCACGAGCGAAATGATTATGTCGTAGAGAGTGAGAGAAGGCGCTTGCATTGTTGGCAAGGTCTCAAGAGAAACGTTAGGAAGTATAAGGGTAAGAAGAGCGAAAACTTGCTAGTAATAGTTTGCGAGATATTGAGCATACTAAGCGTTGCGACGATCGCCAAGGATGGCTTGATAATCGCGTTGCCTTGCAAGCTTCTTCTTTCAAGTAAAAGAAATTGATCTTTGATCGCGAGTCATGTTAACGTAAATAAAATTCAAATGAATGAGCGAAAAAAAGAGCGAGAAACGAAGAGAGAGCAAATAAGTTCGAGGAATTCGAGAAGACGCATCGCTAAATAAGATAGATATAGAACTTCCAACAATTCTTCACAAAAAATCTACGCTTTAATATGCTCATTGCGCAAAAAGCTAAAATTCTTTCAACGACGTAAATGAAGTAAGACAATCGCTTATCTTGTCGCTAATTAATCGATAATATGATTGGGCGACGATTTCGATCTAATTATATGTTGCCAACAACGAGGAAGCAAACGAGAGATCGTTCGCTTTATGTTAAACTAAACCTAGACTATTGATAGACGATAAAAAGATTCTAAGTGAATAAGTCGTAATTGAAGAAAAAAACTATCGATCGCTAGCGAAATCTGCGAGACATTCGAGTCGACGTCGATGACAATATGTTGATAATAACGATCGCATAGTAGAATCTTGATCTTTTGCAAAACTTGCGAACGTTGATGGCGAAGACGATTGCGAGAGCGACGAGTCTCGATAATTTAAGATAAAGCGCGACGACTTATGTTGCGAACGCAAAGACAAGAAAGCGTTAAAAAAGAAAAAAATTCAAAATAAATAGTAGACATCGAAGTTGATGAAGCAAAGCGAGAATTGCGAGTTAAAATCGTTGCGCGAGCTTTATTAATTAACAAACGTTTTATCGTATCAAACGCGAAGCTAGATTTATAGACAATAGCAAATTATACAAAAGATTAATCAAAATAGTGGGAATCGTATTAAGCGACGAGCTAGTCGAACGAAAGTCGCATATCAAGAGATAAATTCTAAAAGTCGAAAAGAACGCTTAAGACGATTGCTTTGACTTAATAGCTTAAGAGTTAATTGCGAGAGACAATAAAACGTTCGCAATTAAATATCGACGATCTTGTACACAATTAAAGAGTTGCAAATCGAGAACAATGCTTCGATGTTTGTAGTCTTCATTTTGGATCAAGAACGTTGCGATCAAATTAAACGAAAATCGTCGACTTAAGTTGCAAAGCTTAATCTTAACGAATCGAACAAACTCGAAACTCGCGTGCGATCAACTCTTATTCTTAATTCAAACGCTCTAATTACTAAATCTAGCGTTTGTTGTATCGCGACTCGTTGCTTCGAAGAAACGTTAACGAATTCTTTACTTAACATTGTATTAATAAATCGACGCATAATAAGAAACAATGTAAGAAATAAACATTCGAACTTGAAGATCAAAATAATTTTAACAAGACTTTTACTTTAATTAAAGAACAAATTATTAAGTGCGAAAAAGCGATTCTTTGTTAAGAAATCAATGACGCTATAATCGATAGAAACGATCGTTCAAGAATGCGAAAAAGAGATAAAAGACTAGATATCAACAATAAAAAACACATCGCATTGTATCTTAACAAGAAATAACGAATAAATTAAAAAAGAATGTAAAAGAATTATTTGCATCAAAATGTTAATAAAATTAAGCAAAATTAACAAACGTTTCGAAACTTTTATCTTAAAAAGATCAACTAAATGCGAGTCGCAACAAGAGAAAAAAAAAAAGATCTATTAAATAATTAAGAAGAAAAAATCGATAATGTTTATAAATATCTTATAATTTACTTAGTTTTATCTTGCGATTAAGAAATTAGAATAAAATTAAAATAAAAAGCTTTAACGAACGTTAAACGCTCTTTAATCTATTTTGTTTATAAACATTCTAAAGATTTTATAAGAAACTTATCTATTATAAGCAACTTAGAAATCTTAAGAATAATAAGAAGAAATGTGTAAAAACTCAAAATAAATGTTGCACGCTAATTGAAGAAATTGCTCAAGATAACATTCGAGAACGATGCGCATAATGCGATTGCTTCTACATTTTCGACGTTAAGATTAATAAAATTTGCGATAAATATAAAAGTCGTTGCTATACGTAAGCAAGAATTGTGTATAATTAAAAACGTATTTACAAGAGATAAAAAGCAATTAAAGTCGTATCGAAAGCTAATTTATATTTAAAACGAATTCGTTAATAAACAATGCGAACGTTAAATTCGATGCAAGATTAATTTAAAAAGACAAAAAAAAGAGAAATAATGCTTTTAAGAGCGTTATTAAGAGAATTATTTAAGATGTTAATGCGACGATAAGAATCTAAGAACGCGTACAATATAAAATAAGATTAAAGTTAACGTTTATTGTCGAAAGCGCAAAAGAAGAAGCTAATTAAAGTGAAAAAGATTTAAGAATAAGAAACGAGTTCGTAATAATAATAATAAAAAATTAAAGAAAAAGACTTTGCGCTACGATATTGTTCGTAACTTAATTAATAATCGAAGCGATTACAAACGAAATAATTATATCGTAGAGAATAAAAGAAGACGTTTGCGTTGCTAGTAAAATCTTAAGAGAAACGTTAAGAAATATAAAGATAAGAAGAACAAAAGTTTATTAATAATGATTTACGAAATATTAAACATACTAAGCGTTGCGACGATCATTAAGAATGACTTGATAATCGCATTATCTTGCAAGCTTCTTCTCTTAAATAAAAAGAATTAATCTTTAATTGCGAGTTATATTAACGTAAATAAGACTTAAATAAATGAGCGAAAAAAAAAGCGAAAGACGAAGAGAAAACAAATAAGTTCAAGAAATTCAAGAGAACGCATCGTTAAATAAAATAAATATAGAATTTTTTATAATTTTTTATAAGAAATCTACGCTTTAATATGTTTATTGCGCAAGAAATTAAAAAATTTTTAACGACGTAAATGAAGTAAAACAATCGTTTATTTTGTTGCTAATTAATCGATAATATAATTGAGCGACGATTTCGATTTAATTATATGTCGTTAGCAACAAGAAAGTAAACGAAAGATCGTTCGCTTTATGTTAAATTAAATCTAAACTATTAATAGACAATAAAGAAATTTCAAGTAAATAAATCGTAATTAAAAGAGAAAACTATTAATCGTTAACAAGATTTGCGAGACATTTAAATCGACGTTAATAACAATATGTTAATAATAACGATTGCACAATAGAATCTTGATCTTTTGCAAGACTTGCGAACGTTAATGACGAAAACAATTATAAAAGCGACAAATCTTAATAATTTAAGATAAAATGCAACGATTTATGTTGCGAACGCAAAGACAAGAAAGCATTAAAAAAGAAAAAAATTTAAAATAAATAATAGACATCGAAGCTAATGAAGCAAAGCAAGAATTGCGAATTAAGATCGTTGTGCGAACTTTATTAATTAACAAGCGTTTTATTGTATTAAGCGCGAAGTTAAATTTATAAACAATAGCAAATTATACAAAGAATTAATCAAAATAGTGAGAATTGTAATAAGCGACAAGCTAGTTGAACGAGAGTCGTATATCAAGAAATGAATTCTAAAAATTAAAAAAAACGTTTAAGATTATTGCTTTAACTTAATAGCTTAAAAATTAATTGCGAGAGACAATAAAACGTTCGCAATTAAATATTAACAATTTTGTACAAAATTAAAGAGTTGCAAATCAAAAGCAATGTTTTAATATTCGTAGTTTTTATATTAAATTAAGAAGATTGCGATCAAATTAAACGAAAATTGTTAACACAAATTACAAAGCTTAATTCTAATGAATTGAACAAACTTAAAAATCGTATACGATTAACTTTTATCTTTAATTTAAACGCTCTAACAATATAAGAAAATTTATGTTAATGTATTTTATCTTTATGTTGTTTTATCTAACATAATTTAAGAAATTAATTTATCTTTTGTTAACAATAGAAAAAGAAAAAAATTAGCGCAAAACTATCAAATTTAAATTTATTAAAAATTCGTTAAATATTAAAAAACGCAAGATAAAACAAGAAGAAAAGCTCGTTATCTTTAAGAAACTTAAGCAATAATTGTTCGCAAAAAGAAAACTTAATCTATAACAAATAATAGCGAACAATATTTAATATTTCTTTGTTTAAGTCTTAAAGAAAGATTTTCTTTTTTTACTTTAATCTTTGTTTTCTAAAGATTAATTAATATTTCTATTTTCTTGCTTAAAAGAATTAAAGACTTTTATCTTAATATATATAAATAAATAAATTTTTATTTTCTTAAAGAAATTAAATATTTTTTGATCTTAAATATTAAGTATTGTTTTTTTATTAATCTTGATTTTACAATTCTTGTAATAACGTTTAAAGAATTATGTTATAAATTAAAAATATAATAAAAGTATTAAGACAAAAAACTTAAGTTTCTTCTAGATAAATTAATTTTTTAAATATTAAGATTTGTAACAATTTACGAATTTGATTTTCTTAAACATAAAATTTTTATTAAATATAAGTTTTTATTCTAGCATTTAAAGAATGTTAAATTTACGAATTTTCGAATACTTTTATCTAGATTGCTAGATAAACTATTATGTTTATTTTAACAAGTTTATCGTTTTCTATTATTAAACAAATACATAACATTTATTACGAACAAAAATCTTAATATCGCAATTGTAAAAAAAGATTAATATAAAATATAAATATTAACATATTTAATAACATTTAATACGTACAATTTAATCTTAAACTTTTTAATCTAAAACATTAAGAATAAAAAAAAATTCTCTTCTTAATTCTTTTTATTATTAATATATTAGCTAAATTTATAATAGAAAAAATTAATATAAATGCTTTAATCTTTTATGCGATTTCTAAAATTTATAAAACTTTATAAAGTATATAATTTATTATGTTTATGCATTTTTATATTACGAATAAATTAACTTAATTTATGCAAATTATATTTTATTTTCTAGAAATTTATTTCTTATAAATGTGTATATCTTTTAAATCTTTTGTTTAAAAATTTCTTTATTATAATAAAAAACATAATTAAGTTAAAAGACTTTTTCTTTTTAAGAACGTTTAATTTATATATATTAACGTTTTTTGTAAAAAACTTTGCGATATTATTCGCAAAATATTAAAAAGAAAATTTAAATACTTAGATTATTTATAGAACTTTCTAGTTTAATCTATAATTTTTTTAAACAATACAATTTTCTTTTAATTTAAAAATTAAATTTATTATTAATTTAAAAATATTATTATAAATTTTTTCTATAACTTTTTATTAACAAATTTATATTTAATTTATTTTAAGAAAAAACAAAACATTAATGTTATTTCTTTCTATTAAAGATAAATTAATAATTATTTCGCAATTATTTTTTTTATTAAAAACGTATTAAAGATGCGTATATTTAATTTAATTTTAAACTAAATTATATTATAAGAGTTTTTTTTCTTAAATGTTTTTGTTTACTTTTATGAGCAAAGTATTTGCGTTTATTTCTACGCAAAAAAACTTAATTATTATTAGTTTCTATTATAAAACTTTGTTTATTCTTATTATATTAAGAAAAAAACAATTAAAATAAAATCATTTTGTACAACTTATTCGTTTATAAAGAAATTATATTTCTTAAAACGCAAGAAGACGTTTTAAAAAATTCTAAATATTCGAAATTACTTAGAACAAATAATGAGTAATTAATTTACATAGATAAAATAAAAGTTTTCTAATAATGAATTTTCTTATAAGAAGAAAATAACGCTTATAAATGTTTTATTTATTCTTATTTATTATAATCTCGCATAAATCTTTATTATTTTTCAAGAAATTTATAACGAAATATACGTTTATTAAAGAAAAACAATATTAATGTTAAAGATTATATCGTTTTTTATTAAAGTAATGAAATCATTATCTAGAACAAAATTTCTTTAAAATTTTATTTAAAAAATTAATAAAGAAATATTATCTTCTAATAGAAAAACTTTTCTCTAAAAATGTTTATCATTACTAGTGTTTTTATTTTGACACAAAATTAACATTTAATTTTAACTTTAATTTTTAATTTTAATCTAAGAATTAAGAGTTAAGATTAAGTTATATAAATTCTAGAAATTATATTAAGATTTCGAAATTCTAATTAGCGAATCTAATAAAATAAGATAAACGAAACGAATTTTAAATTAAAATTTGTCAAAATAAATACTTCAATATTTAGACAAATAAATAATTATTTAATTTTTAAACAAAACGAATTATATTCTTCTATTTAAATTATATAAACAAAAGATGAATTTTTTTTAATAAACAAATGTTTAAGACTTATATTATTATCGAAAATTTCTTTAATTTAACTTAAACTTTATAAATATTTAATGCTTTTAAGATGCAAATAAAAGTTAAATTATAATTAATCGAAAATTTCTATTTAATAACAATTTTTTTAACTAATTATTATATATATTTATAAAATAATTAAATAGAATTTCGCTTTATAATACAATTTTTTAATCTTTCGAAATATTTATAAATTAATAAAGTTTCTAGCAATTTCGAAAGCTTTATATTATAAGAGTACTAGATTTTCTCTCTTGTATTTATATATATATTTAGCTTTAATAAAGTTTTTTAATGTTAATTTTTAATGTTTGTTGCTTTAAATCTTGTTATTATTATTTAATTATTAAAATATAAAGAAGAATTTTGAATTAAATACTTAAAGACAATTTTTGTTCTTTTTCTTTTCTTTTGTTATTTTTTATTATTATTGCATTAAATCGTTGCAATAACATAATTATTTATATATTTTTAATAATTAAAAAATTTCTATTAATTTAATAAAAAATTATAATTGTAAATAATATTATTAATATAAACATTTTTCGATCTAAATTTTAAGAATTTATTTTAAGAATTTTTTAGAAATATTATTAACGCAAATGCGATTAAACGTTAAATTATTATTTTCTTTATTTAGAGATAATATTTCGAGTTATTAATAAAATAAGTGTAGTTTATATTTATTTATATTACAACTCGCGCATTATATTTCTTTAATATATATTTAATATTCTTGAAAGAAATAATATTATATACGAAAGTCTAATAATTAAATATTTTATTATTTTTTTTTCTTTTTAAATAAATTTTGCGAAGCTTTGAAAAAGAAAATGCAATAATAGTAATTCTTATCTTAAATTATAAATATTTTCGCAAAAACATCTTCTTTTCGCATTTAATGTTACGATTTACTTTTTTAAATTTAAAACATTTATTATTTTTTTCTTTTTATTTCTCTTATTATTTGTTACAATTTTCTCGTTATTCGCATTATTTTAATTTAATTTATTTTCTTAAATCTTATAGAATTAAATTAGAATTAAAATATAAATTTAATTTTAAAGTTAAATTTTATTAAGTTAATGTTAAGAATTTAAGTTAACTTCGTCGCATTAATATTTACTTATTTTATTTTATTTTATTTATGCGTTAATTTGATTAAACTAGTTTAGAATTTACGTTAATTATATATAATTAATATAAATTTTATATTAATTTAATTAAATTAATACATTACGTAACTTTACGTAATTAAATAAGTTAAATTAAATATTTAATGCATTTTATGCGTTTAATTTATTCGATTAAATTAAAACTTTTATTTAATCTTAAAATTAAAATTAAAATTATTAATTTATTTAAATTAAAATTTAATTCGTTAATTACGTTACATTATCTATTTTAATCTCTTTATTACTTGCATTGTTTGTCGCGAATTTCTTCTTTCTTGTATTATTTATTATAAATTTCTTTTTATTATTTCTATATAATTGTTTTAATCGTTTTATATTTTTATTAAATTTAATTAAATCTTTAAATAAATTAATTTATTAAGAATAAATATGCTTTTTTAATATTTATGTAACGATTTCTTAAAATAATGTTTAAGTTTTAAGACTTTTGTAATATATTTTATTAAATGTTTTTTAAATGTATTTCTTATTTTATTTAACAAAGATTTTTGTTTTAATAAATTTTTTATTAATAACGTTTAATCTTTAAAGTAATTAATTAATGTATTTTGCAAAATGTTTAAATCTTTATTGTTTATTACATTAACATATATTTGTTTAAATTTCTTTAAAAAAAACTATTATTTTAAGATTATTTCGCAAATTTGCTTTCTTAACGTTTTATAAACTCTAATAATGTAAATTTATTTAATAAAGATTTAAAGAATATAGATAAATAATTATTGTTATCTTTAGATAAAACTTACACTTTCGTACGTTAATTATTATTTATATTTTCTTTATAGTTTAAATCTTTTATTATTATTGCATTATTATTAGATAAAGAACTTGTTTCTATTATAAGTTTTAATTTCTCTACATTCTTCTTTGCGTTAAAGAATATATTAGAATTATTATCTTCGAAATTGCTTTAATTCTTGAAACTCTCTTTATTGCTAACAAAGACGACGAAGAAAAAAAAAACTTCGTAATTCGATTTATTATTTAGTTGTTAACTAAGTTTGTTTCTTCTCTTTTTGTATTTTATATTCTTTTTTATCTTTTTTTTTCGCAAAGAACTTTTTTGATTTTTTGTCTTTTAATATGTTGCAAATATAAATATTTATTTATTAATAACTTAAATTTAATTGTTATCTTATATTATATAATTAAATTTATGTAAAACTTTTATATTTGCTTTTCTTTTATTTATTAAGTATTTTATTTATTTATTAATGTTAACATATTTATAATCTATTATTGTTTCGAATTTCTTTTTAATTTTATTTTAGAAACGTTATATAATCTTAATGTTAAATTTCGCAAATTTAGTTATACAAATATTAACAAAAATAATATTGTTTTTCTTTGTAAATTGTTAATTATAATTAAGCTTTTAATTTAATTGTTAATTTTTTTTTTCGCTTGTAAAAGACAAAAGAAGTAGAAATTTTTAACAATAAAAAAATATTAGAAATGTTAAAAGTACGACATCAATTAATAATATTTTAAGTATAAAAGTTGAAATTAATACTATTATATGCATCTAATTTGACATTCTTCTTTTTCAATTCTTGTGTAATTATTCTTTGATATTTTTTATTAACTTGTTTTCTTCTTTTTCTTAATAATTGTTGAAACAACTTTAATTTAAATTAAATTATCTTCTTTCGTTTATAAGATAATTATTATATGTTCTTCGAAGATTGCGAGATCTATAAAGATAATAATAATTGCAAAGATTTCAATTGTTGTGAAGAAATATTTAAATCAAGAACGTGAAAATAACTTTAAAGTATATCTCTAGATATAACGACAACAACGACGACAACAATAATAGAGAAAATAATTATAATCTTTATAAGTTACGTTTAAACAAATAATTAAAGCAATTAAATAAAGTAATAAATCAATTGAATAAATATTCAATAATTAAATACTAATTTAATTAAGATTGTTAAGTCGTTAGATTTATTTAAGTTGTTCTTTTCGAATTACACTAATTAAATCGAGCAATGTTTAATTAAATAATCGTATTAAATAGAGTTACGCAATCTATTTACTTATCTTGAATTATGTTTTTAAGCGAGAACTTGTTTATAAAGACAATATAATACGACAAGTACGCATCTCGACGATAATAAAATATGATTTAAGAAGATTTTGTGAGAATGACTCGCGAGATCGATGAAGAGCAAGGCGATCCTAGCGATACTATTGGCTAGATCTCGTACTAGGGTTACTTCACTCGGGTTTGGTTACGACCCAATGCCTTATTCACTAGCTCGGTCGTACTTATTACGGAGGGATGCGGTAAAAGTTATACACACTACTAGGGATCTGTTCTTCGTTTACAGGGATAACCCGAGGGAGTTTCGGGCCCTGATCAACATACGAAGGTCACACCGAGTAGATATGGAAGTTCTCTCGAGATTAAAATCGCTGGACGCTTGGCCAGAGCGCTTGCCAGCAATCTTGCCCCTACCTACCCAGAGCCAATGGTGGCTGTTGGAGATACAGAGCTATGGAAGAGGCGTTGGTCCATCCTTAGAAAACGAGGTTCGAGAGTCTCTTGGTTGGTTCATCCACGAACTTACTACGGAGGGTTCTCAAACTGGTGAAATCAGCAAACAGTCGTACTATCATGCATTTGTAAAGCTGCACTTCAAAGGGAATCGGCCAGGAGACCCCAGGGCGGGGATGACGAGAGGAGTGATGGTAGAACTTTTGAAAGAAATTAGGGCAATATGTTTTACACCTCATAACTGGGGTCCAAGAGAGTTTGTCGATACGTTCTTCACAGACACCCCTCTGGTGGAGGTGACCCTTTCCTTTATGGACCCCCCGTAGCAAGGGGCTCATGTTGATGGATAAGCCATTTTTGGACCAGAACTTATTAGAAGGATGTTGCGTGCGCTACTGCCTTTCCGTCTCTCTAAAATTATTCTCAATCGGAGCTTAAGCCATCCATTAGCTCGCCTGCCTTAGATATTTAGACCCTCTTCCTGTCGGTCAATAAGATAGCGAGCTTTTCTGTACAGACCCTAGCAGTAGACTGCGAAAGAAAGGTCAAAGCCTATAAATTTTGCTGAGAGTTCTTCAGCACGATACCCAAGTCCTTAAACTGCTCCCTGGTCGCCATCCCCAACGGACAGCGACCTTCCCAGACAATCTTTCTCAGCTCCGGTAGCATTTCTTCCCTCTGCTCCACAAAACCATTCCACAGCTTCTTCGCATGCTCACTTTTCATCTCTGGCGCTAACTTCAAAACCCTCACGGAAGCCGGTAGCACATCAACAACCCGTGCGACTTCTTCGTCGCAGAAACCCTCAACCAGAGCCCCATCAGATTGCGACTCCGGGATGGGCTTCTGGAACACGTTGTCATCGACGCGGATAACACGCAGCTTCTGGAAGCATTTGAGCGAGCCGATCCACTGCTCGTCTTCATCATCGCCAACAAGCGAATCTTGATCGGCTGTCAGGTCTAGTTGCTGTAGGCTGTGGCTAGCATGCTCTCGCAATGCATTCATCATCCCAGTAACTTCGTATCGCCCAGAACCGACTATGCTCCCCGCATGGTGATAAGTGAATCTCTCCAGGCTCTCGATCCTTTCAAGTAGACTAGTAAAAGCAGAACTACTAATAGCACTGTTGCCAATCTTGATCTCTTCGATTCGAGATTTTGGATCCCATGGTTCACCTAGGTACGTAAAATCTTCCCCATCTATCATATTTCCATGCAGTGAGCGCATAGCTGGAAGAGCGGCGAAGGGAGCAAAAAGTGTGAAGTCTTCGCCCATTTCAGTATCGGTCCTATCCACAGCACACTCAGTCAAATTGGTGAGTGCTTTGCCGTGGCCTTCAGAGGTAGAATCTTGATTCGCGATTGCAATGGCAGTAACGAGCTCTCTGAACCGCTCTATTCGATACGACACGTCTGAGATTGTTATGGATTGTAAATTCGGTAACAAAGACACTATGATGCCGATGAAAGCGTCTACACTTAGACGCTCAACATGGCTAAGTAAGATGCACCAAGTTTCGCGACGATCTGACGCAATAAAAGGACAGTCAAGGACCAATTGGGATATCTCAGAGCGACGGACATTGAGTATCCGGAGTATTTCGTCCTTTAATACTCCCGGCTTCTCATCTTCATCATTATTAGGGTCCCGCGAGTGGGTTGGCTCCAATTGTAGTTCGGTAGGATAATAAGCCAACTCAATCGGAGACTCAAGCAAACGGTCGAGGAACACCAATGGATGAATCTGGTTTCCGATGCGTTGCTTCCATATGTCGTTTGCATCATAGTCGTCCGTGCCAAAGCAAAGGATGGAGTACTGCGACTTCAAACTCGCATGTCTTCGAAGTGCGGCGCAAGAAACCTGGTGAAGAGTCTTGCAAGTCAACGCGAAAGATACTATGGTTGAGAGATGTATGTAGCTGATAATACGAAGCGTGATTTCATTCGGAAAAGCTAGCAGAGACATCGACATCCGTACACAGTGTGGTTGCATGCTTAAATATGAAATCAATAGATGTGTAATCTAGTAATACACCTGCACGGTCGGCCCGGCTGCCAAGTCGCCCAACCCCTTTGGGTAAGAGTGTCCGGCAGGCTCTGCAATTGAGGATCATCACGTGACATCCTTCCGCAAAAGGGAGGTGCATATGATTCTGGTCCTCCTGAATAATTTTCCTTCCACATCATCGCACGTGCTTGAGGCCAGCATCATTACCTGCAACATCCCATCGAGATTGACATACCAAATTCATCGTAGCCGCAAACATACTGATACTTTCTACTCTTGTATCTTCAACAGCAGGACTAGGTAAGCAATTAGACACGGCCAGGTTTCATCGGGGCAGTCTGGTTTCCTATATCCGACAGTCTGATTAGCCACATCGCCAGACTCATCAGCAGCTAGTCCTCATTCTATCATATAGAAAGCCACGCAAAACAGCTTTCCATAGCTCAAGGTTCTCTACATCTTTACACTTTTGATTACATAGCTCATTTCTTGTATGGCGTCTGCCGCAGTCCATGTTCCTTCCCATCACAGTAGTAAAAGAGCATTGCCAATTCGGTCACCTGCGTTTGGAGCTGAAATTTGCTGTACATGCACTAGAGGTATGATTTGATACTTACGACTGCGGACGCGACCTCTTTCTCGGGAGCGTAGTGTTGTAGGGCGATGAAATCAACCTTGATGGGCTGGCTCGTGGATTTCACGAACCAGTCAATCTCATTTTTGACGTTTGTGTTGGCGGGAGCACATTTTTCGATACAAAGCTGCTGGATGATCGTTGTTTATGTCGAGATTGCCTGAGTCATGCGGGATGCAGCTATCAGGCTCAGAACCACTTTGGTGTCGCTATACTTGAGCTTCTGGAAGTTCAGGCATACGATTGGGCGGGAGTATTTGCTTGGTTGTGTGATATCTATAGAAATGAGGTCTTATATACATGAGGGATGTCAAGATGCAAAGCCCAATAGGAAAAATGTCGCTGGCTTCAGAGGCAACCACATCTCCTACTTCAATACTAGAGGATGACGTCGCCGGCGTTGCTGGGGACTTTGATCCTGGTTACGACTTCGATGTTGGGCGGGAACGATTTGGCCCATGATAGTGAAAGCGGCGATGAAGTCCGCGTCCCAGCTGTAGACCCATGGCGCCGCTGTCCTTTACCATGTCCTCGATGTGCCAGACAACTTAGGCGTCGGCAACTGTCGGAGCGCTGCCTCCGGACGAAGGCGGCTTAGGGGGCCAAACAGGCGCGGGGGCAAAGTGGTACGGCCCTGGCTGTTCTTCCAGAGGCAGATGGTGTGTGGGAGGATTTGAGGCGGGATGCTTGGGCCAAACAGGGGCGGGAGCGAAGTGGTACGGTCCTGGCTGTTCTTCAAGAGGCAGAGAGGTTGTGGGAGGACCGGGAGCGTCATCTCTGCGCTCAACAGGGGCGGGGTCAAAGTGATACGGCCCTGGTTGTTCTTCGAGAGGCAATGCATCTGCGGGCGGATGAGGGGCGGAATTTTTGGGCCACACAGGAGCGGGGGCAAAGTGGTACGGGCCCGGTTGTTCTTCGAGAGGCAGAGGATTTGTGGGAGGGTCGGAGGCGGCGTCTCTAGGCCAGACGGGCGCTAGGGCAAACTTGTAGGGTCCAGGTCGTTCTTCGAGAGGCAGAGAGCTTCCAGGGCTGGGTGATGCTACGTCGGAAGTGCTGCTCATATCCTCGGCCCCTCTTGGCTGGACCTGTTCTCTCCATCCCTGCCCTTGGTGGATTGGACTCCCACTCGTCACCCAGGCCAGTAGCTGAATGGGAGTTAAATGGGAAAGAGGTCTACTCTTGGTGCGTTGCAAAGAGGAACAAGGGGAACGAAGTAGGATTTTAGGAGACATTCTACCAGCTTATACCGAAAACTGGAGCAATTCGAACAGGCTATAGCGTAAGGATAGCGGTCGGAAGGAAGGGTCTTGTGACGGCGAGGCGGCCGCTTCAACTTGGCGAAACCATCACAGATGGCCTCCTACGCAGGGATGCCAGGGTCCGAGGCAACGCGTGTAAACGAAGTCGATGAAGCAACGGGATGTTTGTAAGTCCCTTCCTTGCAACAGGCATCTGAATAAGGAAACATTGCACCTGGAGAGGTGCGCTTAAATCGCTTAGAAACAGGAAGTTTCAAGGGGTTTCAAACCGGCTTGGCGGATCCTATGCCGGGGTGAGAACGTCAAGAGGACAATGGGGTAAAACCACCGAGTAGCACGGACTCGGAGAGCTTGCCGATTGGATTGTGATAGCAGGGACAGTCAGAAGCCGTCGAGCGCTTCGACGAAGCCGGGGTTCTAGCAATCGCTTTTGTGTTTCCGTTGAGGCCAGATTCTGTACCCTGGATGGCTCATCCTGAACAAAGTGTCGAGGTACTGTGTCATATTAAAGGCCACTGTAATAGATCGGCATGCTGACTGATACGTAGATGCACGGGAGTAGCTATCGACAGAGGTAGGTTAGAACTGTCGTAACGGCAAGATGCAGTGAGTACGTAATGGGAATCTGATGGTTAGGGAATTCCAGTAATTCAGATCTAATTAAGTGTAAGCGCACTGATAGTGGTAGTGGTAGTGTGCACAATTAAGCGTTCCACCCCAGAAGAAGAAGTCTACGTCCTGGATCGGCTGTATCTCGGCTTATATACATATCGGGTTAGATCAGCCAGGTCCCTCAAAGCAACCCACCACTAACTTCAACAACACTTGAATGCCTCGAACCCTGGCCACTCCAGCAATAGATGTAGGCACTCGCCCGGGTGACTATTTTGCCAGAGCCCCGGGGATTCTCTGGTCACTTGAGATTAAGCGCTGCTGCCTCTCTTTTGGCGTGCCCGCTACTCCGCCTGGTTGCCGCTCCGGCCTACCTGGCAAACAGCTTATGATCTTCGGCAGTCGATCTCACAGAATATCATACTTCCGTCCCCTGCAGGCTTAGACAAGCATCGACCGAAGGCTGCTTCCCATACTACTATCTGATCCTCTTCCCTTATTAATTTTCGGCCTTCGATCCCTCGATGATATCAGGTCGCAAGTCCATCTCCGATCTTCCTTCTCGCACATTCTAGGAATACGGAGCCCTGGTTAAGCGGGTAGATTCCGAAAGCTCCCACTAGACTTGTTTTAAAACTAATCCCGACTGTAGAAAAGTTTCTCCCTGGTACCATCGACTTACAAACCAATCCAGAGAAAGACCGCGAAGTATTCTGTAGCCGTTCTCCCATCGAGTATCTCTGGCGTACCCACCCACACTCGTCTGGCTTGTCCATGAGTCACGCCGCATATACGGGTTCGTCAGGGAAGATCTTAAGAGAAGAACTACCTATACACTACGTGACTCGGCGACGATCCAGAAGACTTAAAGGCGTCTTATCAATAACGAGAGAGCACACATTACGCGGTGGTAAGATGCTTTGGATCCCTCACAACCTTCAATAATATCAGCTACATTGCCCTACTGCGTGCTTAAACCCAGCGCTCTCTCAACATACCTTCTGCTCCGTACTATCGGGCGTGCCTTGTCTGCCCAAGTCGACACTATCGGCAAGCGAGAGACGCTGCAAGAGCAACCCGACCGACTGTTTTTGGCAGCGCTCCTCTTCCGCCTTGGCTTTCCCACGCACGTTTCCCAACAATAATGCGGCTGTCGTCTTCACGCGGATCTATTGGCGGAGACTACTAGATCCCAGCAAGCTATCACACTCCTTTTCCGAAGGCCTCCAACATAGATTATGTCGAGCTCTCTTCAACAATCGCCACCAAGCAATAACCTCGCCTTCAGATTCTATTGCACTCTGATATCTCCCCATCACACCGGCTCATGCGGACTTCAGAGAAGGCATCGGTAGAGGAAAGAGGTTATTCTACTGATGCGGACACACTAAAATTTACTGAATCAGCGACTACATATTGCGATTCTTGCCAAGGGGCTTGGTCACTATATCAAAAGCAGAACGACGAGACTACCAAACAGGCTGATTCATAAGAACGCTAATTGCCATCTACCAGTGCTGGTGCTGAACAGATATACGCTTCAACATCAGCTTCGTTACAACCAGTTCAGACATGACTATCCTGACAACCCCAAAAAAATTCTTCGAGAACGGATACAACGTCGGCCGTCTTGACTCGGGTTCTTCACGCCCATGCTGCCACACAAGTCTCGACAAGCTCCCCCCCCCTCAAGTCTCCACCAGTGGCGTAAGCAAAGGCAAACACAGCGCGATGGCCGCGTAGCAGCACACCGCCACAACCAAGATATTTGCCCAGTAGCTCAGCCCGTGGACTGACAGAGTGACGCAGAGCCAAGAGCCTAGACTCCAGACGACGAAGTCATGAATGAGGTAGATGGTAAACGTGTGTGAGAAGAGGATCTTGAAGGGTCGTAAGGAGAAGTGTTCGTGAAGGGCGGAGCTTAGTTCGAGGGCGGTGGCGAAGGCGAGGCCGTTGAGGCGGGGATTGTAGTAGGGTGGGTATTGCGCATGGCCGGCTTGGGAGATTGACAGGCCACTCGCAGAGTCAGGATGGATGCTGTATTCGAACTTTGGGTTGTTGATGCCTGTTAGCTGGGTGAGGAGGTCGGTGCTTGGTCCTGCTAGAGCCAGCACGATACACGATATGAGCAGAGGGTCGTAGATGAGCGGGCGCGCGTGCACGTATGTGCGCCACCTGTACGTCACATCCAGGTCCACGAGCATGACCGCAATGTAGAAGTACAATCCCCAGGAGAGAGCGTACCAGTGATTGGTAATACAGAAAATGTAAAGTCCAAATCTCTCCCAGGGTGTTCGGATCTCGCGGATGACGACAACGGCGAGCAGAGTTACCCAGGAACCTTGGAGCCGAACGGGAAATTCCCACAATACCGGGGTACAGAAGTTGTTAGTGATGCGGGGGACTGCATTTGGGATCAGATACGCCAGCTCCAAGATCTCGGTCAGGTACTTCTTGAAGTCGGTGACTTTCAACGTGAATGTCCAATTTGGCCAGGTGATGGAGGGCAGGTACTCGAGCCATTTGACTGATCCAGTGTTGATTAAGAAATACTCCAACAGCGCTATGGCTGTGATTGGGATCATGAGACGAAAGTCCTTCGTACTGACTTGTCGGCAATTGAGACAAGATCGCCGGTACGTAGATCGGCGGATATAAGGAGACAGGTTGAGGTCGTCCACAATGGCCTAATCCAGATGAGGTTGAGCAGAAATAGGAAATTGTGCTTTTCGCAATGGTTTCGCCACGATGATGTGTAAGGGCTTCGGGGTCCACGGTACGAGGGACAAAGATTAGAGTAAAGTGATCGACGGTAACGAGCAGAGCAGAAAACGTAACGAAGCCAGCAAGATACTCCTTATGCTGTTGACCTTTGGGCAAGCTTGGCAAAGCTTCGAGTGACTTCGTCTCGCCGGGCTTGTCTTCTAACAGCGGTAGAAAAGCCACTGGCTCATTTGTCTGGACAACGTTCTCAAGCTGCGCACCGAGCCAGTGCTACTGAGCCTGTTACTGAGCCTGTTACTGAGCCTGTTACTGAGCCTGAAACCTCGAATTTTCGGTTGCCGCTTGTTTTCACTTCGCTTGTGGCATCATCTGCAAGCTCTCTCACAGAGATTATGGCATTGCTTTGTCGCCACACGTAAGCGTTTGCAGGCTCTCTCACAGGGATTGTCGTATTACTTCTCGCCAACTGTAGCCTTCAAATATTGGATTCTGGGTCGAGGATAGTCTAGTTGGCGAGCGATTGGCGAGCGGAGCTTCAGAGCATCTCCACTGCTGTAAGTCCCATTGTGCAAGATCTTGCTGTCAGATTCCGCGAGCTGCTTGCCACCAGCCTTACCATCGTCATAACGTGGTTCCTCAGGCTCTGTGTGTTTCTCGGATATCAAGTCACTACCTTCATGGTTGAGCGACGAACACTGGTTCGCTCTTGGTGTCGTCCGCTTAATGATGGTCAATCTGCGCTTCTTGACTGAGATTGAACTTCTCCTGCGCTCGCTTCCAGATAGGGCCCACGAGCACAGAAGTAGTCATGGTTATGCAACACACCGCGATCCATATAGAAATCCATCATTTAGATTTAGCCTTTGGCTTTTGTTTCCATCCTGATTTTGCCGCCGCCTAGAGGTAGAATGACGAAACGCGAAGCGTTGTGTCATCCGCCGAGCAGGCTTTCGAAATCTCGCACCGCTCGTCGAGCGTTAGGTGATCATTCTCGGTCATGGCTGATGAATTGAAAAATACTCGTACCCATCCAACGTGTGCCGAAGTAGGCTGCCCTGGGGGACCCTGGGAGGTATAGGTATTCCCATTAGACCAATGGCGTATGAACAGCGGCGAAGGCGTAGTGGGTAGCCCTCCCTTTTCGTCTCTGGAGATCGTCCGTGCTACGTGACCGCCAATGTAGAACTTGATATATTCAATCCAACATGGGTACATAATAGTGAGCTTCTCCAAGTCAGCCACCCTTTGACACTGATCCAACCCAAATCATTCAATATCCCTGGAAAGAACCCTCTAAAAGCTAGTTAGAAAAATTCACGGCACGCCTGTACCAGGTACCAGCACTCCCACTCTCAATCTCTCACCCTCCCACAGAGAGACTCAGTGACTCCCACATGGAAAGCTGTTTCAGGAGATCTTAACGCCCTACCAAACGTTACCACGCACAAAATTTACGGGATACCGCTAACTTTCATACCCGGCCTCGAAGCGTATCGGATGGGTGGCAAGCCTAACGTCAATATGAGTGCGAATCGCTATCTCGCTGCAATTCCTGGACAGTGCTTTAGGGTTTGGGAAGGACTTCTTATGGGAGGTTGTGCTCCACTGTCTGAAAAGCGAAAATAAGCCGCCAAGGCTTGATGGGGAAGTCTAAACGCCAGAACTTCGATCGATATTCGTCATCTCAGAGTTTCTTCTAGCCGATGGTGAGACCCTGAAGCTGCTGTCCTCCCAGAAGAATGTGGATTTATTTTCTCGATTGCTTGAGCCCAAGCTTCTCCCAGGCGACGCAAGTGTACTCCCAGTGCGATGGAGAAAGAAGTCGAAGAAGTCTCATTGTACAGTTCCCGAGGTCACGACCGAGCCATATAGGCGTAATCAAAATTGCCTTCTCGGGCTCCGCGGTCTATTGACAGTCGAGTACTTCCTCTGGACAATCCTCTCAACTTTCATCCCTGATCCCCACCAATATCATCAACAGCGCCAAATAACGACGGCCTCATGGATGAGCTCATCCTGCGCCAGACACTTTCGGTTCTGTACTGGAACAAGTCGCTTATCCACTCCTCGCTCGTCTTGCTTCCCACGCGTTCGATCTGCATCCCCTTTCTCCAGAACCCGAGCTCAGCAGCCTTAGCGAGCTGCGTGTTCCGTCGGAGTATTCGTCTGTGGTTCCCCATCGCCGTGGCTCTTGCCATTGTCAAGATCCTTTCTTCCACGATTGGCATGACTCATATAGCCTACTTTGTTTCGAAGACGGGCAATGCCAGTATTGCGGCACCTCACAGCCTCCCGAATGCTCTCTCCTATCTCAATGGCATTTTTAATCTATTTTGGACAACGTCCAAGTTCGAGCAGCAGGCCGGCAATACCGCTTTCCGTTCACAGACGATGTGGGTTGTCGCCTTGATATACTCCCGGAGCTATACCGTGTTGATGAGCATGGTGATTTTGGCCTATACGCGGGCGGCGTGGCGGGTCAAGGCTTATCTCTGCTTTATCTTCACGGCGTGGTGGGTGCAGAGTTGGGCTTGGTATTCCATCATGGGGCTGCTTCTAGCTGACGTGGTGATGAAAATGGGGTATCAAGAGAAAGCAGGACAGGGAATCAGTATCTGGAAGACTTCGAAGAGATGCCCCGTTTGGATACCTTGTGCGATCCTCGCGACAGCTGGGTTGGTGTGGCAGTATCTCTGGACGGATTGGAGGCCCAGGTATCAAGACGACGGACATAAGAATCAGACAGGCCTGTATTATACTGGCGGGATTGATGTTCGGACTACTCTGACCGAACCACGACCAAGAAGCGATGACTTTCTCCTGCTGGTAGGATTCTTCTTTTTTTAGAGAAATCTGCACAATTACAGAGGCTATTCAGAAACGATTTCTTCGTGTATCTTGGGAGAAGGTCGTTAAGTAAGCCTTCACTTCCACAGTCTTTGAACCCGGTCTCCAAACGGAGAAATTAATGCCAAGGTCACCTTCCCTGCTAATTCTTATTCCTGAATAGGCATCTTCCTCGTACAGAATATCTTCCTATACACGGTAGGTATCAAGCTGTTTTTGCGGCTTGCGGAGAAAGACCGTTTGCCAGTAGCAGTCGCGAGATCAGTCTGCCTTATTATTTGTACAGCGGCCACCATGCTAGGCGCCGATATCTTCTACCGATGCATCGACTATCCTTCGAAAGTCTTGTCTCACATCATGTTTGACTGGATACGCCAATGAGGACAGCAAATATAAAAATCAACGGGGAATTGAGAAACAAGGGACCAAGGACGATCAAAGCTGATACTAAGCCGGTTATGCTTACACGGTCATCTTCATGGATGCATGCCAGATTGCAAATGAATCCGAGTATACGAATTCTATCAGCCAGAGAGATTGTATATATCAGTAAAGAGCATGCGCCGGCCGGGTGCAGTCCCAAGCTCAGGATCCACTGACTTGGATACATCTGTATTAAAGCTACCTTCAAGGCCTGGAAAGCTTCTGCGACCCTGAAGCTGGTTTGGCCATCTCGCGTACAGTCTCGGCAAGCCTCTTTTGGGGTTGGTCTGGACACTCTCGTTCTCAAAAGTAAAGACCACGAACCATGGGTAACCCTCGGCAACTTCCTTGATATCAAAGCGTCCAACGCGAATCCCCAGTAACAGGAGAAGAAGCACAATTCGTTGAGTTGAAGCCTTGCGATTTCTAGAAGTCCACATTCAGCCATATTGAGAAGACGGGATGCTGGATCAAGGCCGATGGTCAGCAGGTCTCCGAACATCGTACATAGTGTGGGTTTATGCCAAGTTCCGCGCGGCGCTTGACCCAGCATCCCTTCTAGTGACCAGCGTGCAACAATAGATTGCAGAATACAACAAAGATGTATGGAATTATACTCGCTTTTCCCCTGATCGGCCCTTTTCTGGTGGATGCCCAAAGTCTCCAACACAGCACCCCCTCCCTGACCAGCACCGACCTGACAGGCGTATCTTGCGCAAGCTACGGTCTGAGCAATTACTGCATAGCATGCGGTACCTGCTGTCCCGACAGCACATGCTGTGGTGTTAAGAAGCGATGTGTCTCTGACGCCGGGACTGGTGGCTACGACTGCCAAAGCTCAGATTCATCGTCATCGTCTTCATCGTCTAGCGTTCGGATCCCAAAGTTCAGCTCCCCTCAGTGACAGGATCATATTACTCCTTCGATCGTCGTGAGCAGTCCTCTAGTGTTAATAGAAGCGGCAGCAGCAGTGACCCGCGCAACTCATGAAGCAAGCATCGTGGAGAAACGTGATCTTGCAAATTCGGGCAGTTTTGGGGCACTACACAATTTACTTATTTTGGTGAATCGTTGGGCTGCTTAGGGGGGGTCCTTCTACGGGATTGAGCTCTGCTTCTGAGTCCTCGACGGCGGGTAGCTCTCCGGCCACAACGAACCCGGAAGTCGCGTCGTCGTGCAGCGTCTAGTCCTAATTTAGCACCCCCATCGGGTTCGGACTCCATAGGTTCAACGAATCCGGGTTCTAATTCCTGTGCGAGTGGTCCTCCATTCGGAAAATCTGTAGGGGTCTTTGCTGGCACAATCGGCATACTGTTCCTGGCTACCACCACATTGTGAACTAAACTCGGGCGCCGACATCGACATCTGTCCTGGCGAAGTTCGCGTAACTTCTCGATGCGGATCTATGAATGGCCTCGATATCACCAAAGGTCGCTTCGAGCCTAAATCTGGGAAGAGACGATGAAGGCGTACGTCGAGGTCATGCGTACAGATCTTCTTTCGCTAGCTGATTGAAAGGATGTGCAAGTGTCTGTCTCTCCTGCCCTGACCTCTCGCTCAATTTCATCCATAGTCCGCGCTACCGTTACTTTTACCATTGTGTGTCTTGGATAATGAATCGCGTACGTTAGATCGGAATCTTCATGTTGCGCAGTGGGTGTTTTGTATTCGGTTTTGGGCTAGGACACAAAGAGTGGCCAAGGTCCATAATATCAAGTCTCCAATCCCAAAATTCTCATCCTCCCTGGCGCTGGCATCTACGGGTGCTAAGACGGTCTGCCACTTCAGTCTCTTGTAATTTTCTTCTTCTTCGCAAGCTTCCCCATTGGATGCTCTCTCTGTCTAAGATTCGGCAGCATTTTGATCCTGTAGTGATAAGATCTTCTTGGTAAATCAGCCTGTCGACAAACCAGTTCGTCAATATTTTGTTATTAGTAGTTCTTGAAGAATTGCAAACCCTTGAGGATTGAAATCCTATCCGCGAATAGGATGGATGCAGAGGCGATGCTGGAACCATTGTCTATCGAGCTGGGAAAGACTACTGCCTTTATCTTTGCAATAATCCGAGTCGACATTTTGGTCTGCACGATAACAGGAGCGGGTTCAACCCTAATGTCACACCGAGCTTAGGGTTGCTGTGGCTGGAAGCTTGGCCAGAATTGCTGGCTCGGAGATTGCCAGCGACTCCCTCTTTACGGGATATCGTGTGCTAGTTTGTCGAAGGACAGCGATTGATTATCGTCAGAGTCCCCAGGACATTTAGCGCTTTCACAACGCTTGCCCCTGCTTGGGCTTATTTTTAGATTCCACCCCCCAAAATCTTTCCAGACAGCTTTTTCAACTTCTGCATTTCCTCGATAATTATTGTCAAAATTTCAAGACTTACAGAACAGATCTCGCTTAGTTGTTGTATATAGCTTTAATTATTTTAATCAAGATTTAAGTTATTTGTTGCATTTTTGAGATTTTACGTTCTTGAACCCAAATTCGCAATCAACTACATTCGATCAACGTTGTCTCAAATTTCACAAATTAAGTGTCTAAAGAATGCACTAAGTCTCAGGAACTACACCTAATACTTTACAAAACATTTATTGACAAGATCAATACTAAGATGTGAGGGGTGGGATTTAATAAGAAGGCCAAGCAGGGGCAAGCGTTGTGAAAGCGCTAAATGTCAGCTGTCACCCGTCCCCAAAATAGGGCACCGATAACGATGGCTTTGCGATCCTGCCACGCATGGCTTTCACGTCTCCGGTACCCAATCATCGATCCGAGCTTGAGCACGAGCGGACGTCTTCGGATGCACGACAGTCGTTGGCATGATTGGGATCTGCTTGGGCTTGGGAGCCGCACTCGTGACTGGCATCCCTCTCTCTCTGCCCGCTGCGATGACTGCAATTCTTTGGCTGCCATCTGTGGCACCAAGGCGCAAGGCTTTCCTGCGACTTGAGGCCTATCGACTCTCAGAGACAAGGAGAGGGAGCAATCCTCAATCCGACAGCCTCGATTGATCGCCACCCCGCGCACCATGCGCAGTTCGCCAAATATTTCCCCTGTTCTCAACCGCCCCTCCTTCCCCACCACTATCAATAGCGTCCAGTGAGCGCAAGAGGACCGATAGAGCAGGATACAGTGACGAAGATAGCAACTTTTTGCTGCCCAGACGAAGATGGCTTCCCCAGTGTCCATTGGGGATTTGATGATGCTCAGCTCGCTCGCTTGGAGAATTGGATCTGCCTTCACCTCGGGCAGAGCAGGAGCGCCAGCAGAGTTTCAAGAGGTGGAGAACGAGCTTATAAGTCTCAAGACTGCTCTTGGCGTCCTCCTAGACACTCTGAATGGGGACCACAGCATCTTGTCGCCGGCTGATAGGCGCACCAACGAGGGCCTGGGCACAATATTGGCAAGCTGCTCTATGGTTGGTGTTTCTATCTTATCTCCTGTATCAATCGAAAATTCTCATACGCTCAGCAGACGTTGAGGAATCTGGAGTCCCTGGTCAATAAATATCAAGAGGTCCGCAAGACAGAAAGAAGCCATGGCGTCGCTGCGCCACGTGTCTGGAGAGGAAGCGTTGTCCGCAACTACAAGAAGCTCTCATGGACGTCTGAAGGAGGCAACGTCCAGACCCTTCGAGACATGCTTCAAATGCATGTTGGGTCGATCAATATCATGATAAACGCGCTGAACAGGTACGTGATAGGGCCAAATGGGGGTGTCGAGGGCATATCGGACCTTAGCTGATCGGCACATAGCCAGTCCTCGGCCCGACTTGAGAAGGCGATTCACCCCATGGCTGACAAGATGGAGGGACTACACAATACAGTCGTGGGCAGCATGGATGTCAAGATTGCCGAAATGCACAACCTGATTATGGCAATGTCCAGCACGGGGACTTCCCCATTGCTTCGTCCGCTCTCCAGGAGAGATACGCTCATCAGCGAAGCCGACACTCTGGTGGTAGAGCAGAATACCGAGACATCTTCAGCTATGGGTAGCAACAGGGAGTGGACCAAGTCCAATAGTATCTCCTCTGTTGCTGGACCAAACCCTAGTCCGCAGCACGACGAAAGTCTGGGCCCGCAGAAGCATCGACAGACAAGCAGTCGCAGCTCCTCCAGATCGAACTTCCCAAAGTCTGGGTCGTCTTCGCCATTATCTACTTCTTACAAAACGCCGCCCTTGGTATTTGTAGACTCTGAGCTTGCTACTGACCACTTCAAGACCTCTCAATCTCTAAAGGAAGCTAGTGCAATACCTGCGCTGGAACTTCCGCAGCCTGCAATCAGTCCAGCGGACCTGGGCTCACAAATAGCATTGCCCTCAGCCTTCCTCGTGCATACACAACATTTTCGGGACAGCGGATTTATTTTCTTCCCCGATGAGATGGAAGCTGTGGAGGATCGACAGCGAGCTCGAAAAGCATCCACCGAGAGTCAACACGAGATGTTTGAGCACGCTGTGCATGATAACGCCGTAACACTATGTAAAGGGTACTTGATCTCTAGAGGACGTCGGCAAATTAAGTGGCTAAGAATCTGTTCAGTGTAGGCATTTCCGTGGACTACATCCAGCGGAACAATAGCGATGAAAGCGCGGAACAACAGACATCGAAAGTCGTCCAGGTAATGAAAGATTGCACCATCAGCATTGTGACCAAGATGCGATCCAACTCTGTAGGTCGGACACGACATGTTACCAGTGTCTGGGCCACGAGTGATGACAGGACCGTTCGACTGCAGCAGCAATGTGGGTGTCAGTCGTCTCCGACCGCCGATTACGGTATGCTAACCATATTGGCAGTGGACGATGACACAGAAATTATCCCCTACACGGTTTGGGGCAAAACCACGAGTGTCGTTCTTCGCGTACCCACCGAGCTCAGATACCATGACGTTGACCTTCTCGATAAGCCCCTGTCCACCGCCAAGACATCTTGGGTCAATTACCACTTTCGGGACGACCAAGGATCAATGACTTTTCAATCCGCTCTAATGTGGAAACGTCTGCTATACTCCTTTCGTACGCGACGCACTATGCTGTCTCACGAAGGGTTTGTCATGTCCACCTTCTCTTTCCAAGAGCAGCTATGCGGGCTCGAAAACCTTCGCCTGTGGCGCGATGACGAAGCCGGCTCTACCATTGCCATGATACAATACTCGCCCAGATTCCACGAAGGATATATCTCGTTCCGGCTTAGCGGGCCCGGGACGATTGCCAAAGCTGTCGACGATGGGGAGAGATGGGTAAAGATCAAGGGGCTGAACATTGTCATAAAGCCCAAGTGCGTTTCAGTGACTACCTCACCTAATCCATCAAGTCCGGACGGTGGTAGTAGAAGCAAGAAAACGGAGCCGAAGAATATCAGGGCGATCCGAGTGGACTTTTCGAGCTCGGAAGAGAAGTACAAGTTCTTGGAAGTCTGTGGGAGAGCAAAGGGAGGTTGATGATGCCTCGCTTGGTTGATCGTCGAGTGTGGGCCTGCTTCGACGAAAAATACCAGGCTCTGGCCGGCTTAGACTGTGGGTCTAGCTAGATGCGGACAATCCGGTACACCGATGCTCATGGCCATTGACGGCACTCGTTTGCAGTCAGTCAGCTATCGAAGTCAAGCTATGCACAGAAAACCTTTTCGAAGACAAAAACAAAGAGCTTGGTGGCTCCCGCGACTGGTGCTTTGACTTCGGCTCGCACAGGGGACTACCTACCGCCAAGCTTCGATTGTCAACGAAGCTCACTAACACGGCACTGGCAGGGTTCGGTTTCTGGGGCCAACATTCCTGTGGCACTTTCGAGAAGATGTTGACGAGATGGCTATCTTCTGCGCTACCAACGATAATCCACGACAGAAGACTTCAACAACCAGATCGTATCGCAAAACCAAGTACGCCACGCGCATCGACGCCTCAGATGAACGGACGGATCATGCCGAGAGACAATGCCCAATCTTGGCCACGCCAGGGAAAAGTCCAGATCGAGACCTCAATCGTATGGCAACCAGGCTTCTTGGCTTTTCACATCGAACGTGTATTGACGGCCAGAGGGACCATCCTTCGAAGGATTATGACGAATAATGAAGCATGAATAGTGGATGAGATACGATCACAGCGACCAGGATCCCTTATTGATGGATGGTAATGTTATGCGAGGCAAATGACGGACTACGTAGCCTTCACTACATCTTGACGAATCGTTCAATGACGATGCATACCTGCGGAGTCTAAGTTTCAGGATCGCGGGACAGGTGAGCCGAAAGGAGTGTCCACGAGACATTTCAGAGTATCACCACTCCTTCCCTACTACGTCATAACGGAAGAGTACGCTGTGTGTATGAAATTACCCATGCAAACATCACGGCATCTCCCATTCTAAAGATACCCACCTAACACCTCACCCCTTCTTCATTCCTCGCTGCGGAATGTTCTCCTACGAGCTTTACCCAATCCACCTTCTTCCCGTCTCAAGCCTCCTCCCGAAGCCGAGAATACGTCAAATGCGATCTCAATGCTGCAGCGAGCGGGCGAGCGATAGCACTCTCTGACGACCCTCAAACTTTGCACCCGTCGTTTTCCTTTCTTCGGGAGATCTTTTCGGCTGCCGAATGATGCTGGTGCAGCGTCGCTCTTCGCTGTAACGTCATTCTCTTCAGTCTCTTTCAACCATATCACTTTCTTTCCGTCTCAAGCCCTATTCCCAAAGTCGGAAAACACGCCCAATACACAGCTCGCGGGCGGATGATAGCACACACTGCCAACCATCAACCTCTCAACCCGTCAGTCTCCTTCCTTCAATCGGCCCTTGAATGCGGCATCTAGCCCGTGTCGCCATCGGACTACATATAAAAGCAATTTCCGTCCCCCCATCCACCGTCTACATCCCAATACGATTCTATACCCTTCTTCTCTTCCTCAAAGATCTGTTGTCGTTGCCATCAATCCTATCCGACACAGTGTTGCCCTCCACCCTAAAACCCTCCCTTCGCAATGGTTGTACCATCCCACCAGCGTCTGAGTTGCGCACTCGGTCTCTGTCTGCTTCTGCTTGGTATAGTGACCAGCAGCACTCCCATCCAAAGTAAGCCCCACCTTCGCCCCAATACCACGAAGCCCTCGCATCTCCCAAGCAGCCCTCCCCTGCCCATGCAACCCTCGCATCTCCCAATCCCAGCCCTCCCCATACTGACCCCCCATCCGTCCCAAGAACGAGACTGCACGGGCCAACACATCTTCCACTTCCCCCAACCGGGCGAGGCCGCGGCCAACAAGCAGAACTGGGTGGAGATGGGGCTGAGTGCTACTGATTTGGCGGTTATTATGAAGGAAGAGTAAGCCCCTCTTTGCGCTGATGAAGCCATCACCATTTTTCCTCTGGCGATGGTTTCGATGGCGATGGTGATGGTGACGTGATAGTGCCGGACGTCCCACCGTACAAGCCGATGAGAACGGCGCACCAGGCGCCTGGGCATTCACGATCTTCAACTACAACTGGTGGATGGTGAAGCAGTCGTGTCCGGAGTATACGCCGGCGGGGTATACGACCTCGAGTGATGAGGCGCAGATCCCGCCTGAGATATTCGATGTTTTGAAGTACTTACCCCCCTCATGTTCTTCCCCCATTTGTTCTTCCATCATCAGACACACCCCTCTTTCCTCCTTGTTGTTTTACGGCGATTGACACTCCCAGCAACAACCAAACCGCCGCGACCATCTGCCTCCACCAGATGATGAACGACCCCTTCTACAACCTTCCCGGCGACGCCCCCTCCTCAGCTGATAACCCCTCGCCCGCGTGGTGGGCGACGCAGCGAGGGGGGCCAAGCGCCGGGATCGCGTATTTGGCTGGGGGGGCGATGGGGATGGTGGAGAGGGATTATATGTGGAATACACTTGGGATTAGGGACTGGATTGTTAGGGGAGGGCATATGGTGGATGATTGGATTGAGTCGAGATGTTTGAGTGGTATGTCTCTTTTCTTGTCTTGTTTTTTTGGTTGCGGTTTGGGTTTTTAGGGGGGGGGAAGGGGATGTGGAGTGCAGGGGCTGATTGGGATGATAGGGTTGAGTGCGCCGGCGCCGTGTCCGGGGGAGTTTCCGGATTGTGGGGCTGGGTATCTGTAGGGGAGAGGGGATGAGGGCTTGAAATTGCTTGCTAGGGCTTAAGGTGGAGGCGATGGTCCTGGTGGTTTGGGGTACTTTCTAGAATGGCACATATGCGTACACCTTTCCGATCTGGCGAGCATTCAGTGGCGACCAGATGACGGATGTTGCGTGACCGAAGCAGAATTCCCTTTCTCTCTTCACTCATTATTTTCATATGCATATTGAGCCCAGGCAGCTATTCTCGGGCCCGCATTGTCTTGAAGGTGGACCACAATGATCTTGCACGAAGGCTTAACTTGTAGCATATATGTGCAGCGGATACCAAGGTCGTCCTCGTTCCCGTCTACTCTACCGCCCGGAATCTCACCTCATCATGACAGACAAGATGGACCGTGAACTCATTGCTGAAGCCCTCTGTCGATTCATGCCCCTTCCCCAAGCGCATCACATCGTCGACACTGCCAAAGCTCCACCATCTCCACTGGTTGTCCGGGAAGCGCAAGATGTACTCGCTACCCGGCTGCAATTCTTCAAGACCGTCTTTCATACTGAGGCTCCTTTCCTCGACATGGGGCTTCCCCGGGTGAAGGCACACAAAGTCGTCCCGTTCATACAGCCCTTCGAAACAGATATCAATCTGATCAGGGGCTACACGCTGTTTAGTCGTTGCGTCGATGATTTCGATATCCCTCTTCATGGCGATGTCGTCGCTGCGCTGTGCCAGCGCTGTGAACGGTTGCGAGGCGTGGGAGGTGAAGGCGGTAGAGAACTTGAATGGCGGATTGCCAGAAAGTGACAGCGTTGAGGACGCAGTGAGCGATACGTCTACTTGCGGTGGCCTGGGCGTATGTTCTTGGCAAGAGAACGATACCTGATTAGTTGGTGAGCAATGTAGTGGCGGAGACTGTGTAGATGGCAATTTTCCGTGAATATCGAAGTAGTCCAGACATTTCTCGATCGAATCATAGCTCCACCAGTGCATATCCCAAGGGCTGCAACTTATTGTGTACTCCTTGTTCGGCTGCAGGTGGCTTGTGTCGAAGCCTAATTCGTAGTCCCTCGGTTTCGTAGCTGAGGTAAAGGTCACATAGTCGGCCTTGTTGTTGTTCAGAAATAGTAGAGACGGTCTCTTTGCCTTCGCTTCTTTGCTTTCGGAATCTCCGTCTCTGCTTTTGTCGAATATAGGGATTCTTTCACTGGATACCGTGTCGATGCATTGAATAGTCCCGGATTGAAGCAGAGACTCAAGTCCAATGTCGAGACCTTCGGCGGCTTTGGCCACGGTAACCGATCGCTCGCTATGGAGAGTAAGGAGGACAACTAGACTGAAGCGGGTTTGCCGTGAGAGATCGCAGGTCCTGGGATTTACGCGGAGACGGACGTCAATTGTTGGTTGCGACGTACCCATACTTGGGAGTCGAGTACTAATAAGGCCCGATAATTATACTCAAGGATGGAGGATTGAAGGCTGCCCGTGCTACAACTGTGTCGTAATAAAGTAGACACGAGGGTTGAAAGGAAGCTGTCAAGCTATCATACATGTCCACTCCATGAGGTCAACTGTAGGTGATTGTGGCATTCCCTGATGACTAGCGTAGCAACAAGCGACAAAAATGGCCTTTTCGATGCATCGAGCAAAGTGGAATTATCTCCTTGACTATGCCTCGAGCTGTAATGTTCCAGCACATGCGAACTCGAAAATCGATTGCTGTAAGTCCTGAGTCGAGTTTATTGATAGTCTACTTTAGGCGCCCCGACTATGTCAGCCCTACCTGACGTCATATTGGAGAAGAAGTAAGGATCCCTTGGCACTATGTGGAAGCTACGGGGTACCACTTGATCTGCGCTCGGTTTTCTCAACACCCACCATCACAGCGGATTTGAGCATTCGACAAGAGTAGAGGTCATCACCTTGTCGAGTTGCAAAGGTAGGCTGCTTATGAAGGCTGAATGCTGAAACAGAACATCCGGAATGTTACACGCCACAGTTCGAGCAGGCTGAACATCCATCGAACCGAACGCTCTTTGTTAACGCTTGACGCTCCTCCTTCATTACGATGGATGTCTCAAGAGTGGGTGCTGTTACGGGTAGGAAGGCTGTATCTACGTCTCGCGGTATATCGTAACCAATCAATCTTGTACTGTTCACGAATTACGATACCGAGCGCTAATTGAATCAGACTCGCATCAGCTCGCACGGAAATCGTTTCTCTGTCCTCGCGGTTTTGAATAGTCTAGCGATGAGCCATCCAGCCCCCTATCTGTCAAAGTTTCGTGCCGCCTTATTGCATCCCCACGCGAGATTCCATGTCAAGTTCCAGCAGATTGAGAAACTCTCCGGGTTGGGAACCGGAAGCATCTCCCATGTCAGCGCTCTCGTATCATCTGGCAACCACTAGTCTTTCCTATTATGGTTATTCTCGGCGGTAGAGTCGTTGCACAACAGCTCCGCATGGAACGTTGAAAGTATTTTCATCTACTCTGTCCGTCAGCTCGTAGGCGCAGTTGACGGCCTTACATTATGGCAACCATGTATAATAGGTGAACCCTCTGCTCTCGGAGGCCATCATTCTTTCTCGCTATCAAGATCAGCTTTTGCACACTACATCCACAACAAACGATCTACGATGTATTTTCGCAATTCCATCCTTCTTAGCCTTACTGCATTCGCAACATCGGTACTAGCTACACCTTTCGAGAAGTGGGTACTTCAGGCCTTTCTAATCACTGCAGTCTACTGACATCGGTCGTAGACAAGTTCCCTCTGTCGTACGCCGCGTGCCAGATCTCGTCAAAAGGGTCGACCTTGGTCCGTCCGCCTACCCGTACGGACAAGAGTTCCTCAACGAGTTCCAGTGGCACGGCTGGGACGTCAATGACCAAGGCCAGAGAGCCGATGCCCTCAAGATCCACAACGCTTACAACGACTGGACCACCATGATAGTCTTTGCATGGCGGGAAGCTGACCAGGTCACCGACACCTTTAAGCGCTGGTTGACGCCAGCAACGCCCAAGACGTCAAGAATGTCCTTGAGAGAATGGTCGTCCAAGGCAACTTCCCCCAGCCTAACGACTTGATGAAGGGTTTGATCTGCGAGCATGACGACATCAGACAAAAGTGCAGGCCTCGTCTGAATGCCTACATCGTGATCAGCAAGGGCCAGGTCCACTTTTGCCTGGATGGCGTCGCCAAGCCCAACGCTGCCGACCTGCAGTGCAGTGACCTCGATGGCTTCGCCTCTGGCAAGATGAGGAGCGTTGCCTCCACGATGCTCCACGAACGCACGCACTGGACGCAGATCGGTGACGCGGCGCTTAACCAGCACATCAAGGACCTAGCCAGCGGCGCCTCGGACTGCTTCAACCTGAGTCCGTCGGACAAGCTGATTATTGCTCAAAACTACGCGTTCCTCGCCGCGGAAGCCTACTACAAGGTCAAAGGTTGTACCGTTAGCGACCCGCCTCCCGGTACCGCCGATGTGGATGACATCGATGACGAGGTGTCGGTTTCGCCCGCTTCATTCACTGGTGGCTGGTGCGGAATGCACGTTACACAGTACCAAAAGAACGAACCAGGGGATAGCTCGACGTCGAATAGTCCGGATTATATCCTCAGCGTGTGCATCTATGATGCGAACCAGGTGCTGCTGAACCAAGACCCCCGTCAAAAGGGATGCGGGCAGTTTGTTGCTCTCAACGGGCAAGTTCAGGCGATTGATACCGCATTGCCACATCTTATGTATGTGACGTTCGGAGCGGTCGACAATGATCCTTTACTCTTCAGCTACGGAGATCAGGATTGGGGAAGCAATGACCAGGCACATCATTCGAACTGGGGGGCTTATGACAGCGGGAAGAGAGAGGGTGATACGGGCTTCAGCTGCTAACGTATGGTAAGCATGAGTTTGATGGTTCACAGCAATGGGTCATTAGTCTGTTCAACCTCGCCGAGCACGCGTTTGATACGCGTGTTTGTGGGACCGGACATGGTTTTACTAGTAATCGGTATTGGGGGTTTCTTTTTCTGATTTCACGAATTGCAATCAATGTGGGTATACATGGGCATTCTTTCTACGCACTCTCCTTCTCAATTATCATAGTAAACCTCTCTGGTAATTATACTCCTCTTCCTGAGGGGAACTACTCTACAATTATTAGGAACAGAAAGGCAAGTATTATTGAAACGAGAGATGTCTACCACGGTTGTATACCTCTGAGAGAAGCATTGGTTGGGAAACGCATTTCGAGTTTTGCGCATTTTTTTAAGCAAAAAATACGTATCAGCGATGAGAGCAGTCTCTAGACCGTCAGTAGACCCTAACCTTTGTCTCTCACATAACAGTGATAGGGTGCTGGACGAAAGTAACACAACAATTAGAGCCCTGCGTAACAGGGGGAGGACGAGGGAGATCAAATAGGGCAGTAATTGGCCGTTTGCTATAGTATATAGTATTGTAACCGCCCACGGCCCTTCTCTCCTCATTGCATTCGTCTCTTTCTGACCCGCCCTCCCACTTCTTCTGCTCCTGCCGAGGGAGGTAGCCGGGTTCGGAGCAGTCCTCATGACTGTTCTGATGGCTTTATGCCAGTGCTGCGAGGTGGTCGGTGGTTCAAACAGCTCTTGTATATTGGAAATTGCTTGTGTGTTGGGTTTCGAAAGCAGTAGCTCACATGCTAAATTATATAGAGCAATATGGAAGTAACGGGAGTAGAAGACCGTCAGTCACGAGGTAGGGATGTTGGAGGGAAGACGAGCTCGGCTTATGAGTCCGATGGAGCAGCATACGGCTATTATAGCTGTGCATCTGTGTCTTGTACAATGACGACCGAGCATAATAGCCCACGAAAATTACAAAAGCCAGAACAGTAGGTGGAAATAAACGAACTGGAGAAAATCAGACATTGGCCCTCACGACCACCATCACCCCCGCTAACAACGCGGTCCCTCACCCACTCGCCAGCTTCTTCAACCCGGTGATATCACCATTAAAGCGATCCGCATCCCCGCCGTACGCATACGTATCCGCATACTGCCAAATCGTCTGATACCCCCACCCTCCCGGGATCGTCCCGGGCGTCGCACTGCCATACCTCGCCAGCACAAGCGGGCATGTGGTGCTGAACCGATTCGAGTTCCCCGTGCAAGTCGTCCACCAGTCGTTGGTGCTATAGATCATCGGGTAGCGCGTCGTGCGGGCATGGTACGTGGCCACGAAATCTGCGATCCAGGCGACCATGGCGGCGGGGCTGAGGCCGTAGCAGGTTGCGCCCGAAGGATTGTATTCGATATCGAGCATGCCGGGGAGGGTCCTGCCGTCGGGGGACCAGCCGCCGCCGTGGGCGAGGAAGAACGTCGCTTGCGTGGCGCCGGTGCTGGCGGAGGGATGGGCGAAGTGGTAACCGCCGCGGAGGAGGGTGGCGGAGGTGGCGGCGGTGTAGTGCGTGGAGAAGGAGGGGTCGACGTAGCTGGTGCCTTCGGTGGCCTGGGGGGAGGAGGTGGTTAGTCTTTGCGGTGAGGGAGGAGGGGGGTGGGGGTGGGTGGTGGTACCTTGATGATGACGAAGCGGGCGCCGTTGCGGTAGGCGGAGGCGAAGTCGACGTTGGGTTGGTAGTTGGAGATGTCGAAGCCTTGGACTGTGCCGACGCGTGGCTCAAGCGGGGCGGGTGCAGCCCTTGCGGCCAGGAGGAAGGCGAGAGGTGAAGCGAAGGAGAGCTTCATCTTCGGTGCAGAGGTTGACTGAGCTTAAAGATCTGGTAGAAAGCTTGATGACCAGAGTTGCAATGAACCCGCTGTTCTTGAAAAGCGATGAATGATGGCGTACGGGACCATGGTGCGAACGAGGCCATACTATATACTCGAACACTGTCCTCACGCCCGGCCTCAGGAGAAGTCGTGATATTGACGAAATGAAGCGAGGATCGACTAGCCGACGTCAGGCACAGGGCGTTGAAACAATCCGCCCTCTTGGCACCGTCAGTCCGCTTTGGGGGCGGGAGCTGCGCCGCGGGGAAGCGAAGGGCCGTTGGATGTCGGCCACTCGCGAGAAACGCCTCAAGACACAAGCATTTTTGTGGCCAGGTCCCAGCATAACCGATCGAGTCCATGTATAGCACGTGTGACTATAGCTGGCTATGGAAGACGCCAAGGGAGATCAGAGCGGATCGCCCCAAGTCACGCGATTGGGTATGGCAACACCACTGAAAGGAAATGCAAACCTGATGGCAACGATCAGAGACAATAACAGGAGAGGTCAGTCACAGGACGTATGACTTACATCGCCCGAGGACGCTATCGGTAGTACAGACCTCCATCAAGAGCAAGATTTAGTAGTCTCAGGTCCACCAGGGCATTGGGATTGGGGGCCTGGGGCAAAGATTCTCGAAGCTATTCGCACAGGTTCCCAAATTCACTAAATTGCTAGCTTTACTCCTAATGAGCAATGAGCACCATACTTCGTTGGGGGCCTTGAAGAAAGCTCCGTCGTGATATGCTCGGCTAGATGATCACGTATCTTATGACCTAAGCGCTTTGATGATCCTGCTCAATAGGTTAGTCTCTGGGATGCATTCGAAAGACCCCATCTTCGATGTCACAGACAAGGGGCTTACCTTCGAAAGCCTTCCTGCAGAATCTTCTCATCTTGCGAGAAGATCAGTCGGTACCAACCTGGCTCTTCGGAATTCAATGCCTTCCCTCCTGTGATATAAACCTTATGCTCGAACAACCGTTTCGTCAAAGCCGCCTCTCTATCCCACTCATCGTCATCGGCAGATCGCGACACGTCTGGGAGAAAGGGCCGAAGATCAAGCCATAAGAAAAAGCCAGCATTGGCCCCGGGGTAGTATTTGATGCCCTCGTCATCGAACATCTTCCTAACCATCAGGTTTCTCTTGGCCAGCTTGGCACAGCTTAGCATTAAGAAGTCATCCATCCATTTTTCGTCCTCCAGCATCGCGATAGCCAGTCGCTCCGTGATGTTTCCCGACCAATGGAACATGGATATCGTCCCCATCGCTTGGCGGAGATCAGCGTTTTTGGTGTACAGACATCCGAGTCTCATTCCTCCCGCAGCATTATCCTTGCTCATGCCATAGAGCAGATGCAAGTAGTCGGGATCAATATGCTTGTCTGTGTCGAAGGTAGAGATGGACGTGAATCTCGTGGCCTTGGGGTCTGGGATGTCGAAGACGGACAGTGCGTAGATCTCATCCATCAGAAGGTGGATCTTGTACTTTTCGCACAACTCCATGTACTGGATCAGAGCTTCCTGGGTATAGCAGCGTCCTAGTGGGTTGTGAGGGTGGCAAAGCATGAGGGCCTTGATGTTGCCGCCGGTGCGCTGGCTTTCCTGTATTGCTTCCTCATACTTATCTACCGCTGCAGATGAGAATTGATCTACGTCACCAAAAGATACGAATCGACATTTGACCCTGCATCATATTAGCTGCAACAATTTAAGTTTGGTGTCATGATTCGAACTTCGCCTTTGCACCAAAGTCCGGTATGAAAGCTTGATAAATAGGACGAGACAGCAATATCGCATCACCCTCATCGAAGATCGAGTAGCCTAGCATCTCGCATAAAGCTGTGACTCCATTTGCAAAGACGAAGTTGTCGGGTTCGAATGGTTGCAACGGGTAGAAATGGCGTGTCATATGCTTGGCCATAGCATTCCGCAGGCGGGGACTTGCCCAGGCTCCATGGCCGTAGCTGAAGTCTTTGGTTCCAAGCTGGAGCTAGATGGTGTTTCATTGAGTTCCTTATCATAGATCGTGGAAAGGTAATCGTACTTGCTCCTTTGCGAACTTTGCGCACTCATCAAGCATCAGGTACTGTATAGCAGCATTAGCCAACAGGTAAGAGAACGCGTTGCTCGATCGCATCAGACCCGCTCACATTCTCTGATGTCCCCAAATTGACAATCCCATTGGTGTTTTTCTCTGCATCGTAAGAATCACCGAGTATCGCCTTCCATGTCTCGGCCAGTGCGCCGCCAGCTCGCAACTCCGAGCCTCTGGCTGAGAGAGAGGAGCTCTTTGAGTCGGTAGTCATTATCTTTCAAATTATTAGAATTGATGGTGGTTGATTTGAAGCATTGCCGATTCTTTTCCGCAAACGTATGGCCTGGAAGTTTGTGGTGATACAAGATGATGTGAGAGTCAAGAACTTTGTTCCAGACTTCCACTGCTAGCCTGTGCAACGTGTCATGGCACTGGGAGGGATTTTACTTGCATCGTTGCAACCTTGGCCGTTTCAACATAGTTTTGCAAAGTGTCTTGATCGCCGAGGTTGTAGCGTGCAGCCGATGACGTCGCTACTCAGTACTGTTCTGTTAGTCCGGTATTATGTAAACGATCAAAGATCGTGGCATATGGAAGGCCTAGAGACTGCTCTCATCGTTAATACGCATCTTGTGCTTGTGACACTTGTAAAGCTCGGGGCTCGTTTCCCAACCAATCAACCCCTCCTCTGCCGTCGAGCAAGTACTTTACTCACACCCCTATGCAATATCTAGGCTACAGAATTTTTCGGATAAATAGAAAAATAGGACATAATTCGCCCTAGAGATCTTCCATCAGTGTAAGAGGGTACTGCAACTGCTAAGGGCCCTTGCGTGCGTCATCCCTCCCCAGCCACCGCCTCAATAACACTATCCCCCGTCAAGCTCCCCTTCCGCGGCCCCTCAATCCCCACAACCCTCAACCCCACCCCCTCCAACAACACCCTCCACTGCTTCTCCGTCCTTTCCATGCCTCCAAACGCCATCATACTGATATCCATCATACACGCAAACGTTGAAGCGCCCACCTCCGGAAGTACGATATCGATGATGATGATTTTTGATAAGCCGGGCGTGAGGGCGGGGAGGGTGTTGAGCAGGATGTGGCGGCAGGCGGCGTCGGGCCAGTCGTGGAGGATGTGGCTGAGGAGGTAGATGTGTGCGCCTGTGGGGAGAGGGGGGTGTTAGTTGGTTGTGTATGGGGTTCAAGGGGTAGTGGGGGGGGCTGAGGTGAAGGGGAGGGGGGAAGTACCGTGGATGGGCTGAGGGGTGAAGAAGTCGTGAGCCATGGCTTCGATTCCCGCAACGGGCTCGCGGCCTGTGATTTCCTGGGGGAGGTCTTGCACGATGATGCGCCCTTGTAGATCGGGGCGTTGTTTGCGGATGGATGAAATTACGTTGCCGCGACCTCCACCGACGTCGACGAGGAGAACGTCTTGGTGGACATCGTTTCGTAGTTGGAGAGGGTCGCACGCCTTTGGGAGGAGAGATAAGATGATGGCTTCCAAGCTGGGGGTCTGGAGCTGGGTAGCGGCCGTCATTGTGGCGCTGAATCTTGCGAGCTGCTCGGGATGGTCTTGCATCCATTCGAAGAGGTTGAGATTGGTGTTGTTCGCATATTGGAACAGCGCATGGTGTCGGTCGCTTGGGTTCTGGTAGTCTAGAGAGGCGAGGAAGTCTGGCAGCTTGGGCATTATCACGGTGGTCTCGCTTCTGGTGTGGTCTTAGCTTCTTCACTATGAAGCCATTGAGGAGACTGGAAACACGTTCAGGCTATGAACTTACAAGCCACTAGCAAATGTGCAGAATGCCGGGTGCTTCAATGCTATAGAACGTCTGTTGTGCCGGTATTCCTCTTCTCCCGCTTCGCTGAAGATGCCAATGCTGACAAGTATTCGCATCATGCGGACTTCCACTCGGTCAGCAATATTCCCATGACAAGATGACAACCCACGGTTGGACCATTCGTATGGGAGGGAGTTTTTGATGGGAGAACTCACTAGCCAAAAGCTTTTCCATGCCCACGAGAGAAGCGAGCCTTTCCGCCGTAACGGTTTCTTCATCACCAAGGACATTATAGACCTTCATTCGAAGAGCTGTTCTGAAAACTGCATGCGCAGCAGGCTAGATGACGTCAGTCTTGGCTCAAATCAAGGGACTTGAAGACCCGGTGCTCGATCATACCCATTTCGAAACCTCCAATACCGCTATCTCGGGGATCTCCAATGCCGCCACTAGCTCTTTGGCTGCCTCCAGTAATCTCGAGCGCTCAATATGATCGGCCATGTTCGTATCAGCGGAACGTGACTGGCCGACGTCATCTTTATTGTATTTGAGTCTTGCTGCATTCAGTGAGTCAATCAAAGTAGGGATCGCGTTCTCGTTAGGACTTTGCTGTTCGACACGCCCAGGGAGAGCTATTCCGGAGACAAAATTTCCCATACTGGAGTACGGTGTGAGAAGCTGTCTCGGAACGTCTCTTTGCAAGAGAGTATAGTGATGTCGATGAATTTGTAGTTGTGTAGGAATGACAAAAGAATTTTGTGGATAATCTGTAAGGTGGAGCTGAAAGCTAGAAGACAAGAGCAACTCAGTGGTGAGATAAGTTCTGCTTTCACTACCAAAGCTAGAGAATAGAACGATTTAAAGCGAGTCGAGACCATTAACAAGCCATATTCGGAGCTGGAAGCAAGGTGAGCAGCACTGGCAACTTTCAATCCGTTTTCAAGATATAGTCCTGTTCCTGGAGCCTCGGTTCTTAATGTAACAAGTGGTCCCTGCTTCTGACACTGTCGATGTGAATCTGCACGCACAACATGAATCGTGGGCGCATTGCAACAGTCTATGGCCGCTTTCAGGCGTAGCTAAGAGTACGTACGAGTACAAATTTTTGTACAAGTTTTGAACGTCCCTCTTTGAACAAAGTCCTCTTCGATGCGAAACCAGGCGGTACACTTTGTCTGAATTGCTGTCTTTGTCTCACCGTAACACGACATCAAGTACGACACCAGATAGCCGAGGAATGGTACACGGAGCGCCTCGGGGGGAGAACATTGATGTGGCTACCCGTTCATGGTGTTATTGGTGCGCTTGCGTAGTATTTCCGAATCTAATACCCAGTGAATCTTTCACTGGATATGTTAGGCTTGATATTCTGCTGTATGCGTTCAGATATCGAGCTCGGTCGGATTTTCAAATGTCTGTTTGTTCTTTACCATAGTGGGGACGTTCGGTAAGGGAATCATGTGCTTATGGTATATACAATGTTCCGAGCCAGTTTTTCATTCAGCCGCTCTACCTCCACCCCTGATGTGTGTAAATATGACCTTGGCATTAGTCTAGGGGGCAGAATTCAATGGTGAGATATTCCCTCACGGTTTGTCTTTATGACATGGGGACTCCACTCGTCCGCTCACTGCGTCGATCTTTTCTTTCCTCCGACGGGGAGGTGGTGGCGCCTTCTTGTGTGTAAGTGCAAATACGATGGGATTCATAATTCTTCATTGACGGTGTTCAGGCTCTTTCCGACATTGGCGACGGCAGCTGATGTGTCGACGGGATTCCGATAGCTGAGCTTTCGAGGCCCCTGTCCCTTGTTGTCTGTTGGCTGGTCGTTGCCTGGATCGATCGAGTTATGGCAGACCTGAATGAAAAGCCATTAGTAATCGTGATTGTTGATCGGCATTGATTTCTGCTGTCAGATATACCTTTCAGTCAGCTCTTCCACATTCTCATTCGGATGTATTCTTGACAAATGACCCCGAAAGTTGTCTCGCCGAGGCCAAATTTTGTCTGGATGATTGCAATCTTTACCTTGACAACGATAGGAGATTGAGTCGTTGCCTTGATAAATGCCGTGGACGCCCTTCTGATGTCTATTCAAGTCGGTTTGAGTCGCAAAACCACGATCATGGGTACATCCTGACACATCGCAGCGATAAAATCTGCTGCCAGTGGCATTCGAGTCGTTACCTTGATGAACGTCGTGGACGTCTCTCTGGTGTCGATGCAGGTCGGATAAGCTGGCAAAGGCACGATCGTAAGTGCATTCTGGTATAGCACAACGGAAAAACCTGCTGCTTGTTGAGGGCTCTGGAGGCACAGAAGGCACGGAGAATGAGCTTCTTGTTGGTGTATGTGATAGAGGGCTTATCTGCGCCCTGTCACTGGTGGTAGACATTGCATCCTTGGTGGAGCTGTTGGGGAGGTCAGGCGGCAAAGGATGCGATGCAGCTTGCAATGATCCTAAATCTTTGGAGTCAGCGTTCCGACTTTCAGTCAATTTATCAAGCCAAGCGGCGTGCCTCGGTGATCCTGATAGACTCGAACATTATGGGCTCGAACATGGCACCTACCCACTGAGCTCACACGGCGTGCCGTGGCCTTTGGCGTATGCTTGTATGACGCAACTTTGCTCCAAGTCGGCATTGCGATGCTCTCCATGTGCTTTGCGACATGAACAGTAAGTTTTTTCCAATTGTTGCAATAATTGCCGCAGAACTTGCATGGTTCATCTTTCGGGCTTTTGGCTGTCTCGTGCCGGCAAGCGTCTACGAGCTTCCATATTTGGTCGTCGGCATTGGGTGTGGTAGACGACTGGACGTCCTGGGATTTTGCCTTGGGCTCTGGCAACTTGTGTATGTCTAGAGACCTCATTTTTGGCTCCGGCATTTTGTGTTCACGAACGAGATGTTGAACAAAATTGTCTTTTCTGAAGCATTTGTGAGAGCAATCTTTCATGTTACAGGTCCACCATTCCAGTTGTCTATGTCGCTCGTTCTCGTGGCGGACCCAATCAGCTCTCCTCTTGAATGATCTTGGCTCCGAACACTCTTGAAAGGTACAAACGAACGGCTGAATGTCCTCTTGGACGTGTTTCGACCAGTCCGATGGCTTGGAGAATCTCTTCAGTCGAAAGCACAGAGGGCACTCAAACTCGGCAGGAAACCTTTGATTGGGCGGCACTGGATAGCCAGCAGGAAGAGCCAATGGCCCGACGATGATCTCACTCTTGTCGGAGTCGAGAAGCGGATATCCGGGAGAGTCAGTGGGCGGAGATTGATCTGCTCCTGCGGCCCTACAATTTCCTGAAGTCAGCATCCCCATTCTCAGTTGGTGGATTGACCGAAAAGACGTGTATTTGGAGCGGACGCTGTTTGAGAAAGTCATCCAACTTACAGCGACGTCCAATGTTTGGGAGAGTGTGGAACATTCGTCGTCGTTGGATTGAGGGCAGTCTCAACCCATCGAGAATAGGTCTCTTGGTCAAGGCAGTGAGTCCTCGAAGGACAGCTTGCTTGCTGCCGCATTCTTGCATGGTTATCCTTCAGTTGGCTGAGTTTCTCATACCGACGGACCTGTTCCTGCGTCAACCGCTCAAGCAGGAACCCCAATATGCGAGGACAAGGACGTAGGATCTCATTTTTGAATTCTTCGTACCCGAGCGGACCCGTGTCCGGAAAACCTGATCTCGCGAGTTCGTCAATCCTCTTTATTCTGGGGGAGCTTTGCGGCAAAGGATTAATTGATACAGATTGTGTCAATTCTGAAGCATTTGCTTCCGTCTCTTTCTCGAGAACCTTAACGTGTCCCTTGTTAACTTCTCTCAGCGCTTTTCCCCTCTCGACTACTGGCTGTTGTGGTCTCTCCCCAAGTTGTTCTTTCTGTGCGTTCGGGTTGATTGTCCTAGTCAATCCGCTGAGCGATGTAGCTCGTGCAATATAAGGACTGGAAGGTTCGAGCACAGAGTCATTGTCGGCTTTCTCATGTCTTTGTGAAGTGTGGTTGATCACATACGGGCGTACCTGGGAAGACCCAGAGTTGGCCAATCCCCAGAGTGCTCCCCTGGTGTTATCCCCTTTTTCGAAGCGCGACGAGCCTTGTAATTGGTCGAGGATCTTCTCGCGGCCTACAAATGATAAATTTCTAACAAGAAGTCCTAAGTGCCGCTCATCTACCACACCACTCAAGTCACCCTCAATAGCCAAGCGAGATGCTGTCTCGATGCTATTCGCGCGCCGGGCAAACCGCCACATGGCTTGATTTGATGTCGCAGGCTGGGATACAGTATTGTCTAACGATGGAATTCGTAGCGATTCAAGCCACGGATGGGCTTCAAGCGTTGGAGACTGGTTGTTTGAAACTCCACCGCCAGTATTAGGAAAAGCAATGTCTGAAGGGCTTTGAGTACGGCGCATCGGTTCAGATTGAGTATCAGGTCCAGAACTCATATCTTTCGCATCGACACTACCTATCCAAGCCCTCTCAGGATCGTATTCCATCGAGTCGGACAAACCTTCATCAAGCCAGCGTTTGACGTGCGCATTTGAAAGGGCTAATTCTCGTTGTCGCTCTTGATCTGCAAGACTGGGGATGTCGGCTAGTTGGTTCCTGTCCGTGGGATCAATGCCACTACGGGATGTTTCTGGCGGTGTTGGGTTGCGGGCATCAGGTCTAATTGAGATGTCTTCCTCGTCATCCTCAGCCACTGATGTGGGCGCGTTGGTAGGTTCGCTCATCTTCGCTTGTCTTGGTTGCCAACACTCTATTCCGGCATGAAACGGTGTTGTAGACGTGGCTATGGAAGGTGCAGGTGTCTGCATTGCGACCACTTCCTGCTTTCGACCACCGTGCAACAGAGTCTCCCAGGCGCGGGTGGGCTTTACTGCAGAGATCTCTACAGTTCGGGTGAAGATGCAAAGTCGATTCGCCCCCGCACAGGCCATACACCCTTCGTCGCTCTGTTGTAGAGCGCATTTTAGGTCCTTGGCCTGGCATGCTCTACATCGAGCGAAGCCGGTGAACTGGACGAAGTCGCCGTGGAGTACATAGTCCTGTGCCATGCCTGAAACTTTGATGTAGGCAACGACTCAGGATGGTTGATTTAGAGCCTCGAGCATAGGTTTATAATGATCATCGCATTGTCGTAGCCGAAAAAATTGGATTTGTCATCATCGAGCGCCTTGCGCCTTTGAGAAGCAGCAGGGAAAGCATCGTTCAAAGCAATATGGTCGTCTTTTTCATGGGTATAACGCACTTCCTCGAATTTGTTGGTAATGGTCCTGTGAGTGTAGTTCCGGGCAGGTTGTCGATCTGCTTTCTTTGCCTTCTTCTGCTTCTTGTGTGGGAACCGGCGATATTCAGAGCTTTGCCTCCTCCTCCACTATCAATGTTTTGCTATATGGCCTAAAAATTCCATTGTTACCGTGACGTGGTCTCGCCAGCGCATGAGATCCTTCCAACCATTAGAGGCGGACGAGAACAGGCCTTCCGTGCTTCTAAGATCTATCGCATGGCAGCAGTAGGGGTCATGGGATTAGTGATCATCGATGATGTTGTGATTGTCCCATACGAAGTGATAAACTGAGTATGGGTGATTGTTCTGATCGCAAGGCAGGTATTTGCAAACCTCGACTTCGGAGGTGGCGTCCCAGGCGTCCCAGGTGACTAAGCGCCCGTTAGCTCGGGTGGGTGTCGGCAAAAGTCATGCATATGCTTGGTGGCTGGGAAATTCCATGCATGCCATAAGAAAACTACTACTATTGTGCTGGAAGTTACTTTTCTCAAAGTATAGATCGAATGATCACTCGCTATTGGACGTTTATCGAAAATGGCGCGGATGTTGCTACGAAGGCAGAACTTTGATACCGGTCCTCATGAGAAGACCCGATATTGTACTTGAATGCACGCTGACCAGAAGTCCTTCTAAAAGTAAGTCACCGGTGTCGAAAGCGAGTACGGTCTCCGTAACGCATCAATCATCTGTCTCCTACGCTACGGTCTCTCCGTCAAGGCGTTCTCTCGACTGTGTCTCGTAATGATAATGTCCATCCCAGAGATGTCACACTGGTCGAGACATGTATGTCTAGAACTTTTCTGCCTCCTTGCGCATGTGCTCTTGCGGGATTTCTTCGTGGCCCACGCCCCTGGACTCCTGCACAATCTCCCAAGCCGAGGCAGACCGGCAGATAGAAGCAAGCCAAGGCTGATCTCAGCGAATGACACGGCGGCGCTTCTAAAGCTGAGCAGGGGGCGTCTTCCGGCCCTGGCCAAACCGGTTTTCCATGATGACCTTTCAGCTGAGCCTGACACGATGACGAGGCTGTTGTGCTAGGCGTTCCGCCTGCCTCGCCTTTCCATAAATGACGGCTGGGCGCACTCTCTCATTCGAAATATCGCCCAACGCCTAAATTTTATGGTTCTCCATTTCCTTCAGCAGTCTTGCAATGCATTCCCTCATCATTTCTCGCTCGCTTCTAGCTTTCCTGGCCTTCTTCCAAGCTCATGCTCTCCCGATCTCCACTCCACTTGTCGCTCGCGGTACCAATGCCACCTTGACACCTCCTTCCTCTTACGCCTCAGAGGAAACCTCGTGGCAGAGGAACATCTATATCCTGCAGACGACTCGGCTGGTCCTCCTGATATGCTTCACGGTCTTGATGCACATCCTCTGGACCCGCTGGCGCAGCAGCAAACTCAAGCTCCGCGGTTGTGTTGGTGACTTGCAAAGTAAGGCAAAGCCTGGCTTGTGCAGAATTGCGATATAAACAGGACTCCATGCTGATGAGCCTCGATAGAAGCCTTGGGTGCGCCAATGGAAATAGATATGGAAGATTTGATTGGCAATGATGACATCGCCATTGACGAGGAATCTGAGATGTCAGCCGTCGCCGATATCGAGCTCCAGCTTGACTGTCGAGGCAATGATCGCGTAAGAATCCTTTGTGCACCACCACGCACCCACAAATCTCCATCATCCAGATTTCGTGAACATGAAAGCGTCGACTTGGTCGTCGTCCCTCACGTTGTGGGTCAACAAGGCGGTGCAGCAGCCACGTCCATGACGCGAGTAAGTATATCGAATTTGAGAATTTTTGACGTCTTTGGCTGACTTGGAGAAGTCATTGCCTTTTTAGAGTCTAGAGCCTATCGGACAACATCAGTGGATGAAAACACGTGTGACTTGTATGCAGGAGCGACGTTGGAACTTATCTGCTGACCCGAGAGTACTCATGTGATGACTATCATCCATTGAGGCTTCACCGATGGGGGCTGGACTTTGTAAACTTTGCCGGCTCAATGGGTACGATTCTGGAAAGGTAAACCTCTTGAGCTAGTTAGTACTCAACCAATTCATCCTCACCTCGTCAAAAAGTTGGCCGATAGTTTCCCCTAATGAATGGAGCTGCGCTTCCTGCGAGCGCCTGAAACTCCCAAAATCTAAGCTCTCGCACTGATCGTTAAATGACAAGATCAGCGTCCGAAGAATGCAGCCTACAAGCCCTGTGCGAAGTGAAACGTGGTGTCTGATGGTCAGATTGATGTTCCTGCAGGCTCGATATTGGTATCGCAACAGAGGGCAGCGAGGCAGCTATGAGTTGAATTCACACTAGAGAATGCATACATGAAGATAGATGATAGGAATTCAATGCGCGCATCTCTCATGCATCCGACCACTCACTGCGTGGTACTTGCGTGGCCTTTCACGAATGAAGCTCTCCTAGGGTTTCACGGGGTTCCTGGTGTCACGTCAAACTCTTTGTTGGTCATGGGCTTAACTTGACAAGGTCTCACCAAGGCCAGGCTGCTCGTGCTTCTTCCCCGGTCCGTTCTCTGAATCCTTTTCGCTTCCAATGCTGGTAGGCCAGCGTCTAGAAACGTCGTTGGGCTCGGTTACAGATCATCTTTTGGTGATGATGCTCGGGAGACGCATGCGCATGTCTCGGAAGAGGGGACGATAAGTCGCAAAGCATGCACAGAGAATGGCTGCAGAACGCTCGATTTGAGACCACATATAGCCTTCAACCCCAGTATCTGAGATCTCGCTGTCAACTAAGTTGTCAACGGTCACCAAGAAGAAGAGAAACGGACTCACAGACGAGGTCTGCGCGTTCCAGTTTGCCAACAGCTAGGATGCGCATAACGCTGGCGACACAAGCACTCAAAGATGTCAGCAAGGGTAAGACGGCGCTCGGAGCATGCGTGGGGGCATACAGTCCTCCCAAACCAAGAATTGCCGTCGTTTCGTACTTCTGCCTGCTAGGAAGCCGCGATCGCCAGATCTGATGTAGAGGCAGAATCAAGATCGCGACATCTAGACTAACAGCACTACCCAGTGTGCCGTATAACAAGGCCTGAAGATCGATGCAACGATTGCTAATGCTCATGGCCACGGCTGGGCTGAAGGCATCTGAGACCGGGATGCAAAGAAAGACACTGGCGAAGATGATCGAGATACCCCAGGCCAGGCAAAGTCCACCAAGGATTGCAATGATGATCGAACATAGAGGATGTCGAATATTCGACGCAACAAGAACAGAACCGATATCCGAACAAGCGTGACAGTGGCAGCATAAGTAATCATAGACGGGTAGACGGTCTAGTCGTATTAGTGCACGCTGAATCTGAATACGTTTCATTCTATGAACCTTCAAGAATGTCTCGAGCTGGTGCTCGGAAAGTGCTGTTTTGTGCATTCCTGCTTTGCCCTCGCCAACCGCTGAAAGAGAATCTCAGTCAAATTGGTATCGCAGCATCGGTAATAGACTTTTCGAATCCAAAGATTATGACCATGGCATAATTTGGAATGAGGGCAACGAGAATTAGCCAGTCATCAATTCGCCAATTTGCACCAAGCTTTCGACGTGACAGGAATCTCAGAGCAACCGCGACGGTTTCGAGCGCCCCACAAGCTATACTAACACCCAATATAGCATCACCTCGCCGGTTGTACGGTCCTGTCTCATTGTGTATCTGATCGGACATAATGTTGTATGCAAAAACCACTTTCTGCAGGAAATACACGCACATGTGTGCGAAACGGCGCGTCCTACTATTTGAATCACCACTTGTTGTAGCATGGCGGCGAGATAAGACTTTTAGCACGTGCGACGTCCCTTGCGGCATACTAATAAAACCTAGACGACGTACACATGCAGATTTCACCACTTCGATGGACTTCTGCGTTACAGGCGGACTTCTGCGGGCTATTGACGAGGTAGCCATGTCATGTGAAACCCCATAAAAGTCTGAGCGTCCCGAGCGTAGAACCTTCGAAGCAAATGAGCCAAGAAAGACCAATCTAAAAAGCTTAACGAACACAGTAGGCATGGTATCAATCGACCCGATAATAATTGGAGCTTATAATAAACCTATTGAGGGTGATGGATCATGCGTGGGAGCGGACTGCTTATAAAGTATAATAAGCCTAATAAGAGAAGTCTGAATACCCCTCATCTCTGAGCCTCCAGTTGCAGTGGCTTGAGTCTAGCTTGCCCCTCGGAAGCAGATGATGTAAAGAGGGTGAATTGCTTTGTATTAGGTTCGATTCCTAATGGCGCTGGTCCTATAGTGGAGTGGGGTGTCTACTATTCCGCAGAAAGTGATGGGTCGCATCAGCCCTCCTTGAATAAAAAATCTACAGATTTTCAGATGTATTGCCGAGCCGTCTCTTCTCTTGTTGAGGACAACCAGATCATGTCATCGAATCAGCAGTTCTGCTTGACGAGAACTGGGTCGACATCAGGCTTCGGCGTATTTGCTAGAATGAGAGCAGAGAAACGGCACTTTACTTTTCGCCGACGGCATCAGCGAGGGAAGACCGGCAGGTGCAAGCGATGCCAAGAATCCACGGCTAAAGTTGCCCTCTCGTAGCACCTCTCACGCCCCGAATACCGAACGCCTTCTCGACAACACGAACCTCACTATCTAATCTTCTAGGCTGTCAGATGACTTTCGTGATGTCTCTATGGATGTTTAATTTAGTTATGACCCAAAAGTGATGAACACTGACCAATCTATGCCACTATCAGTTACTTTGCGTAATGTAGGCGCAAGGACAAATTCCTAACCTCTTTCCCTCTCATTCCGAACGGCAAAGTCAATCCTCCAAATCCGATACTCAGCTTCGATGGCTACCGGACTCGAAGGCGTGGCAGGCGCGGCGACACTTGTAAGTGTAATTGGCTTTTCCGTCCAAGTCTTTGATGGCTGCGTCAAAGGCTTCAACCTTCTATCGTCTGCTCAAAATCTCGGACGGGATGCCGATATGTTTAGATGCATGCTAGACTGGGAACAGTTTCGATTGGAACAATGGGCCGAGAGAGTCGACTTATTTGACCCCGAGAAGGCGGATCCCAGCCTTAACTGGCAGCTTGTGAATGAGACACTCGAGCACATTAGCAACCTCACAAACGATTCGGATTTGCTGAAGAAGAAATACAACCTAAGCTTGGTCGACCTTCCGGCATATACCTCGCAAGCGTCAACCGAAAAAGCGGATAAAGCACCCTCCAAGCCCTTCAGCCCCTTTAGGAAGCTTTTTTCAAATGTCGACAACACTTCGTCTGCCGCTGCCGCCAAGGTAATCCAAGCGCGCAACAACCCCATGAAGAAATTGTGGTGGGCCGCCGTCGACAAACAGGGTCTGCGGCAGTTGATTGAAGATATCTCACGCTTCACTCAGCGTCTCTACGATGTTCTCCACGCTTCTACCCAAGATCAAATGAAAGCTTCAATTGACTCAATGATCAGTATGGCGACAGCCCGAAGTGAAAACGTGCTTGAGCTGGCTATAATGCGACAGCTAGCGCGTCTCCCAGATATCATCCAGTCCGGTACCCGCAAACCCGAAGAGATCGAAGCGGATGTGGAGAGAAGCACACGGAGTCTGTTTTTCTGCGCGACCAGGAAAGGCGAGATCAAGAAGGTAGGGAGTCTGCTCGATGAGGGTCTTGATATCGAAACCGAGGACCAAATGGGTTGGGCAGCGATGATTCAAGCAGCTGAATACGGACAGCTACCGATCGTAGAGCTGCTCCTTCGGCGTGGTGCAAACCCGCTTCATGGTACTATTGGCCACCGACTACCTCTCCACTTCGCAGCGGAAGGAGGGCATCTGGGAATTGTGAAAGCTCTCCTAAGTCGGGATCAGTCTCAGTTGAACGCCCGAGACCATCTAGGCCAGACGCCCTTGCATAAAGCCGCCCGAGAAAGTCGGGAAGATGTAGCTGTCTTTCTTCTGTTACAGGAAGGTATCGAAGCTGACCCTGAAGACAATGATGGCTGGAGGCCCCTGATGAATGCCATCAGCCGTGGAAACGCCAAGATTGTAAGGATGATCTTTGCCCATTCTGATGTCGACCCAAATTACAAACTGAAGAACCAAGGCCAGACACCGTTATGGATGGCAATTACGAAGGCGGACGATTGCGCAATCCTGCGATCACTACTCGAACGTTCCGATCTTGACCTCACGCGAACTTCACGATGGGGGGAGGGGTGCGTATACAGAGCCGCTTGTTGGTCGAAGCATGCTGCGCTGCAGCTTTTGCTTGACAGAGGCGCAGATATCAACCTCCCAAATGAGGAGGGCAGAACACCGCTGTCCATTGCAGCTTCCAAGGGAAACAAAGAAGGCATTAAGATTCTGCTGAAACAGCCAAACATCGCAATCGATCAAGCGGATCAGACCAAAAAGACACCCTTGATGTACGCAGCCGAAGCAGCCCAGACCCAGTGCGTCAAGCTATTACTTGCGCACAAGCCTGTACTCGAAGCAAGAGACACGCGAGGCCGGACAACGCTCTCTCTAGCTGCAATCAAAGGTCACAAAATCCCTATGAAGCTGTTGCTGAAAGCTGGCGCACTCGTCAACACGCAAGATACGAAGGGGAATACCCCTCTTGCTTTGGCCGCCGAGCACAAGCAAGATGTCACTGTTCGGCTCCTACTCGAGAATGGCGCCGACGCCGACTTGGCGGATGATGATGAGGAGACACCCTTCGAGAAAGCCAGAGATCGAAAGCTTGAGGACGTAATCAAGGTTTTCAAGGAGGTCCTGAAATTACCCTGATCTAAAGCTTGCGACTAACGTCACAGTGGTCGACTCAGCCGACTTTGCCAACTATACTATAGCTTCGGCAGTCAAGGACCGTTTCTCTCGACTTCTGCTCTACGAATCTGAAACAGCAGTCCCAAAGCCAAAAACCGCAAACAATGCTGCTACGGCAGCGAATGCATTGTGCAGCACGTCAAAGCTCGCAGACAGCACGGCATGATGACAAGCGGTGCTCGATTCAATGGCCTTGTGCAGAATGGCTGATGGAAAATCTACGAAAAAGCTCCGCTCGGCGCCGAAAACGGTGTAATCACATGGGTTCTATCCGAGACCACGAGCGTTCTGCATAAGTCGGAGCCAGCGATATAATTACATGGGTTCCATCCAAGACCCTACGAGCGTTCTGCATATTCCAAGTCAGCAATCAGCCGTTGCCACCACGATCCACTCTTCAAAATCGGCCAAAGGTCTAGGATGCAAAGCCATATACTAGCCACGCGGAAAGCAGCATTTATCCTCTTAGGATCAAACCTCAGCGACTACGGCGCGTTACCACTCTTTCTATACAACCAATCTTGGATCGCATATTCACCTTGAATCATGTTCTCTCATGCGCATGTACCCTCCTTCCTTTTTGCTCTATCCACCGCCGAAAAGCTCTGGAATGTACTCCGTTGGGCGCCCCAATCGTGCAGAACCTACCCACAAATTTTCTAGCATCGGCCTGACCCCAATCTACAACCAGATGCGAGGGTAGCTTCGGCCGAGTATCAAACAAAGAACTCATTGTAACCTCAGAATACCGCGAAAAGGATCTTCACATCCAAGATAAGATCTGCAAATTATAATATTCAAGAACCCTCCAACATCCCCCCCAAACAGCGCGCGCTACGTCTTCCCCTTCAAAACCTCATCCAGCACCCTAACAAACCCTCCAATCTCCTCCTCTACACTCCCAATCAGCATTCCCCTCACCACCCTCTCTCCCAGGAACAAGAAGCGACTCACCAGTATTATAATGCACCATACTAACCCTCACCACCCCCTCCTTCTCCCCCCCAAGGCCCAGCACATCATCCACCAGCCGCTTACTATAGAAATGCCCCCACCGGCACGCAAACCTCGACCGCGCCTCCACCCCCTCCACCACCGCCCTCGAGCTCCACCCCTCCACAGTAAAACTCACCACCGGCACCCTCACCTCCTTATCCCCACTCCTATCACCATATATCGTGACATCCTGCCTGGAGCGCAGATAGTCAAGTAGGATGCTCTGCAGGACTTCCTCGTGCGCTGCGATCTGCGCCCAGGTGGCGGGGCGGTCGGGGCCGAAATAGGCGACGAGGGCGGGCAGGGCGGCGACGAGCTCGTAGGAGGAGGCGGCGAGGCCGAGTTTCGTGGCGAGGGAGGTGGCGGGCGTGTGGAAGTAGTGGGCTAGGGAGTGGAGGTGGGAGAGGGCGGAGGGGGAGGCGTAGAGGGTTGCGTTGTGGGGGCCGTAGACCTGGGGGTTCTTAGTTTTGGTGGATTGAGAAGGTTGGAGAAGGAGAGGGAATAGCGATGGTGTGGTGGGGGATGGGCTTTGAATGATTTTGATGGGTAAGGAAGAGGATGAAGAACGGCCGGAGCGAAGATAAGAAGATTGGAGGGGATCTTCGTACCTTATACCAACTAAACGCATAGAAATCCACCCCCAGCGCCCCCACATCCACCCCCCGATGCGGCGCCAGCGCCACCCCATCCACACACAGCAGCGCCCCGCGCACCTTATGCACCTCCTGCGCTATCGTCCCCACATCATGGATCGTGCCCAGCACATTACTCGCATGCGTACACGCCACGAAGACCGTTTTGGCCGACATCAGGGGCCGCAGGTTCTCGGGCGTTAGGCGCAAATTCGGGGATTCGGTGGTAGGTGTCCACCATTTGAGGACTAGTTTCTGGGACTTGGACATACGTACCCAGGCGGAGATGTTGGCTTCGTGGTCGAGGGATGAGAGGATGATTTCGGAACCGGGGGGGAAGGAGAGGGCGAGGGAGAGGTTGGCGAAGAGTTGGGTTGTGGACGGGCCGATTACTGGGGTGGGGATTGGGGGGTTAGAATGGGGTTCTTTTGGGGGGGGGGGATAGGATGGGGAAAGGGTTAGTGGGGTAGGATGGGGAAAGGTAGGGGGGGCACCGATATTGTCGGGGCTAGCATTGATGAAGCTGGCGGCTGCGGCGTAGCCTGCGTTGTATGCCTTAGTGGAGGAGGCGGCGGTGTGGTAGGAGGCGCCGAGCTGGACGTTGGAGGAGTGGAGGTAGGTTGAGATCCTTGGGGGTGGGTCAATCTCTGGGGTTTTGACAACGGGACTATGAGAACGAGATATAGAGATGGATTACATATCAACGAGAGAGAAAGAGGAAACGCTGTAGATGGAAAAGTTAAGAAAGAGAGGGCCTACGCATCGATGACCGGTCCGAGGACTTGACTTCCTCCAGCATTGTCGAAGAAGATTTGGTCGGCGGCTAGTGCTGGGAAATGGTCTCGAGCGGTCTTGATATCGAATGTGTTCGTGCCGTTGATGGTGGCCATTATGAAAGCTGAATCTATGGGTTTCGAAGGAGTCTCTATACCGTTTACTTGGCCTGGGTTTGAGTACCTGTTGCTTTCACTTGATCAGCTCCATTTTGGCACAGGATATTCCAATCGATGGCAGGCTTCGCTTCAAATTGGGCTAGTATCCTGAGTGGCCCCGCGTGCCCAAAGAGGCAGGTAAAATGTGAGATGGACGTCACTGGCGGCAGGACGCTCTACTCCGCTCTTGCAGAACCCTAGAGAGAACCCTGGTCCTGGTGGCCAAGAATTCGGTGCAAGAGAAGATTGTTCGGGGACTGATGGGGTGGGAAGAATGCTGGACCAGACCACGGAGGCTTCGGCGTTGACAGCTACTAGGGATCTTCCACCCCTATGGTGTACAGCAGGCGATGATTGGATTATTTTGGATCAACCGTCTATCTAAAAGCTAGCAGCTAAGATCAGTACATGGTTTGAGGTTCCGAGTTGGGGTGAACTTCGAGACAGAGCCTGTCAGCGTCGTCACCCCTGCCGCACTCTTGATCGTTGTCGAAGCACCCGCGCTACCATTTCGACCCAACCACTCCCGCACCCGGAGCAGAGTCCGCCAACGACGCCGAAGGTATCAGTGCTTGCGCCGCAGCCAAGAGGTTGGTCGTATTGCCCCTCACAATCTCCGTGAAGTTCGACCCACTGACCTCGAACGACGTGTCGTTCAAGACTTCGGTGACATCCCCAGCATGAAACACCGTCGAGTTGTCACCAAGTCTCCGGGCTGGGGGCCGCCAGAAATCGGTGGTTGCGGGACATTGCCTGACGTCGCCTTGGTGGCTGGTGACCACGCCCCAGGGGCAGGTCTGGTCTGCGGCGCCGTTGAAGGGCGGCTGGAGATAGACTGAGAGCTGGAAGGGGAATAATGCGGTTGTGGCTGTGGCGGTGTCAGCACGGGTGGTTTGGCTTTTGGCTTGCAGGGCGGTGCCTACCGGTCTGCCTTCTCCTCCGTCCAGAAGCGATGCCCCGACTGGTAGCTGTGCCGCCGATCTTGCCTGCCATGGGGCCGCTGATGCATTGGACGAGGAGGACTTCTGCTACGCTGCGGAGTATGTCCCATGTTGTGCTATGTCTCTGCGTGGCACTGATGCCGATTGCACAATTTCCTGAAATTCAATCAGCACGAGATCATTGATGGTTTTAAGTGAAAGTATGTTCTGAGAGTTGAAGGAGGTAGCAGGCGAGTAGCTTGCGTACCTGACTGTTTGATGATCGGTTTCGTAGGATCTAAGACTATCTCTCCATCATGAAGAAACTCATAGAGTACAGCTTCGCAATTGGCAGTGCTCGGGCTACCCAGCGTAGCTTCGCACTGATACCTGACGTTCGTAGGTACCGGCGTTGGGGAATTCAGAGTAAATTCCCACCATCGTGGGTGATCGTATCCATGTAGCCACTTGCTGAGGCCACCACTGATAGCGCCCAGCACTTGCGCAAGGTTGTTCTTTGTAGCCACGTCCTTGGCTTTTTGGAATTTTTCTTTCAACCTGCCATTACGATGTCAGTATTGAAGCTCAACGGAGCGTGGGTGTCAATGTTAACACACATGTCCCGTAGACTTATCCCGATTGTAAAGTCAGTCGCGGCTTTGCGAGGTCTACTCCGCGGACCTGACACGGTAACAATCATGTAGAGCGGTACATCTGCACGTGATGTCAGCACACTGCGTACTCTAGCAACTTGTGATTTTGGCTCAATTCTATTCAAGAGTGCCAAGCCAAAGAGCAGAGGAATCGAAAGATTGTTGATGGCAGACCAATCTAGAGACTGAGAACGACGGAAAAGCTTACCATAACCACTGCTAGAGGTATCTGGGGGTATTGCTACCACAGTTGTATCTAGTGTTCCGTCCGGCTGTTCCACCTGCGCAGGCACGGCATTATTGGCTTCATTTGGCTCGAACAATGTGGGATCGATCACGGCATCAAATGTTCGCTGTAGGCCGAAGGTCTCGAATCCACCCCAATGAGATCTGTCGACACAGCCATCTATTATGTCTTGTACAATAGTCCTGATTTTCTTCCACGGCACTAAAACGAAGACGTTGTCCTTTGAATGCCCGTCAAGGTCGATGGTGATGGCACAGGACGGGTGGGTTTCGGAATCGACATAACGTTTCGGAACAGTGACGAAGTTGTTGCCCGAAGCGCTGGTGCGGGTTGTGAATATGCTCGGTATAGAGCCACTGGGCAGGCCCTGGAGAGCTACTTGGCATGGTGACGTGCTGAGTGCACCGTAGATCGCGCCGCAGCTGGAGACATCGGGCCCTACAAAGTCAGCGCTTCCGTGTTGAATGAGTGTGGGGAAAGACAGCACGAGCGGTTCCACCGACTTTGAAAGAGGAAGTTGCCAAAGCCTGACAAAACCATTATTATTGAAAGGTCTAAATATTACCTCCAAGTATATATGAAGTAAATCCGGTATAGTAATTAGCACTGGACATGCTAGGAGCAATCCTTAAGGAACCTAGGCTTCTAACTGTCTTTTGAAAGCCATTTTTCTCCCAGGAGCAGTCGGAGTTTATTTATCGTTCTGCATACCTGGACCGGGTGGTTTCAGGAACGTTGAAATCCCACGTGTAAGCGCGTTCCTGATCCAACCCGACATAAGATCTGACAGATGCTATGGCGCTCGAATAGTGAACCAGCTCTGGCTACTAAACACCGCTGCATTACGTTGGTGGATCCCCCTGAGATGGAGCCGCAGGGAAGTGCTCGTGGCTGCTATCGGATGGCGCCTGTAAGAATCTCGAGGCGCCGAATTCTCCACCTTCCCGAAACACGGCCGTTCAAACATAGCAATGGTACCACAAGCCGTTGCCAGTATGGTGTTTCTATTGGATTTTTACATAATGTGGAATTAAAGGGATACCAATTTTCCTGCAAAGGGAATACTAGTCTTCAGAGCCTAGTCCGGCACCTTCTCTTTGGAGCGCAGAAAGGGCCACAGGAGAAAAACCATCGTTAGACAAGGAGACAAATGTACGCGAGCCAACGTAAGACTGCAAAGCAGTGGATAGTTGCGATGAAGTAGCAAATTCTATCGCTGCTACTCAAAATTGCTGTACGGCCTTGACGCGGTCTGGCTAACACTCTATTACCTTCTAAGGCTATACCTTGGTGTAGATTTTGACGTAGAGATAGGCGGATCCTCCGGATAATATCATGAGAAATTTCTAGAGGACGAAGGATGAATTGTGTAGTGAGGTAAGATGATTTATACAACCATCGACTAAAATAGATACTCACATGCTTCCTGTCTCCGAAGGCCACGCCAAGCCGGAATTAGGGTAATTCCGCGTCCAACTCTGAACCGAGGTCCTCAGCCCAGAAAGGGTAAAGTAGCATGTGCATCTCAACAACGAGCACAAAAGATTGATCACGGAATGACCATTACACCATACTCTCTTTCGAGTCCGTACGTTTCTCTAGAGCAATGGCTTCGTCTGGTAACCGCAAGAGCGTTCTGATCACCGGGTAATATTTCTTCCAATGCCGTCTTCCCACAACTTCTTTTCACTAACCTTCCCAAAGCTGCTCCCCCGGCGGCATTGGCCATGCGCTCGCTCTGGAGTTCATGTCTTACAACCTTCGCGTCTTTGCTACCGCGCGCAAAGCCTCAAGTATCGCCGATCTTGCCGAACGAGGTATCGAAACGTTGAGCCTGGAGGTTGACCAGCCAGACCAAGTAGAACGATGTCGAGATGAGGTAGCGAGCTTGACGGGTGGAAAGCTCGACTACCTCGTCAACAATGCTGGCCGAAGTTCGTTCTCTGCACTCTCTTCCCACACCTCCTAGCTCGGATCCTTATGGGAAGCGTTAGAAAAGGAAGTAGAAACGCTTCATACTAACAGCAACCCAGACTACACTATTCCCGCCCTCGACGCCACTCTCCCTGAAATCCAATCCACCTTCTCTACAAACGTGTTCGCTGTGATGCACATCTGCACCGTTTTCTCTCCGCTCCTGATTCGCTCCCGCGGCACCATCGTGCAGATTGGCTCCATAGCTGCCATAATCCCATATGCATTCGGCTCCGTATACAATGCTTCGAAAGCCGCTTTGCACTCCTATTCCGACTCGTTGCGCGTCGAACTCGCTCCCTTCGGTATCTCCGTAATTACCGTCGTCACCGGTGGGGTAAAGAGCAATATCGCGCGCACGGAACGAGTGTTGCCGGAAGGGAGCCTGTATACGGATCTTGAGGAAAACTATCAGCGGCGGCAGAAATATAGCCAGGAGGTCGGGATGGACAATGCTGTATATGCCAGGAAAGTGGTTGGGGAGGTATTGGCAGGCGACGGATGGATATGGAAAAGGAGGACGATCTGGGCGGGAGGGAGTACGAATATGGTCAAGTGGGTCAGTATGCTCTTCGGGACCGAGAGTGGCCTCTGGGATTGGCTTATGACAAGAATGTTCGGATTGGGGCGACTATATCAGAAGGACTTTAAGAAGAAGGAGTTGTGAAGGTCACAAACGCGGATAATTTGGACAACGTCGGCTACAAAATCCTTGAAGCACCAACCCTTGGATGACTTAAATCTAGGATAGTCTTTCAAATCCTGGGATACCTAGGGAGTTTAGGATCGACTCCAATGAAAAGTCCTACCAAGACCAAGTTGCATCAGGAATTCGGTCTTTCACCGACAGGAGCTTTCCCTTTCCCTCAGAGACATCAGTGGTATCTCCTTCCAGACTTTCACACATTCGCACTCCAGTAGCTGGCGGAGTTGAACGAGGTCTAGCAAACTCAGCAGGCCGACAAGTCGGTCTTGAGTCTCGGTCATCAATCACAGATCACCCTTTACTGGGCCATGCAAGCCAGGAACGTCGATAAAAGGTTGGGACTACAGTACAACATCAGCGACTCCAACACTAAGACAAAAGACATCTGATTTCTCATCCCACAATCCTTCAACTGATGCCATTTCTTAAAAGCACGTCGCTTCCACACAATATTGTGCCTTCTTCTCACCGTCGTCCAAGCGGCTGAATGATCAACCACAAACAGCGAATGACCAAGTCAAGCACTCAACCCGGAAACGATATGACGATGCAGTGGAAACACTCTGCTGCAGTTGTTTGAGACGGCCCGGCTCGATGGCTTGCAGCCCGTACAGGTCCACAGCAATACCATTGACAAAGCACACCAGCTGTCCGTCATACTTTGCCTTCCACGAAAGAAGGGAAACGATGGTGCAGTTTCTCCACTTTCTCGGCCTTTCCCAAAGGCCGAAGAAGAAGAAAGTAAAGTGAAGTAAAGGTAACCAATAGGCACACACCACCGCACTTTGGTGACACACCACCCTTACTTTGCTGCCACACCACCCTTCCCCACTAAGCCTAATCGGGTAATGCGCCGACCCCGTAAATAAACCAAATCAACAACATAGAGAAGCCCATGAGAAAGACCTGATTTTGTGCCTCCCTACCACCAAATTTGACGTATTTTCTCATCGATCTCCTGGTGCAATTTAAACCTGAAACATATCTTTTCGCGTGCTCAGAATCAACCTCTATTTGCACCTCTAATTACATTTGAAAACTGCCCATGTAGGAGGTCGGAACACCTGAAATTTGCCCCTCCATCGTCGTCCCTCCTCGTCCACCGCGTTGACTGCCCCGTCCATCTCGTTGGCGACCTCCTCGCCCGCCGCCGCGTTGTGTAGAGGGTTGACTGTCAGGCACCTGGCTGGAGGGTAGATCGGGGGTCAATTCAAAGGCAGACGACGTGCGCTGGGTGGAGTTTTCAAGGGTTATCTGACGACGTCGTTGTGATTGCGAAGGCGCCGCCCATGCCTTATTTAATGAGCCTCGCGGGCGACCTTTTGACTTGACGATGGCAGGCTCTTGCACGCGTAGTATGTCGTCAGGAAGCTGCGTATCTGCAGGCGGTGACGATGAAGTGTCTGGCGATGTTCCTCGCACTTTCGTTATTTTGTCATTATTATCGTCTGCGGTGTTATCCTCTTGCCCCATCGTCGCCTGCCTCGTTTGCGGTGGCTTGGTAAACCTCCAATGAGGATGTATATCTTCCAGTTTTAAGACGTTGCCGCCCGCGCGATCATACCATCGCTCTTGTATTTTGTGGGCGCACGATAGCCCCATCGTCTTCGTAAAGGTGCCGATGCAAGGCACGATGACGGTAGGTTCGCATTTGAGGCGTTTGAATTGCGCGTTGATCGCCTTTAATGCGAAAGGCGTTACTCGGGCGATGAGGTCGCGAAATATAGATACGCCACGAAGCTCTAGAGGCAGACGAGCCTTCGCCTCCTCAAATTTCTGCTCGTAATTGTGATATTGACCGAGGAGGAATTTATCTAGCTTGACGTTTACCACCGTATGTAAATCGCCTACGCAAATAGATACGTTAGCGATGCAAGAGCAGCTTGCAGTTATTACTCACCAGTAGAAAATTGAAGCTCTTGTTTTACCTGGTGGTGAGCGCCTTCGCCACGCGATGAAGAGGTGTTGTCGAAGTGGAGGACCTGATCGGTATAGTATTTAGCCCACTTTCTGCGTCTTGGCCATAGATGTTCTTCAAGGTAGTCAAAGATGCCCCAATTCGCGTCTGGATAGTCGTGATGTAAGGCGTAATAGCGCTTCTCTAGTATTTTTGAGGTGGTTGCATAAACAACATCCTTCCATCGCTTGTAGAACGCCTCCCACTCCTCATTTGTAGGAAAATACTTCTTGCAGTTGGCCGTTACGTTCTGATTAATGTGCCAAATGCATAGAAGATGGTTGACGCGATGCCCTTCCCCGTGAAAGACGTGCGAAAGCGCTGGCGATAAAGCTTTGTCGCCGTCAGATATAACGGTTGTAGGATAGGGCAAATCGAGGTAATTATAGAGACGCACTAAAGCCTCCATCACCCACACGTAGTCGGTGTAATTCTCGCCCCTCATGAAGCAAAATCCGGCGTAAAAGGTGGTGTTTATAGCGGTGACCCCAGTAATAATAAGGAGAGGCATCTTGTATTTGTTCGTTTTGTATGTGCAATCTATGATCAAGACCTCCATGTTTAATCGCAGCAATTTCTGCATGACTTTAGGCGTAAAGAACAGAAATTGTAGCTCGTCGTTATATTCTTTCTTCTTCGAATCGACATACCACTCAGGTGACTCCGTTAGATACCTCATTAACGCCTGCGTAGGCGTCAATGAACCCATAGCCGCCGCCTTGAAGACTGCGTTCGCATTCCAAATGTCCTGGGGCTTGAAAATAGGCTCTTCGAGGTCCAAACGGAGTCCTTTGAGGGTTGAATTGACCCTGCTGCCCTTTCGCCACTCCTTTTCTAGCTCGCGTCGTACTTCAAGCTTTTTTAAGGCCTCCATTCGATGCGGTACTGAGGCAGACGGCTTCGTAGGTGGATGATTATGATCGGGGCACTTGACGGTAAATATCCAACTGCCTAAACCAAGCTCATCTTCGAGGTTGTTTTCTAGCTTCGCAATCGCTTCGAAGGGGCATCCGATGCATCGACTACTAGTCAAGCGATGACCATGTCCTCTTGGTTTGACCTCGCCACCGCGGTCGCAATTGATCCAGTACTTCATGCGGACGCCTAATTTCGAGACCTTGCTGCGGCCTTTCACCACCGCATAACCTTGCGTCGCCGCATGCTCATTGAGCTCTGGTATAAGCAGATCGATTGACGTTCTTTCGTGATATGCATCAGATGGCGATCGCAGCTCCATAACCATAATAATTGACGAAGCTCTTAATGTGGATGGTAGATGCAGATAATGCAGATAATGCGGAGACGGCGACCACCGCGATAGTAAACAAACTCGACCCTTGAAATTACCCGATTAGGCTTAGTGGGGAAGGGTGGTGTGGCAGCAAAGTAAGGGTGGTGTGTCACCAAAGTGCGGTGGTGTGTGCCTATTGGTTACCGAAGTAAAATAGCTGGGCTCGCCTTGGTAACCAATCAAAACTATGGTTGGACCGAAGCGAGACACTAGCGATGATAATTGACCTCGGTTGTCTTCACTTTGGACCTCAGCTTTTTGTTGACTTCTGGAGAGGACAGCCTCGTTGTAAAAGCGGAAGGAGACGAAAAAACATATAGCTCAGCTATTATACAGGAAGGTGGCACTGTGCGACTCTTAAACGGGCATGTCCTTTGGTTCACCCAAAAGCAAATGCACAGTTGCGACCAATCAAGCAGCAGCTATGTTTGCAATGCGGCATAGGCTTCATCACACTGCTGCAACTTGCCATCTTCCTCTCGCAGTCTCCCCAATCGATCACCTCCCTAGCCATCCTTACCGACGGTCTAGCAGAAACCCCACATGGTATAATGCTGGTCCGGCACCTCGCCGCTCGGGGGTCGCTGTCTGCACGTCACCTCTAACCATGAAATAAGCATATACGGCCGCTACTCTTGCATTCCGAGTCTATCTCCCTTTTTTTTGGCGCGGCGAGATGGAAGCTATGATGCAGTTCTTGCTGCTGCGTTTTCCATACCTTAATGAAATTGGTGGGGCCTTTGCACACTGCTAGGTGGTGGCCCAGTCAGAGCTCCAGCAGGGATGGCACTTTCGGAACCAGTCTTGTGAGCCAATGTACGATTGTCCTTATTCTTCGAGACATGATGGAGGTGGGGTCGCGACCACCTTCTCTGCTGTGGCCACGAGGAACCCAGTCGAACATTCACTACCGTCGGGTCCATGCCGCACGCCATGGCAGGTGATCGGTAATGAGATAGCCCTACATATACGAGGAACACCCTTGGTACTTCAATTCCCAGGTACTCGTCTGATGCGTTCTTCTAATACTTCGAATTGTTGCTGGGAACGGCCAATCACCCCACGACAGAATCTGAATGAGATAATTCGACTTCGCAACCCACCGTCGGCTTCAAGATCCTGCTGGCATCAGAGTTCGCTTACGATACAAATATCACCCTCATCCGGATGTCGGCTATCCTCTTCTATTATCGAATCTTCGGCAAGAATCGCCCGTTCAAGATCTCTCTTTGGATCACCGCTGGAATTCTCGTGGCATGGTGGATGGCTATCGATGCTCTGGCGATATTCCAATGCGACCCTGTTGCCCGATAGTGGGACTATAGTATCCCCGGCCATTGCTACAGCCTCTTTGGGACTTTCGTGGGCGTCACAATCCCCAATGTCTTCATCGACGTTCTCATACTGGTTTTACCCATACCCATGTTGTGGAAGCTACAAATCAGCTTGAGGAAGAAATTTGCGCTCATTGCAAATTTCATGCTCGGATATAGGTCAGCATTGAACGCCTTATTATCCTATTCAACGATCAGAGCTGCTGATATCATTTAGCGTTATAGTAGTTACGATACTCAGGTTGTTGTCGATTATCAATGTTCCTGCTGCTGCCGCTGAGGATGTGACTTGTAAGTTACCTCGTAAAGCCCCAGCCACATAACTCTTAACCTGTTGCATTTCTCTCACCTGTCCGAACTTAAGCACATCACTGGACAGAGAACTAAGTCTGGTACAGGGTATTCTACCACCTGCGCCATACTGTTCATGGTAGAGCCTGCTGTTGCGACTGTCAGCATCTGTCTACCCAGCATCTGGCCTCTCGTAGTCTACTGCTTCAAGCGCCTCCCTACGAACTCATTCCGTAGCAAGTGGGCCAAACGGTCAACTACGCTCCTCAACAGCACCAGCAGAAAGAGTGAAGCCAGTAGGCTACCCAGCAACGCAGCGCCCACATTGCCGGCCAGGAGCAAATTTGCACCCCAAGTCGGCCGTGCCACCGTAGTTGAAGACAAACGTTTTCTTGTGGATATCGAGGAGAGGGATCATCCAGTTTCGGGACGCACGTCACCCATCGCGGACGAAGAGACGCCAGAAGAACGCAGATGGCCCGTCTCCAAACCAATAGAAATCGAGTCAAGAGTGAGGAATTACTACGATGGGGCTACCTTTGACTACGGGTCGAGAGACACAGTACGGCAGTATTGGGATAGTGGGGAGGATCTGGAGGCCAGAAGATCGCCGCTACGCAATAACCCAAGGCCGCCTGTTCCCCCTAAAGATTGATATGTACCTTCTACGCTGCATTGCATGATGCTTTTCTGTTGGACTGTCAACAGAGAAATGTCTTTGGGGAAGGGCTCAGATGGTGAAATTTTGATACGCGGCGCTCGATTCCCCGAATTTTGCCTATTCTCCCATGCCAGCGACCTCTTCACAGCAGACCCTAGACGGTCTTATCGTGAAGGTTTGGCGCAGTGGCCTCCTCTGCACTATTTTCGATTCGAAGAGGAACTTTATCAAAGGCTGATCACCTGCATCATACACCCCCCTGGAAAAACCGACTTACTTAATCCTCATTCGTCTATCAAGTTCTGAGCGCGTCGTGGCTTACGAAATCATATACGTTGAGGCTTGCACTCAACGCTTAGTATGCCTACACCAAGTGCGCTGAGACCAAATTCCCACAGCCTGTGTGTGCATCTTGAGTAATCTCCATCGTCGACCTTCGACGCCACACATTGAGAGAATATCACATCGCCCGCTTTTGGTGATTGTCCATAAATAGATACATACACGGTCTATTCTATCTCTGCCCGAACCGGTGAAGACGATTCGGCATTGAGCTGGCCTTGATGCATTTTGATGCTAAGCATTTCCCGACCCTCGGAGCGAAGGCCGAGGTCATTGTTCCATCAGGACATTTCCATAGCATTAGCTGACTATGTGGCTTCCTCATAGTGAATCTTAGGGCTGGGTCTCCACGTGGACGTCAGCCATTTGTGGCCTGAACGACTTCGACTCCCGGAACTCCCTGAGTGTGGCTCGATGGCTTGACCCAACACTTTGGATGCCCACATGGCTACGAAGATGTCGGGGAATCTCAGCGGCTCATTTTCCAAGACGAAGATCTAAACCTCAAAATTCGTCTCAAAGAATAGCTGAAGACACAACTGGATCCCGAAACTGTGAGAGAAGATCAGTGCTTTAATTCAGATTCCCCCAATCGTGCAGCAATACTTTCAATACCGAGTGGCAGACACTTTAGCATGAGTCGCAATGCGATGCATCGGCTCATTTCCGTGGCGCTCTCCTTTTTTGGGATACTGAGGGAGAAAGAGCACATATCTCCAAAGCTTTTCAACGTCGACATTAGCTCAAGGAAGCTGTACGGCTTAACAACAGGTCTAGTCGTAATTATCCCAGGCTCGGAGAAGAATTGTTGAATGGCGCAGTTCTAAATATACCAGCAGGAATTCCAGCCTCTCCGGTAGTAAACTGTGGGTCATCTTAGCCCAGGCGTTTAGCGCGACGCTCTGGACCCCTTCTCTCTGCCCCAATCCGGTATATCCAGACGTCCCGTCAAGTGTCTTTTTCGCAGCAACTTTTCATTTCCTATTCTGAAGTCGATTCAGTCATCTGATATCATGCTCTAGCGCGTACCGTTCTCCTCTTTCCTTACGCGCGTGGAACTTCCTTGACGTGTCTGTTTATTGACTCTGGCCACCGCTACCGTCCGCCGTGCATCGAGCGACATCGCCGTCGGGTTCAATAGCACTGGCAATGGGCTGTCAACCTCGAGATGGGAGCACGTCCTACCCACTCTCCTCCAAGAGTACAGTCCTCTCAGATCACTATCCTCCAGACGTGCTCTCCTTCACAACCGCTTTCGTTCAATCTGTAAGAACCACCGTGTTTGCCATTGACTCACCAGCATCAACGCAGACCATGTGGGCGCCCCACTATCAACCATTCGCATCCGGTGATGGCTTGCACTAAAAAGTTTTCATTTCGGCCTTCTTGCCAATCTCTGCTTCGCCTCTCGCTCCCGATGACAGACTTGCGTTGTTTTCAAGCCACAAATTGCTCCACTGACAGACCATGCCGGCGCCCCAACATCATCAAGTCGCATCCGGTGATGGCTTGCACTAAAGAATTTCTTTCTCGGCCTTTATGCCGACCTGTTCTTCGGCTCTCGCTCGGGATGGCAGACTTGCGTCGTTCTTACGCCACAACTCTCTCCATCCTCATGCCGGTAAGCTCGGCAGCGATAGTATTCTCGGTCTCATAGCCCAGCATTTTCTCCGCCTCTGCAGCTGATGCCGTACTGATCCGAAGATATACTATATATTTCTCCCCATTGCCCAGAGGAATCCCCTTTTTTCCTTCTTCAACTACTCTCTCTACTCTTCCATACGGAAACTCCACTTAAGTGACCCACACATGCATATATCGACTTTGTAGCATCATTGACTGTCTTCGGATCCCCTGTCGTTCTTCCCAAGTAATTACGGACCATATCGACGCAGTACGCCGTAGCCATGTATACCTTCCGTCGCTCCAGCCAGGGGTCTCTTAGCTCCGTCACCACCACCTCTTCCTCCTCCTCTTCCTCTTCCTCCACGGCCGGCGTTTCCACCTCCGACCCCACCTCTACGACAACTCCTAGCTCCTCCCTCTTTTCCTTTTCACCATCAGCTTCACCCTGGTTCCCATCCGCCACTGGGCCATCCAGCTCCACCACCTCCTCGACCCTAGTGCCCGGCTCGTTCTACCAGCTAATGAGTAAATACGAGTGCCCGGACGTCTACCGCCAATACTCCGATGTCATGGACGAGCTGAAAATTGTCGACCATCCAGTAGCGGTGTTTGAAGTAAGAGGGGACTTCGCCTATGTCCTGGTCACTTCGAGCCTGAAAGGAACGGCTCTCCCGGACTACCAGAAGGGAAAGCCAAGCATGATCCGAGTGCAGATGGAGCACGTGCCCATCTATCCGCAGGTGGCCCACCACCTCACAGGCGAGCGGTACTATCTCGCGGACGGTGGCCACTTCCATAAGGCCAGCTACATCAAGATTATGGACTTGCATAGGGTGCCCGTTGCAAGCCTCAGGCCCTTCACCAACGGAAATAGGGGCAGGCAGCTCCGCTTTGCGCCCGAGTGCTGGAGCGATCTTCATCGTGCTCGAACGATGACGAATACCGACCGCCTGCTTGTCGCTTCAGCATCGTCCTCGCCATCTTCGAGCAGGCGCTCAAACCGCAGCGATTCGCCTTTGGCTTCGTTGCCACCAAGGACCTTGACGTCGGGGAGCTCCGATAGGGTCAATCAACCGTGGAGAAGTACCTCCGACCCCGGCCCTTCCACGCCTCCGTTACGGGTCGAGGACGCCGAGCCGCTGCAAAGGACCCGGAGTCGGAAAGTTGCCGCAATGGCAGGCATTTGGAGACGGTCATGCTGATAGGAACGTCGACGGTTTGGCATGGGGTGTGCGTCGTCCTGCTAAGGCTCCAGGTTAGCACTACTACAAGGACAACATCACCTACTTATCGCCTCGAGGATCTCTTCCGAATGACATGTGGATCACCGTGGGGCCCAAGCCTAGTATACTATTCCGTCGGCCTGCTCGACCCGCATCTTATTTCTCCATCTCTTTCTTCTGCACCAACAGCTACCCAACGGAGTAGCAGCGTCAGAACATCAGCCAGCTCATAGTACTCACCTCCTCACCGTACGATGTACCTCGTACCTGCTGTCCCCACCCAAGCTACTACAGGAGAAAAGTATCCTCACGATCTTACCAAGGTACAGCAGCCAACGCCAGGTCCGTACTCTGGTTTCAAAAAGTCTGTGCACCCGGAGTCGTTCAGCCGTATAGATACGACCAAGACGCCAGCTCACGCCCCACGAGGTACGCTGAGCCAGCCTAACTAGGTCCCAACCAGCACCATTGCCTTCTCAGCATGAGGATGAAAGGTCACCTGCATCACCGGATCGCTTACACAAGCCGCCGGCTCCCTCCGAAGACAAGCCAGCATGGCAGTCATGCTTTGGGTCGGCCTTGGACTCATCCGCTCTACTACTCGATTGGTCAGCTCAAGAAGAGAAGCCTCAACGATACTTCCATCCCCGACACACAGAACCGGCACGAGCACGCAAGCCAGCCGCAACGAATACATAACTTCATTGCTCATGCAACGGAGAAGAGTCCTCAGACCATCATCCCAGCCTCATACGCACCTTCCTCATCCGGTAGCTCAGGCCAACAGTCTTCCTACCACCCTAATCATATAATACTCCAACGGCCGCCGCCAGTAGATCTAAAACAGGCTTTGCCTTCAAAACCCACCTCATCCATAGCATTACCACATGCTCTAACTACGGTGCACTCCTCCAGCGTTGATCATAACGGCCGAGTCATCACATACCCTCTCGGCCTTCCGCATCGACGGCATCGTATGCTCCGGTGTTATCCTAGAAATCACATTTGGTGGATCATCGCAATCATCTCATTAGGCCATGGTATTGAGAAGCGCCAAAGAGAAGGAGCAACCATCACTGTCGGCGCATGGCATGTCATCTCATCACGACGTGACTAGCAAGGCGAACCTACCAGCTGACGCCTCAACATCATCAAGTCTCTCAGCATCCATATCTATTCCAGTCACTCTAGACGAACTACTCCCTTCAAACAACCCGGCAGGAGTCGCTCTCGCATTTCCGCCGGCAACGCACACACCCTCTCCCGTTGCCAACGCTCATTTCTCCGCTCGATCATCTCGACACTCTCGGGTCCGCCGTTTTCGGAAACACTGTTGTTCCTTAACATTCTCATCAGGGCTTCTCGTCTTGCTCCGGCTTCAAGCAGGCCAGCGCCCTAGTATCGCCGGTGCATCGACAACTACGACATATCCCAGAAACCTCACGACCCGAAAGCCTGGGCACACCATCGGACATACTTGATGGCTTCGGGCTTGCGCTTTGATTTGTACGACAATGGCGTTATGGCATGACGGCCTTGTTTGGGGAGTTGATATAGGTGTTTGGTGGCAGATTTTAGAATACATTTTTTGGGGGTTGTTGCTTTGGATTGGATCTTGCTTGGGATTTGATGTTACAGTTGAATGGCATTCCGCGTTCGCGTTGGAATTAGCATTGACGGAGTTCGGGACTGATTGTATGGTGATTTGCTTAGAGCAGCACTGCATGCTACTTTATATTATTCACCCTTCCAATAGTTCATAACCTACCACCCCCCTTTCCTTCTCTTATCTCGACTGACCCTCATCACCTAACTCTTGCTAGGCGGTCTTATCTCCCAATTACCACCACTCTCAATCACTACCGTCATCGCCTCGCTGCCACTCCTCGCTGCCATTCCCATCTATCTCCCCACGGCCTCCTCGCTGTCGCTGTCTTTCGCGAAACACTTTACCTCACCTCACCCCATTCCAACTTGTTGTTCGTAGCTTCTTATCTCCTCAATCCACACACTCTCTCTTTCCCCAAAGCAGCCAGATCCCGCTTACGCCTCCCAGCCTTACATGTCGCCTCTTCCGGAGAGGAAAAGAGGAAGAAGGAGAGGAAGAAAGAACGGAGCGAGGAGAGGGAAGAGATAAGTAGAGATTGTTCAATGTGCATAAGGTAATTCAAGACGATATCTCTAGAAGGGAAGAGGAAAGACGGAATATCTAGATCGAAAGAGAAAAGTAAGAAGGGTTGAAAAGTCAGTACGAGACGAGGGTTCTGATGAGATGGGCGCAGGAAAGTAGGGAGGTCATAGTGGTACGCAAGACCTGCCATGGGGAGGAGACGCATCTCGCACCCGGTTTTTATGGGAGGGTGATGGAGGGTGACGGAGGGTGATGGATTAACGGTATGCGCTTCCCGGAACCCAATTGTCCCAGAGATTCAAATTCCATTTGTAGCTGGAATGGGCGTTATGTTTTGAGGCCCGAGCGAGATATGCGGATGAAGTTAGTGGTTTGGGCGCATGCGAGGCCTGATGCTCTGAATGGTATGCTTTGATGCTGTTCATGGCCTATGCTGAGATATTCTACCGTATCTGCGTACTCGCCTCCACTACCAGCCCACAAGCAACTCGCCGCAGCAAGCCCCCCTCCCCAACCCCCGCACTCGCTAACAGCTGCAAAAGAAAAGCGGGTATCAAATTCACAACCCCAAACGCCTCTACTGCACCTGACTAACAATCTCACTCGCCTTCGACAGCGACTCCACCATCTGCAAACACTCCTTCCGTCGGCGGATCGTATAGTCGCTCTCCTTGAGCAGCTCATCGATCTCGTTGGCGCGGTACATGTTCTCGAGGAGTTCGCGCTGCATCTCGTCACGGGTGTGCTGCACGAGGGTGTACATGACGGCTTTGGGGACCATGTCGATCATGGTGCGGCGGACGATGTTGTAGTAGGATGTGATCAGGAGCTCTGCACAACGGCTGAGTTAGTGCATGTTGCGGAAGCTAAAGAGGGTGGGGAGAAGCTTACTGATGACCTCGACCTCGTTGGACTCTTTCTCTGATAGTGTCCCTGAAGCCTTGAGCTGTGGTGGCGGCGATTCCATGGCTGCCATTTTCTTCTTGTTCTTCTGAGCGAAGAAACTGCCGAAGAAGCCGCCGTTGTCGGGTGCAAGATCAAGCGAGGGGCTTGCGGCTCGCGGTGGTCCGGCGGATGGAGGTAGTGGTTTGCCGGTTTTGGGGTCTACCTGTACGGGCTTCGAAGAGCTGTGGCGGTCGTTGACGATGGCCATTGCCTGCGGAGATATATGATTAGATCTGCTTATAGATGGCATCATAGATAGCCTTAACATTGGAACCTGATCACCTACCCTATGGCCGTTCAGGAAGTCGGGGTGACCTGTATTGACGTAGCAAGATTCCATGGTAACAAGATCCCTAACGAGCTTATTGGTTGGATCCATGGCCTTCTTGAAGAAATTTATGACGACCGCATGGCATTTCTCCTTGAGTGCAGGGTATCTCCGGAATAATGGTTTGTTCAGCAGCTGCCCAAGGATTCTGACTAGCTCATCGTACACAAGAGACACACACTTCAAGCTGGGATCTTCTAGACGTTTGATCTGTTGTTTTACGATCAACTCAAATGCTGTAGTACCGACAAACAGTGCGGGCGAGGAACCGGAAGAGTTGTACAGGATAGTCCGAATATCAATGTCCTTGACCTGGTCAAACGGATCTACTGCCTTGACGCCATTCGAGTACAGCTCGTGGAAGACGAAACTTATTCTGGCGCCACCAGAGAGTTCGACACTCGAGAGCTCGACATTGTTGCCGTCCAGTACTGTCCGATACTCGTTGCAGAATTCTGTGATAATCTGAAGGACGATGTTCGAAGCATTTCCGAGCATGGAGTCGCCTAGTGAATTTAGCTCTGCTGTGTACTTCTGTAGAGTTGAGGATATGCGGGCTTTGATGTCAGGTAAGGTGTTCTTAATATGCATCATGAGGATCTAGACATGATCAGCCTTCGTCCATGGCGAGGACCGCCCAGACCCCTTACCAGGTTCAGCTTTCGAGCCAGATAGGGCGTCCCACAGTACGAGCTCTTGTTCCGATACGCTCTGTGGTTATCGAAAAAGTCCTTCTCGTGTTCCAACGCAGCTGTTATTGGTCTCTTATTTTCAATATCTCTCTGACCACGATTTACCACCGGAACGTAGCCCAGCCGAAGCGGGATTATTCGCCCAGCTAATATGTCCACAACGTCTGTGCCCTCGTCCATCAAGTCCACTTTAGTAAGAACACCGATGGTACGTTGGCCTTCAGGATCCACTTCTCTAGCCAGCTTCAGTCCATCCGAATTCGCGAGATCGGTATTCGCGGCGGTCACAGCAAGTATAATTGCATTCGGCTTTGTGATTTGTTTTAATACCATCTCCCGGATTTGCTTCTCGATATCTTTTGGTTGGTCCCCCACGGGCACTTTCGTCAAGCCTGGAAGATCCACAAGGGTAAGGGTAAGGACGTTGGGGGAGTATATCCGCAGATTGATCGGAGCTGGCGAAATGCCCGCATTGCGCCCAGTCTTCGAGTCTGTCTCCTTAACAATCTCCTCTCTGATCTTGTTGAAGTCGAAGAACTTCTGCCCAGGTATGTGTAAGAATTCGCCCCATTCATCTACGTTCGCCTCCTTGTCCGACGTCTTCATATCCCCATTGACGCCATTTGTTTGTGGTTTGTCCGCTGGCGACGATCTATTGATGAGTTGTAGGATGAGCGGCCGTCTCGTAACAATGCCGGTCCCTCGTGGTAGACTGTAGTCCTGCTCTCAGCCTCTCTCCGGTCTGTGAATGGACAGACGAACAAATCTCGGCCAACAATGTTTTCTAGTACTGAGCTCTTCCCACTTGACTGCGACCCCACGACTGCTATCTGTGGCAGATCTATGGGATTCTGAACCTGGCAGACACAGAAGTGCTTTCAGCGGGTTGGAGTTCAAGCGGGCTTCGTTGCACTTACTCCCACAGTCGTGAATACATCTTGAAGCTTGTTTACCAAAGTAATGAGGCCGGGATCATTGACGTTGATGCTGGAATGTATCAGTCTAGGCCGCACGATTTGAAGGTACAGTAACTCACGAGTAACCCGCTGGCGCGGCCATGGTCGCGGGTTGAGACCGCGCAGTATCTTGTACGTCCAAATATATTGCTAATGACTAGCTTAGAGAAGGAAGTGGTCTCTGGGGTGTGATGGTAGACTGGTTGTTTATGAACACTCGACGCACATGCGCATGCACAAGTTGACGTACGAACACGGAGTTGCGGACCCCTGTCGTTGGCTCGCACTAGTCCCGAAGAAGCTCTAGAAGTAGCGACTGGGAAAACGGCCGCCTAGGTGTACGTGACCGGGAACTTGAACAGAAATTATACGACGAATCCTGATTTTTCACGTTGATATAGCGCTCCTCGATGTCTACAACACTAACGGCCGATCTCAGACAATGCAATGTCATTCAGAGGTTGTAGCTAAAGATCGTGCTCTTCGAATTCCATTTCGTTACGATTGAAGTCTTGTGGATGGTCTTCGCTGAATCGCTATTTCATATGCTCTAATGCTATCAAGCCATGCAGACCGCTGAACCGCCGGCAAGTTACCAGCCCTACGATGGCGTCGAGCTTTAATTCTCTATGTTCAGCAACAGAACAGTCCAGCAACGAGCGTAATCGTCAAAATGTTTATTCGTCCATCACCGATGCAAACTTCTCGGTCATTTGTTGGAGAAGATCGTCATACTATTGCGCGTTAGTGACATGCAAGTGCTATGCAAACAGCGTATAGACTTGCCTTCTTCGATATCTTCTCTTCCCCTTCCGATGGAAGTTCAAATTTCATACTCCGCAGCTCAGTCTGGATGTTGCTCGTTGCTTCTCGCACTTTAGCCCAGGTATGGCCTTGAGCAATCGCCTTTTGACTCTCGTCGTGATAGCCCATGAAGGCCCTCATCATATACTCGGTCTTCCACATTGGGCAGAATTGATCGTAGTCACTGTAGCCGTTTTGTTGGAGGAAATCATCCTTCAGCAGACCAGCGACGTCGAGAGTGATTTTGTCAGGGTCGCCCAAGGCTGATTTACCGACAAGCTGCACCACCTGGTCCAGATCTTCCGAATTGGAAAGTAGCTCTCGGATGCGGTCTCGGAGCTTGGGGAATTCGGGATGGTGCTTCTCGTAGAAAGGAGCTAGGATAGTAGTGTATTTGCTGTACGACATGGATGTGTTGATGGATGGGAAATGTTTTCTCTGGGCAAGCTTCTTGTCTAGGCCCCAGAAGACTTGTACAATACCTAGAGTAGCGCTAGTGACCGGGTCGGAGAAATCACCTCCAGGGGGACTGACAGCGCCGACAATGCTGACGCTTCCTTTCCGCTCTGGGCTACCGAGACATGTTACCTGGCCAGCGCGCTCGTAGAAAGAGGCCAGCTTGGCACCAAGGTACGCAGGGAAACCTTGATCAGCAGGCATCTCTCCCAGTCGTCCCGAGATTTCTCGGAGAGCTTCAGCCCATCGCGATGTTGAGTCTGCCATCATAGCGACGGCTTTGCCTTGATCGCGGAAGTACTCTGCGACAGTGATGCCAGTGTAGATAGACGCTTCTCGAGCGGCCACGGGCATGTTGGATGTGTTGGCGATGAGGGAAGTACGCTTCATGATAGGTTCTTTGCGACCATTAATATCGATGGAGAGCTGAGACTGTATTAGCGAGATTACTCAAGCCAGGGAAAATCCATACCTCAGGGAAGTCCATCAGCACTTCAGCCATCTCATTCCCTCGCTCTCCGCATCCCACGTAGATAATGATGTCGCTGTTCGAGAACTTCGAAACAGACTGGCTGATGACGGTCTTTCCACAGCCGAAAGCGCCGGGTATACATACGGTACCACCCTGTACACTGGGAAATAGAGAATCCAGAACACGTTGTCCGACAATGAAAGGAGAGTCGGATGGCAGCTTTTCGTTGACTGGTCTGGGTACCCGAACAGGCCATGTGTGCATCATGCTGTATTCTGTCTTCTTGCCATCGAACTCAACCTCCAGGACCTTCTCATCAACCGTATAGCTGCCTTTCTCGGCAATGTGTGTTATGGTCCCTCGTGCGCGTGGTGGCAGGAGGATCTTATGGTCGTCCAGCAGACTATTTTCAAAGACACTTCCGTATATATCTCCTCCTGTGATATGATCGCCTACCTTCATCGCCGGCTTGAAGTCGAATTTGATTTCTCGGTTTAATGAAGGGACATCAATGCCGCGAGGAATATAGATACTGTTCGATACCGAAGAAATAGATTTTAGAGGTCGTTGAATACCATCGTAGATGGTCTCCATCAGGCCAGGACCCAACTCGACGGAGAGGGGCTTGCCCGTCCTCATTACGGGGTCACCCACCGTAACGCCAGCTTTAGCACAGTCATGTCAGCTATGGCCACTATTGAACAGATCTGGCTTCTCCTGTACCTGTTTCTTCGTAGACTTGTATTGTGGCTTTATCAGCGTCGATACGGATGACCTCTCCCACCAGGTTGTCGTGGCCGACTCGACACTGAAATCAGGTAAGCCAGTATTTCCGACGTACAGAGCTGGGGCACCGTGGGAATGGCATACCAGTTCGTACATAGCACATCCTAACATATTCTCCGCGACAATGACTGGCCTGTCGGCATATCAGACCAATGCTTCCTCACCTTCGTAGTGCTACGTACCCAGAGACCGAGAAGATTGAGCCTGTATTGGATTGTAAGCAGGGTGCATCTTCATCAGGGAGGCTCTATATAGAGCTGAGCACGTACCATACTGCTCCTCGCCGGCTTCCTGACGCTTCCTCTGTTTCTGCTGTAAAGCCAATTAGCCTATTGGCACTCGGATTAGGAGCTCTCGCTGAAGGGAACGCACAGGCGCCATAGTCGAAAATACGGGGATCTGTTCTGGAGTTGGTTCTCTAAAGGAACTCGAAGGACGATGGTGATCAGGGTCTTGACGTGGTTTATGGACGAGCTCCCAAAGTGAATTGCGAGCTCTAAGTCTGGGTCTCAGGCCTAGCATGCACGATTGGAAGGGCGTCGCTGGGGTAGCTCAAACCCTATCTGAGCAGGTGGCATCATCACCTGCATTCATCTCGTTGCACTAAGGCCTTTAGGTGGCCTCGGCGCCTAGCGCTATGCCGCCCGTGCCACCTCGAAGGATTTACTTTGCTTCCTTCTACCAAATGATTTCGATGGATGACTGCTTACCCACGGGCGTGCGTTAGTCGAGGTGCCCAACGCGAATTCATGTATTCGGGTGACGTTTCAGATCTGCACTCTCATTGAGAAGTAGGCTCTGGAGGAACCGGCCTGAGATCACATTTCATAGCCTCGGGTTCACCACTTCAATATCCAGACATTCTGCAGGAACGTGGAACATTCAAAAGTCAATCATGGCTCTGATTACAGTCATCGGCTCCCTGAACATAGACCTCGTTACCAGGACCTCTCGAGTACCAGGTGCTGGAGAAACACTGACCGCGAACTCATTCTCCACCGGCTCCGGTGGGAAAGGCGCAAATCAAGCCGTAGCCTGCGCACGTCTTTCGAAGCACGACGCGAGATCCAAGGGAGATGTCGAAGTACGGATGATTGGCTGTGTCGGCATGGACAGCTTCGGCCAGGAGCTCATTGAAGGCCTCAATAACGACGGCATCAACACTACTGGCGTGCTACTCTTGGAAGGGAAAACCACTGGAGTCTCGGTCATCATCGTCGAGGAAGATACAGGGGAGAACAGAATCATGTTCTCGCCTGGGGCCAACTACAGCCTTAATCCAGAACAATTTATTGAACTTCCATCGCCAATACCGGATCTCATCGTCTTGCAGATGGAGATCCCATTGGCGACAATACTGCAAGTGCTCGAGATTGCTAGGAAGCATGCTGTCGATGTCCTATTGAATCCAGCTCCGGCCGTCGAACTTCCAGACGCTGCATATCAAGCCATCACGCATCTCGTCCTCAACGAGACTGAAGCGGCACTCTTGTCGCAAAGATCAGACTCCGACTATGAGAAGATAGTGAGGCGATTCCACGATTTGGGCGTGAAGAACGTTGTCATCACTCTAGGCGCAGAAGGGGCCTTCCTCTCCACCAGTGACGAACACCAGCGAATCCCCGCAGAAAAGGTCAAAGTCGTCGATACTACCGCCGCGGGTGATACCTTTGTCGGAGCATATGCTGTCTCGGTGGCGAGAGCGACCAGAACGGGCCAACGCCCTAACATCGCCGAGGCAGTCAGACGAGCGACGAAGGCCGCTGCATTGACTGTACAGAAGCCTGGAGCGCAAAGTGCTATTCCCTTCATGGCCGAGATATCTGACAGCTAGCATTAGCACACCAGGATCCCTGCAACATGTCTTCTATCCTCGCACGAGAGCCCTAATCTTCACCATACCTCTGGATATGCAAAGGAGGATCGTGTCTCGCACTGCGATGGTTAGGTCCTACGAAAGGGTCGTTTACCCAAGCATGGGCGACAATTGTTTATCCTTATCGCCTTGGACAGAGAGTCAGTATACAAACTACTTTCCCCGATAGCAATCTCGTCCCAAAACGCTTTCAGCTCCAGAGCTAGCAGTCCTGGACCCGCCGACACTAGTGTTCTCGAAATCTTTACCGATGGCTTAGCGAATTGAAAGAGTTCTATCACGCTTTCCTAACCTCATGGAATGACTGCGGCAGTTCTCCGTCTTGGAAGTGTAATACTGCACTTATCGACGTTCAGGGTGAGGCGAGGGACCAATTTGGGTCAGAGCGCATAGAGAGGACATCAAGAAAAGCGACCAAGGCGACGATATGGATGGACGAGGGAGGAAGGATATGAAGACAAAAGAAGGAAGTGGAGGGCCGGAAAGGTCTTTCACTGTGATTCATAGTGGCTTGGAAGGAAGAATGGTCTGGAGGAACAGATATACATGAGATACACGGTCACAGCTTGGCGCTTAAGAAGATCATGTCTCTAGACCGCCCCCAGCGCGACGACTATGTTCTGAGCTAATGTCGCCGGCGGAATTGTCCCTTCTTTCTCGTTCTGCCCGCTTGTGGTTCGATGCTGATCTTCTCTCTCTTCTCTCTTCTCTCTTCTCTCTTCTCTCTTCTCGCTTCTCGCTTCTCGCTTCTCGCTTCTCGCTTCTCTCTTCTCTCTTCTCTCTTCTCTCTTCTCTCTTCTCTCAGCTCTCAGCTCTCAGCTCTCAGCTCTCAGCTCTCAGCTCTCAGTCTTCGTCATCAATATTATCGTCACTATAATACGTAGTCAAAGTATCAATTTCAATTCTCATTCACTCCTGTCCAGTAAACTTCGCCATCGAGATGATCTCCACCATCATGACCTGCAGTCGGGGCTGAGCTGGTTCTTTCGTCGGTGTTACACCACTATCTCGGCTTACATGATCCGGTAACCAATTGCAAGCAACCACAGCCACAGCGCCCAACTTGTCTATCCTCGCTTCCACAATCTCCACCCTCCATCCTCAAGCAGTTCTTGTCCCTCATCGATCCTCGAACCAAGCACTGGGCAACACGGGGCAAAGAACAAGCCTATTTTTTATCCTGACACTGCCAGCCGCCACGAAGATGTCTACGGCTGAACCGTGGGCGTTCCAGCTTCAGCCTCGTATTCTTCCCACAAAGTACCGCCGCCTCCCATCGATCGCCGAGCATCGTTCCCACTATTTTCGCATCTGCCGACCGTAAGCTATGAACCCTCTCGAACGCCTCTACCACGCCATGTTCAGGCTCGAGGAACGGCGGTACCCAGAGCCCTCCGCAAAATTCTCCATCATTCCCAGGAACCCGTGAAACAGCTGGCTGGGCACCCGCAAACAAAAGCGTATCGAACGCGACCAACCGGAAATCTCCATCTGGCATCGACCACTGAAGCAGTCGTTCCTCCGGCGGATGGGTCCTCGAAAAATGTGAGCCAGGTAAGGCCTTGAATGAACAATCGGGATCTGCTGCGATCTTCACTCCCAGTCGTAGAGATTGGCAAGCATTATGATAAGCTCGGTGTAGATCAGAATCATCATCCCCAGTCGACCAGGTCCGTACCTGATAGCCCGGTTTCATCACCCTGTCGCATACAGAGCCCCTCTCGCAAAACCCCATTCGAAACTTCGCAGAGGAGGAAGAAGATCCCGAAAACCACGTCCACAGATCTTGCAGTCGAGGAAGTGGAAGAACAGGGTGAGCGTCATTTGTTGAAAGGCGTTATCAGAAGGGGTTCTAGCTGAGGATGTCGCGCAGCAATCTAGCTCAAGCACCTCTTCGAGCAGGAATTCCAGTGCTACAGCCTTGCAATGGAGGACTGCGAACAGTTCTGTGTAAGGCTTTTGAGACTCGTTTGCTCGGACGACAGAGCTTGCGAGAGTATTAGAACCGGATATATATACTAAAAGCTTCGCTTTCAAGATGGCGATCGCCTCGAATCAATTGACGCCTCAGTATTTTTTGGGTGGAGAGTTGGGGGGTTGGAGGCTTCAGAGATCCACATGTTGGGTTGGACACTTGGAATGGAGGTGCCGGCAGCGGTGCTTCGGTTTATTGGCGGAGGATAGGGCTTGGACGCTATGTTGGTGTTCGTACAAGGAGAACCCGAAAGCTGAATTGGGAGAATCCTTACAGTCCGACAGATTACGCAAAGCCACATAGCGTTTCAGCTTCAGGTATCACACAGGCTTGACTCTGAGATGGCGTCAGCGATAGATAGAAATGTAGGACGACCCTTTCCCTCGGTCAGAAACACCGCGTTAGAGTATTTCGAAATATGCCTTTTCGACGATCGGCTAGTCTAGAGCAGTGGTCGCTGCTGTGCCACATTCAGCTTCCCACATATCAGATCGAGAGACGGGGCTATGAGGAATTGCTTATTAGATAAGCGTTAGCAGCAACGGTTCGGAATATACGGTTCCCTGGCAGACAGTGTGCATTGGAGGGGTTTTTAAGAGTCACAAGTGATGTACATGTAATTATCTTTGTTAGTTCGGATGAATACGTATTCCAACGGTAATGAACAGAAAGTTTACTCATGGCTCGGCCATAGTAAATGTAGAAGGAACTTTGGCCAGACAGTAAAGGACATCAGTCGTAAGATGAGGACGGTGAACAAGCAAAATACGTGTATAGTAACATAGTAGTTGAGCTTACCCAACAACGTCGCCTCTAAGACCTACTCATGCCCCAAAACGCATCAACTCAAAATACCTCAACGGCGGGAACACAACAGCCGTGAATGCAATCCCCAACCAGTCACCTATATCTCCGCCCTTGTCCCCAATGTGCCGAGCTGCAGGACCCGTCCACCAGACCTGGGACATACCTACAATAGGCCCCACCCATCCGATCAGAAACGCTATCAGAGCCGCGATCCCAGTCGGTAGCTTCAACTGATCTTCGTAAGCTGCCCAGTCAAAGCCCCTTCCTCGCCGGAAAATGACATGCTCTTCAAGAACTATGGTCAAGAAGATAACCAGCCAGTATCCCATGAGCGCGAGAAAGTTCTGAAAGATGAGGAAGAGATGATCTCGACCAGCGACCGCGCACACGAAGTAGATAATAGCAGCTACCGTCGCCCAAAAGTAACGTGGCACTGCCTTCCATACCTTTCCCAGAACTTGAAAGTCGAGCGCCGCGGCGTAGGTGCTTGGTACAACGTTCGAGCAAAGTCCTAGCGCGACGACCACCGCACAGAACTTCCCGAACGCTCCCAGCCCATCGTAGCCCTGCCAGGAGGAGCGCGCCAGATGACGTATTGTAGGCGGTGTCCCAACCAGAAGTGCTGCCCACGCCGCTCGCAAGTCCTACGCCCAACAGGTTGACGAAGATAAATGATATGCTTAGGCCAGTGAAGGTCATAACAAAGACTTTCCACTTGGACATGTTCTCAGGGTAGTAGACAAAAAAGTCGGCACCGGCACCACTCCAAGAAATGGGCACCGAGAGCTGCAGGGAGAAGAAAGACATTCGATTTGCATTGATAGTGGCGCTGTTGCCGGTCGATTGCAGAGTCGTGTTGAAGTGTGGGCCTGCAGATCCGACAAGAATGAAGAGGACAATGGTTTGGGGTATCCATTGATATCTGTCGTAGGGTTAGTCCCATATTGTCGCGTGCTGCTTCTGAAAGCTCAATGCCGCTAGAAGAAATCAGGGTGCATATAGGATGAATACATCACCTTTCGTATACGTGGAATGGGGTCATCCCAAAGACCGCAATGATCCAGCAGATCAGAGCGACGATGACAATACCAACCACCACCGACATGCTTCCCCCGCTTACCGCAGAGAGGACCTGGCCGCCCAAGATACAGCTCAGTGTGCCATAACCGACCATGAGAATGATGTTGAGAATTGTTATGAGCTTGGCAGGCCAGTATCCCATGAAGTACCTTGCAACGACCTACGTCCGTATAAGTGACTCTTTTTACTATCTTACTGAAAACAGCCCTCACCATAGTCCTATTACCACTTTGAGGCCCAAAGATGGCCATATAAGCTGGTCCCAGCGAGCCAACTAGGCACGCGAAAGTCACGATCATAGCACTATCCAGAAAGCCAAGATCAAAGAGCAGAGGCCCGAGGAAGCCCACGGCGAGATTGTTTAGCGTTATGTTGGCACTGTACCACATGATGACCATTTGGACGTAGCCAGCAGAGGATGGCGCTTCTCGCTCATGGGAGAGTACGCGAGTGATCCCACGGGCTTCGAGACCTCGAATTGATTCGATGGCTTTGTTCCATCTGGAGACATTGTCGGGGACGTGGATGGGCAGAACGTCATGGCTGCTGGAGAAGTCGGTGGTAACTTCAATATCCGAGGCGGCTTTCTCTGGGTCGGCGGGTGAAGTTGGAAGTTTAGTGTCTTCCATGACTCTTCGCTGTACTAGGTGGCGGCTCATGAGCCTCCCAATTACAATGTCCCTTCACCTTGGGGCTTGTTGGAGTAAGGCGAGGCGCGGGTGCAAGCCAATTGCAGCTTTTGCTAAGCCGGACGTGTTCTCGTGAGCGAGAAGAGCAAGCAGGAAAGTACATATATACATAGGCTATCCAATGATTGCTTCTGCAGGATCGTGCAATTGCCCATTCTTTGACCAGCTGAGGAAGAGGACGGGATCCCGAGAGGATGGCATTGGCTGCAATGGGGCACCGCTGCAAGCCATTCCACGTGCTCACCATGCTGCAGAAACAGTGAGGAGATCCAAGATGCAGCAGGGGTCACATCTTCACATTAGCTGCCTTAGCTTGACGGGCAGGCGAATCCTTCGATCGGCAACTTGACCAGATGGCAGCCAGTCGATGCAAAGACATTCCTTGGCCCGAGGTTTCCGGGGCGTGAGGGGAGATACGTTGCCGATGGCCATTGAGGGTCTTGCATGGATGACTTCGTGGAATTTGAGGGTCTGAGTCGGATAAGACGTGGGGCGGTGGGAGTCCAAGAGGAGGTTGCGATAGGATTTAAATGTAGACGGAAGTTGTTCGGAGAAGCGATCTAGAATCAATCACGTGACTCCATGCGAGTCCATCACCTGGACCGCCAATCATGCTTGGTATCATCAGGGATTTCGAGCTAGCAAAAAGATAAATCCTTCGTTGCTCCCCCATCTTGTGAAACAACGATGTGACTGGTCACAGCAAGTGTGCCATTCTAGACACTGGACAGTGCCAAAACGCTAGAAGTGGGCCATCTCCAGCTTTGCGTTTCCCATCGGCCTGTGCAGCTAAAACGGCACCAGTTCTCTTGATCAACAATGCTGGTCTTTAGCCCCATCCTTTGTTCTCTGCAGAGCATCGATCCTTTCGGTGTCTGGAAGCTTATCGGTTGCGCTTCAATACGAATATAGAAGCGGATCTCGAATGGCCATTCCTAGTAGCTCTCTCACCTCCATGCCGTCACTGTCGTAAACCGCTGCTCAGTCCGCTCTTCTTGTACTGCCTACGAAAGGTTACATACATTATGGGTTCCTTGAGCGAGGCAGATGCTTTTCTATCCCATCAATTCACTCATCTTATCATCGGAGGCGGCACCGCCGGTCTTGTCCTCGCAGCCCGGCTCTCAGAAGACCCGACCATCACCGTCGGGGTCCTGGAAGCCGGCCCAGCCGCCCTTGATGAGCCTCGTATCAATGTGCCTGGTCGCTTGGGAGAAATGCTGTTCACCGAGTATGATTGGCAGTTCGAGACTATACCCCAACCTGGCTTCAATGGTAGGAAACTGGCCTGGAACAGAGGTAAAGTCCTGGGAGGGTCGAGTGCACTGAACTTCATGATGTGGAGCCGTGGGAACAAAGGCGATTACGATGCTTGGGAGAAACTGGGAAATCGCGGTTGGGGTTGGGATGGAATACTGTAGGTTCTAAGTCTACCACTGTCATCTGATATTGGTTTGAAGCTCTAGTATTGTGAATGTGCCGAAGCGTGAAATCATTGACTGATTGTGCCATTATTCGCGGCCTTTTCTTGCTCTTCCTTCAAAATGTACGAATGCAGTATTTGTGATTTGCAACGACAGCTACTCATGCTTTTTAACGTTCAGACCATACTTCAAGAAAAGCGAAACCTTTCAAGTACCCGATAAAGCATACCAAGAGCGCCATCAAGCTTTCTTTGACCAAGAATACCACGGCACCAATGGGCCTCTGCACACTATCTACTGCGCCGATTATGCCGCCAGTAGCAAGCATTGGCATGCCACTCTTAACAAGCTTGGAGTTGATACCAATCGCAGTCATCTCTCCGGGTCCAATGTTGGCTGCTGGACGTCTTTGACCGGAGTGGACCCCAAAGCTCAGGAGAGGTGCTACTCTGCACGAGCGTACTATTTACCCGCCTCACATCGAGAAAACTTGGTGCTGCTCACAGAGGCAACAGTGCAAAATATTGTTCTGGACATGGGAAGTAATGGAGATGAGTGGCGGGCAACGGGTGTACGGTTCATACACCAAGGCCAAGAGCATAGAGTCGACGTCAACGGCGAAATCATCATTAGTGCAGGGAGCGTCCAATCGCCACAGCTCCTGGAGCTTTCTGGCATCGGGAGTCCGGGAGTCCTCAAAGCCGCAGGCATAGAGACCAAAGTGGCTAATCCTAACGTCGGCGAGAATCTTCAGGAACACATGTGTACGGCCAGCAATTGCAACTCCTTCGCTTACTCTACTGACTTCCAAAGTGACGATGATGATCTACGAGCTCGATCCTTCAATCATCACCCCAGAAGCCCTCCGCTCCGATCCCATGCTCGCTGCCGCGGCCGACAAGCAATACGCCACATCGAAGACTGGAATCCGTACCGCAGTCGGCTACTCAGCCGCCTACCTCCCCTTCACCCACTACACCAGCAAAGAAGAGCTCTCAAAATTAGCATCGCAACTCCCACCAACCGATCCAGCAACAAAACGCCATCGCGACCATATCCTCACCGAGCGCTTCTCCTCCAGCCAGCAAAGCGGCCAAATCGAATTCCTCTTCGACGTCAGCAACTTCAGCCCCTTCTTCGCTTCCGAGCCTGGCAAGCGCTACGGGACGATGATGCAGATGCTGCAATACCCTTTCACCGTCGGAAGCATCCATATTCCACCTTCCCCTTCGCCCGAAGAGAAGCCCACTACTGCAGACGATAAACCGGTTATTAACCCCTGCTACTATGAGGGCGCTGGCGGCCAGGTCGATTTCCTAACCATGGCTGCGGCGCAGAGGTTCGGGCATCGGATCTGCTCTACTGCTCCATTGGCCGACATCATCGTCAAGCGCGTCTTCCCCCTAGCGCCCGGCGATGGGGATCTGAATACGGAAGATTTCACAGACTGGGTGCGCGATACGACTATGACGGACTGGCATCCAGTGGGCACGTGCGCGATGGGCGGCGATGAGGGTATCAGGGGTGGGGTGGTGGATGAGAGGCTGAGAGTCTACGGGGTGCAAGGTCTAAGGGTGTGCGATGCGAGCATTATGCCGTTGCAGATTGCGGCGCATTTGCAGGCGACGGTGTATGCGATTGGGGAGAAAGGCGCGGACATGATCAAGGAGGACTGGAGGAATAGAAGGAGATAGTAGCAGAGGCGCAAGCTACGGCCAAGAATGCATACAACAATGGGAGGAGTAACATGTGAGCGTCTGGGGTGAATGATGGACGTTCAAGAATTGCAGATATATTTAGGCGGAATTAGACAGCCTCTTCGAAGAAACAAGATTCGTCCTTAGGATTCCCTATCCGGGCTCCATCAATCCCAATTATTTGGACTGCTCTCACTGACCCACACCGGTCAACCTATTCAACATCGACGAACCGTTCGGCTCATGACTTCCAGGTATTGTAATACAAAAAGCAATCCCACCCCGTCACCAACGACAACCCTCCTCGAAAGGCCGCTAAACAGCGCCAACTGCGCTTACCTCATTCTCGCCTCCCATCCCATCCTCCAACGATGACGCCATGACCTGCCCCGTACATCAACAACCCCAAAACACCCACCTCCACCATGTCCCCTTCCTCCATCCTTCCCACCTCATTCGCCCCCGCCCTTCCACACCAGCATCCCTCCACCCCATCCCCCACCACCATGGGCCCCCCCATTCCCCAAGGCGAGCATGAGCCCCGCCCCAACACCCAATCCCTGACCTCCT
>JAABUQ010000571.1_pt1 | contig 86517 bp, 39 predicted proteins | sample 5560001 | NCBI WGS metagenome assembly JAABUQ01 (sample SAMN10711888, study PRJNA513371) | rock metagenome | isolation source: Antarctica rocks | place: Antarctica: Victoria Land, Finger Mt nord | collected 2015-12-18 | reverse complement strand
TTATAAAGATGTTTTGATCAAATTAAGATTCGAAGACGAAAATAAATTAATCGTTAATAACGAACGAAGATGCGAAGACATTTAAAATATTTGCAAACGTTTTGCTTTTAAATTAATTGTTGAAGACGAATAAAGAGACAAGAACGTCTAAAATGTTTGTAGACGACTTACTTGTTAACTTGGCGCCATTAACGATAACATAATAAGTTAAATAAATTAGAGCGACAATAATCTTCTTGAAATCTATGTTATCGACGAACAATCAACATTTTAACATTGCTTCGACGACAAAAGTCTAGATTACAAATTATTTTTAATGCGTTTAAAGCGAACGACATTTGTCTATAACGAGAATAATATTCTTAATAAGCTTATGAGTCTTACGATAGAAAGACGACTTCGTCGATTACAAGTTTATTTGTCAAGTAAAATTAAAAAAGCTCTCGCGAGCAAATAGAGAAAGCTTTTGTACGTTTTATCGATTCGAATCTTTAATCATTAATACAAGTTCTAAGAGAGTTAAGTTGCAAACGTCGTCGTTAAAAGAAATTACGAATTCATTGAATTTTAACTTTGATCATAGCAAGTTTATCTTTGGACGAAGAGCGTTCATAAATGTCTCGAATATCTTAAAAATCATAGAAGAACGTTTGTTGTTTTTAACGAAATTGCGCAATATAACAATTTTGTGACAAAGCAAACGAATAAGTGTTTTCTAAAAAACGTCTTAAAGTTTATTAAATCTTTTTGCATTAATGTCGAATTAATATTTGTTATCGATTTTATTCTTTAAATTTCGCAAAATTTTGTGCAAACGTTTGATAATCTTAATGCGCTTAATATTTGCGAACGTTTTGCGATTGTTCTTATTGTTCTTGTTGTTAATCTTAGAAAGTTAGATAAAAATTTCGATATTCTTGAAGTTGTATCTATTTATTTTAGTGTTAATATTATCGTTGCGCTTTTGCTTAATGCAACATTTTATTAATGTTAAAATACAATGTTAATCTTTTAACTTATATTTGTCGACTTTTTCGCTATACTTAGTCTTGCGAAGCTCTAAGCAAATGCGAGAATTAAGCTTTAAAATCTTAAATATTGCGATCATTTATATAATATATATGCGATAAGTCTTGATTATGATTGTGTCTTTTAACGAAATTAAAATGTTATAATAATTGATTAAGAACGTATCTTCTTTAAGAAGTTAACGTCAAATAATAACGTTAAAATATTGATTACTTTTATTAAGATCGTTGAACTTTAAACTTTTTATTTTTAAGACGTAGTCAAATATGTATGCGTTAACAAATTTATGTTATATCTTTTTTATTGTTTTTGTTTTCGCAAATTCTATGTAATTTGTCGCTCTCTCTATATTTGTTTTAAGCGCGTTAAATACATTTATTATGCGAACATCGCAAAGCTTAGACTCGTTCTTCGCGAGATCTTGTTTACGAACGCATTAATAAAATGTTAACATAAATGTGCTAGATTTGAAGACAACATTCTTAGAGACTATTTGCGTCAACTTTTTCTTAAATGTCTTTAAGTTAATTTTGATTTTCTTAATATTACGATTGTTGTCAATGTCGTTTGTGCGACGTTTAACACTTAAGAACGTAAGTACTATAATAAACGATCTAGATGCTAAATGCTAAGATTTTATATTGCTAGATAATAATGAAGCATGCGAAATATTTATGAACATTTTATTTATTAAATGCAATTCTTCTAGCAATGCGACTCTATATTATGTAGACAAATAAAGTTATTAAATGTTAAATGTCTAGATCTTGCGCTAAAAGTAATTAACAAATAAAAAAACGAAATGTTCGTAAACATTTTATTTAAAAAGAAAATAATGTAATAATTTTAAAGATAACGAAGTAAAATGTTTGCGAACAATTTGCATGTTAAGTGCTAAGCTAAGAATTAAAGTCGAAACAAAACTAGTGTTAACAAATAAATGTTAAAGTAAGTAAGAAAATAAGAAGACGTTAAGTGTTTAATAAAGACGAAAAAAAACAAGACGACGCAATAAGATGACGCGCGTCAAAGAGTTTACAAAAGAAGAAGCAAGCTCATTAATAATAAAGTGTTTGCGTAACAATGCTATAAACTCTAGAACAATAATAAGTAAGAAAAATTCGTACGCAAGAATGATGTGATGCTTAGAGAAAGTCGTTTAACGCGTTTAATAACAACAAAGTCGTAAAAGATTTGCGATAAATAATTGACAAGAGTAAGAAAATGTATTTGCTTGTTTTAAAGATGTTAATAATGCTATAGAGCAAAAGACGTTAATAAGTCGTGAGTTTTAAGATAATAAAAGAAGTAATTATCGTTTTCTCATTAAATTAGAGTGATCTTTTGCGCAATTGACTTAATAAAATAATAAAGAGTAGTTTATCGTTTTTAAGCTTGCTAAAGATGATGTACATCTATAAGCGTTAATTGAATGTAAGTATAAAAGTAATAATAAATGTGATGTGCGCTTTCGCGTCGATCGAAAGTAATAGATTGTACAACGAACTTGCGAGACGCAAGAATAACGCTAGCGATGCTAAAGAGAATGTATCTATTATGCAATATTAAACGAAGCAATAGAACAAGCTAACAAGCTAACAAGCAACGAGCAACAAAATAAGAAAAAGAAGATAAAGATTATAAATGTGCAAGTAAAAATAATGAGCAAGATGATTTTGAACTTAGAAGATAAATACGACTAGACGCGTGAATTGTGAATTTGTTATTTTAAATGTTAGATATAAATACGAATCTAATTCGTTTTCGAATAAAAGATAATCTTAATTTTGTTCGTAAACATTACATGCTATTTGACATAACATAATAAAAATAATGATCTTCGAAAACATGCGAGATAGTCTAAGATTACTAAAATTTAGACAATTATTCAAATATCTTTGTAGAACACATGAGAAAACAATTGACAATAATCTTATTAAAGACTTCGAACGCACGAAGACTCTAATTAAATTAAGACAATATTCGAAACACATTTACGCAAACGATAACAAGTGACAATTCTAAATTATCGCAATATTTATGTGCGAAAAAAAAATTCAAATAAATGACGACAAATTATACAAGATGCTATTCGAATTATCTTTATTAACTTTTTTTAATCTTTCTAAATTCTTAACTACTTTATCTTTCGAAAATTGTGATTATCTTATAGTTTTTTAAAACGCGTCGTCGACAAATCGATTAAAAAGATAATAAGAATAATGTTTAATATTTATGAACATTTGAATTTTATGCATGTTGTTTGTAAACATTATTATCTTTATTGATTGCGAACATTTTAGCGTCGCGACAATAAACTTTTTAACTCTTAAGATAAAAAGATTTGCGAACATTAGAAAGTGAGAATTTTCGTATATAATACGACATGTGATTTACGAATTGTAAGTTGCATATATCTTTTATATTATAAATCTCTTGTTGTACAAACTTATTTATAGACATTACGAAGAAATTCTCTTCGACGAGAGAAATAATTGATAAGGCGAGAGATTAATGCAAAAATTCTATGTAAGGGAAGAGTTTTACGTCAATAGACTACTTTAGCTCGCTAAAGTTGAACGAGAAGCAAAAGCTAAATAAGAAGCGAAAGCAAAACAAGAAACGAGAGCAAGACAAGAAGCGAGAGCGAGACAAGAAACAAGAGCGAGACGAGAAATTTTATTCGATTGTTCGTTCGAAGTTCAAATGAAACTTTTGCTCTTCTCTTAAGCTTATATTGAAGTCAAGATTACGTTTATTGATTGCTCATGCGTTGTGTTTGTCGCTCAAGATAACTATGCGAAGAAGATCGTTAAGAACATCGCTTTAAACGTCGATTTATATTGTCAAATCGTTCGAAGCGATGTCGAAGATAAAAGCTCGTCGCAATACGAAAATTCTATAAGAAGAAACACAAGCGATTTATTAATTAATTTTGCTTAGAAATCTTATGATTTTAATGTAAGCTCGCGTATTAATGTCGTAATGTTTAAAGAACTTGTACTTGACAAACAAATGATCGTAATTGTACTAAAAAATTATTCACAAATAACATTAATAACGTTCGAGAAAATAGTCGAAGAAATAAACGATAAAGTCTTGATGCTCAAGAGTACGCTTAATCAAATCGTAAAAATGACGAGTAAATTGACGAAAATCGAAGTTTTTTCAATTTTGCGCTTTGATTCGTTAAATGTTTTCTCATTGAAAGAGTCTTGCGAGTCGAACGATCTAAGCAAAATTGTCGAAATAAGAGAAGAAATAATTCTTATTGTCGACAAAGACTTCTTAAGAAAGGCGAGATTCACGTGCGTAAACAATTCGAGATTTGAGAGATTAATAAAGACGACGCATCAAAATATAGTTCAATTTAATTTAATTTTTTCTTTGCGTTTTGATAAGAATCTTGACAAACGTTTGCTTAAGATCGCGTATGTTTTCGAACGTCAATCAATTGTTTTTGACGATAGCTTGTTCGACGCAACGTTGTTTAAGAACGTTAAGAATCTCTCGCACGTAATTGCGAATAATAAGATCAACGTCTTGAGCGTATATTTTAACTTAACGATGATCTTAAGCGTCATTGTCGCAAATGCGATCTCTAAGATTCTCGAGAAGCTTCTAGAAGTAAAACAAAAAACGTTGTTGCTTACGTTTGATTTTTATAACTTTAAAATTACGAATAAGTAATTGTTGTACGACGTTATTAGTAACTTTTATTCGCTTGCGCGTTTGCGAAAAGAATACAAGAAGATTTGTTCAAATAATTATCTCGTTAGAAAGCGAGACAAGTTCGTTGACAACGACGCAATTCTTTAGCTCGAGCTCGTAACATCTAATTGACTTGAGACGATTAATAATAAAATGAAGATTTTCTTAATTCTTGAATTTCTACTCGCGTAGTTACACGAACAATTGTTAAGAAAACGTCAAGTTATTCAAGATAAGTCGTAGAATTCGTACGAATACGTTGCTAATAACGACGTTTTCGAATTAAATTTCGAAGAAAACGATATGCAAACTTGCGAAATTAAGACGACTATAAATAGCAAACGCTTTAAAAGACGTTAATTATTAATTTATTAAAGTAGATGCAAACTTCGTCACTTTAACAATAAACAAAATTCAATAAAGTTAATAACGCGTCGTTATTCTCTTTTTTGTCAACTTTCTTTAATTTAAGACGTAAAAGAAGACGTTCGTAAACATTTTGAACGAAATAAACGACGTATCGCGCCCAATGCAAGATGTCGAAACGACAAAAAAACTATTCGAAAATCAAGACGTTCACAAATTTATCTTTTTTTTTTCGTAAACAAATTTATGTTCTCGAAGTTTTTCAAAGTTTTTTAATATTTTTTGCGAGTTTCATAGATAATCTTTATTAAAATAACATTTTTTAATCAATATGCGAGTTAATATTTAATTTTGACAAATATGACGTTTTGACAACGTTTTAACTTCACATCTTAAGTCTTTAGCAAGTCTCTCTCTTCTTTAAGAAGATCAAAATTAATTTCTTTTTAACAATTGATGTTGTATTATTGTTTGAGCTTCGTTGCAAAAAAGATTAAAGTCTTAAATTAAAAATGAGCGAAAAGAAGAACGTCGAACAAGTTGACAAACAAATTTTTGCTAAGATTGTATATTTTATGATACGTAAGTTCGTCATTCTTTCGCAAGTTATTAAAGAGAAAAAGCTCAATTAAATAAAATCTTTTGTTACGAAAAAGCAAAAAAGAGTAGCACGTAATAACTACTTAAGTTTCACGAACAATAAAATCGTAAAAATTAGCTATTTACGTACGAAGACAAGAGGTTTTTCAAACTAAAGTGTGAGCTTTGACGAAAAAAACATACTTAAAGACGTAATTAACGAAAGTCTTTAACATAATTTTCTTTAAGATGTTGAATCAAAATCGAAGATAAATCAATTAAACTATACGAACGATTGCTAGAATAAATCTTTGCATTTTAATCTTTTAATTATATTCAAAAAGAATTAAAACAAGATTGCGAAAAAGAGAATAACAATAAATGCGAATTAGCATCTCTTTCTAAAAGTAACGAAGAAAATGCTTGAAAATGAAGTAAATAATGTTTGCAAAATAAGTAGTCTTAACAAGATAAAACTTTTCGTTAGCGCATACATAAGAATTGATCACACAAAAGCTTTTAAAATGTTAAACAAGAAAAGCAAAAAAAACGTCGCAATTGTAGAGTGCTAAGAGAATAATTTGATCGATTTATATTTGTTGCAACGAATTATTTAGATAAGTGATATTCTTAGAGATTCGCGACATGTAAGAAAAGAGAACGTGAACTTAATAATCTTATTTTTTTTTTTTTTTGCTTATGATCAATGCGAAGTTGTTTGAATTTGTCGAACGATCTATCGTTAATGTGCAACATCTTAGAATTCTAAGTGATGCGTTAAAGAAACAAGAAATAATAGACAAACTTAAAGTTGTAAAGCAACGAATTTAAGAAAATTATGCGTTTAATTATGTTATCGAAGTCTAGTGTACGACGAAGAATGAAATAAGCGAACACTAGACTAATTGCGTCGAGCTAGGTCATCGAGTTCGAACCAGGTTCTCGACTTGCCAAGACCTAGATTAGGTTAGAATTTTGATACCAAAAAGTCAATTTAGGTCACGATGTTAATATCAAGTATTTGGGTCGAATCAAAGGATAGATATGAAGTACTTAGCGTATAATCTAACTCGACTTGCCAAAACTCGAAAAATTTAGATTATTTTTGAAAAAGTGCATTAATCAACTTAATCAAGTTAATTAATTTAATTAATTTGTTTATAATATTATATAGTAATGCATTTAGATAATGCATTTGTACGTTATTTATGCGTTATTATTTTTAAACTATTTTTAGTAATTCAAATAATGCGAATTTTTTTAAAAATAGAAAATCTTAACATTTTGACGTCATTTTCGATTGCTTGGCGAGTCGATCGAGCCAAGTTAAGAAATCGTTGACTCGAGTCGATTTCGAGTTGAGTCACGATGTTGATATCGAGTATTTGGGTCGAGTTAGAAAGTTGGTATTGAGTATTTGAGTTAAATTAGAAAGTTGATATCAATTCCTAACCCAACGATCAATCTAGCGAACACGCTAATAAGATGAAAAGTCTTCTTGCTTTTAATAAAGGCAATTTGCGATGCATTTTGATCGTTAAGTCATTCGCGTCATTTAATGTTATAATAGTTATTAAATTGCTTATTGCGAAAGAGCATGTCATTCGAATGAAGCAAGAGATAAAAATTCGTGCGAAAATTAATAATTAGCGACGAAATAAAGTTTTATATACGAGCGATCTCAATTAAGAAAAGCGCAATAGAAAGAAGTTTTGCTTGAAGCTCTTTTATAGCGTTTCTTAGTAAAAAGATTAAGACTAGTAAGAAGACGACGTATCGCAAAAACAACTAGATTAAAAGATTATAAAGATGTAATTATGCGCATACTATATATTGATTACAAGTTTAAAATCGCTCTCGATCTTAAAGACATTAAGATTCTCTTATTTAACGAGTTTCTTGTTTTTAAACTCTAATTAAGAAGCATTCTTAATGAAGTCGTCGACGTTAAACTCGTTCTCTTGTTTGAATTTGTCGCTAAAGAAGCTTTTTGAGCTTGCAAACGAATTGAAAAACGAGTCGAAAAACGAATCTAACGTTTGTTGTATCGCGACTCGTTGCTTCGAGAAAACGCTAACGAATTTTTCACTTAACATTGTATTAATAAATTGACGCATAACAAGAAACAATATAAGAAATAAATGTTTAAGTTTGAAAATCAAAATGATTTCAATAGAATTTTTACTCTAATTGAGAAACAAATCATTAAGCGCGAAAAAGCGACTTCTTGTCAAGAAATCAATGATGTCATAATTGATAAAAACGATCGTTCGAGAGTGCGAAGAGAAAATGAAAGACTAGACATCGACGATAGAGAACACAAATCGCGTTGTGTCTCGACAAGAAATAACAAATAAATTGAAAAAGAATGTAAAAGAGTTATCTACAACGAAATGTTAATGAAATTGAGCAAAATCGACGAACGTTTCGATATTTTTATCTTGAAAAAATCGACTAAATGTGAGTCGCAACGAGAGAAAAAAAAAAGATTTATCGAATAATTAGAAAGAAAGAATTGACAATGTTTATAAACATCTTGTAACTTATTTGATCTTGCGTTGCGATTAAGAAATTAGAGTAAAATTAAAATAAAGAGCTTTAACGAACATTAAACATCTTTTAATTTGCTTTGTTCGTAAACATTTTAAAGATCTTATGAAAAACTTATCTATTATAAACGATTTAAAAATCTTAGAAATAATAGAAAGAAATGTGTAAAAACTCAAAATAGATGTTGCACGCTAGTTAAAGAGATTATTCAAAATAATATTCAAAAACAATGTGCATAATGCGATTGCTTCTACATTTTTAACGTCAAGATTAATAAGATTTGCGACAAATATAGAAGTCGCTATTATACGTGAGCGAGAATTGTGTATAATTGAAAACGTACTTACGAGAAATAGAAAGCGACTAAAGTCGCGTCAAGAGTTAATTCGTATTTAAAACGAATTTGTTAATGAACAATGCGAACGTTAAATTCGATGCAAGATCAATTTGAAAAAATAAAGAAAAAAAAGATGATGCTTCTAAGAGCATTATTAAGAAAGTAATTTGAAATGTTGATGCGACAATAAAGATCTAGAAACGCGTACAATGTGAAATAAAATTAAAGTTAACGCTTGTCGTCGAAAGCGCGAAAGAAAGAATTAATTAAAACGAAAAAGATTCGAGAATAAAAAGCAAGTTCGTAGTGATAACGATAAGAAATTGAAGAAAAAGATTTTGCGTTGCGATGTTGTTCGCAATTTAACTAGTGATCGAAGCGATTACGAGCGAAATAATTATGTCGTAGAAAGTAAAAGAAAACGTCTACGTTGCTAGTAGAGTCTTAAGAGAGACGTTAAGAAGTATAACAACAAAGAGAGCGAAAATTTGTTAATAATGATTTGCGAGATATTGAGCATATTGAGCGTTGCGACGATCGTCGAAAATGACTTGATAATCGCGTTGTCTTGCAAGCTTCTTCTTTTAAGTAAAAGAAACTAGTCTTTAATTGCGAGTTATATTAACGTAAATAAGATTTAAATGAATAAGCGAAAAGAAGAACGAAAAACGAAGAAAAAGCAAATAAGTTTAAGGAATTCGAGAAGACGCATCGCTAAATAAGATAAATATAGAACTCTTAACAATTCTTCACGAGAAATCTACGTTTTAATATGCTTATTGCGCAAAAAGTTAAGATTTTTTCAACGACGTAAATGAAATAAGACAATCGCTTATCTTGTTGCTAATTAATTGATAACATAATTGAGCGACAATTTTGATCTAATTGTATGTTGTCAACAACGAGAAAGCAAACAAGAGATCGTTCGCTTTATGCTAGATTAGATCTAAATTATTGATAGACAATAAATAGATTTCAAATAGATAAGTCGTAATTAAGAAAAAAAACTATCGATCGCTAACGAGATTTGCGAGGCATTCGAATCGACGTCGATAACAATATGTTAATAATGGCGATCGCACAACAAGATCTTGATCTTTTGCAAAACTTGCAAACGTTAATGACGAAAACGATTGCGAAAGCGACGAATCTCGATGATTTAAAATAAAGTGCGACGATCTATGTTGCGAACGTAAAGACAAAAAAGCGTTAAAGAAGAAAAAAACTCAAAATGAATAATAGACATCGAAGTTAATGAAGCAAAGCGAGAATTGCGAGTCAAGATCGTTGTGCGAGCTTTATTAATTAACAAACGTTTTATCATATTAAACGCGAAGCTAGATTTATAGACAACAATAGATTATATAGAGAGTTAATCAAAATAGTGAAGATCGTATTAAGCGACGAGCTAGTCGAACGAAAATCGCATATCGAGAAATGAACTCTAAAAGTTAAAAAGAACGCTTAAGACGATTGCTTTAACTTGACAACTTAAGAGTTAATCGCGAGAAACGATAAAACGTTCGCAATTCTTTAGCTTAAACTTGTAACGTCTAATCGATCTAAAACGATTAATAATAAAGTTAAAATCTTCTAAACTTTTAAATTTCTACTCGCGTAATTACACGAACGACTATTAAGAAAACGTCAAGTCATCTAAGATTAATCGCAAGATTCGTACGAACACGTTGCTAATAACGACGTTCTTAAGTTAAATTTCGAAGAGAACGATGTGTAGACTCGCGAAATTGAGACGATTGTGAGCAACGAACGCTTCGAAAGACGTTAATTATCAATTTATTAAAGTAAATGCAAACTTTGTTATCTTAACGATAAACAAAATTCAATAAAGTTAATAATGCGTCGTTACTTTCTCTTTCGTTAACTCTCTCTAATCTAAGATATAAGAAAAGACGTTCGTAAACATTTTAAACGAAATAACGACGTATCGCGCTCAATGTGAGATATCGAAGCGACAAAAGAATTGCTCGAAGATTAAGACGCTCACAAGTTTATCTTTTTTTTTTGTAAACAAATTTATGTTCTTGAAGTTCTTTAAAGTCTTTTAATATTTCTTACGAATTTCATAAATAATTTCTATTAAAATAACATTCTTTAATTAATATATGAGTTAACATTTGATCTTAACAAACATAACGTTTTAACAATGTTTTAATTTCATATTTTAAGTCTTTAATAAATTTCTCTCTTTCTTAAGAAAATCAAAATTGATCTTTTTTTAATAATTAATATTATATTATTGTTTAAGCTTCGTTGCAAAAAAGATCAAAGTCTCGAATCAAAAATAAGCGAAAAAAAAAACGTTAGACGAGTTAACAAACAAATTTTTATTAAGATTGTACGTTTTGTGATACGCGAATTCTTTGTTCTCTCGCAAGCTATTAAAGAGAAAAAGCTCAATTAAATAAAATTTCTCGTTACGAAGAAGCTAAAAAAAATAGCACGTAATAATTACTTAAGTTTTAAGAACGATAAAATCGTAAAAACTAACTATTTACGTACAAAGACAAAAGATTTTTTAAATCAAAGTGTGAGCTTTAACGAAAAAAATATACTTAAAGACGTAGTTAACGAAAGTCTTTAATATGATTTTCTTTAAGATGTTAAAACGAGATCGAAAATAAATTAATTAAATTATACGAACAATTACTAAAGTAAATCTTTGCATTTTAATCTTCTAGTTATACTTAAAGAGAATTAAGATAAAATTGCGAAATAAAGAATAATAACAAATGCGAATTAGCATCTTTTCTCAAAAGTAACGAAGAAAATGCTTGAAAATAAAGTAGACGATGTTTGCGAAATAAGCAATCTTAACGAGACGAAACTTCTCGTTAACGCGTATCTAAGAATTAATTATACGAAAGCTTTTAAGATGTTAAGCAAAAAGAGCAAAAAAGACGTCGCAATTGTAAAGTGCTAAAAAAATAATTCGATCAATTTATATTTGTTGCAACGAATTATTTAAATAAATAATATTTTTAAGAGTTCGCAACATGTGAAAGAAGAAAACGTAAACTTAATAATCTTATTTTTTGTTCTTTTGCTTATAATTAATGCGAAGTTGTTTAAATTTGTTAAACGATCTATTATTAATATGCAATATCTTAGAGTTTTAAGTAATGCGCTAGAAAAACGAGAGATAATAGACGAACTTAAAGTCGTAAAGCAACGAATTTAAGAAAATTATGCGCTTAATTAGATTATCGAAGTTCAATGTACAACGAAAAGTGAAATGAGCGAATACGCTAATAAGACGAAAAGTCTTTTTATTTTTAATGAAGACAATCTACGATGCATCTTAATCGTTAAGTTATTCGCGTCATCTAATGTTATAATAGTCATTAAATTGCTTATTGCGAAAGAGCGTATCATTCGAATGAAGCGAGAGATAGAAATTCGTGCGAGAATTAATAACTAGTGACGAGATAAAATTTCACGTACGAGCGATTTCGACTAAGAAAAGCGCAATAGAGAGAAGTTTTGTTTGAAGCTCTTTTGTAACGTTTCTTAATAAAAAAACTATAATTAATAAGAAAGCGACATATTGCAAAAACAATTAAGTTAAGAGATTGCGAAGACGTAATCACGCGTATACTATATATTAATTACAAGTCTAAAATCGCTCTTAATTTTAAAGACATTAAGATTTTTTTATTTAACGAATTTTATATTTTCGAACTTTAATTAAAAAGCATTCTTGACAAAGTTGTCAACGTTAAATTCGCTTTCTTGTTCGAATTTATCGTTAAATAAGCTTTTTAAGTTTGCAAACAAATTAAAGAACGAATCGAAAAACGAATTTAACGTTTATTGTATTACGACTTGTTATTTCGAGAAAACGCTAACAAATTCTTTACGCAACATTGTATTAATAAATCGACGCATAACAAGAAACGATATAAGAAATAAATGTTTAAATTTAAAAATTAAGATAATTTCGACAAAACTTCTACTTTAGTTAGGAGACAAATTATTAAGCAAGAAAAAGCGACTTCTTATTAAGAAATTAATGACGTTATAATTGATAAAAATGATCGTTTAGAAATGCGAAAAAAGAATGAAGAACTAAGCATTAACAATAGAAAATACGAATTGCGTTATATTTCGATAAGAAATGACAAATAAATTAAGAAAAAATGTAAGAAAGTTATTTGCATTAAGATGTTAATAAAATTAAACAAAGTTAACAAACGTTTTAAGATTTTTATCTTGAAAAAATTAATCGAATGCGAGTTGCAACGAGAGAAGAGAGAAAAAATTTATTAAATAATTAAAAAGAAAAAGTTAATAATGTTTATAAACATTTTGTGACTCATTTAATCTTATTTCGCAATTAAGAGATTAAAATAAGATTAAAACAAGAGACTTTTGCGAACGTTAAATGTTTTTTAATTTATTTTGTTCGTAAACATTTTAAAGATCTTGTGAAAAACTTATCTATTATGAGCGATTTAAAAATCTCGAGAATAATAAAAAGAAATGTGTAAAAACTTGAAATAGATGTTGCACGCTAGTTAAAGAAATTACTTAAGATAATATTCGAAAACAATACGCGTAATGCGATTGCTTCTACATTTTCGACGCTAAAATTAATAAAGTTTGCGATAGATATAAAAGTCGCTACTATATGTGAGCGAAAATTGTGTATAATTAAAAACGTATTTACGAAAGATAAAAAGCGACTAAAGTTGTCTCAAAAATTAATTTGTATTTAGAATAAATTTGTCAATAAACAATGCGAACGTTAAGTTCGATGCAAAATTAATTTTAAAAAAAAAGAATTCTTTTAAAAACGTTATTAAGAAAATAATTTAAAATGTTAATGCGAAAATAAGAATTCGAGAACGTATACGATGTGAAATAAGATTAAAGTTAACGTTTGTTATTAAAAGCGCAAAAAAAGTTAATTAAAGCGAAAGAAATTCGAAAATAAGAAACGAATTCGTAATAATAACGATAAAGAATTAAAAAAAAGATTTTGCGTTACAATATTATTCGCGATTTAACTAATGATCGAAGCGATCACAAACGAGATATTTATGTCGTAGAAAATAAAAGAAGACGCTTGCGTTACTAATTAAGTTTTAAGAGAGACGTTAAAAAGTATAAAAATAAAAAAAGCGAAAGTCTATTAATAATAATTTGCGAGATATCGAGCATATTGAGCGTTGCGACAATCGTTATAAATTTCTTGATAATTGTGCTATTTTACAAGCTTTTTCTTTTAAGTAAAAAGAACTAGTCTTTAATTGCGAGTTATACTAACGTAAATAAGATTTAGACAAATAAGCAAAAAAAAAAACAACGAAAAAAAACAAATAAGTTCAAGAAATTCAAAGAGACGCATCGCTAAATAAAATAAATATAGAATTTTCAACAATTCTTTACGAAGAATCTACGCTCTAATATGTTTATTGCGCAAAGCGTTAAAATTCTTTTAACGACATAAATGAAATAAGATAATTGCTTATCTTATCGCTAATTAATTGATAATTAAGCGACAATTTCGATCTAGTTGTATGTCGTTAATAACGAGAAAATAAACGAGAGATCGTTTGCTTTATGTTAAACTAGATTTAAGCTATTAATAAACAATAAAAGAATTCTAAATAAATAAGTCGTAGTTAAGAAAGAAAACTATTGATCGCTAACGAGATTTGCGAGACATTCGTATTAACGTCAATAACAATATATTAATAATAACAATCGCACAATAGAATCTTGATTTTTTGCAAAACTTGCGAACGTTAATGGCGAAAACGATTGCGAAAGCGACAAATCTTAATAATTTAAGATAAAGTGCGACGACTTATGTTGCGAATGCAAAGACAAAAAAAAGTGAAACAAAAAAAATTAATAATAAATAGTAGACATCGAAGCTAATGAAGCAAAGCGAAGTGTGCGAGTTAAGATCGTTGCGTTAACTTCATTAATTAATAAACGTTTTATTGTATCAAACGCGAAGCTAGATTTATAGACAACAACAAATTATATAAAGAATTAATCAAAATAGTGAAAATCATATTAAGCGACAAGCTAATCGAACGAAAATCGCATATTAAGAAATAAACTCTAAAAGTCAAAAAGAACGTTTAAGACAATTGCTTTAACTTAACAACTTAAGAGTTAATTGCGAGAAACAATAAAACGTTCGCAATTAAATATTAACGATTTTGTGCAAGATAAAAGAGTTGCAAATCGAGAACAATGCTTCGATGCTTATAATCTTTATATTGAGTTAAGAAGTTTGCGATTAAATTAAATAAGAATTGTTGACGCAAGTTGCAAAGCTTAACTTTAACGAATCGAACAAACTTGAAAATTGCGTGCGATTAATTCTTATCTCTAACTTAAACGCTCTAACAACGAATATTTAAGAATACAAAGATATCAAATTTGAAAATTATGCTTTACAATTTGTTTTAAGAATTGCTAGATCTATTATAATTTATAAGTTAAAATAGACTTTATATATTAAAATAGAGAATATTTATTATAGTTGCATTTATACTTGAACTTTTAAAAAAAAGTATTTAAGAAAAAGTATTACACAATTTAATCTTATAATCTAAAGAGACAATATTAATACAAAGTATTGCAAAAATTAATTTAAGCAATATTTTAAGACTTGTTTCTATATATTATTTGCGATGTTTTTAGCGAGATATTGCTAGTATAATTGTTGAATCTATACTAGTAAAATAGTATATTTTAAATTATTTTATTAGTTTTAGGATTTAAGTTCTAAATTGCAATTATTCTATAATATGTCTTCTTACTATATAGTTAATAATAAGCATTTATAATATCAAGTCTCGATAATCTAGTAATTATAATATAAGACGTTTATTTATTTCTTTACGATACAATTTACGAGTTAATTGTATTGTAAAGAATTAAGATATTTAAAAATTGCGAGTTCGAATTCTACTTAAAACAATTTTTTTTTTATTTTTTTTTTAATTATTTTAGACAAAGGTTAGTTAATTATGTAATCGATCGTTTTTGAATCCAAAATAGCATTTTAGAATTTCGTATATTCGAAATGCCAAGACTCAAACCTCAATTGGGCTAGATTATTGAAATTATTTAAAATTTCGATATTTAAAATCTTAAGAGATATTACTTTTTAAAACATTTTAAACATTTAATGTTAAATCGAGTCTAGACTTAACTAAGATAATTTTTACGTTATTTTCAAGATCGTACTCTAAATATATAGAAACTTTTTTGAAATTTCTAGAATAGATAATATCGATGTAGAATATCGCAACATTTAGATTTAGAAGATTAGATTTTCTCTCTACAAAATATAATTTAATATCAAATCGAATCTAGACTCGATTAAGATAATTTTTACTTCATTTTCAGGATCGTGTTCTAAATATATAGGAACTTTTTTAAAATTTCTAAAATAAACAATATCGATGCAAAATATCGTATGATTTAGATTTTGCGATACTTTAAGATTTTCTCCTATACAAAATTTGCGATACTTTGGGCAGAATATTGCTAGTATAATTGTTAGTTCTTCTATCAAAGTATATATTTCTTAAGAAAGTTCTTTGACAACAATAGCAAATTGTCTAAATAGTAAACTCAATATATAATCTATCATTTGTTTGCTAAAATTATTAAAGTCGAAATATTAATAAGCGAGTATATATCTAAAGTTGAAGCAATATTTCTCTAGATCTTTAATAATAATTGTACTATAATTGTAACATCAACTTCCAACAAAGTTATATAAGCGAGTAACAAATTATGACGTCAAGAGTTTACAAAATTCGAATTCGAGAATCTATGCTTTGACACAAAAGTAGAGATAGAAATTTCTCGAGAAAGAAGCAATATTTATAGATTGAATTAAAATTAAATTTATTATAAGAATATTTTTTCGCATTTAACTACAATAGTTAATAAAATTATTGTCGATTATATAAGCACAATTTATAGATTCTATATAGTTAGAAGAATGTCTAAGTATTTGTTTGTTAATTCTTGTATATTTTAGAATTAAGAAGTTATTTTTCTATATTTGTCTTATTGTTTCAAAGATCTATTATAGAAATTAAACACATTAATTGACAAAATATATTGCAAAAAATGTTTTTTATCTTGAAAAAATATAGTTTTTTTTATAATTGATATATTAGCAACTATGCAATCGAGTTTGTTTAGCATAATTTTAGTTTTTTTATTATTTTTCTCGAACTTTTTCTATTAATATTTGTAATTTATAAGATTTTTTTAGACTTTAACTTTTTTGTTCTTTGTAAACATTATTTCTTGCAATAATTATAAAAGTTGTTTAATAAATATCTAAAAGACTACTATATTACGTTTAAGAATATTTTGCTCTCTAATATTTTAAATCTTTGCTACGTAATTTAAAATTGCTATATATATATTAATAATAACATTTTTAAGTTTGACAACGTCTTTAATATTCTAATTTAAGTAATATATTTTAATATTTGTATATCAAGTTAGAAAATCTACAAAAAATATAAAGAACTTAAATAGTTTATTTAATTTGTCTTAATTGTTCTACGTTAATTGCAAATCGAATTAGACAATTATTTAAATAATCGAAATATAATTGATCGAATTAAATTGTATTGTTAAGTTAATAAATATTTTTATATTAAAAATAGCACTTAAAAGCTTCTTAATTTTGTTACGAACGTTAATTTTGTTCTTGTTGTTATTTCTTTAAATTTGTCAACTCTTCTTTTTATAGTTTTTATAAATCTTTTGAGTTTGCTTTATAATATATTCGTTTACAAATGCGTTTATATTGTTTTATTTAATCGAAATAGATAAATTATCAAGTCTTATTTTTTTATTGCTATTTATTTGCTCGAAAGCAACTAATTATAGATTTCTATCTATTTGTTTTGTTTCTTGAACTTTAGAGTGTGTCTTAGAAACTATTATTTCTATAAATAGTGTCTAATTTTTAGCAATCGCATTTCGAACGTTCGACGAATTTCTTAAAGATCTTATATAAGATAGCAATATACTAAGATAAAATTGCGATTATTTTAAGTTGTTAAAATTATTGCGATTATTATTTTGTTAATTTTTGCAAAACTTGAGTCACTTTATATTAAGTTGCTATACAATCTTGTAATAAAACACTTGTATAATTTGCAATTTTAAGATAAGATTAGTCTCGCATGTTAAAGCGAAATAGCTTTTCTTCTATCTAGTTTATACTTACTTGCTCTCTTTTATCTAAAGCAACATAAAGTTTATCAAATTAGCACAAACGTTACTTTAGATAACAAAGAAGCATAGCAAATCATAACGACAAATAACAATTTTATAAGAATTAATAAAACTTAAATCTATGTAACTCTTTAGATTTGCTTTAGTACTTAAATCTATTATTAATCAAAGTCTCTTGCTAAGTTTTAACGTATTTACGATTTTAATTGTCGCTACAAGATTTCTTAACGAATTTCGCAAAAGTGTTAGAAATCGACCAATGCATAAATGCATTTATCGCATAGATATTATTAATTATTCGCAAATTCGAATTAGATAGTGTTTCACTTAGTAATTTATCTTCGAATTAAGACTTTAAGTATATTCTAACTATTTGCACATCTCTTTGTCTTTATATTGTCGTCGTTACTCTCGTTGTTGTTGTCGTCGTTATAACAAGATTTGTTAGAGAGTTAATGTGATCGTTGACATTATTGAGTTGAATCAAATTTGTCGCGCTAAATTGTGCTTATCTAATCTTATCTAATCTATGCCCTAGTTTAGCTAGATTAGCGATACGTAGAACGCTAGCTAAATGCGATTAGACTAAACTTCGCGTTAGTTCAATGGAGCTAGCGTGTCACGTGACGCTATGTGATCGATCTGGATCGACTTCATGCTCGATGTTGCGTGCGGAACCGGGTATAGGAGCCTTGGCGACTAGGGGGCCGCCAATTATCTAGGTGAAAACATTCACAAGCACGGTTTCCGCGCCCAGATCACCGGCGTGCAGTTCTCGTCCCTGATGGCCCGGAAGGACGCCATCGAAGAAGTACCACCAGGACCCCATCCAAGTTGCGCCCCTGGAAACCTTACATCATGGCCGCTGCCGCCCAATACGACCATCTCACCTGTTGGGGCGCATTTGCACTTCCTTGACAGTGCCACTTTCACCCCCGTTCTGTCGCGCATGCTCATGGGGGCGAAGAAGTCCATCACGTTTGAAGTGGATGATTCGAGGCGAGAGGTATATCGACAGGCGGGTGGTAAGGTGCGGAATTCGAATAATGTGCTGGCGATGAGCCGGGTTGGGGTGCCGCGGAGTTGGAGGAAGGTGTGGGGTGAGGATGTATCACTTACCGCATTTTGGGGAGACGGTGTGGGGATGGGGGTTTGGGGGGGGTTAGGTCCGAGAGTTATATGTCACGGGAATATGGCTGGCTTGAAAGCGGAGATTTGAGCGTGGAAAGGGTGCAGATGCACCGACGAGGGGAAGGATATCCTTGCCGAGGAGATAGTCTCTTGCAGTTTCCTCATTAGATCGGTGACATGGGTCTGCGTTCCATCAATTTTACTTAACCAGCCATCAGCAGCGCGGCTCCATCAGATGTGTCACAAAGCCAAATTTCCGCTACCAAGGCAAGAATCATAGCCTTTCGACCCCATCTCCTTGCATAGCTCCTTCCGTCAATACTTCATAGGACAATCCTGTCAGCGTCGTAGAAACGGGCGTGGACATTGCGTTATGGAACTCTACTCTCACCAACATGAGGAACGGGTCGTCCCTGATTAGATTTTCGGCTATGATGCAGGTGCGATCTCTGGCTGAAAAGGAGTCGAGAACGACAAACAACACGCAGTTCAGAGCAGTACCGGGGAATTCGGATTGGACCACTCGATTGATTGTTTGGGGCGTATAGTGCAGGAATGGCGTCGCAGGGAGCTCTTGGTATGGAGTTTCGGTCCGAGAGGATTGGAGAATGGAGTGGTCAAGGCTGTCCATGATGCGGATGAGCGAGTGCTCCTTTGCTTCTTGCGGCCATCCCGGAGCGTCGTTGGCGGCTTTGATGAACTCGTTGAGAATCTGGCCGGAGTATAGCAGGTTAGCTTCGTTACTGGATTTCCGAGATTTTATAAAATTGCGAGTATTACCTCCAAGGGGAGCTCAGCGGTGCAAAAGACAGGAATTATAGGGTCTTGTTGAATTCCAGAAGATAGTTTACAGCACGTGTTCCAAGTCTTGTCGGTTGCCGGTTTGTTGAGGAAATGCGGTATAGCTCGATCGTCGCCCATGTGCTTGATCTGCTGTGCAGAATCGGAGTCTCGTAGGATCCCGCCAGCCATCGCCGCCTCATTCCGCAAGCGCTGGATGTTGGAAGATTCGTGGAGTATGGCATCCAGCCATCGCTGGGCGCCTCGAAAGTCCGAACGCACGGCGAAATAGTGAGCTTGCTTCCGATTCACCAAGCGACAAGAACTACCGTCTTTGCGAGTTTGTTCGTCAAGCATAACAAAAACTTCATCCGTAAGCTTTTTGTGAGAAGCGATGGCGTCTCGTAGTTGATATTTCGCCAACCCGAGGAAGGGAGAGTCGAACACCTTCATAGGAGGCCTTGATGGTTCGAGGCTCGAGTCAGCGTCTTTGGTGGTCACAATGGACAACCTTTGGTGACCGTCTTTAACGCCTGCCCACGTTTCTTCAAGGAACGAACTGAGCACCTTCGAGACCCATTAGCTCTAAACGCTTGACGACGTAGACAAGCTCGCCAACCTTATGATCCACTTCGGCTGTCAAGAAGACCGGTATCAAACTCTGTGGCGTCTTGGCGGAAGCCATAGTCAGGTACACTTCAAGTACTTGAAGATGGGAGCGGAGTATGCAATTGCAAGAAAATATAAGAAGGTATTTTGGTAGGAGGGATTCTTTTCAACGGTCAAGATGAATGGCCAAATGTCATACGGTACGGTGCCTAATTAAACCAGTCAGCCTCCGAGGTCAAGTGGCAATTGCGTACGCATCTGTTTCTATCAAGGGCGCAACCGGGTGGCACAGACCCACACGAAACAAAAGCTCCGGGCAACAGTGCAGCAACACTGAGCGGTGATGCATCGGGTCGGAAGCAACTATTGAAATCCTATCGAATCCTAAGCTAGCCTACTTTCGGACAGGTAAGATTGGCGACCCTGGCAGTGAGGCGCCGTAGACGCTTACTTCGCGCGGTTGGGGAGCTAAATGTTAATTTGGACAGGGATTATTAAGGTGAGGGCAGGGCAAAAATCGATTCAGAAATAAAGCTGCAACAAGTTCAAGTCCGTGTTGTTCTATATACCTCCTCGTCATCTCTTGGCCATGTTGAATGGCGATACGATGACCATTGCCTTGCGCAGTTCACTCTGCTCACCCACTACTGCCCATGTCCTCTGGACACTCTACAAGGCATCTTATGCTCTATATTGCACGCTCCGCCAGGATCCACAGGAATGCTGACACACGAAACGCTGCAGAGCGCCATCTACCACAAGCTTTCAGATGGGACCAAGGATCTCTACCCGTCCCTCGGATGGCCATGCACGCGCATGGAATCGAACTGTCCTCCCTAATGACCTGATCCATTGCGTCACATCTCTTTTGCGGGGAGGCGATGGGGTTGAACCCAGACTGCTCAGTGGAGAGCTGTCGTTTGGACATAGTTGTTGCCTTGGAGGTCAAATTGTTTCCCATCATTGGAACACATAGGATTCGGCTCGCACCAGTCGACACCTCTATTATGGTTATTAGCATGTGCCGGCATTACGAGTATCGAGGAACTTACAGCGTCCCAGAGTCCGCATTTTGCAAAGCGAATACAAATAGGTCGCCATTCTGCAGATTTGCCGTTGTTACGCTGCCTCCTTGGGCTAAGCATTCGGTCAGCTCGCCGAATGCGGTGATCAATCTCATCCAAAGAGACTTACCAGACTGTTCTTGCCTCGAGGCGCAGCGTAGAGAGTAAGCTGCACCAGGGTTATTGGATGCTGCGATAGGAAACTCGTCGATTGAAATCAAGTCGACGTCCCCAAAGGCTGAAGGGCTGCCACAGGGAGAGTTTGCTGCGCTAGGAACATTGTAGCCTGACAATCCTCAGTTTTGGCTCTGAGCGTCCGCGTTATACGTGAATTGGGTCCCCTATACGCTATCGTAAGTATTGCAACACCCTTCGTTCACAATTGTTTTCTTACAATCTGCAAACAAAACTATCCTTAGCATGTGTTTTTGCAAATATTTGGCATTAATATATGAGTCTCGTCGTTATCGCAACGATAAGTAATCGTTTTTAGAGCGTTACTAGAAATTACTTAACAAATAATGGCGACGATTGAAGTTGAAACAAGTTTTATAATAGAGTCTTAAGTCTTTGTAATAAGAATATGTGTAATCTAATAAAGTCTAGCTTAAATGATGCAAATTATATGTGAAAGAAATATTTATCACTTTGCAATAACTAAAGAGAGTGATCTAAGCCATATATATATTCACGATCTACTAGATGAGCACTAAGAGAGAAGCTTTACTCTAGTATACGTATACGTTTTCAATCTCTCGATAATTACAATCATAGCAATTAATCGTTATTCATCTAACATAAAACAATGAATTGTGTTTTAAAGAACTATTCATTCTTATTTCTAGATCGATCAATCTATATCAATAGAGACATAGCAAGAAGTCAAGATTTCTACTAGCAATTACGACTAAGTCTCTAACACATCGACGATAACTTACGATATAATAATTGATTGTGTCTTTTATCTAAGCTGAAACTATAAGTTGAGTTTTAAAGATTGCGACTTGTAAAGAATTTTATGTCTAGATTGATCAATCTATTTCAACAAAGATATGACAACAATTCAAGATTTCTACTAATATTTACGACTAAGTTTTTGACACATAGGCGATAGCTTACAATATAATAACTAACTATGTCTTTTATCTAAGTTGTGAAACTATAAGTTGAGTTTTAGAATTGCAACTCGTAATAAATTTATAGATATAAAGATGTATCTAGCAAGAATCCTAGATTTTTACAAGCATATATGTGGTTTTTTAAGCTTTCGATATAATTTGAGTCTTCTAAATTAGTTTTAAAGATTTGGTTTTAGATCTTTACTTAGACTCATTAGATTTAATCAAAGGCTCTTTATTAAGAGTTCTAGTATCTACGTCTAGACAATAATATTATTGCTTAATAGCTTAAAGATATCTTAAGTCTTGTTGTATTTTCTAGAGACGTCATAGATTATTCTACTTGCTAACCAACAAGATCTCTATTTTTCTAGATCTCGAAGTAAAAAAATGTCTTAATAAAACTTATTACATTAACGATTCGTCAAAAGAAATCCAGATGAAATCTTAAGCTCTATTAGATAATAACACGTTTTTCGACAAGAACATCTTTCTTGCTCTAGATAGCACATCTTTATCAATAGCTAACCAAAGTATTTGTTCGATTAGAATAGTAGTTTCGAAAACGATTTCTCGTTTAAGTCTCTAGAGCTTCGTAAATAACTTAAAGAAGAGAAATAAGATACTTTAACGCAGAAAACGACATGTAGTTTTAGACTTCAGGGTTCAATAATCCAAAGAGAAAGAGTAAAACTCTTCGAACATTAAAAATACAACTTGTCGTTTTAGTCTTCGAAATATCATCAATAATCTAAAGAAGAGAAATAGGATTTTACGACGCAAGTCTCGTTTCTTTCAACTCGAAACATCGCCTTGTTAACTTGAATTAAGACGTAGTAAGCAGAATCTAATTTATTTCGACTCACGTTGGATATTCCGATCTTATCTCTAAATTCTGCTATAGAATTTTTAGTTAATATTAGATTTGTGTGCGTCGAAACAATTTTCAAAGTCTTTGTTTTATTTAGTATCTTAGAGAAAGAATTCAAAAGTTAAAACGTACGAATATAAAGATAACTCTCGATTCTTCGACGTTATCAAGTTGTTCTCTCTTGATTCAAGATGTGTTAACTATGTATTAACTCTTCTATTAAAGAGCGTAATTCTCTTTCTTATCAATATTATCTTATTAACATTAACAACTTTATTTGACTTTAAATTCATCTTATAAACGCACAATTATCTTTACTAACTTTTAACAAACGAGTCTTCTCGTTTTTTTATTTAGCTATCTATTCGTGTATAGACTCTTAATTAGATTCGAACGCACAATTGTATCAAAATATCTCGAATTACTATGTTTAGTTGTTCTCTCTATCGTCTTAAAATAGTACAAAGCTATTTATTAAATAATAGCAAGTCTTCACACTCTCTTTCTCGCGATTCTCGCTCTTCACATTAATGCATCTCTCGTTGTTTTAATCATTATCATTTTAACATTTAGTCAAATTGCAATTTTAGTTCCTTAAAGTTTCAACGATCAATTCTACAAAAATCTCGTCGCAATTAATTATCTTGACTAAATCTCTACTCTTGGCGACAATAAAATCGTCAAAATCTTTAAGAAGCACTAGCTTGTCGCTTTTAACATTGTTTTTCCACGCTTTAACTTATTCGCAAACATGCTTCGTCGTAACTCTAAAAAAGACATTAAGAGTCTAATTATCGATCTAATATGCTAAGATCAAGACGTTGTAATTTAGAACGTCAAGATTTAGATTTTTGCGATTTAGATCTACAACGTGCTAATCGAAATCAATATTCTTAAATCGATCTAGAACGTCTTGAAGATATAGCAAAGCATCGACTTTGTCGACGTCAACGACATTCAAGATTATCTTTGCTATAGCTTCGAGATTCTTAACAACATCTCGAAAATGTTAAATCTTAAGATGTGTACAACAACAATAAATATGTTTATTGTCTTGTGTTAAACTAGTATGTGAAGAATTTTCTCTATTGAAAGTTTTCGAGCTAACTTGTGATAAACAATGGCGCTACGCAAAGAAGTGAGAACACAATAGATATAAATTATAAGCTCAATGTTAATTCAACAAATAACTACAACAATTATTAGATTATTTCTCTTCTAGTAAAGTCGATATACTATTGAACAAGATATCTCAATACGAGTTCTAACCTAGATTTTAGATTTCTCAAACAAGTTTTTGTTGCTTGATTTATCTCTTTGTTTGTTAAAAAATAGCACAATTCGTTGACAAGACTTGCAGGCAATAGATATAGCACATTTAGTTATTACAAGAATATTGTTGAGTTCGAAATCAATGGATTGTTAGAACTTATTTTTAGAATCTACACACATAATTTAGTAAGACAAGTGCGAATAAGAAAGAAATAAGAAATAGTAAATTGTAGAAGCTAGATTAATTCTTTCGTTCGATGGAAGAGAGATAAGTATAAGGAAAAAGAGAATTAAGATAAAGAATGTGTGTTTGATTGATTAGTTTAGAGACTTGACATAAACTTGAGAAAAACACGTTCTAAAAAGTAAGAAGTAGAATGTTTGACAAAACTAATTTAACTTCATATATAGTTGATGCAATCTTATTGATTAATAATATGCAAATCTTGCGTTTAACAAAAGCAATAGAAATTTTTCTTTTAACTCTTTAAGCTTAGATCTTAAGAGATCTTGTTCTTAGCTTGCTTATCAATTTTATCTCTTTTTATGTTATCGACTTTAATTACAATTCTTATCGCATATCTCTTTTCTTACTTTTTAACAATTGCGTCTCTTTCTCTTATATCAAGATCGCTCAAATTCTTGAAATTAGTTCATATTCGACTTTTGCACAATGCAATTATTATGTTAGTTAACATCTTTAATCTTCGAAGTGCGAACGTCTTCTTGCGACATAGCATCTATGTTATATCGATTAATATTATGTTTAGTATCGCAATTGTAACATAGTTGCTAACGCGATAGATTACGAAGACAAGTTTAAGTTTAAACAAAATGTTAACTAGAGCTACAATAAGTAGTTCGCAAAGAATAGTTACAAGATTTATATAAACGTTAAAGTAATATGTAATTTTTAGAAAGTAAAAGAAATTAATAAAGAGATTAAAATGCGAAGAGAGAAAAATAAAGAAGAAGATTAAAGCGTAATTGTAAAGAAGTTGACAATAGAATTTTTTTTTAATTATTGTTGTTAACTTTTAATCGCAAGTTATATTATAAAGTAAAAATAAAAGTTATTAAAATTAATATTGTTTTTTAAGACTTAAAACATTTATAAATAATTTTTTTTTAATATAATTGTAAATTAGATTTTAAAAGATATTTTAACTACAATTTATTAATAATTTAATATTTATATTAATTAACAAATATCTTAAGCTAATAAATAAAAACTTGTAATTAAAAATAATAAATTGTTGTATTAAAGTTAGATTCAAAAATATTATAATAATTTTTTGCGTATATATAGTGCAAGAATATATATTAAATTTCTAATTAACAAAAAGATAAATAAAATAGAATATTATTAAAACAAGTTATTTATTTTTAAATAATAAAACTAATATATCTTCAATAATTTTTTAAAAAATATTAATTGCGTTAAATTGTTATCGAAACTCTATATTATTATTTTATATAATAATAATACTTTTATTAATATATACTTAAATATTAACAATTAGTATATAATTTCTATTTAACTTCTAAATATTTTTGATTAATTATTAAAAGTTTGCTTTAAAAATAATAAAAATTATTTGCTTTTAAAGATAACAAATCTCTTATAAAGATAAAATTATATATTAATATTATTTATTAAATTAACAAGAAAATATTTAGAAGAATTTATCTCTAAAGCGAAATCTTTTAAACTTTTTTATATTATTTGTACTGCAATATAGTTTGCACAAAGCTATAATTAATAAAATTTTAATAAAATTTTGCTTTGCATTAATATTAAATTTAACAATAAATTAATTATTTGATATAATAATATTTTTGCTTTTTGTAATATTTAAGAATTGCGTGAATAAGTTATTTATTAAATTTGATTTTAATAAAATTGACGCTAAAAGTAAGAAAATATAAATAGAATTAATTTTTATTAAAGTTACGTACTTAATTGCATTTTACTTTTTTTACTTTTATTTTTTTATTTTTTTGTTTTTTATCTTTTTTTTTCTATACAATTTATAATATTTTTATAATAGCAACTAATATCTTAGTAAATAGCGATAATAATATATTTTCTTGCGTAAAGTATTGCTAAAATAATATCTATAATTAATTGCAAATAATTCTTCTTAAATTTATAATTATTTTGTTAAAAACTATATTTAATTGCAAACTTATTAAGCGTTTTTACAATTTATAAACAAAGTGAAAACTAACAAAAAACTTAAGTAATAATATTTATAACTAGAAATTTTATTAATAAACAAAAAAGTTTACTTTAAATAAAATACTAATAAAACAAATAAAACAAATTAATATTTTAAATCTAAATTATTATATATACAAGCTAAAGATTGTTGTTATTTATATATAAGTTAATAATATTAAATGTATTAAAATAATCGATTGCATAACAAAGAATCAAAAGATTATAAAATAAATTTTTAAAACAATTAAATATATTTAAATATTTTCTAAGTTTATAATTAATAAAAAAAATCAAAATTAAGATGTTGCAAAACTAATATAAGAGAGAGAAATTAATTATAACAAACAATTAATTCTATATAATAACAATAATTTAATATAAAATAATTTTTTTAATTTAAAGATTCAACAAGATATAGTATTTATAGCAATCTTTCTATTTATTCTAGCGCGTTATCTTCGAAACGATATTTCATACTAAAATATATTAATAAATTTACAATTTCGAAAACTAAAATAATTGCAACTTAAATATAATAAAGAAGCGAAATTTCTTAATATATTAAAATATAAATACAAGCAAAAGTGCGTTTATACTTGCAAGAAAGAAATATTTGATAAAAATCTTAAAGTATAATATATTATTAAAACAATATAATATTGCGCGTTTATTTCTTTTATAAACAAAATTATTTTTTAAACTATTATGTTTTCTTTTTTATTTATAAATATTTTTAATATAATTTCTTATTATTAATATTAATTAATAAAAAGATACAATAGCTTTCTTTTAATATTGTTAATTATTATATTAACACAAACTAAATAAGAATATCTTAATTTAATATACTTTAATTTTACGCATACTTTACAATATTAAAGCAAATTAACTTTTGTAATTTGTTAATTTACTTTTATCTTATTGCACAAATCAATCAAAAAAAATTAAAAGTTAAATCTTTAATCTTGTTATAAAGATTTTTGATTAAAAGATATTAAACAATTGTAAGATATTGCTTTTAAAGTACTCGTATTTAAATATAATATTTTCGAAAATTATTAATTATTTGTTTCTCGAATAGCTTTGTAATAATTTATTTGATAAATATTTTTTACTATATATTTAAAAAATAATATTAATTTAAGTATAATAATTATAAAGATAATTAGAACTTTCTACTATATTATATATAATTAGCTTTTATATTTAAACTACTTTTGTACACTAGAACTTAGAATAATTAATCGCAAAAATTGTATTAATTATATATTCTTAACTTGCAATATAATTCTTTTAACGTAAAAAATATATAATAAACTCTCTAAATAATTAGTTAAAGTTTTTTGTTCTATAATTATTAATTTAACTCACAATAAAACTTAAGAACAAAATTAACTTTTACAATCTCTTGTAATATCTTTAACGTTATTAATTAAATGCGCAAGTTAATATTTAAATTTAAATTATAAAAGATTTCTTTAATTAAACAAATAAAGAGCAATTTTAAAATTAAAAACTCGATAAATTTTTAATCTTTTTTAATTTTCTTAGGTATTAAATTTGCAAAATTAAATATAAAATAATATTAATTAAATATAAGTAATTAATATAATATAACGTTTATATTTTCTTTTATTTTTAATAAAAAACAAGATTAATATCTTTTTTAGTATTGTTTTTATATAATCGATTTTAAATAATCTTTTTTAAACAAATAATTGTTTGTTAATAGATTGTTGTTCGATTGCATTATTTGATAATATAAATAATAAAAGTAATATTAATATCTTTCGCAAAATTAACTTTCTTAAATAGAAAATAATATTAATAATAATTTAATTAACTTAAAAAAAAATTATTTAAAAAGTTCTTTTCCATATTTGTTTTCTTAGTATTTGACATCATAAAAGACAAATTTAAAAAATCGAACTTATTGTCTTCGAATATGCTTGAAAAATATTGTTGAAAATTATTAAAAAATAAGAAAAAAGTTAATAAAAAATAATATTTATAATTTATAAATTAAGAAGTCTTATTATTAATTAATTATTATAAACTAATAATATAGAAACACTTTAAGTATTAAATAACTATAAAGATAAATATAAAGATATTCTTTTGTTTTTTATTTTCTTATTTGCTTAAATTTTTTCTTAAATTTTGTTAAACAATTCTAATAAATTTTTTTTAAATTTTATTGTATTATATTATATTATAAAGAAATTTAATTATATTATTGTTAAATTAATTACAAGAAAATTAAACTAAAAGATTTTTTAAATTTAAAACTTATTTTAGTATTTTTAGTTATTGTCTTTAATAAGTTTATAATTAAAGATAATATATATTATTATATATAAACAATCGAATAAATTTTTTTTTCAAAGAATAATAAATAATTATTAAATAATATTCGAATAATAAAGTATAAAAATTTTCTAAAAACATTTTTTAAAATTATAAAATTAAGAAATTTAATAATTAATAAAATTATTTCGAAAACATAATAATATAAAACAATATTTTTTAAATTATTTGCAATTATTGCAATATTATCTTAGTATATTCTAGTATAAATAAGAGATTAACAATCAATAAATTATTATATTTAAAAAAGTATATTAAAAGCGCAAACTATATAAAGATTACAAATTGCAAAAACTTAAAACAAATATTTATTAAAAATAATATATTTAAAAGAGTAAATAACTTCTTATAAATATATGATCTTTATTTCTAAAAAAAATATTATTAGAAATTTGCAAAAATTTTTAAATACTATATTTAGAAATAAAGATATTAATAATAAAATAAAGTTTTAATAATTATCGCTTAAATAAATAAAAAAAACTAAAAAAAACTTTCTAAATTAATTATTACAATAAATTGTAACAATTAATATATTATTTCGTATTATTAATAATTCGAAATAACTCTTTAGAGATTCTATTAATGACTTGAAGCTCTCGAGATTATTGTATTGATATCTTAGCTCTAATGTTATATTAGCAAATTTAATTAATTTTAAATTAATAAAATCAAAATTTAAAAAGTAGATTAAGATATATATTATTTATACAATATTAAAAGTATTGTTTGCACGTTATTAAAACTTAGGATTTATTTTTTACTTATCTTTATACTTATATATTTTGCGAGTTTATTGCGTTTAAATTATATTTTTACAAATATTAATTAATTATATTAAACTTCTAGTATTATATAAATTCTTACTTAAAATTAATATTTTTAAACAATAATAACAATTAAATTTTCAATTTACAATAATATTATAATTAATGCAAAATATTTTTATAATTATATTTGTTACTATCTTTTGCAAACAATTGTTCTTAACATCTTCTTATATATATAAATTATATAAATTATTTGATTTAACAATAATATAAATAATTATAATTGTTAAACCATACAACTTTAAGAAAAACAAATTTTAATATTTAGATTTAGATTTTAAGAATAAAACTTTTTTAAAGAAACTTAAAATAAAGTACGAAATACAAATTACAATTATTATAACTTAATTTATTTATATTAATAATAATAAAGAAGAAAAGAAGAAAGAAGAAAAAAAGTAAAAAGTGTTAGAAGTAAATTAGAAAAATATTACTAATATTATAATATTAATACAAACGCAAACAAAAATTAAATTAAAAAACAAAATATATTTTAGTTACAAATTAACTTTGTATTAAAATATATAATAATTTGTTTACAAATCTTATAAACAAGTTACAAGAAAGTTGTTAAATAATAAAGTTAAAAGAATTTGTTGCTTTTGTTTGCTAAAAAGTATAGATTACTATTAATATTTACTAAGAAATTAAGATTACTAGAATTAATAGAAAGATAACTAGAAGATTGCAAATATTGCTATCTTTAATTTTTTTTGTTCTAATTATATTTTCGAATTTACGAATAATTTTAATTCGAACAATAATTTAGTTTGTAATTAAGTTAAAATAATATTTATAAAATAATATTAAAATTAATCTTCTTATAATATATTTTAATTAGATTGATCGCGTTAATCTAGAAATATCACGTGCAAATGTTAAGACTTGAATCAAAAAAAAATCGAAGAATCGAATTGCTTAAAGTAGTTTAGTCGATTACTATAAGTAGTTTAGCGCGCTTCGCGCTAAACTACTTTAAACCATTCGATTTCAAAAAATTGTCACGATTCGATCTTGGCGTCGAATCGAGTTAAAGAGATAATATCATAACTTGACTCGACGATTAATCTAATTTTAATAACTTGAAAATTAAGATATTTTAAATATTATCTTAATATATTAATTAAAACTTTATAAGTTCTATTCTAAGTAAAATATTTATTTAAAGTATAACTCGAATTAAGAAAACACATACTTTAGCGAAAATAAAAATTCGAATTTCTTTAGAACAAACTTTTTTTTAATACTTAAAAATTATTGCGCAATATATTAAGTATTTGTTTTAATAATTTAATAATTAGAGTAATTTAAATATTTTTACAAGTATTACGAAAATTAACTTTGAATATATTAAAACAATATTTAGATAACAAGAATTCGAATTCTTTTTAAAATATATATATTAGTTATTTTTTAATTTTGTATCTTAATAATAATTTGAAGATATTGCATAGATATTATATATAATATTGCAATTAATAATAACTAAAAAGATTGCTAAAAACAAAATATATTATATCTATTAAATATATTTATTTCAAACGAATTACTTAATATAATATTAACTTTATTATAATTTTTATTTCTTGCTTTAAAGCGAACAATTTAAGAGAAACATTATATATATTATCTAAAGATCTAAAACTTTTTATGCAATATTTTGTTATTTATATTACGAAACAATATAAAGATTAATTCTATTATTAAGTTTAACGCATTTAAATATATAATAATAAATTTTAATAATATTGTTATATTATGTTTTTGCTTAATTAAAATAACGCAACAAGCTTTTTGTTATTTTTTTTTACATCTTAAATATCGCAAATATTGTCTTAAGTATATCTTAAATTCTTGTATTTTATCTTTTAATTAAATAAATTAAATTAAATATTTAGAATAACAATATTATTGTCTTTTTAAATTCTTAATTATAGTTAACGCAATATTGGCAATTCGAGAAGAATTCTCTTAGTATAAAAGCTCAAATAACTCTTGTAACTCGTAAGAGCATATATAAGCACAATAATTTCTAGATAGTTAGCGCTAATCTAATTAGTATATTCAAATTATTTCTTAAAGTTTATATTATTTGATATCTAATCTAAAATTTGTAGTCTAATCGAGCTAGTCTATTGTCTATATTGAATTTTCAAAAATATAATTATCTAAATTTCTCGAAGAGTTTTTTAAATTTTCTCTTGTTATTTATATATTTTTATAGAAAATTATATTTTCAAAAATTAAATATAGACGATAGACTAGTTCGATTAAACTACAAATTTTAGATTAAATATTAAATAATATAAATTTTAAGAAATAATATAAATTTTCTAATTAGATTAGCACTAGCTATCTAGAAATTATTGTGCTTATGTATACTCTTATAAGTCAAAAGAGTTATTTGAGCTTATACTAAGAGAATTCTCTTCAAATTGTCGATAAAACTTAGAACTTTCTTTTTTTGTTATCTTTTTTCGCATCTTAAATATCGCAAATATTGTCTCAAATATATTAGAAATTCTTGCATTCTATCTTTTAATCAAATAAATTAAATTAATTATTTAAAATAAAAATATTATTATCTTTCTAAATTCTTGATTATAATTAACGCAAATTTAAAACTTTTTTTCGAATTTTATAAGCTTTTCGATAAAATTCTTAGTAAGCTAGCTCGAGTATTTGCATTTATAATAAGAATTCTTTTGCATTTTTTATTTTTATTTTAATTAATATATAAATAATCAAAAAATTTATTAATACTTTATGTTAAAATATTGTAATATACTTTCTTCGCATTTTGCTTGCAATTAACGCTTTTTTACAAAATGAAGAATAAAAAATATGTATAATAATAAAATATATTTCGAGTATTATTTCTTTGTATTATATTTGCAATATAAGAAAGCAATAAACAAAAAGATTGCTAGAAATCTAGAAATACTTAACTTATTTAACTTTTTGTTGAAAAGAGCAACGACAACATGTCTAAGAGTTGTAAAGAAATTATAGTATTAGACAAACAACTCTTAACGTCTATTCGCGTAATCTTGATTGATTAAATCTTGTTATAAACTTGATAGACTAGACAAGATTAAAATTAGTTAAGAAGCTAAGATATACTTACAACTTTTGCTCTCTATATATATATTATCTTTTATAGAATAAATAATTTATTACTTTGTTTACTACTTCTTTTAATAGATTATAAGCTTGAATTAACAAATAATTTATTGTTTATTACAATATTTGATGTAAAGATTGTTCGATGTATTTGCGAAAATCGAGTCAAGAAGTTGTAGACGAACTTTGTAGATAATAGTTTAATATAACTTTCAAAGAGAACAAACAAACACACACGATAATTTAATATAAATATTTAGAAAGATTAAACAAATATAGTTTTAGTAAAAGCAAGAGATAATAACTTGATACAATTTTTAGAGAAAACGAACAAACAATACGATAGCTTGATACAAGAATCTAGAGAAATTAAACAAGTATTATAACAACTTAATACAAGCATTTAAGAAAATTATACAAGCACTATTATTACTAGAAGTTATACGTACTGTAACGACAACAAGATTGAGAAACTTACAAAATCTAGATTCTAGAAAGAATTAATTCGATTATAATTTTTAATAATATTGACGAACTTACTTTATATTACATTCTTTTATTATCTATTATATTTATATCTATTTTATCTACTTTTCTACGTGCAATTATAACGAACACTTTAGTTAAGAAGTTAATTGCTATTTTTATTTGCAACAATTGCGATAAATAATTCGATCTTATAAAGAATTAACTTGAGAATTAGAGTCTTAATAGTATTATTCGATATTAATATATATTCTTTGTATTATTCTTATCTATTAATAGTAACTTTAAATTTGAAATTCACGCAATTAATGCAAAGACTAAATATATATTTAGTATTTATATAAATTTAGACAATTACGAATAAACGTACAAAATGAAATTTGTTTAAAAAGTCTAGAACTTCTTGAAGAACAAGTACAAGAAGAAGCTTGCAATAGTTAGAAGACAACATTATAGCAACTATATTAACTACAAGAAGTCGATAGACAAAAACATTAACGAAGCATAGACAAAACTTCTTAGATTAAAACGTAAGATTATAGCAATATAATTAAATATAAAAGAGATAGTTCTAAAGAACAAATGTTTACAAACTCTATTGCACTTTCTTCTTAACAAATATACAATAATACGCGATAATTTTCTCGCTTAAGATAGACTTAATATCGAAATCTTACTATAAAAACTATAGAAAAAAAAGACAAAACTTAATAATAATAAGACAATTATATAAGCAAAAAAGAATAATCGTTTTGATTAATCTAAACAATATCGACGAAAGTTTACAAGCTTCGATAATTGTTAGCGCTTACGTTATAGATTTTGCGATTATAGATGTCTTTCTATTTATAGATGTTTCTTTATCGAATGTTTTATTTGCTAGAGCAAATATAAGATTAAGAGATGTTTTAACAAAGCAAAATTAAGAGTATTTAAGAAGTTAAAGAAGTATCGCGATTAAAAGTTCAAAAAACGTTAGAAACAAAGAATCGCTATCTATAGAAAATATCGCAAGAATAAGAAACTCTATCGCGTATACAATGTCGAAGATAACTTATTTTTTGATAATTGTTTGATAATTTAAACTCTAAAGAAGATGTAAGCAAACTTGCTTACTTATTTAAGAAAAAAGTTAGTAAGATTTTTGCATTTGATTGAGTTAATAACATCGACGCATTCTTATATATAATTGATCAACTTCAACACTTTAGAAGATCTCTAAAGTTAATCGAGAGACGTATTATTAAGATTGAAGAGAGAAAATTGTATATAAATTAATGTGAAACAACAATATTGCGTACGAAGAACGAATATAAGCTATTATTGTTAAACATTCTTTATGTTCTAGGACTCGATGTCAAGAATCTAGAAGAAATGAGAAAGATTCTTGGAATTAGAATTACTCGTAATTGCAAGACTAGAACTCTCTACATAAATTAATCTTATTATATAAACGAAGTGCTTAATAGATTGCACATTCTAATAGGCAAGCATAGTTCAATTGAACTACTTATAAACAATTATAACTCTTTAAGATTATTTGAATCTAACAACGAACAACATTCGCGTTTTGGAAGACAAATCGAGCTTAATAGATTAAGATTCTCTTAAGATCTTGCAAATCTTACGAATCTAATTACTCTACGTACTTAAATTAATATTGTCGAGATAGAATTTACTCGAAGAGCTTGTTTTGTTTTCTTATTATTTAACAAAGTTGCGAAATCTTAATTGAATTAAACTATGTTTTGATGCATAAAGTTTTAATATTTGCGATACGCATAAATGTTTGTAGTTGTTCGCTAGTTGCATAGTTGCGTCAAACTATTACGTTTTCTACTTTAAACATTAGATTTTGTTAATTCGAATAAACTTTACTTTTGAAACAAATCTAATAAATCAAAAGAACGTGTGTGTATCTTACGTAGACAAATTATAATTGTTATATAGAATAGACGCATTTACAAATTAGAAAATGTCAAGATTGTCTCTCGCAAAGCTTGATTTAAATCTCTAGATTCTCGCAAATAATGCAAGATTTATTAGCTCTAATCTTAATCTCGCACAAAGTTCAAATATTAGTAATAGAAAATTGCAACTTTTGTTATAATAGATCTAAGTACATCTAGAACTAAAGTTAAAATTTATCAAATGCAAATAAAATTAATTAAAAGAAATATTAACATGCGATTGACAATATAATGTATATAACAATTTATACTTGTCTAGACATCGCATTCGCAATAGAACGTTTAAGTTAATATCTTGTCGATTTAATTAAATATTACGATTAGACTTTAAAAGCATTATTGCAATATCTTCGCTTTATTGTCGACAAAGAATTAATATATAATAGCAATAAGAATTTATATGTTGTTGTCTATTTAAACTCGAACTATGTCGTTAATTAACTAGATAGAAAATTTATTCTTAAATACATGTTTATAATAATTGAAGAATCTATTTTATAAATGTCTCGCAAATAAAAATTGATAACGACGTTAACTATTAAAGCAAAATATATAACTTTATCTATATATTGCAAAGAAGATTTATAAATCGAGCAAATATTAAAGAATGTAAATTATATTAAATATCTTAGAGACAACTTAAATTGCGTCGAAGTCTTAGAGAATTTTGCACACGAATTCGTATTATCTATGCAAATTATAAGAGATAATTAGATAGCATTAACGTTTGTTAAGAATGCTTACATTTATAACAAATTAAAGCACATTAATGTAGTTTATTATTACGTTCGAGATCTTTGCAAAAGCAATCAAGTTCGCGTCAACTACATTTTAAGCGTCGAAATAATAGTAAATAAATTAACAAAATTGATGTCAAAGAACAAGTTTAAGATCTTTATTAAACAACTCGATTTAAGAGATTTGGAAAACAATAAAAGCTATTATTAATAAAGAGTTATCTATTAGATACAATATTGTCAAATAAAAGCATTAAAAAAATCGACAACGACATATCTAAAAGTCGTAGAAAGATTATAATATTAGGCGAGCAACTCTTAGCGTCTACTTGCGTAATTTTAGTTGATTAAATTTTATTATAAACTTAATAGACTAGACTAAATTAAAATTAGTTAGAAAGCTAAGATATATTTGTAGCTTTTGCACTCTATATATATATTATCTTCTATAGAATAGATAATTTATCACTTTGTTTGTCACTCCTTTTAATACTTTTTATCTAAAGTTAGTTTTTTAACAAATTGCTTAGTTAATGCGTTATCGAATTCAAATACAATTCGCAGATAATTTAATTTAATTTGCGCAAAATTCGCTTTAATTCGAGATAGATTTAACTCGAAGCGAATCGAATTCTTGTAGTTTAATATTCGCTTCAATTTGTCTTGTTTCGCGCAATAATAGTTACTAGTTGTATTATAGTATTCTCGAATAGGAAAGACTCGAGTGCTTAATAAATTAATCAATCAATTAATTAGAGAATGTAAATGCATTTCTACTTATATAAGAAATAATCTAATGTGCTTGAGTACAATTCGAGTAGCAATAGTTCCATGGCTCGAATGTATCTTTAGAGTAATTATCCTCGTGGAGTTATTCAATAGACATAATCAAGATGCTCGTATCTAACATGGCAGAGACGTTTGTCATTATACTGTACGATGCAAAGCATAGCAACCTTGCAAAACCCTTTGGTCGTCCTACTTGAATCCACATCCCAGTACTATAAAAGTCTTTCCATCTAACAAAATCCTAGGAACCGAACCTCTGTGGACAAAGCCAAGCCCATCTCACTCCGGCTAGACCATTAGCAATAGGCACAGTATTGAACGTAGCCAATCCTTCCCACCATACCGGATGGACCGATCTTCAATCCCTATGATGTACGACAATTCCAAGGAGCCTTTCACGGGGTATGTTGAGTGTTGGCAAGTAAGTCTGGTCAATAGTGAGGTGCGACTTTCCTCCTTTTTCGAGATACGGATTTTCCGAAAATTATTGCATTGTTGTAGAAGAGGGAGCAGCGTGGTTCGGTTGTACGGTATCGAAGAGGTTCTTTTGATCGATTACTGGTGGGAGTATTGAATGGGCAAGCCAGGTACTATCATGATTAGTAGCGTTTCTCTCATAGACTATGATGATTCCAATCTTGCTACATTCTGCGTTATCAAATGCTTCCATTCCATGCTCATTGCCAAAGCGGCGATACCGATGAAAAATACTTCGAAGTACTAAGTCTCAAATCCGAGAGCTCGACCAAAAAGAAGCACCTAGGACAGAAGGTTCAATATCCCCACGACTCAGAGATACTAACGAGTCGACCTCACCCATTGCTTGCTCCATGGCCTGAGGGGGGGCAACGATGGAACAGGACGGACTCGATCATCTTTGCTTTCGTCGTTGATAATAAGGGAACTATATTCCAGGCGGAAAACTATTAGGTTGTCGGCCCCTAAGCTCCTTCCCCTTCCATGCCCCCGGATAGACAGAGCATCATTATAAAGAGAGGCAAGAGGAAACCGATCATTAAGCTTTGAAAACCCTGGCTTGAACAGAGACAACACAAAAGCACTGCGATCGTAAGCACCTCTACTGAAAGTTACTACAGCTTCATACCTTCCCCGAACCGTGCCGTGGACTACTGGCCCATAGTGACATTCTCAACGTCGAGCTCTTGAGCCATGTCGACTAGGGCAGGATGCTGTGTCGGGATGACGAACGAAGCGTGCGAAGCATTTACAGTCTAAATGGGGTTAATCCATAGGAAGCAAGGAACGCAGCAGTAGAGCCGAAGACTGGACCAATGCTGTCTGATCCTATGATTCGAAGGAACGATCCTTGTCGTTGTAAGGAAGGTGACAGCAGTAGGATCTCCAGCATCTCTCTAATCAAACGCCAATGACGAAGAGAAGCGGCAACAGCACAATCGAATGTCTGTCTAGATCGAGATAGTGTTGGTGGCGGCGTGGGGAGAATGCGATGAGCTTCTTTATCTTGAGAGCTTTATATGAGGTGATCAAGTCAATAGCTCTATGAGTAGGATGAAACGGCGTTCAGCTCCGTCCCGCGAGAGCATGACTTGGTGACTCTGATTTTCCACAAGTTGATCGATGGCCAAAGAGGGACGACAAGCGTAAAGTTTCTGCTGGAAGAGAACACAGGGGCATCGTATCCACGCATTGGCTACTGGGCGAAAGCGACTTGTGAGTCTTACACGCTATGTATTGACGTATCAACCTAGAACAGGAAGCATTCGAGCTTCTGGTAGGGCAGGCTGGAGTATCTCTATCCCTCTCAGTTTGCCTATAAGGCTCATTTCGTGCTTCACAACCTGTCATCGGGATATAGAACCCGAAATCTCTCCGTAATTGTCGGGCGAGGTATCTGTCAGATAAGACAGATTCTTATAGAAGCCTTAGAAACAAGCTGACCCCATCACCGAACACGACATTTATATGAGATTCGCCTACCTTTCATAATAGCAATGCATAGATGGAAGTCATGATCTATGCATGAAATAACAGCGCCGAGTCAAGTTGATGCATCTATCTAGTCTTTTCTGCCAACTAGTTAGTATCAGTACACCAAAAACGCCTTCCTAAAACTTAACCAGCTGCTCTCCATCCACACCCTTGGTCTCCAAACAGGGTGGGGGCTGGCTATGCTGCATGCCTTATAGATCCAAAGGTGCTTCCTCGCTGAACCTCCTTGACGCTTTGAGCTTGGAGACATATCAAATGCTATTCGACGCATACGGGGTGGCTGGACGTTCATACCCCTTTGCCGGGGATGTGGGAAGGGAAATCCGCTGATGATGTGTAAGGCACATATCGTGTTCTTTCTGGCGCTGTCGCTGGGTCTTTTCGCCTTGTCGAGGAGCGGATGCTGATTAGCTTTATGCTGTGGGTATGCTGGTTTAGGGTTTGTCTTCCTACCGTCACCAGGGAGTGCGAGAATACACGGCGTTCTTCCTGTCAGATTAGTCAGCCTCTGAAGGCTACAGTAAGGGTATGTTGTTGTTCTTCCGCATCCTCGTGTCGCTGTAGGCGGTTTTTGCAGGTTTGAGCGCTGTGGAGGAGGGTGCGGTGGCTAGTCGTTGGTGGTTAAGTCTTTTGAAGTGTATTGCAGATAATTTAATGGGGAGAACCCGGGTTTCTTTCGCTTGTTGCTCTTGGTTGACGGGCGACATAGTATTGGCAAAGTTTGTTGTGGGGTGTTCAAGTGGGTGGGTGTTAATTTGTGCAATTGAACCCAATCGACCGTGTAGGTCTTTTTCGGAAGATGCTGAAAACTGTTGCGTTGTTCAATGAAAGAACCTGATCTATAGAAGGTTGGATATGCCAGATGTGATCTCTATACTTGGGTATCCAAGGTGTATCCTATGCCCAAACTTCCAATGCCAGTTCTATGGTCAAAGGTTCAACCTGATCTATGAAAGGTCCGATACGGTGAAATGTGATCACTATACTTGGATGTCCAACGTGTATCCTCTACTCGAACTTCCAATGCCAATGCTATGCTCGAACGCCCGACCTGAACAGCTTCGACATCAAACCCATTCACAGGTCGTCTTCCAACCTCTTGATAGACCACGTAAGCGTCAGCGCTCCGGCAAAAACAGCGGCACAGATCCAAAAAGGCAATCCCACCGGTAGGTAACCACCTTTCAAGACACTACCAAACAAACCCGTCCACAGCGGAGGCCCCAGCAGACCAGCAAGCGTCTCCGTCAGCGAGAATCGCACATACAGGTCAGACACCTGTTCCATGGGCGACAAGCCCAGCGTGGCGTAAGTGCGCAACGAGTCCGCCAGCCCGCTGCCGGACGTGTAGACGCTTATGGCTGCGATGTAGGGGATCTTGGACGTCGACAGGCCCAAGCTGATCATACCCATGATGTTCGCGCCCAGGGAACCTTGCACGATCGCGATGTCGGTGTTTGCGACGGTCATGTGTGGGGCGAGGAACGCTCGTCTGAAGAAGGGGAGCGAGAGGAGAACGAGCCATGACAGGGCGCCTTCGAGGGCTACATGGCGTTGACGTTGGCGAGGGGCCAGCCAAGCACGATGGAGGTGTATTGCGGGAACAGAACGCGGACGTTCATGGCTGCGCCGTTGAGGAAGAAAAGCACAATGCATAAGCGCGGCGTGGTTGACATGGAGAGAAGCGTGCGGAAGACGCGCAGGGCGTGCTTCCAAGAATTTAGTAAAGCCGATATCCACTTCCACTGCACTTTTGTTAGCTAGGGCTACCAGCTACGTTCTTGAAGGCGCTACGTACCTTTATTTCAGATACGCTCGCAAGTCGTGGATCATCGCGCTCGTCGGGTGAACAATGTATTGCAGCCCTATCACCGCCATCCTTGCCAAAGGAGCCAGGGATGGTGGTTGCCAAGCAAGCTGTTACAACGTAACAGATAATCGACAGAGAGTTTAGCAACCAGACATGATGACTGAGTAGCATTGCCCCTATAGCAGCGCCAGCCACCCAAGTAGAAAGCAGTGCTGCGCTTAGATAATTATAGGCACTCGTGCTGTCTTGTTGTCAGTGTCTGCGCCACTCCCATGGGTCTAGTACCAAGTCTGGTGGAAGCCTAATGTAGGAGAGGCCAGAGCTTCGTTGCATGCATCACAAGGGGAGCATATGATGAAAGCACTGGGATAACTACTCACAGGCTCTTAGCGGAGGCAAGCCCTGCAATCGAGGTGTAGAGCATGGTACGTAGTACGATATCACCACCTCCAATCAGATCGAACACGAATGACAGTGGAGCAACGGCTGCGGCCCACGGCTGATGGGAGTAGACTGAGGAAGTCAGGCTCATTCGTAGAAGTGGGTAAAGTTGACTTTTCACCACTCACATACTGCCGTGGAGAAAAGCACACCAGCTGCCGAGCAAATCAAATTCAAGACTACAATCGACCTCAAGCCGATTGCAGGAAGCAGTTGCTCGTAGGTGGCAAGTACCAGAAGGGCTGACCTGTCTTTTAGCGAATCCGCGCATCACAGTGTGGGGACTTCTTCACTCAGTACAGACAAGGGGCACGTTGATGAGAGAGATTTGGGAATTATACCAGGTAAAGAAGCGAGACATGAGTCCAAGCCCACGAGCAGGGAAAGAGGAGTCTGAACAGCCTCAAGTTTGCACAGACTCTCCTTGATTGGATTCTCCGAGGTGATTGAGATGGGATCGCGCGCCAGATAGTAGCTGCGGCATTGCGCTTGCTCGAAAAGGTAAACGCGTGAGCTCTTCGCGATAGACAATGCCAGATTGGCTGAGGCGAGTAGAAGCCCGAAGAACAGGATCCGGAGAGTTGGCCGACGATCGGTGAGAAGCGCTTCGCAATCATCGTGGCCTTCCATGGCGATAGAGTCGGCTTCTATAAGGAGGCGGTTTTGTGGCGACATACTGCTCATATATCGTCGCTGTAGATTATGGGTCCAAGGGATGGGCGCAACTGAGAGAACTGGTCATGAGTCCCGCAGGAGAAGCCAATGTGACCTAGTGCCTTTGCCGGCCATCTCATGGAGATGTGTCAGGTTTAACATCGATTGCCCCAGAATCTGATCATCTGGAAGCTGTTATCAAGGTATGTCAGGACTGCAATAGAGCTAAAATGACACGTGCACATCACGCCCTTCGGTCCGAGACGGCCCGACCGATCGGACGCGTCCCGTGGGTGAGCCTTATCTAGAGTAGCAGGTCATGGGGGCGACTCTCCAGAACTATGGCGCTCGCAATTATCCCTCTTGCACAGGTTGAAATGTATTGAAAACTATGTTGAAATAATCAACCTTTATAGGCAATCTATGAACCTCGACATGCAAGGCAAAGAAATACAGATGGGTATAAAGTTTGAAGTTTCTTGACTTCCAAACATATTGAGGTCCAGCGTCGAAGGTAGATATGGTTGATTATCTGTAATATTGAGAGAGCGTATAGACTCTGCCGAGAAAACACAATCAAGGATCGCGGTTTATAGGTTCACATTCAGACTGCCTAGTAGCATGTCACGCTCCCCACTCTCACAAACCATCTTCCAAAACATGCCTTGCTCTCCCAGCAAGTCCTTCGGCGTCCCAAGTTCTACCATCCGGCCTTCTCGCAGCACGATAGTCTTATCAAAATCAATGATGGTGCTCAGCCGATGCGCAACGACAAGCAGAGTGCAGTCATGAAAGTCTTCGCGCAGTGTGTTCCGGATCAGCATGTCAGTCTTCATGTCGACTGCGCTCGTGGCCTCATCGAGAACGACGATTCGAGGCCGTGCGAGGATGGCTCTCGCGAGGCAGAGGAGCTGCCGTTGGCCTTGTGAGAGATTCAATCCGCCTGTCGCAATGGGGTAATCCAAGTTCAACTCTAGTTCAAGGCTTCCCACTCGCCCGAAGTCGCTGCCCTTCTTCCGGGTGAACCAGGTAGAGTCGCCGTTGACCGACTCGAGGAAGTGATCACGTTTGAGCACCTCACGGAGCTCGTGATCGCTGTGTTGTCCCACAGCATCGAGATTGCTCCTCAGCGTGCCGCTGAACAGGACCGGATTCTGCGGAATGATTGCCATTGCGCTGCGCAGTTGGTGTAAAGGAAGGGTGGCGATGTCGATCCTATCGATCGTGATGCGACCTTTACTCGCTTGCAGAAACCTGAACAATGCGAGTGTAAGAGACGTTTTGCCGCTGCCTGTACGCCCCACAATACCAACACGCTGGCCAGGCTCGATGATGCAGTTGAGTCCCATCAATGCCGGTGGAAGGCCGGGCGCGTAGCTAACCTCGAGGTCTTCGAATGTAATTGATCCCTTTGCAGGCCAAGGACTGGGAGTCTTATAGCCACCTTGTTCTTCAGGCTCCATGTCGATATATTCAAGAATGCGTTCGGCGCAGTTCATATCCAATTCCACACCTGTATAACGTCGGACGGTCTGGATAACGACGTTGGAGTACTGGAGCGCCCAGCACAGAGCAAAACCTGCCAGCGAAGCGTCAATGCTTGTGTTAATAGTATTGACCGCCGCAACACAAACGGTGAACGCTGCGCCAATCATTCCAGTGCGAAAACTCATCCATGCTGTTGTGAGAAGGAGGGCCCAGGTGCATCGCCCGTAGTCATCGATGAGCTTGAAAATTCGATCAACGTAATCTTCTGCCTTGTCGAAACTACGGATAGTGACAATACCCGCCAGGACCGAGCCATAGAGCTCAAAGATAGGAGATCTAGAGGTAGACTCCAGACGTTTGATGTCTCTTGCAGCCGCCAGGTAGCGTGTGCTGTAACGGTAACAGAAGAAGCCTAAAATCGCAGAAGGAAGCATCATGTATGGAGATACAAGGACCACCGCAACGGTGATGCCACCCAAACTCAATAGTCCGCCTCCAAAATAGAGCAGATCGGCCGGAACCCTCGAATCGATGAACTCGAAGTCGCTGACAGAACGGTTCAAAATTCTACCCAACGGCACGGTATCCAGCCATCGCAGCGGAGCTCGGAGTACGACGTAGATCATTCTCTCAAACAACTCTCGCGAGGCACGAATGTTGCCGGCTCTTACAAGGTAGATGTTGACACATGCTACTATGGACGCCGCCAGGGAACAAGCAAGATAGACGCCGAGGTTGAAGAGTGTGTTGTCGGCGTCCACATCAAGAATCGACCTCTCCCGGCCTAGTTGAGGTACGGTGAAGATTGTTACGGCGGAAGACTCGTACTTTTGGGTCCATATTTTCAGCCACCACGCTCGGGCAAGCATTGTGACCGGCACCAGGACAAATCCCCCCAGCGTCATGACCCAGAAACCTGCCCCGCCGAAGCTGGACAAGTAAGACCTGTAGACTGTCCACTGAATTCGGCCTTGCGCTCTACTCTTCTTGGACAAAGACCCTTGCGGATTCCCGACCGTGCGTCTCTTTCGTATGTGACCAATCTGGGATGGTACGAGAGTGGAAGTTGGGTGTCTGCTCCGACAGACTGTTCCCAGCCGCCAGCTGGCTGTCTGGGATCGTTCCAAAGCGAGCGAAAGGTTCGGCGTTGGTACAATGGCGTGTGTCAGTATGATAGCCTCCGTCCTCAAGTTGGACGACAAAGTCAGCGAACGGACGGACCATATCGATGTGGTGCGTAATCAAGACCCTCGTTCTCCCAATACCGAGATTGCCCACAAGCCCTTGCTCGAGTAGATGACGTCCGACTTGTACATCGACGGCGCTGAAAATATCGTCAAGAATAAGAATACCGGCTCGTGAGTAAAGAGCTCGGGCCAACGTGACCCGCCACCGCTGACCTCCGCTTAAGTTGACTCCGCTTGCACCAATCTCAGTCGAATGCGCATCGGGCAGACTTTGCATATCCCCCACCAACGCACAGGCATCAAGCACTTCACGATACCGAACAGGTACACAAGGAAGACCGAATAGTATATTATCCCTGATTGTGGCGTTCTCAAGCCAGGGAACTTGCGAAATATAGGCGATCGACGATGGTAGCAGCCAGTTATGAGCAGTCACCCTGTAGGGAGGACACATATACTCTGGGAGCGGCCTTGGTACAATTACACTTCCGGCAAGGACGCTTGCTTCTCCCAGAAGCGCTGCGAGCACGAGGCTTTCGCCGGATGCTGTCCTGCCATAGATGACACTAAAGGCTGAGATCAGATCTCCCCACGTATCATACGGAGAAGGAGATACTGCACAATAGAAATGACTTACCTAAGCCCTTTATTTGGGAAGCATAACGTCATATCCAGTAACCGAAAGCCTTTAAGGTCTTCTCCGTTCGAAGACCAGGCGATTGAAGCTCGTTTAAGAGCGAGCTCGTTGCCACCAACTGTACTCGGTTGATGGTTCTCGCGCCTTAGGTGCTGTTGTATCCTACGTAAGCTGACTCGGGCTTCTTGTAGTTGTGAGATGATGTTAGGTACTACACTCAAAGAAAATTCAAGTCTCGTGAAGAGCGCCAACGCTGTGAACGTTATGGCAGGTGTCATCCTGCCCTCCAAGCACGCATACACTGTGAGGGATGCGGCACTGAGTAGGATCGGCATGGAAAACCAGCAAAACGTCAAATAGATGCCTAGCATGTAGACACGCCACTGCCCGGCCAGCTCAGAGGCTCTCTCCGCCAGAATAGCACTCTGCCAGTAAGACTCGCTGGCCGAAAATTTAATCTGTCGAATGCCATGCAATACTTCCGTCATGGCTCGTGTTTTCCTATCCCGGGCTGCCATCACCGCCTCTTGAGCTCTGCTATAGTAACCAGCGACGATAGAGTTCAGAGGCTGGAAGATTACAGGCACCAGGAGTCCCGCCAGTACACTGCCATTACGACTATTAGCGCCAGTCTGGTCGTACAGCAGACTGATATGATGCTCACTTCCTCCACCCCAGCAGGCTCGCTAGGTACCATACGGAAAGTGTGATTTTCAGTATTGTGCCCGGGATATCCTTACTGTAGCCCGCAAAGTCTGAAACTCTCGCGGCATCCACTCCAAGAAGATTGACAACCTCTTGTTTTGCGCTTGTCTGCTTTTTGTCCGCTTGTGATGTGGCGCCTGCAGGACATATAGAGGAAGGGGCCGGATCGTTGACTCTGGGCAGAAGTGGGTCCGTTTCCATCTTATGAATGCTCTTCTTCATTGGAGTCTTGCTTCGAGGCCCATCCGGTAGGGCAGGGACACTGCGAGACTCCACATATAGCGATTTGGTGAAGATCAAGGCTGATAATTGGGAGCGTATAGGAAGGGCGACTCTTCCGGTGCTAATCCAACCAACCCTAGAACGATCCGAGTTATTGCGTGGAACACCAAAGGTGATGACTAGTTGTTCTCACCAGGCCTCCAACCCAGCATGGGTTGCCTTGGAGATTCCTAAGACTGCAATCCACCACCATATCTTGTAGTCTTCAGATGGTATACTGCCACGAACTTGCAGAAGCTCGAGGATGTTCTGCAAAGCAGAGTTGAGGGAGGATCATGGCAAAACTCTCCACACCTGTCAAGAACCATTGCCAAACGATATCCGTCCTGTGATCTTCGAGAACGAGACGCCACAGCGTCCGATTCACCGTACCGCCCAGGAGCTGGAACCGGTGTTGCAGGTTGCGTGATCGGGTCCTATGGTCCAGCTCGACAAGATCCGTAGTTTGAAGCTTTCGAAGTTTAGCAGTATCGAACAGAGGTTGCGCCCAGGCGAAGGTATATCTAGACAAGGCAATCAGTGGTTGAAGCCGAGTAACAGATCTCAGGTGCTGTACCTTCTAAATGCAGACGTAGTATACTGATCATCCACCGCCCTGCCGTTAGCGAACACATCTGGCCGCCGCTTAAGTTGGAGAGATGCCAAAATCGTCCAAATGGCCACCAGGAGTTGAGCGATGAGAATCACCTCAATGAGTTGAGATTGTCCGCGGGTGTCACTCTCTAAGATCGTCAAGCAAGCGATTCTCGCACAAGTGCCAGAGAGCAAGGCAACCGAAGAAAAGGCTATCGAGAGTCCGATTTGGAATCGCCGGTATAGAAAGGGCTCCAGGAGCAACAGCACCGACTGGCCACAAACCAATAGCTACCACGCTTAGCCAGGGAACATACTCACACTGAGGAGAAGGATCTGGAAACTCACCCATCCCCCTGAAAGCCAGAAAGCATCTTTCGGGAGGCGGTACTGAAGTCGATACACATCCCACGCAAAGGTGAGCAGGGAGAAGATGAATGCTGCAGATGCACCGACACCGACGAAGACGGCGATCTCATGGTCAAGGTTTGCTGGGCCGGATCTCAATGAACTCCCGTCTACATCCTCATATGGCTGCTCCAACGTGGTATCAGTCTGATCTGTCTTTCTTTTGCGCTTGCAGCCCAAGTGGGAGGAAGAGGCTACGGTCACTGCTGTGGCGACGAGGGACCCCACGGAAGCTAGCCCTGCGATTGACTGTGACAGAGCTGCAGGTGCCATGTGGCTGAGTGGTAACGGAGGAGATGTCGATGCCCATTTATGAGAACGGAAGAAGGGTACTCATGAACCATGGTAGCGTAGTATGAACATTGGTTCTTGCAAAGAGATCTCATGGCACAACATCTCTAACCTCGCAGATTCGGGCCTCGGTCTTCATGTCCATTACCTCAGAGCGCCATCGAAGACCTCTGATTGGGTCAACGGTTCTTCCGTCGTTGCTGGAAAGAGTGAGCCCGCAGACATCGAGGGGGTCTGTAGCCATTGACACATCAACACTGAATCCGGGTGCATGTCCATGCTTCGACTGACGCTCTCAATGAGCTTCGCTGCTTGGCCAGATTCTCGGGGCCGGAGCATAGAAAGCGCACCTCATGATAGTCTTGAGTCTCGATGGATTACATTCATTGTTAATTATCGATCCGAGGAGATGCGCAATTTCCATCAGCTGAAAACGATCAACTGCAGTGAGGGGCGTGCTTTGTGTCGAGCGAGGACTTCCGGAAGAGGAAGTGCATTGGAACGAAGGATAGGTGAGATAATAATTGTCTGCTGCAAATGCGAAGACATCGTGCAATATGATTGGTGCGCGGTCAAAGTGGATTACCCAGTCATGACTTACCAAAGATTTGGTTCGCATGGCATTCGCATTACATGACCCCACCGTTCATCCAGTGAGCCAATCACCAAAGCTGCATAGCGCGCTCAATCTCGGTCAGTCCTGGTACCTTAGCAGTGCTTGCCTGAATCGGGAAGTGCCGTAGATCATCGGATGATTATCTGGTCGCCAGGAGTACGCTAACGACTTGATTGAAATCCGATTGGATACCATTTTACTCTTTTTATTGAACGACTTAGGTTAACCTAATGTTCCTTATTCACTTGGACCGACTTGATTAATGCTAAGTCTGTCAGAAATCGCTAGCGATTAGATCAACCTATCTTAGAGTTTAATCGATTAATCTTATTAATCAAGACAAGTATTCGACTTGTCTTATTTTCTAAATCTAATATATATAAATATTGCTAATATAATATAAACTAACAATTTTACGAGAAAACTCTTAGATTAAAATTAAGAGAAATATAACTAATATTTTTATAAAGAAAATAAATTAACTAAATATATATTATATATTATAACTTGTAATACTTTACAACAAAAAGAAAGAATTTAGCTTTAATAAACTATCTAGAATAGATTAACTATTAGTTCGAATTTTAGTTTCAACTTCTAGAATCGACTCGAATTAATAATTTAACTTTAGAAATTAAATTAAAAACTAATTTTGTTCTAATTATTTTAAAATTAAATCAAATTAAATTAAGTTAATTTTCGATTTTAAAAGTTAAATTTAAATCGAATTGTTAAGAATGTTAAGAATACTAAAAATAATATAAATTTAAATTAAATCTAGATTTTTTACTATTTTCTAGATAATATATAATAGTAATATATTTATAAAAAGAGATTTCTAATATTTATTAATTAATTTAAATAAACTAATTATCTCTATGAAATTATTAGTTAGTTGTTACTAAAAATAATAAAACTACTATTAATAGTAATTTTAATAATATAAATTAATTTTTGGATTTAATTTTCGATTTTAAGTTTAAAATCGAATTAAATTGTTAGTTTTAACTTTAAGAATTAAATTAATAAGACTTTCCATTTAATTTAAATCAAATTGCTAAGATTTAATTTAACATCTTGAAACGAACTTAATTTTCTAAATTAATACAATTAGTTTAATCTAGAAATATAGTTAAACTTCGAAGATACTCTTAATTATTAATTAATATAAATTAAATGCAAATATAGACGCTAATATTTTTAAAAATACAAGTTTTACTTTATATTATACTAGTTCTTTTTAAATATACAATTAGAATTGCTACTAAGAAAATTGCTTTTGTCTAGCAAAAAATATTAAATATCTATTTTATTTTGCTATTATTGTAGAACTTTTAATAATAAAAGAATATCTGCTCTATTTTATTAGATTAAACAGAAAAATTAAATTTTTTACTTTTTTTTTTATTCTAATAAATTAGTAAGAAGAGTAATCTTCTTCGAATAATAATATACAAAGTATTTATACAAGTTTAGAAAGTTTAGAAATATCTAAAGCTTGCAATAAGTTTTTAATTTGTATTACTTTTTAAATATTTTAATTTTTTCGAATCTATCTATATATTTTCTAAAAATGTAGTAAAGTTTAGAAATTTAATTTCTATAGTATTAAACTTAGAATTTAGTAGATTAATATATAGGAAATATTTGCAAAGATATTCTAGTATTTATCTAATATAATATTAATGCTTTGCTACATTGTTGCTATAAACTAGTATATTATCTATATAAATTATACAAGTTATATTAATTAACTTTTGCAAAGTTTTATTAATATATATCTAGAAAGTTTATTGCAAATATATTAACTAATTTAAATAATATAATCTAATACTCGAAATATCTATAGTAAATATAAAATATTGTCTTCTACTTATTATTGCATTTAATGCAAATACAATAGTAAATATTTCTTAAATTTAAGATAAGAAAACGCTTTGCTCTATAGAAATAATCTAGTATTTCTATAGTTAAGGATTACAATTAATAAATCTTAATAATAATTATATTTAAGTCTTTATAGTTAATATATAAATATAATCTATTGTTTAGTTTTAATATAAATAAGAAAAAAGAATTTTTAAATAAAACTAAAACTTAATTTAATCTTTAATTAATATATTATCGAGATAAAATCGAAATATATTATTAATTTATTATATTTTTTGTCTAATATCTCTATAATACTAGCGCAAACAATTGTATAAACTATATTATACTTAATAAAATCTAAGATAAATTGCGTAGAATTAACTATCTTTAATTTATTATCTATAATCTCAAATTGCTAGCTTTTTATCTTTGAATTAACTAATATATCTTATTTAACAAGTATCGATATATCTAATATACAATTAAAATCTATATATTTAACTAAATAGAATAAAATAGTATATTCTTAATATTAATTCTACAAGTTAATTAAGTAATAAATTAACTCATAGATATTGTAGCAATAACAATTATTACTATTAAAAAAATCTAATATTAATAACTAGACTAATCATCGGGTCGAGTTTCGATTCCAACTTTTGGAATCGACTCGATTCGACGATTTCAACATTAGGAATCGACTTAAAACTCAATTCGATTTCTATTATTTTGAAATTAACTCAACTCGACCCAACTCGATTTTCGATTTCAATATTAGGAATCGAATCGAATCGCTAAGAAACCAAAAATAACGTCATTATGCCAAGATTTTCTATTTTTGAATATACGTCATCATAATTTTGAATTTTTCGCCAAAGTGTCAAGTAGTATGCTTCGACACAAAAGCTACGCTTGCTTATATTATCTCAAAATAGCTTGCTTAGACTAGTTGTTGCTTGCATTACTCTTTTGCATTATCTTTTTGTTCTTAAGTTACTTTTTCGAATTATTAAAGAATATTATTATATTATATTTGTATTTTTGTTTGCAAAATGTCGAACTCTTTAAGAGCTTTAAGTCAATCATCGTCTTTAAACGAAAAAAATCCTAGCGAATCTAGCTCTCGCGACTCGCTATCTAGTAGTTTACATTTCAATCAATTCGCGAGTTAATTTAATTAAGATTTTCTTATTCTTGCTTTTAACAATAGAAAAAGAATTCTTCGCGAGATATTGAACAAGATATTTATCAATTATTCACTACTTGTTTTGAGAAAGAAAAACGAATACGTTGAATAAAGTTCAAATATTAACACTTAATTTCAAGCATGATAATCACAAACAATTGTTGTCAACAATATTTTAAACAAGACTTAATCAAGACTTGTTAATTTACATTGAGCAAAAAAGATTAATGTAGAAGCACAATTCGAGCTTTGAAACAAATATGTTCAAATAACTTCGATTGTAGATAATATTTCAAAAATTGTGTGCAAAAGTTGTTATAAAATTTTGAATCATCTTATTGCTTACAATCATTCAAACACATCGAATATAAAAAAACATCTTCAATCTACTTTTTGCTTGAAACGAAAAAGATCTAGATCGTAAATCGCGATCAATCTAGTCTTTAATCGCGTAAGTTATAGTTAATAATGCAAATAAATAATGCAAAACTAACAAATTATTAGAAGAAAAATTATATCGATTTGTCGTTCTTCTTTGTTTAAAATGATTAAGAAAATTAACTATGCAAGACTTTTGTTAATTTAAATCTACTCTTTCGAATTATCGATAATTCTTATTTTCGAAAGCTATTAAAAATGCTTCGACGAAAGCTAGTGCTTCTAGATTGCACAAAATTATCGAAAATGATTCTTTTAAACTTCGATCAAATTCGTAAAAAAATCAAGATAGATTTTAAAGATGCTTAGCGTGTCTTTATTGCTTTAAATGCATAATCTAATTCTCAAAGAGTTGTCTACTTGAAAGTGTTAATATATTGAATTAATATCGCATTTTAATTTCGCGAACATCTTATTAAATTTACTTCTCTTAATATTGAGCATATAGATCGTTAATTGATGTTAAAGCTTATAAAAATCTTGGAGTTTTTTAAGATTAAAGACAAATTTCTTGATGTTATTACTAATAACGCGAACAATAATGACACTCTAAAAGACGAACTCGAAAGAGCTCTAAATTAACGAGAATTTTAATGAAACAAATAGCAAAACTTTATTTCTTGTTTAACTTATATTATTAATCTAGTAATTTAAGATTTTATTACAACTTTAGAATCGAAAGCAATAATTAATAATGTTGTTGTGCAATTGAAGAATGCACAAGTTCAAGATATTGCAAGAAGTACAAACTTGTTTACTATAATTAAAAAGATATTTATTTTTGTAATAATGCAAAGAAATAATGCATTTGCTAAATTCTATTTAGATTCGCACTCTTACAATTGCTATCAATGACTTAGCTTAACGTTTGCTTCGCTTCAAAGTCTTTCAAAAACAAATCGAAAAAAAATCACGAAAACTAGTACAAGATATTCGTATTCGTTAAAACTCTATTTATTTAATGCTTTATCGTGCGTATCAATTACGCGATTTTATTGATCTTTAAATAGAGAAATACTCTTAAGATCAAAAAATACAACAAATTAGACTAAACGAAAGCTAGTAACAATTAATTTTATTTGTTAACAATATGTTGAATTCTTTCTACGAATGCACTCTTATAATTTTACAAACAACTAATATAGATATTTATTTAAAATTTCGAATATTCGATGCGATGTTTAATTATCTTGAACATCTAAAGAAAATAATTGAAATTAATGTTTATTTTTCGATAGAAATCGTAACAAGAGTTTGCAATAAAGCTTCAACAAAGCTTGCAAAATATTATTCGAAGACAAAAGAATTTGATGACACATTATATAATCTTGTTAACATCTTAAATTCTACGTAGAAATTAAGTCTTTACAAAATGTAAAATGAGAAAAATAATAATAATGTTATCATTTACGAGACAAAATATAAGATTAAATTCAAAATCTATTTTCAACATTATTACAATTTAACTACTAGTTTAAGAGCAAAAGCATAGAGAGCAAATATCGCTAAAAAGATAATGCAATATAATAATGCATATGATTTTTTGCTAACACTTTTGTAATTTATTGCGACTATTGCGAGATTCTTATTTCGATAATCTTAACGCTCTCGTTTAACTTAAGATGAAGACGATCGATATTTTCGAACTAATATTATAAAGAATAAATATTTAACTTAAGAGTATTGAAGAGATAACGCTTCGAATTTTCTTAAGTTAACGCAAATAACTTAAGATGTGCTTTCATGTCTAGTGTTATTAATAGATATTAAACGAACTTTTAATCTTGTTCGAAGAATGTATTGATAAATCGATTTCAAATGAGTTCGTAAACAATCGAGCAAATTATAATAATTAAGTACTATAATCGTATTATGAATTTAGACTTAAAGAAGATTGTTGTTAAATCGTAAAACATATATCGCAAAGAAAAGAATAATGATCAAACAATAAACAAAGAAAAGATTTTTTTTCGAATGAAGTTCGAGATCGTTTTAGATTAGATTTATTAATAGACGTGTTGTACTATTAAAGATATCGCATCTACAACTACAACATAAACAAACAAGTCTTATTAGTAATAATGCAAAAAAATAATGCATTCAATAACTTCGATCGCTAGAAAAAAGCTATTAATAATTGAATCTCGAAGATTCGACTCACAACTAGCACAAAGAACACATCATAATTGTTTAAGAAAAAAACATAGAATTACTCTAGAATTTCTACTACTAGAAAAGATCGAATTGCTTCATTAAACGCTTAATGAATTGACAATTCTTAAATTAAATTGTCACGCATTTGACGTAAATTGTCGCGAGATTCAAGTCTATATAGAGTAAAATGTTAATTAAATCTTGTAATTACAATGATAATGCAACAAGATAATGCACTCACTAAAGAAGAAAATGCACATATACGCTTTTGCGACTTCTTAAAGTGCGTCTAAGATTAATTCTTGAATGCGATATTCGTTCTCTTGACGATCGTAATTCGAAATCTCGTCGTGTAGTATTTCACGAATCAAACGTTAAAATGAGCGTTTAGAAATGAGAAAATCGATGAACTTCTAATATCTTTTGATCTCTCGAAGTGCGACAATTCTAGACTTTTATTTTCGCTCTCTTTATCGCAAAACATTAGTATATTAGTTGGAAATGCATTATTTATTCGCATTACCTTGTCTACGTTAGCATTACGAACACTCTTTTCTCTAACACTCTTGTCTTTATCACTTTCTATTTTGTCTCGTTTAGATTGATCACGAGGAATCATTTCATCGCGAGAGGGTTTCGAAGCGAACTTTCGAACTAGCAAATTAAGTTTGTTAATTATAAACAAGACGTATTGCATTATTCGCATGCACTACTTGTTTGCTTTGTGCGAGTTATCAAAAATGATAATGTTGATAGAAATGAATTAATGTGTACGTGAGAAGTCATGAAGAAAAGCGAGATGATTTTTAGAACTTTTACCAATAGGAACGCGTCGAAAATCGCGTTAAAAATCGCGTAAAAACAAAAGCTTAAATTAACGATCAACGACAAGACTACGTGAAATAAACGATAAAGAAGTCAACGTAGATAAACTTGCATTACTTATTGATAAGATTAAATAAATGTTAATGTAAAGAAATGATAATCGTATTAAGTAAAAAGTTCAAAGTGAATAAAAGTAAAAGTAAGAGATAATTCTAATCTTGACGCATATAATTCTCACTTTGGTTTGTAAAATTATCTCTTAATATCTTATTCATAATTTTATTAATCTTTGAAACTCTTCTACATTCTAAATCTTATAACACTCTACTAAATATTAAGATATACTTATGATCTAGTGTACGATTGCATTATCTATATGCATTACTAGTGGACTAAGCTAAGAAATCGCATAGACAATGAAATTACTATTAATCAATCTAAAAAGCATCGCAAGTCGCAATCGCACATAAGAATAAAATAATAATAAGAAGAAATTATATCGAAAACAAAATAACGATCGCAAGATTATCTCGATTCGCGTTAAGAAGCTACGTGAAACATCTATTTGAATGAAAGTTCCTCAATCGAATCGTAAAGTCATGAAGAACAATATTAGAGATAAAATTAACGAGCATCGAATTAATTAAGGCATTCATGATAATGCATTTAAGTAATGCAATAAAACACACAATGCTAACAACTTAATAGCATAGTGCTTTGAAAATTAGCTTAGACAAAAAGCAAAGAAGAAGTTTGCGATCAAGAAGATAGAGCGACTTAGAGTCACTTAAGAAGCGCAAGCAATGCGTGAGAATACAAATGTAATAATAGCGTCTTTCTCTTAAAATGTATGCATTATCTAAATGCATTATTTGTTTTCTACATTTAAGTTAATTAATATTGTAGTTAAGCATTAACAATGAGTTCAATATTGATGAAAGTTTCTTAACATTTATGAAATCAATTGTGAAGATCATTTAATAACGAGTTATTCACTATGATAATTTAAATAACTTGAAGAGAGCTAATGACGTCGATTCTTTCAATTTGTATAGCAACTTTGTTAAGAAATTCGCGTCATCGAAAAACGCAAAAGAGAGAGAAATTTCTAATTTTATCGATGTCAAGATAGAGAATTTTGACGATGTTGTTAAAAAGAATGATAATAATTAAGAAATTCGACATATAACTTAAGAAAATGCTAAAACGTTAAGTTATAACTACTATAAAGCCACTAATGTTAATAATGATAACGAAGAGAAAAATGCGAACGATAAAGATCAAGATCGCGACGACAAAAATAATAACGAAATCGAAAGTAACTTGAATTAGATTGTTCAAAATGATAATACAACGAACAAGATTATTAAGATCTCGAATTAATGACTTTATACACTTAGCTTAGAGAGTTTACTATCACGAATTAATATTATAATGCATTATTACATTGCATTATTAAATCTAAAATGTACAACTAAGATTTCAAACAAATTAATTATAATTTATAATGAAACTAATGTCTTGACGATTCGAATCAATTTTTCGAGTAATGTATTTGACTTTTTAAGAATTATGCTATTGCTTTAGAGTTATTAGTTTTTTATATATTTTTAAATAAAGTGTGCTCAAATATTAAAAGTTTCGATAGCTTAGTAATAGAGTGATTGCACTTCAATAACAATAACACAATATTTTTAAAAAGTCTTGAAAAGCATTATTGTGCTCTTCTTGATTTTCTTGTAAATATTGTGTCATCGTTATCAAGAGTGAAAAGATTAAGAGTTCAAATTCTTCTCAAGATACAATAATTTATTTCTTTTTTCAATTCAAAAATAGTAATAAGAAGAACAATAATAGAGATATCGATAAGAGCGACAATAAGAAGAATCAAAAAAATAAGAATAATTTGAACGAGACTATGTGAAACAAGATTGTCGAACTCTTTGACAAGAAAAGTCAAGTCAATGATTTGATTCTAGCTATCTAGATAACTCGAATGCATTATCAAATGATCTTATATCAAAAAATCATAGAATAGAACATAGTTTTCTATTATTTATTTTAGAATTTCTTTATACTAATACTAAGTCTTGGCGATTTAAGTCGATTTTTTGAGTCGAGTTTCGATTCTAAGTATAGAAATCGACTCGAATTGTTAATTCCAATTTTAGGAATCGAATCGCCAAGACTTTCGAGTTGGATTAATACGAATCGCCAAGATTTGGGTCGAATACTCGACTCGAACTTGATGACCCAACTCGACGCGATTAGTCTATTAATAACATAGCAAATATAAACTACAATTTCTATTGTAATATATAGATTTAATTTATAAGATTTAATTTAAGTTTCAAATTAACTAGATTTGTAACTTAATATTTATTATTAAGAAAATAAATTAAGTTTTTTTATTTGTTTTTATTTATTTTATTTGCAAGATCTTAATAAAGATTAGATTTTTTTTATCTATTATATTAACAATTGCAACAATAGATTTGTTCTATTTATATTTATTGGAATATTCTATTTTATAATACTTTCTTTATAGTATTTAAAATATCTAATATTACTTAATTAGTTTATATTATTAATCTTTTAATCTACTTATACAACATTAATAAATCTTCGAAAATATAAAAAAATTTGCTCTTAATAGATTTGTTAAACTTGTCTAAAAAGATAATAAAATCTTTTGTAATTTACAAACTATTAAAGTTACTTATATTTACTTTGCAAATATAATTTAATGTTCATTTTTATATAAGAATTATAGTTAGAAGTAAGTATTCGATATATTATTAATATCTAGAATTTTTACTTTTAAGTTTAATCTTAACTTGATTAGAAATATATAGATTCTATATTTTTCTAAAAGCAATAATAGATAAATCTCTAATTTATTTAGATATTTCTTAAAGATAATTATTTTTTAATCTAATTTTTATTTAGCGTTCTTCTATCTTTTGTAGACAAAAAAACAACAATTAGTAGAATTGACTATTAAATTCGATAGCAACTTTCTAAATTCTTTAAAGATTTTGCTCTTTAATTTAGTATTATTGCTTATTTTTTAATATTATTAAATAGCAATGTTGTTTTCTAAAAATAATATATAATAGAGAATTCTATTCTTATCTACAATAAAATATATCGAGAATTAGTATTATATTAATCTTAATTTTGCAAAATTAAATAATATATTTATTTACACTTAAACTCTTGTATAATTATAGCTTTCTAAACTTTATAAATTAAAATAAATTTAATAGCAATTTAATAGTAATCTAAGAAACTTTAGAGTTGATTGCTTTAATTATTATAGTTCAAGTCTACTAAATATCTTGCGAGTCTTAAATTTCTACTATTAATATTTTAATCTATAATTATAAAGTTAAAATTCTAATATTATTCGAACTATTATTTTTGTTAATATTTTGCTAATAATTGTTATTTTTATTAACGTTTATTAAATAGTTGTTATCTCGAAAAATATTAAATCTTTATCAAATTCTAATTTAGTAGTTAAATTATTGCGCAAAACAAAAACGAGTTAGAGCGTAAAATACTTAAAAAATTATCTTTGTAAAATTATTAATAAGAAAGTTATTATTAATCTAATATTAAATTTATTACAACTTTTATCTTTTATATTAAAGCAAAAAAACAAAGAAAAATATTGTATATATTATTTAAAGATTTAAGATATTTTACGAAATATTTTGTTATTTATATATAATGTTGTCGAGCAATCTCTAGACAATAGACGCATTTCTACTAATATATAAGTATAGTAGATAGTAATTGCTTTTGCTAAATAGCAATTATTATAATCTTTTTACTTAATAAACTCTAGATATTTATTATTTTAAAGATATTATAATGTAATTGCGAGATTTTCGATTGCGCTTACAAGATTCTTTGTTCTTAAAAACTTATTTGTAAAATGCAAATGTAAAGAGAAAGATAGTTATAATATTGTCGAGCAATTCTTAAGCAATAGATATATTTCTTCTAGTTAAATTAATTGCATTAGATCGAATTATCAATTTTAAATCGAATACTCAATTCGAATCTTAGCAATTTGTGTTAACTTAATTCGAAAGTCTTAACAATTTAATTTCTAAAGTTAAAATTAACAATTCGAGTTGTTTTCTAGAATTAAAATCAAAATTAGACTCGAAAAATTAAAACAAATTGTCAAGACTATTAGTTTAATTATATTATAATTAATAATAGTTAATATATTGTTAATATATTGTTAATATATAGTTTTTGATAGCTAGTTATCTAAATTATAATAAGTAATATATTATAATAATGCATTATTACTTTTAAAAAAAACATTAAATAGCATTTATAAAATCTAGACTAATCGTCAAGTCAAATGTTACGAGTCGCGTGCTAATAGATACTATTCGTCATGCATCGCTCTTCACAAGATAATCAAAAAAAGAAAATCTATTAACAAGATCAAGATAATTAAGATAACTTGATTCTTAAGCATCTTAAATTTCAAATTAAGATAATCGAAATAATTAAAATTTTAAACATCTTAAATATCTTAAATTTTAAATGATAAAAAAGTATATAGCTTTTGAACGCGACTTTTTTATGAATTGTATTCAACTCATCTTAAGTCTTTACTTATTGTTACTCTAATTTCTTGAATCATCTATAAAAATTTATTGAATATAAAATTGTTTATAGTTGCAATTCTTGTTATTAAATGATTGCTTACATTGTCTAAAGACGTTTATAAATCTCTTTAATAACATAAATCGCTCTAATATTTTTTACGAAAGTACTAGCGTAACACTTTGAACATTTTAAGAATGTTTATATTAAATTAACGCGTCTTTATTTCGAACAATAGCTCAACAACATTACGTTGACTCTCTATTAATAAAGACGACAAAATAAGAATTAACAAGCTTGACGTCTATTATAAAGATCGTATTGATCTAAAAAATTAACTTATACAAACAAATATTTATTTCATTTTTTATCTTGTTTTAGCGAACAAAAAACAATTTTCGCATTAACATTTCTCAATGAAAGAGCTTAGCATTGATTTAAGTTAAACTTACGCAAATATTTAAAGAATTATGACGAAAATTCTTATATAATGTTTACGAATTTCGATAATTTCAAAAAAGAGCTTCGAAAAATCTTCGAAACATTTAACGAGAAACAAGTCGCAAAAACAAAATTTAACACTTAATTTAACGAATTTTTGCAACAAACTACGCAACAAGATTTTAAAAATATGTTAATTTTATTAAATGAAACGATGTCGCATTTATAACAATGTTTTGACAAAATTTTAAAAACAATTTAAAAGACGAAATTATGCGCGATAACAAATTTATTAACGATATGTTCGATTTTATCGAAGTAGTTATCGATTTCGATAACAAATTGTATAAAAGAGTTATAAAAAAGCGATACAATCAATTTTACGAAAAAGCAAGAATTTTCTTTGAATGAACGATCAAATATTAATAAGAAAAATCTCGTTCTAATTAAAGATATAATAATTCAAATTATCGTAAATTTGCATTTATGAAATTAAATTTTATTTAATGACGCAAAAAAAAGAACTTTAGAAGAAAGCAAGATAACAAATCTTAAAAAACGTGCTATTTGTGTGACAAATCAAGTTACTTCGCAAGAGATTATCAATTACGAAATTACTAAATTGTTGACAAATCAATGTCATGTTAAGAGAGATATTTAATTGCTAAAATAATATTAAGAAGCAAGTTGACACAAAAGCGAACATCTTCAAGACTAAATCGAATGATAATTATTATTTGATAAAGAATTTAAATTAATTACAAAAAGTTCTAGATAAAACATTATTAAATAAGGCATTCGCATTTACGCAAAAAGTCAATTAAGTACTTTAAAAAACTATTAAATTTTATAGCTTAATTATTAACTTAAATAAAGAGTATAATTAAAAGAATTTTCACGAATGTATAAAAGACATTACGAATTATTTTAAGACTTTAGTTAGCTCATCGAAGATCGTAAACGAATGCGAGAAAAAACTAAAAAACAATATTATTACAAAAAAGAATATACTTAATATTATAATGAAACAATTAAACTCTACAATATACGCAAGTCTTAATTAAACAACTTGCTACAACAACTTATATTAAATTTACTTAAAAGAAAAGAATAAAGTTAATTGATTTTTTAGAAAGTTAAAGTTAGTAATTTAGCAACAAAAGAAAGCTTAACGTAAACAAACGTTTAAAGCAAAAATTACAACATAGAAGCAAAGAAAAGTTCAAATTTTTTAGTAAAGAGCATATTAAAGAAATGCAATATATTAGCTTAACAATAACAACTAAATTTAACAACGTACGTACGATGTTTTATCACATTAGTTAAAATTATTAATTATTAATTCACAATAATGATCAATTTTAATGCGATAAGTAATTTTATAATCAAAGCTCTTATAAAGAGAGAAAAATACTTTACTTAAAAAAAGTTTAACGCTTACAATTTAATAATTGTAAATGAAAACTCTTTATTCGCAAAAATTAAAAAAGTGCACAAAGAAACAAAATTACTATTAATAACTATTTAGCAACATTACGAGAAATTAATCTTTAATATAGTGAAAATAATTACTCATAATATTGTTTTAAAAATATCTTAATTAAAGCAACACAATTTAGAAGTTAACTAAAACACACAAGTATTTAAATTCGCGTAATGTAATTACACAATTCACATTCAATCTACGCATCAATAACGTTCAATAATAGATAAAAAATTAAGTCGAAATTCGATCGCAAGTAACGAATTTGCATTTTTGCAAAAAAACGATTTAATAAAGTCTAACTCGATAAACATTAACAAAAATTAATTAAAATACAAAGTCAAAGTAAATGAAGAAAATTGCGAATCTTCTAAGAGTTTTAAACTATTTAATATAACGAGAAAATCGCTAAAACACATATTACGAATATATAACAATTGAAAGCATCTATTCTAGAAAAAGAAAACGATCAAGATTTTATTTAAACATTAATTATAAAATTACGAGATTAGACTTGAATTAAGCAAACAATTTACGTTTAAATTTATATATGTTTTATTCGAAAAAAAGCTAAAAACTCTTCGCGAATATCTAGCAAAAAACGAAAAAAAAAATTATAAAAAAATCTTAATCACAAGCAAGATATTCGATTCTCTTTGTATTTAAAAAGAACGAAACTCTTCGTTTATGTGTTAATTATCGAAAGCTAAACAATATTACGATAAAGAATCGATATTTATTAGTTAATATTAACAAGTTTCAAAATCGATTATTCGAAATAAAATATTTTATCAAATTAAATTTACGAGAAGCGTACAATCAAATTAGAATAAAAATAAAGAAAGAATAAAAGATAGCTTTTCGCATACGATATAAACTATATAAATACACAATAATGTTGTTCGAATTTACGAACGTCTTGACGACGTATTAAGAAATAATTAATGATGCATTATAACAATATTTGAATCGATTTGTCATAGCATACTTAAACGACATTATAATTTATTCAAATATCTTGAAAGAACATATAAATTATATTTTTAAAATATTGAAATGTCTAAATAAAAGAAATTTATATTTTAAATTAAAGAAATGCGAATTTTATTAAAAAGAAATTGACTTTTTTGAATTTGTCGTTGAACGACATGAAGTACGCATGAATCTTAAAAAGCTACGAGCAATTAAAGAATAAAAATCATTTATTAATGTTAAAAAAGTTTAATTCTTTCTAGATTTCATAAATTACAACAAGAAGTTTATTAAGAACTATTTCTTTAATGCAATATCATTAATGAATTTTACGAAAAAGAAAACGTCATAAATATAAAAATTAATAAAAGAAAAATTATTTCAAAATCTTAAGCTAAAATGCTTAAAGAAATCAATATTAAAAATGTACGATTTACGATTGTTAAACAAAATTAAAATTAACGCATTAAATCTAGTTATCGATGCATGTTTTAATCAAAAGCATAAAAACATATAACACTTAATAATATATCTCTTAAGAAAATTCTTGTTAATTAAATAGAATTATAATATTTACGACAAGAAGCTACTCGCTATTGTAATTTCTCTAGAATTTTAAAGAATATACATTAAAGAATTATTAAAACTTACGATTCTTACAAATCACAAAAATCTTTTATACTTCATTACTATTAAACAATTTAACAAAAAACAAATGCGATAATTAGAACAACTCAAATAATATAAGTTTAAAATACAATATATATTAAGCAAAAATAACGACAAAGCAAATGCACTTAACAAAAGAAATAATTATATAAAAACAAAAAAGTTATTTAATTACAATATACTTAAAATTAATAAAACGAATTATTATTAATAAATAAATACGAGTTAAATGTTATCTTACGAATATTTCGAAACGATAAAAAAGAGTTTCTAGTAAAAAAAGAAAAACTTCAAATATTTATTAACAAAATCGACGAATATATAAAAAAGCATTATAATAAATTACTACAAAGATATTCGAGAATAATTAAAACTCTTTAGCTTTTACGCTAACATTGTTAGTTTTCTTAAATGAGACAAGTTGTCAAGACATACGTTAAACGATATCTTAATTGTTAGCAAAACAAACATAATACACATGCGAACTATGACGAAATTTAATATTAAAAATTATTTAAATCATTATAAAATAAAGTTACAATAAACTTTATTATTATGTTGCTTAAGTTAACGAATCTAGCAATTGAAAACAAATACGATTTAATACTAATAATGATTGACAAATTTATCAAGTATTCACATATTATCGTATATAAGAAAAAGTTCATAATAGAACAATTGATATACATTGTATTGAATCGACTTATACGATATCATAATATATTTAAAGAATTAATTAATAATAGAGACAAGCTCTTTACGTTTAACTATTAAAAAATGCTTTTATCAATGTTAGAAACGAGACTTAAAATGTTCATTATCTATTATTCGATTACAAACGATTAAATAGAGCGAACAAATTAAAGTTTAAAGCAATATTTAAGACATTACGTTAACAATATTTATAACAATTAAGTATTACTTCTATTTATAATTTAATTAGCATTAAATGCAAAGATCTTAAATATCACTAAAGTAACTTTATTCTTCGTTAACTATAATAAAGAACTTAATTTCTTCGAAAAAGAACGAAAGCATTTGTTAACACAATTAATTATCAAGAGAATTGCGACACTAAAAAAGATATACGACAACATCTTAAAGATGCAAGAGAAGTTAATTAAGTATTAAAATAAAAAACGAAAAACGACATCTCAATTAAAGAAGAAAAATAAAATATATCTTTTTACGAAAAATCTTAAGACAAGAAAATTAAACAAGAAATTGAATTATATCAAAGTTGAATCGTTTTTCATTAAAAAGACAAAAAGATCAATTAATTACGAACTCGATTTACTTAAGAACGTCAAAGTATTTCTAATATTTTATATTTTATTGTTGAAATCAACGAATTTAATTACGTCTTTATAGAACACATTTTATTTTTATTCACAAAAAGAAAAACAATATAAAATTGAAAAAATTTTATAACAAGAAAATCAAAAATATCTTATTAAGTAAAAAGAATATTTTATCTTCAAGAATACATAAGAGTTACTTAAGAACTTGAAGAAATGCTTTAATAAGTTGCGACAATTTTGTTAACGACAAAATTACTTATAAGAGTTGACAAAGCATTAGAAGACAATAAAGCAAACAATGAAGAATTAATAATAGTATCGAATAAGATTTTGAACGTCTCTTTAATACATTCGATTTTTTTCTTATTCTTTTTGATCTTTAAAATATTTTTCGATTTCGCATTACTTATATTTTTTAAACGACAAAATTAAAGTTTTTTTTATTTCGTTTTTCGCGCAATTCTTAGGCGCAACTCTATTATTTTATCATTTAACTTTTTAGTCTTTTAAATAGTTTTATTCATTCTTTAATAATTAGAAATCAAATCGCATTTTCAATTCTTTCGATAACACTTTTCACATTTAAAATATTCTTTATTTACTTAACAAGATACGTCAAATTTAACATAAGTTCGACAAGAACGCATTGTAAGAAGAACGTGCTTATAGCGACAATTAACAACGAAATTGCGACGTTGTTTAGTAATTAACTTAATTAACATAATAAAAAAGAATAAATGATTTCGAGACGAAAATTCTTGGAGAGAGAAGATAGTGTTACGAGTCGCGTGCTATAGATACTATTCGTCGCGCATCGTTCTTCACAAGATAATCAAAAAGAGAAAATCTATTAATAAAATTAAAATAATTAAGATGACTTAATTTTTAAGCATCTTGAATTTCGAATTAAGATGATCAAAATAATTAAAATTTTAAATACTTTAAACATCTCGAATTTTAAATGATAAAAAAATATATAGCTTTCGAACGCGACTTTTTTATGAATCGTGTTCAACTTATCTTAAGTCTTTACTTATTGTTACTTTAATTTCTTAAATTACTTGTGAAAATTTATTAAACATAAGATTGTTTATAGTTGCAATTCTTGTTATCAAATGATTGCTTACATTGTTTGAAGACGTCTACAAATCTCTTTAATAGCATAAATCGCTCTAATATTTCTTACGAAAGTACTAGCGTAACATTAAGTTATAATATTATCTCTCTAATTCGATCTAACGTCAAGATTAGATCGTAATGATTTTTTGAAATCGAATCGCTCAAAGTAGTTTAGTGCGAAGTGCGCTAAATTACTTATAGTAATCGACTAAACTACTTTAAGCGATTCGATTTTTCGATTTTTTTTTAATTCGAGTCTTGACATTTGCAAGTAATATTTCCGAATCAACGCGATTAGTCTAATAAAATCTATAGAATCTATAGAGTCTATAGAGTACAAATAATATATTATAGTAATAAATAGCATCTATAAGATCTATAGAATCTATGAAGTGCAAATAATATATTATAGTAATAAATAGCATTTATAAGATCTATAGAGTCTATAAAGTGCAAATAATATATTATAGTAATAATTAATATTTAGAAAATTTATAGAATCTATTGTTAGAACTTATAAGTGCGCAATATAATAATATAAGATTGAACAAAAATTCTAATTATAAGATATAATTTATATATAGAAATTCTAATTTGTAAGCAATCGACTTGTAAAATTAAAAGTCGAGACATTAAACTTAATTAAGCAATAATATTAAAAAAGATAAAAAATTATAATACTATTTTCTTCTTAAATATTAACAAGTTTTTCTAACGTCTAGAAGAAAATGCGTCTTTCAAATAATAAAATATATAATTTCTTTTGTTTTCTTAATCTTTGCATACTTAGAAATAAATCTAAAATATAACTTTAAATGTTCGACATTTGTTTGCAAATTTTTCTTTTTATATTTATATAAATTCTTCTCTTTACAAGTAATTGATACAACTTCTTCATTTATTAATTTTTACAAGAATAAAAATTGCATACTAGATAAGCGAAATATCTTCGATTTTTTTAATTGATATAATTTAATTTAGAATCTTGTAACTAGAATCTTTTTGTTTTGTTAAAATAATTATTAGTATTGCAATTAAAGTTCTTAATTCTTATTAATTTAAAAACTTTAATAAGACTTTACTATATAAAAATATTTATAATAATAGTTAATCACAAAATTTATACAACTTGTTGCGTATATATAATTCTATTATAAAAGATTTATACTTTATTTAAAATTGTTAATAAACTTAATCTTATATATTAAATAATTTTTCTTTTTTAAATTTGAGTAGATTAAGTTTTTTTTTGTCTATAATAAAGTTTACAACTTCTTTGATCTTATAACTAACAATACATTTATATATAGTTACAAAAAATAATTTAAACTATATTTGTTAAGATAGTAAATTACTTGTATCTAGATATAGTAATTAAGAATAAAAAACAAGGAATATCTTTATTATAATATTTGATAATTTAAGTTTGTAAATTATATTGTCTATTATTTAGAAAATTTTGAACAAATCTAGATTTTAAAAGTTTAATAATTTTATAAATTAAGTTGTTCTAATTTTTCTAATATTCAATTATATTATATTGTTAATGCAAAACTTTAAGACAAAATATTAATAACAATTTGCATTATTAATTTGCTAAACTTGTTCTTATTTTAATTTATTCTTTAGATACTAGCAAATATAATTTAGCTTTTCTATTAAGTAATCGATATATTAATGCTCTTGTTTAATATTTAAAGAAAAAGTAAATTTGTTTAAATTTAAAGATTTAGATAATTCGAAATTTGCGTACAATAGATAGTCTTTTATAACTTAAAAAAAAGCAACTCTTAATATTGTATTTATATTGAAGTTAATCTTAAATTTGATTATTAATAGATAATCTATTTAGTTGTTTGAATTGTAAACAATATATATACAAAGATATTGCTTTAACATAATATTAATATTCTTTATTTATTTGTTAATCTTTAAATCAAAGAAAAAAGATAATTAAGCCTTTATATTAATATAATAATATAAATACTATTAAAACAACAATATAAATTAATTGTCTCTATCTAATATAATAAATTTAAAAATATTCTTTTTTATATTTTATTTATTAAATAAAGACTTATATTATTGTTTCGATTAATAAGAAATTAAGAGTTACAATTTTTTTCTTCTTTAAGAATTAATTTATTATAAATATAATATACTAATAACTTTTGTTAAAAGATAGACAAATAGATAGAAAAATAATAAAATTAATAGTAATATCTTGTTAAAAGCAATCTAGAATTAACAAAAAATTTAACAATTTTTGCTTTTTTTGATAACTTTTAATTCGTTTTTATATTTAACAATTGCGAATATACTGTACAACAATATTAATTATTTGTAGTTAATAATAATATTAACTTATATATTTGTATATAACAAAGCATTCGATATAATCTTTAAGTAATATCTTGTATATTTTCTTTATAACATCTATTCGAAGTTTCTTATTATTTAATATATATATACAATCTTTAATATAGAATATACTATTAACTAGATAATAGTTTTTTAATTTTAATTTAATTTTTTTGTTGCAAACAGTGTTAAGAGACAACTTTCTTTCTTTAAATTTCTTAAAATAGATGATTCTTTAAAGAATAATATTGTTCTTTATAACAATTTTAATTTAAGTTATAATATTCGATTTATATAATAAAAACGATTCTTCGAAAGATTTCTTATTTTTTAAGAGTAATTTCTCAATTAACTTCTTATTCTTGTTATAATTTTCTTTACTTAAATTGTAAATTAATATTATTATTTTTTTTTATACTTGATTCAACATCTCTAAGAATCTATGCGAAAACTATATACTTTTACAATTTTTAAATCTAATCAATTACAAATAGACGACTAGTTCTAACGTCTACTTGTCTAATTATAATTAACTAGAATTTGCGATTGTTATTTTGTTTATAATAAGTTGTTATAATAATGTTGCGTCTTCGTCGCTTATATTGTAATATTTGTAATATAAGAAAATTCTTCAAACAAAAACTCTATAAATCTAAGAAAAGCTTGCGCATTGTTAACAATGTTGTTGTCTAAAATTGACATAACAACCTAATAGTTAAAATTATATATATTGTTACAACAACAAATCTAATCTCGTCTAGTAATTGTTGTAAATTTGTAATATTAATTTCTTATTATATTTGTGTTCTTTTTTGTTGTTATTTAAAATAAATTAACAAAATATACTTAATTGTTATGCGTTCTTAATTGTAGTCGCAAGTTTTTGTAGTAATCTTAAGTACTTATTATTTGCACGAACATTAATTAAAGTCGATTTGCTTATTTTTAGTTATATTAGAAGTATATTATGCGATTTAAAACAATTAATATATAGTTATATATATTTATGCGTAACTTTAAATGCGAACTTGCGATACTTTATATTGTTCTTGTCTTTTAATTATCTTAATTGTTACTTTTTTCGAATTTTGTTCTAAACAAACGTCTTTTTAATAACGAGTTTATCTAGCGTTTGATTTGTAAGAAGTAAACGTTACTTATACATTTATTAGCAATTTTATTTGCAATCTTGTTATCTTTTATGTCTTTATATCTTGAAATTTAATAAAGTTTTAATATAATGTTGCGATATTGGATTGCATTATATGTTCTTTGCGTTTTTCTAAAATATATTTAATTTGGTGTTAATTTTATTTTTTTTATAATCTTTAGTAAAGTTTAATTATCGAAATATATTTTGTAAACTTGTTCTTGCAAATTAGTAAATATCTCGCAATATTTTATTAATTTTTTATAATTAATTGCAATGTTGTATCGATTAAACGTTATCTTCTAGCTCTTATTTATGTGCTTAATAAAGTATTGTGCGTTTCTATAACGTAGCGAAGACGCTTCAATATTATTGACTCTAATATTTTATCTAATATATTCAATAATGCGATAGATTTAAAGAATAACAACTTAAAGTAATTTTTTTTTCTCGATTTGCGCAACATTATTGTAATTGTCTTTTTAAAATAGAACAATTGCATCTCTTTCTTAATGCATTTATTAAATAAAGATTTTACTTAAAATAAGACAATGCGAATCAATTATTGCAACGCATAATTAATTATATTGTCAATTCTTAATGTTTTATTAGAAGTTGTTTTATGTATTGCTTTTACTACTTTGCGTTTCGATATTATTTTGTTGTCTTTTTAGAAATCAAATAAGAGAATTCGTTCAAGTTATTTACTAAAATTGTAGACAAAGAAGAAAAATAAAATTGAAATATTGTTTCGATCTTGTTTTTTGTTGTTGTCGCGATATTTGTATCGATTTGTAATAATAATATAATAAACTTAATTAATATTTTTGTTGTCGCATTTTTAATCTACTTTGCTATTTTAAAGAGATTCTTAATAATGTTTTTTAAAGTTTTTATTTGTTTATAAAACTTGTCTTGTTTGGGTCTTTTTAGAATTTTGCTCTTTTTGTTGCATATTTGAACTTACATTACTTATTTACTAGAAGTGCAATATTATCGACGTAGTCTTCTAGTTTCTTTGATTATTTTCGTGCACTATATTGTTTATTTAGATTTAACTTTTTTATATAATCTTGCTTATAAAATAAAGTCTTCGATAGTTTTTTCTAAAGTATCGAGTAACTTTGTTATATACTTATTAATGTTATGTCTTCTTATTAAATCGAGTAATATTGATTCGAGTAATAAATTTCTCAATATATTGTTGAACTTTTTTAAATTTATAGCTTTCTAGTTTTGTCTAAAGCGACGTCGAGACTTCTTTTGCGCTCAAAAATATAACATTGTTCTTATTGAAAGATAATTAAATAAGTTTTTTATCTTCTTATTTATATCGCAATATATTAATCGATTTGCTATTTTTTTTATAACAAACAATAAGTCGATTGTAATTTAAACGTCTTAATAATTTCTTATTATAATTTTTCGAGAAAGAGTTAATATTGCGTCGATTGCGCACATTATATTTAACAAATTCTTCGAAAGCAAATGTTGTCTAGAATAGAAAGAACTCGCTCAAAAGAAATAATACACATTGAAATTCTTTACAATAACACTTTTGTGTTGCATGCGTAAAGTCAACTTTATCGTCAAAAGATTGCTCTTGTCAATTATTTTGTTATAACTATTTGGAGACGAGTTGTAAACGTTATAAACGTTAACAAATTAATATTATTATATATACAAAACTTTAATTAAGTTTGTTTAAAACAATAAAGATTAACTTAATAACTTAATATATTTTGTTCTCTAAATTTTGACGCTTTAATATTGTTTAATATTAAAATTAATATTGCATATCTCTCTTCTTGATAGAGAGATGTTTTAATTGTTTAATAAAAGCATTAAGTTTAATATTTAGCTTTTCTAATTGATAGAAGATATAGAAGTTGAATTTTAATAAGAATTTTACTTAATAAACTTATCTTTAATTTAATTGTTTAATTAATATAAATTATTCTAGATTTTTGTAATTAATAATAATTTTGATAAAATTCTTTAGAGATGTACTTAGTCTAATTGTTGAACTCGATTTCGCGAAAGAATTGCTAAGTAATTAAACTCGAAAAACTTAACTTTAAAAAAAATCAAATTTTTTATAACTTTCCTATATTTTATACGTATTTTATATAAATTACTTTTTTTTGTACAGACTTTAATGTAATTTCAAACAAAAAAAGAATTACTTGATTTAAATTGATCTACGTAACGCAATTAATTAATATAGCTTCGAATTAAACAAAGAAGTTTTATTAGAACTTATAGATACAAATACAATAAGATAAGATTAAACAAGAATTCTAACTATTAATATTTATGTTTTTATTTGTTGTTAAGATTTCTATATATAAGAATTGCAATTATATTCGCTCTTTCTTTTATATTTGTTTTGCGTTTTATACGATTAATTTTTTATGTTTCTTGTTAATATTATTTCGGGAGAAAGAGTAATACATTTTAGTTAAATTTGTTATACGTAAATTGTATACATCTTTCTAGTAATTAAAAAAATCAAAAACGTATATTATTATTGTAAAGAATCGAGAAATTTGTTTTAAGAAGAAAACTCTAATAAGATATTATAAATAACTTTGACGTATTTACTAATTGTTAGCAATTATTATATAACTTTCAATTTCGCTTTTTTAAACAAATCTAATGTTGATTGCTTAAATTTCTTAAATTGTTGTATAATTTTAGTTACGTCGCGGAACGATACGAGTTTTGGGCGAGTTGAATCTCGATTTAAAGAATTTAACCCGAATTCAATCCAGAGAACCCGATCCGAAATATTTTTTCATTTCAATAAATATAAGAGCTAGTGTATTGAAACTTTTTAGCATAATAGACTAGCCTAGTTTAAGTAATAATATTAAAGAATTGTATTAAAATCTCTTCAATACAATTTTTAGATCAATAAATAAGAAAGTGTTTCTCTTGAATTCTACGACGAGAGATAGAACAACTTGTGTAGAATTCAACCCATTTCGCGACGTAATTTTAGTTTATTAATTGATAGTTAAATAATAACGTAGTTATAATACAAGTTTAAAAGTAAATAGTAATTTAATAAAAATTAAAACAAGAGATAACACAAAGAGTAAAAATCTTAATATAAAAAAGATAAAGTTTAAGATAATATAATTTTACTTGCTAACAAAGTAATCTTTACAAACAATAATATTATTATTATTATTGCTATTAATTTGCTTGTAATTAATTCTTGCAATTTCTAATAATAAGTATTTATATATTGACTTAAGATATTTGTTAATTAACACAAATTTTATGTTAATTACAAACAACAATAAAGATATTTTTTACAATTAAATATCTTATTATACTTAACTTAATAAGAGACGTTATATCGACAAACGTTTTCGATTTCGAAAGACATTAACAATTTCGATAGTCTTTGTCTTTATTTTACGACTTAAGAAATTAAAAGCATTCGAGTTAATCTTGAGAAACAATATTGACAACAAGGAAAACGTAAAAAATAACAAGAATAACTTAAATAATACATAATAAGCAATAACAATTAGTTGAGAAAATATATTTAAAAACTTAAGAAAATATCTTTACGCTATTATTATGCTTAAGCTACATCTTATTTTATATAGAATTTTGTTATTGATCTATGCGAAGATTTCTTTGAGATACGCTCTAAAATAAATAGAAAGATAACTAGAATTTGCATGCGTTTTAATTTATAATTAGTTATATTTAAAGATAACTTGAATTTACGAGTTCAATTCGTCTTTAATTCGATTCAATCTATATTTGACAAATTAAATCGAAGATATTAAAACTTGTTCGAAACTTAACTTATCACGAGTTGAATCTAGATTAAATTTGAATCCATCTATCTTGTTTCGCGCAATAAATAGATATATAGACTAAAATCTTTGTTTTGTATTTTGCAAGCAATATTGTAAACTTTAGATTTATATTAATAAAAGAAAACTAATAGCAATATAATTGAAATAGATACTAATTTAAATAAAGTTAATTTCCAAAGATGCAAATATATAGTAAGTAAGAATAGAAATTCTAAAGAAGACAACAATAACTTTATTACTTAATTGTCTATTGCATAATCTTCGACAATTGTTAATAAATATACTATAAATACTATAAATACTATATCTACTATATCTTAAGTGTAGTTGTCGGATGTAGTTGTCAACGACAATAGCAATGTAGCGATGTAGTTGTCGGAAATACGAAAGAGAGTTGTCTCGAGTTAATTTAAATCCAAGCTGTTCGCTATCTTGAGCGAATAACAAGAATATATGTTATAAAGGAGTTTCGAGTGGACTCTGATGAACTTATTCTTAGTCTCTAACTCTATCTATACGCTTGTCAAGAAGGGAAGAGAGATCTAGATAATTCCTAGATACTTGAATGCGATGTCTTCAATTCAACACGTTTGAGATTCTTTGCAGGCGACACAGGATAATTTACACTATCCAAGACAATTGTGCAGGCTGGTGTCCCACCATAGACTCAAGATCCTTTTAATGATCGTTGGTTGCGATATTGTGCAATCTATCTCGCGCTATTGCGATCGTTGGCCGGAACGCAAGAATTGAGTAGTGAGATTGAAGTGATTCTAATCGCTACTGCTTTCGAGACTCGAAACGAGCAAAAAAGAGGAGACAAAGATGCCATTTTCTATATATAAGGTGTTTGAGTATTGGTTATCTCGAAAAGCATCTTATTGTCGTCTAAATGCATGCGAAAGAGATCGCCAATAACATAAGATTATCGACAGAGTTATCAAAACTACTTCGAAATCGATTAACTCTCTTCTATCTAGATAATAGAAGCAAAAGAAATAAGAGAACAAGTCAAAAGAGTCAAATAAAATAAGAAAAAAAAGAACAAAGAGAAGTGCAATAAGCAATTATTATACTAAATAATATAGCAGACGATCAAACATTGCTCTCTTAATCTCTTTTATCTTTGATACTAGCTCTTTTGTTCTGCAAAGCTCTACTACTGCTTTCGAAACTCGAAATAAGCAAAAAAACAAAGCAAAGATGTTATTTTCTATATACAAAATGTTTGAACATCGATTATCTCGAAAAGCATCTTATTGTTATCTAAATGCGTGCGAAAGAGATCGTCAATAATATAAGATTATCGACACAATTATCAAAATTGCTTCGAAGTTAACTAACTTTCTTTAAGTCTTAAAACAACATTGTTAAAATAAAAACAATAAAAATTAGCAACTCTAATAACAACGCGAAGTTTGCAAAATCAAATTAAGATCGATTTCGATATAGCAAAGATAAATATCGAACTTTTAACAATCTAAAGGCATTATTATAGTCTTTAATACATCGAAATTGCGTGTCTCGATAATTGTATTGCAACGAAAGAAATAACTAACGTAATAATTGTTGTAATCTAGTAAGCGAAGTCGTTAACAAAGAATGTCGATAATTCTTTTTCTATTAAAGATACTCTCGTCGATATTAAATAAAGAATTGCTAGAATAATTAGAAATTATAAAAAGCATTCTTTTTAAAAAAACAATTGCACAATTGACATTATCGACAACAACAATCTTAAGAGTTGTGTCTTTGCGAAAGGAAATTATTTTAAAGACAAAAATATTTAATTCGAGTCTATCTATTGAAAGTCTAATAGATAATTTAGTAATAAATTAATTGACAAAGTTTTCATTGTTTAAATTGTGCGTTTTTTATATAAATTTGTTTGTTCGCAAGAAATCTACAAAAACAAGATAGAAGATAGCGTGCAAAATAGTATCTAATTGTGTAGACACGTTAGATGTAAACAAGATATTTAGTAAGACGTCTCGTGTAATAACTTTGCGTTTATAAGAAACGTCGTTATTCTAACAACGTTTAATATCGCGTATAACGCAAAGAAGAAAAAAGCTATCGAAGATTGTATAATCGAAATAGTCTTTATCGATATAAATAAAGCAAAAATCGCAAATATAGTTCTTAATAGTCTTTGTTTTAATGCGATCAAAATGCAAACGAGCAATTTAACTAGCAACGCTTTAAATAGTAATAGATAAAGTATTGTAATTAAAATAAAGATAACAATGTTTTAATGCGATCAAAATTTAAACGAGCAATTTAACTAGCAACGCTTTAAATAGTAATAGATAAAGTATTGTAATCAAAATAAAGACAACAATGTCGCATATAACTCTTAAAGATTGTCGAATAAAGATCTCTTGTTGTAGTAGCAAGTTTCTATTATAGAAAAAGAACTAAATTTCGATTTAAAGATATCTTTGCGTATTAGAATTTAAAAAAATCGCGAGAATCTAAACGACAAGATGTGCTAACTATAAATATTTGTTAGCAATAGTCTTGTACTTATTGCGTAAAAGTAGATCGATTAAATTATTTAACTTAGAGTCGATTTAAATTGTTTCTATTAATATATTGTTAAAAGCAAGAAGCATAACAATGTCTTGCTAGAAACTTATAAGATTATTGCGAATAAATTCTTTATTAAGATTTGCAATAATAATAGCGTTATTGTTATAGATAATAATCTTATTGTCGCAAAGTCAAGATAATCAAAGACGAAAAGCATAAAAATTTGCTCTTATTTCGTGCATAATAATATAAATAGCTTTGTTCTTAACGCAAATAGAATATCGTTTACTAAAGATGTCGACAAACTTGCTTATCTCGCTAGATATTTAGTAATTGTTTATTTCTTAGAAATTGAACGCATTCGTTTATATATATAAGATTAATCAAGAGATCGAAAATTGTAGAATTCTAATATTATTTCAACGCGACAAAAAGTAATATTATTAGACTATGTTTCTTGTTATAGAAATAGTAGTGCGATAATATCGCATGTTTCTTGTCAAAGAGACATAAAAAATGCTTAGAAAGACACACTTAAACACAACAATCTTAACACAAAAGAATAGAAAATCGACTAAAATCTTCAAATTCTAATAAGAAAGAAATCTTGTTTTTAATATTGCAACAATGAGATAACAAGCTCGTTATAGCTTTGCAAAGAATAAATATATTTTTATTGTCTTATTATCGAGTTCGATATTTAGAAACTCTATTCTTTAACTTAATTGTCTCTTCTTTTTATTGCTTTGCAAATCTAATAGATCGCAAAGCAAATCTTACTCTTTTTAATAAAGAACAATATCGATAAAGAGTTGTAGAACGACAAAGAAAATGTTTAGATTATGTAAAAAAATTAGTTACTCGAACAATTGTACTAGCATTTAATATAAAATCTTTGTAAATAAATCGAAAAGAAACAAGACAATTTGCAACTCAAAGAGAAGAAAGTTTTTTATATAGAAAATAAGATTTTACTAAAAATTTAATAGTTATCGATTAGATATTGCTATCGACACGTGTCTAAAGATGTTAACGAAATTCTCTTTAAGAAGTATTGTCTCTTGTTTTTGTAAAATTAGAGCAACAATAGTATTATTAATTGCGACGTATTTAAGAGCTTTTCAATCGCAAGAAATATTGTTATTAACGAAGATATTTTTAGAGAAGAAAAGATTATAAACGTGTCTTCAATTGTCGTCGTACTTTGATACAAGTTCTAATAATAAGCACATATATAAATTAAGTAATAAAGCAAAAAGTGCAATTAAATAATCTATTTGCAACTATTTGTTAATGTGAACAATAAATATGTTAGAAACTTCGTTTATAAAGATATAATTTGTATCTATGCGAAAAATTTGCGAATCAATATATTCGATTTTAGCGCTTCGCGTAATTATGTTTAGAAGAATAAACACGAAATATTTATCAAAATGCTCTTTAAGACATTTGTATTATTCTTTTATTAATAGAGATTCAATTGATAGCAAATTAGATTCGTCTAACAATATTAGATTATACGAAAAGTTCTTTAATACGAAGATTAGCGAGTTCGACATATTAAAGAACGAGAAGAACGACAAACTTATTAGCAATTATATTTTATTAAGACAACAATTAGAATTGTAAGTTTTCTAACAAGATATACATATATGCTTATATTAGCAATTAGCACTATTGTTGTATTTGTTATATTTAGTTTATTGACAACAAATGTTATTTGTAATAATTAATAACTTATTCGAGACAAATATTAAGACGTTCTTTGTAAAGCTAGCAACGAAATAAGATTTTTATAAGAATTTCAATAACAAAAGTAAATCAAATTGCTTCTTAGAAACGTCAATACATTTTTACTTTATCTTAAGATAGAGTAACATTCAATATAGAGAATTGTTTTAATTAATTCGAATAGCGCAAGTTACAAACTTCTAATAATATAGTCTAATAAAGACAAAGATTCTGTAGTTCGTTATATTTATTATACGTTAACACTAAAGAATAATGCTTCGATAAAACTTTTATCTTATTGTTAAGTGCAACACAAAGCTAAAAGCAATAAAGACATATATATCGAAAGTACGAAAAAAATTTAGAAAACTTCTTGCGTTAGAAGAGTTGATTGCGTTTGTTGCGACAACAAAAAAAAATCAATTGTAAATCTTATAATATTTTTAATATTTAGTTTGTTATAGAAGATATTGTTCAAATAACGACGCGAAATATTAAGAAATATAATAACAAAAGTACTAAATGTAAATATAACGTTAATAGAGCAAACTCGAACATTTGTCAATATTATTAAATTAATAGAAGCTGTAGAAGCAAACGTACGTATATTATTTGTTGTTAGATTTCGCAATTGTAACTCTTAAACAACAAAAGTTTTTCTTGTTGTTGTTATTTGTTTTTGTGCAATAATCTCTCTTGTTATCGTCTTGATTCTAAGACGAAGAGCAATAATTTTGTTGTATAGAACGAAATTCTATATGTTGTTCTTAGATATCTTCTCTTAATTCTCGAACGACAATAACGATAAAGAACAAGAAGATAATAAACGAGAAAACAATAATCGACAACAATAACATAAGACGTTTTTGAACATTTGTTTTAAGAAAACATCAAATTCTAATTTAAAACAAACATTGAGTTGTGTCTTAGAAACAAACTTTCTAATATAAACAATGCGACGAGCATTGTTATCGACAATATTCGAGAGCTTATTGGAAGCGATCTTATCGACGATCTTGTTATTGCAAGATGTTATTGCACTAACGATACAAATAGATAGTAAAGAGATGAAAAGCAATCGTCGTAACAAGAAGATGAATAGTGAAAGGTAAAGCAATTGCAATCGACAGTAAGATGCGTAGTAATGCGAAAAAACAATAATTCAAAAGAGTCGAATGCAATGAGAAAGGAGAGGACAGAGGGAAGTGCAATGGGCAGTTACAATACTAAATAGTATGGCAGACGGCCAAGCACTGCCCCCTTAATCTCCCTCGTCCCCGGCACTAGCCCCCCTGTCCTGCAGGGCTCTTATGCGTGCATCTCAGACGTGATTGTGTAACCAGTAGTTCTTGGATTCTTGGCTAAAGGAGATGTACTTTATATACTCGACGAACGGTAATGAAAATCTCTCGTCATACAGTCTTCCAAAGATTAAGGTTAGACTTCTCACGTAGAGGGACTCGCTCCTCCATCCTCTTTTCCTGGCGCTGTCACCATGCATAAGCGAATCGGCATCAGCGTAACGACGATTCCCCAGCAAAGGATTGGCTGATTGAGCACTATACTTAGCATAGAAGAGAGTCACGGGTCTCACGCAATGATTCTCCTGCCCCTGAACACGTCTATCTCTTGCTCCAAATATCATCCGATCTGTTTCCCTTAACGAAACATCGCCACCATCGAATTGTCTGAAGACTCACCAAGCCTAACAATGGCTTTATCAGACGACATCATCTCTCGAACCCCGACCTTACATGATACCTCCGCAGCATACACTCCCCCAAACGAGTACCTCCCCTCTCCCCTATACCACGCCTCCCCATCACTCTCCTTCGAAGCACATCCACCCCTAACAACCCACTCACTTCCCAGCGCCACAGAACATACCCCCCTCCTAGACCAACACAACGCCCTCGTCGCCCTCGTCAAAAACCGCATCGTTCACGCCCCCCTCACCCACTCCCCCCGCTCCATTCTCGAAGTCGGCTGCGGCACCGGCGTCATAACGCGCTACCTGGCCACTTACTATCCCTCCGCCACCGACGTCTACGGCATCGACCTGACTCCCAAACCCCCCTCTCCTCACGACGCTTCGCAAAGGAAACTGGAATTCATACATGGGAATTTCCGCACGCTGGCTGGGAAGGATGAACGCTTAAAATTTGGGAGCATGGATTTAGTATAAAGCCGGCTATTGCTGTGCGGCATGAGGGATTGGCCGGGCTATGTATGCGATATGCACGCCATGCTAAGGCCGGGCGGGTGGGCGGAGTTTGGCGACTTCATCGAGGATATCTTCTACACCGACGACCGCTGCCAACCGCGCGATGAATGGGAGTGATTAAGAGCTCTCAGAAAGGGAGGGTTGCAGAAGAGCTTGTAATTGAATTGTGGGAGTAATATTCCAGGATATATGGAGAGGGCGGGGTTTGAGGATATACAGAGGTGGGAGTATAGAGTGCCGCTTTGGAAAAGCATTACGGAGGGGGGCGGGGAGCAGCCGGAGGCGAGGCTGGAGTATGAGGTTTATAATTCTTGGATATAGATTCTGTCTTGTGTGGGAGGTTTCGGTAGTCGGACGCTTGCGTCTTGGAAGACTATACTCTCTTGTTTCTGTGCCCTGCTTCTTAGAGGAATACTAACGTGCACAAAATGTATAGAACATGATTGATAATCGGTGGAGGATTGTATTGGCATATGATATTACGGATGTGCGAGGACTTAGGATATGATGAGGTGGGGATTGGGAGGTTGAGAGGGGAGATAAGGCGGAATATAAGGGATGAAGAGGGGAAGTATCAGGTTTTTAGCGCTATTGTGGGTAGGAAGGCTGAGAGGGAGGAATAGTTTGTCTCCTCAGTATAGAGGATAACGCTTTTTCGAATAAGAGATGTTTGGTACAATCAATAAGTAGAAGCAGGTTTGCGCACAGATTCGAATGTTGTGATAATCAAGTTCATAGACTTGTTTTCTCGAACAACTATTAACGTTTTATAAAGGGTTGTGATTTCCCCTAGAACGTGTCCTCTTGTATGTTTTAGAATCTTATTCGAGGGAGTCGGGACTTGGAAGACAGCATCAAAGCTCTCGTTTTGGGATCTTAGTATGCTAAGATCAGCTCTATAGAAAGAACAATACATAATCCCAGCTTCAATGCTCGAAGTAACAGGACTTGAAGAGCTAGCAAGGTCGCGCAAACAACCGGTTGAAAAAGACAAGATTTGTTGCAAATAGCAAAGTTTGTATAGACATTTTCTTCATGTGTTCCAATGCTATGAAGCGAGTGAACTTCATGCATAGTATCACTTGTTTCTTCGGCTACACATTAGTTTAAAATCTGCGATATTCGAAGACCAAGATGTACACCAATACCTATTATTTGTTCTCTCGAACTCTGGTTCCGCGAAAAGCTTCCAGGATTCTGATCGCCTACTTATTCCTTATCGTACTCTATCGCTTATCGGATCTGACATCAACAACACGCGATCCCGCCTTGAGCCAGCGGACCGTCAAATCTCCCTGCCACATAGGGTTGAGCTTCCTGTACAGTTTCGTTACAAATGTCGCTTCAGCAAAGCGCGCAAAAGTGTCCGCAACCGGTATGTCAGGGTATGGAGCGAAGATACTCGAGTGCCCAGCCTCGCGACAGCGCTGGTCTTTGCGCAGGATATACTCCGGATCATTACCGACGTAGAATGCGGGGAAACACTTCTGCAAATGCTGTGTTGCGACACTGTGCTCGCAATGGGGGGCGAAGAGGAAGGTCGAGTTTGTTATTTTATCTTTTGCTTCCGGGTCTTGCAGGACTTTGTAACCAAGGTTGGTTAGGAACGCGATCTCCACGCCGTTAAACAGTGGTTCCTGGAAATAAACATCGGTGATTGCATGGGTTTTCCTGAGCATCTCTAGCATCTTGACCAGAGCGACTAGTTGCCGCATAGAAGAGTTGGCCTCATCTGAGGTGCCATACATGCAGTCTTCCTCGAGCAAGATCGGACGCGCAAATGTACCTAAAGCTATGCGAACGCATTGGGTTATTACGACGTTCGGAAAGAGGTTCTGCTCTTGTGCGAACATACGAGACAAGATTTGTGGGCATGTTGAACCCTCCCATTCTATGATGGATCGGTCGAATTCAGCCGATACTTCCTCGAGGGATAGAGATTGAAAGCAAGCGCCTTGCCCGTACGGATAATCCCGGCTCGGTCGAAAGTAGGCGCCTGGCCCGGGTGGGAACTTTGGAGTCATGATTTCGAGTCGTAGCCCCTGCCAGGTATGCTTCGTTGGTGCCACTGCCCGAGTGGAAACCGTTCAGAATCGCACTTCCTAATAGCGACGTCAAATAATTGAACAGGTAGACTCTGAGTTCAGCATCCCGTCGACCGAGAGATAGGTTTATAAGCACATAAGGCGACATAGCGCTTTGTTCACCCAACACACAAAGCTTAGGAACCACAAGCCCAACAATAGAGAATGTGCTTCGGGCAAAAACAAAGAGAGGCGAAAATATCGCCATCGATCAATCATTGTCTTTGTTGGTGTCTTACCGCCGGGCAATGCGTCCAACGAGGACTCTAGGAATATGAAATGCTCAAAGCTGGGAAAGAAATACAATACGTGGCCGCCGACAAATGTTGGCCAAACCGTTCATTGACAACTAATAACAGTCGAGAAGCTGAGATAGCGGCAATCGAGGCAACGTTAGACATCGCCAGACTTACGGCAGACGAGTAGGAGATTGCTTCGACGGGAGCATTTTTTTGCGCAATAACAGACATCAGATGCGTTGCCCGTTATCGTCTGACGGCTGGTCTACGTCTGTCCCGCTTTCGCGACCCTGTGGTAAGCCAAGTGGCACAGCGCTATTCTCGTAAACTTTCTCGGATGCTCGAACGGCTTCTCGATATCTTGACGACCCCAGCGTCCACTGTCGTGCCTAATGAAGCTGCTCCCACCAGGTCCTTGTCCCTCTGCGAACCCAAGCTCCGCCGCGTCTTTGCCCAAAGAAACTTTCGGGAATGCCTAAACAAAGTTTTTGAAAGTCCTGGTGGACTGGAAGACCTTGCAGGTGGAATTAGATTCCAGATAGGTTGGGGAGCGCTAGCAGGCTTGCAGGACAAAGCTCTATCTCTACAGCCTGCGGGACTCTCTGTACTGGTGTGATGCACGTCGTCATCGTAGACCTAGATTTAAATGTTGTCTTAGTCCGAACAGCCCAAATTGTCTTTTGGCGATTACGCAACAGGCAGCTACGCCCCGGCGTAGTGCGACGTTGGCTATAATGAGGAATCAGACTTTAGAGTTCCTTGCTGCAAATGGTGGTGCCGCTGTATAGCTGCTTACTACAAGGTGAGGGGCTGGGTCGAGGCTGCATATGACTAGAGATCAGAACCTTCGCGATGACTCTCGGTCGAGACAGGTTGATGTCTTGCCGGCAGCCATTTGACGGCGTAGTTATATATGGTCAGACTTCGCACAGGCAGAAGATAGTAACCACCTTCGAAAGCTCAGGCCAGCTCGGTTGCCACAATTAATCCATAATGATTCCATTGATGTGCAAAGGTTGACGCGTGACAGCTGCAGAAGTCATTAATAGACGCTCGGACTTTATCACTCCTAGAGCCTGGCTCTATCCCATTCGGTATTATGGATCCTGCTCGAGCCGCTCGCTGGATGTTCGTCTATAGGCTTCGAAGGCTCCCATAGCCTTTTTCGCCAATGTGACAGATTCTACGGTTATGTCGTCCGGAAAGCGTCCGTGAGCCTGGGTCAACGTCGTGAATGCCCAGAATCCTAGCCGGAACTTTTCGTGAGCCCGGGTCTACCATGCTTCGAAAAGCTCATTGCTTTGAACCATAGCTTTGAGCCTGTCTTTCTTTACCTAAAGTTCAACCTCTCTGCTCGAATCTCGTACATGCACGTAGAAAATTTGAATGTACCTGTGAATCGTTCCGGGTCATCGCCACCAGCCACGTCGAAGCCATTGGGTAAGCTAAACGAACAGGACTCGCACGGATCCCGATCGTCGTGTTCATGGGATGCCAGTAAGCAGCCCAGACATTGCCTTCCGCGATCAGCAAGATTGGTCTCTGGATCAAAGACAGGCATCGGTGCTGAGCACATGTTACGCTGGAGCGTGTGTTTCGCCGTTGCATCGTCCCAACGTTCTTTAGGCTTGATAGTGCACAGTTCGTCGCCTCTTGTCGACTAACTAGCGTACGCTTACCTTTGTATGATCTAACTCTTCCACCCCGGTCGGCGTACTTTCCAGGGATACTGCTTTGCTTCGGTAGAAGTGGCAAGTTCGCAAGGGAGACTCCATATTCTTTGACTGCCGTTTTGACATCGATAGGCATGAACTCAATGTCGAAGCAAAGACACCTGCCACAGCATCGCTGCATGGCTGGGAGGAATACAAAGCCGGCAAATTGCCAACAGACAGTGCATGTTCCACACATGAGGACATTGTAGAGCCGAGTGATCGAGAAGTACGAAACCAAATATGTTCGCTGCAACAACTCAAGGAAGCCAGGTTCGTGGCTCACCAGTGCTTGATGCTCAGACAGTGAGGAGATCAAAGTGCGCATTCGTAAATTTGTAGCTTTGAGAAAGCGCAGGCTTTGGAGGTCTAGGTGTAGATGAATCATGTGGAAGATCTCTATAGGTAGCTGCAGAGAGCCCAAGGACTGTTCATTGGCGGCGTCACGGAGAGACTTCGAAGGATTATCAGACAGCTCGTTTCTGCTTTCAGTAGCCACCTTGAATATCCAATTTTCGAGGGTGACATTCCGGTAAGAGAAATGAGCGCGCTTGAAGGACGCAGGAACGTCGTCGATGGCATCAAAAACGCCCATGACGTGTGCCGCAAGCACTTTCGGACGGATAGAAAATATATACTCAAGAAGATCAAGTCGCGGTAAAGTAACGATCAAGTTTCGCCGGGTGATTGTCGGTTGTTCTGACCATTCTAGCGCTTCATCTCAACCAATCAACGGCACCCCTGCGCTCGTGGCGCTTAGCCGCCACGTGGGATGCAACCGAGAAGCTGGGCAATCCCCCAATCCCCTCTGGACTCTTTGCAAAGAAACAATAACCCACGGTAATCGAGGCTCCCAGATCTATTGTCATCGACTGTTGATATTCCGTCTTTCATTACTACTCTTGAAGATTAACATAATGGCCGAAACAAGGGCTTCGGCAAGCGCCCAGCCCACGGCAGCCCCTCATCCAGCCGAGCCAGCAGAGGGGCAAGCAGCTCCAGTTATTGCTGCAGATGGAGAGGTCGGTCAAAGTGTCCACTAGATTTGCAGTCCAAGATCTGATGAATTCCCAGGATACGGACGGAGAAGATTCGACGTTCGGCGAAGGGTACCTCGAGCTACTAACTCATATTGAACATTTCCTCATTGACCTAACTTTCAGCACCGAGTCCTATACCACTTCCCTTGCTTCCAGTATTACGGCCTATCAACACAAACATGGTCGTCGCTACCATGCGTATCAGAGTGGGCGTAAGTGTGGCCGTATACACATTCTATGATAATAAGCTAACCGAGACCTTAGGCTACTTCTTGCCAAATGACGAGGTTCGTCTTCCTAGCTTATTTCGAAGAACGAATCCACGAATGACAATCTCTCACGTAGCAAGAACAAGACCGGTCAGCCCTTTCATCTCTATTCTTTGTTAGCGAACAGAGTCTAAATTTGGCACAGTCTTGATATCCAATATCACGCTCTGCGCTTGGCTTACGGCGATAAGCCTTTCTTTGCTCCGATTGATGACACCGCCACCGCGATCCTAGATGTGGGAACCGGTACAGGTGAGATAATTAGGTATGCTGCTCAAGTCAAGTGACTAATCCGTTGCAGGTATCTGGGCGCTCGATGTTGGTGGGTAGCCCCATAGAATCGCTCTTCGCTTGAGAGCTGACATCGTGTATGATAGCGGACTTATATCCCAGCCCAGTGGTATGTTGGTATCATTACTTGACTCCGGGCAATCATCTGACGGAAACGCCCAGATCACTGGTACAGACTTGAGCCCTATTCAACCACGCTGGTAGGTCTTCGACCCCATTGAGCAGCGATAACACAAAGACTGATACTCATAATTACAGGGTACCGCCTAACGTTAAGGTGAGTTACTTCCGTACCTACAGACCTCAACCCTGACCTTGCTCTCCAAGTTCGAAGTCGACGATGCCGAGCAACCCTGGACCTGGCCTGCCGACCACTTCGACCTTATCCATGCCCGTATTATGAACGGCAGTATTCGCGACTGGCCCAAGTTCTTTAGCCAATGCTTCAAGTAGCCTTCCCATTTCCTAACCCACTCATCCGCCTTTCCTTTCAAGTTTTCCCCTTCCGGACTACACACTTGACCGCCCTCTCCCCATAGCCCTACTCCAACAACCATTAACCACCCACCCACAGACACTGCAAGCCCAACGGCTGGGTCGAATCCCAAGAACTCTCCGTTGACGCCCGCTCCGACGACAACTCCCTCCCAAGCGACAGTTACATCCGCAAATGGTGCGAGAACCAAGAAGCGGCCGCGCAGTGGGTGGGCATGACACTCCTCATGAGCGGCGGAGTCCTGAAGAAACAGATGGAAGATGCCGGTTTCAAGAACGTCACGGTCAGAGAGTTCAAGCTCCCGATTGGTACCTGGGCCTCGGATGCAAAGATGAAGGAGATGGGCGTGTTTCAGCTGGTGGCGATGTTGGAAGGTATCCATGGGCTGACGGTGGACTTTTGGGTTAATTGTTTGGGGTGGAGTGTTGAGGAGGTGGGTCCAACCCTTTTTTCATTCCTCGGCGCCTGAATTTCGTTAAGCGCGTCCATCGCCCCTCGATGCAGGAACAACAGACAGCGCTGACATGAATCTCTGTATAGGTTGAGGTGACCCTGGCGAAAGTGAAGAAAGAGTGGAAGAACCCCAGAATCCATTCGTACTGGCCAACGTACGTTATCTCAATCCTCCCATCCATTAATCCGCGTAACCCCGTTGCTGATCTCGATGCCCGTCAAATCAGATACGCAGTCTCGGGCCAAAAGCCCGCCAGCGCGAGTCACGCCTAGGCTACTCCGTATCGTGCAGGAACAGATGCACGAGGACGGCCGATTGAGTTATGCTTCTTTTGTTGGCGAATGTTCCGACGCTCTTGATTCAACGATGGCGATCTTCCTACATACGAAACCTACATACTTCCATTCCAGTAGCAGCAAATTCTAGCTATTGCGTCAGCCATTTCAGCCTACCTCTTGTCAGAAATCTCGTTAAGCCCTATGGCATTGGCACCATGTATTAAGCTGCTACCACGCAGCAACTTCAGCCCAAGTGCCATGACTGTTCTCAGCTCCTCCCTCACCCCCAAACCCCCTTCTCCATCGCACTTCCCAGCGACCACATGCATTTTGACAACATAATCTACTGCTTCCACGCCAAAAGGCCCGATCCACACTTATGTTCTCCACGAGCGCCCCTGAGCCCTCGAATCATATTTCCTACATCACCATCCCCCTCACCACCCCCGATCCCG
>JAABUQ010000570.1_pt1 | contig 86601 bp, 87 predicted proteins | sample 5560001 | NCBI WGS metagenome assembly JAABUQ01 (sample SAMN10711888, study PRJNA513371) | rock metagenome | isolation source: Antarctica rocks | place: Antarctica: Victoria Land, Finger Mt nord | collected 2015-12-18 | reverse complement strand
ACCGTGGTTCCACCTCCCGCAGCCACGCCTGACTCAGCCGTGGGTCTAACCGCCATCGCACTCTGCGACCGACCTGTTCTGGGGAGCCCGGTGCGTAAATTGCGCACGCCGGGTTCTGACCGGGGGGGCGGTGGGGTGACCTGCCGTCCCTACCGGACCCACGACCTGCGCCCCTCGGCCCGGCGGGCCGCGAAGAACGCCTCGATGCGCTCGTCGGTGAGGTCCTGAACACCAAGGCCCTGAGCCGCCAGCCAGCGACTGAGGTGGTTCAGCAGGAGTAGCTGCGTCGTAGCTGAACCAGGCGCATAGCCGGCGGCGCTCAGCGCGGCGGTGAAGCCGGCCGCGAACGGCGCCAGCGGACCAGAAACCCGGACGCGCCGCACGCGCGTCGTTGAGTCGGTGGTTCCGAGAAGGTCAGGGTGGGCGCGCTGGATTATGCCGATGCGTTCAGAGGTGCTGGAACGGGGCGCCGTATGCCGACGCGGCGCTCGAACGCAGCTGCGCGGTGCTCGGCATCCGCCTGATCCATAGCCGCCCGTATGCGCCCGAAGGCCGCGGCAAGCAGGAGCGGCTCAACCGCTTCATCCGCGAGCGCTTCCTGACCGAGAGCGAGGCCCAGGGCATCGCCAGCTTCGGCGCGCTCAACGACCGCTTCACCGCCTGGGCGAGCAGGTCTGCAATACCCGGCGGCACGCCGAGACCGGCCAGACGCCGATCGCCCGCTTCACCAGCCAGGGACCGCTGCACGCCGCCGAGCCGTCGCTGCTGCGCGAGGCCTTCCGCTGGGCGGTCACGCGCAAGGTGACGCGCACGGCCGCGGTCTCGCTGGCCGGCAAGGGTCCCCATGCCGACCCCGCGGTCGGCATGGGATCCCAACCGCTACGCCGTCGATCCGGCGCTGGTCGATCGTCGCGTCGAGCTGCGCTTCGATCCCGAGGAGCTGACGCGGCTGGACGTGTACTGGGAGGGGCGTCCGGCCGGTCAAGCGATCCCGTTCATCGTCAGCCGCCACGTGCACCACCAGGTGCCCCAGGCTCCGCCGCCCACCGCGGCTCCCTCGAGCGGCGTCGATTACCTGGGCCTGGTGCTGGCGCCCAGGACGCCGAGACCCTCAGCCACATCGCCTACCGCGACCTCCCCACCGGTCTCCCATCGGAGGTCCAGCCATGAGCCGCGCGCCGTGGGTGGCCCACTTTGGCTTTACCCACACCCCGTTCCGCAAGACCATCGCCGCCAGCCAGCTGTGCGACCGCGTCAGCCACCAGGAAGCCGTCGCCCGCATCCGCTTCTGCATCAGTGAAGCCTTGCTGGGCGTGCTCACCGGCGAGGTCGGCGTCGGCAAGACCGTCGCCCTGCGCGCCGCCACCAGCCAGCTCGACTCAGCCGCCCATCACGTCATCTACGTCTCCAACCCGGCCTTCGGCATCCGTGGCTTGTAGGTCACGCTGGTTCGGGCGCTCGGGGCCAACCCCCGCGCCCACAAAGCCGAGCTGATGGCCCAAGCCCAGAGCTTGCTGGCCGCCGCGGAGCAGGAGCGCCGTCGGCGCGTCGTGCTGCTGGTCGACGACGCCCACCTGCTCAGCCCCGAGCAGATCGAGGAGTTGCGCCTGGTGACCAACGCGGCGATGGACGCGGCCTGCCACTTCGCGCTGCTGCTGGTCGGCCGACCCACCTTGGCCCGGCAACTGCGTATGGGCGTGTTCGCCGCGCTCGACCAGCGCATCGCCACCCGCTACCAACTCGCGCCCATGGACCTGGCCGAATCGGCCACCTACCTGCGCCATCACCTGAGCCTGGTTGGGCGCACCGATCCGCTGGTCGCCGATGACGCCATCGCCCGTCTGCACAAGGCCAGCCTCGGGCTGCCACGAGCCCTGAACAACGCCGCCACCGCCGCCCTCATCGCCGCGGCCAGCGCCGGCAAGGCGCTCGTCGACGACGACTGCGCCAAAACGGCCGTCGCCGAACTCACCCGCGACTGAGCCCGGTCGTGCCGACGGGCCGTGCCTCCGGTGGCAAGAGGATGGTTGCGGGCCAACCATCCTCGTCTCCGGTCAGGACAGCGGGGGTGAGCCCGTCACCGCCGCAGCGGCCGCAACGGAGCGCGCAGCGCGCCGTGCAGGACCCCACCGCAGGTGGGGTTGACGGGCGAGGGACCGCAGGTCCCTTCGTCTCCGCTCCTCGGCCACGCTCGACGGCATCGCCACACAGCTCTGCCGCCGTGCCCTCGACCGTCATCGGCATCATCACCGAACTCTGCCGATCCATCTCCGCCCAATTCCGCCGAACCGTGTGCAAACAGCGCTGCCTCTAACACCAGCCCGTTCAACGGTGACCTCGTGTACTGGGCGCAACGGCTGCGTCAGCATCCGCTGACGCTGGGCAGGGTGGCAATCCTGCTCAGACGACAGCACGGGAGGTGTGCCTACTGTGGAGCGCTCTTTATCGACAGGGCTGACATCGAGGTCGATCATGTGCGCCCACACGTGGGCGGCGGCGCCACGGATTTGACCAACATGCAGCTCCTGCATCGGCATTGCCACGATCAGAAATCCGTGCTCGACGGGTCAGCGACCCGCCGAATCGGGCGAGGTCTTCATGCCAGGAACCGCGCGGCCGAGGAGCCGGATGCCGCGAAAGTGGCACGTCCGGTTTTGTAGACGAGTCGTTCCCGCGAGAGAACGGCTTAGTCAACACACGGATGTTGGGACTGGGCCGTATACGTTGCCGTGTCGAGCTGACGCCCTGAGGACCGACCCACGGTCGCCCGGGAGGGGTGCCCCGGCTCCATTGTTGAAGAGGCGTGCTGCAACACACACCAATCGTCCTCAGTGTGCGCGCGGGCCGCTCCTGGCCACTGAGCAGCCACGCAGCGCGACAGGCTGCTGTCGGCGCTGGGGACTCCGAGCGTTTCATACCCCTGCCCAGGAGAGAACCAGATCGGTCCCATACCCGGCAAGGTAGCCGACGAAGATCCCCCACATGCCCAGCTCGCGCAGTGCGAAGCGTCGACCGACGTGCAGCAGCTCTGCCACCACATACAGGATTGAACCGGCCGCCAGCGCCAGGCAGAACACAAAGACGGGGACGGCCTGCACGCTGTAGCCCACCACCGTGCCGACAAAGGTCGGCCCGCCCCCGATCAACCCCGCCAGGCCGAGGAAGGCCCACGTCGGTCGAGCGCCGGCTGTGAGTGGAGCGGCGATCCCGAACCCTTCAGTCAGGTTGTGCAGCCCAAAGCCGATGATCAGCAGAGTCGCCAGGGTGACTGCGCCCGACACGGACGCCTGACCGATCGCCAGACCCTCGGCGAAGTTGTGCACGCCGATGCCGCCAGCGATCATGAGGCTGAGATGCGCCGGGCTCACCTCGGCACGAGTCTTTGCGCCCCGGATGAAAGACCGCTCAAAGTAGACCAAGCCGAGCAACCCCACGCCGAAGCCCGCCACGAAGACGCCCGCCAGCGTGAAGAAGTCTGCCGCGGCGCCGGTCCTGGCACCATCGAGGGCTGTGTTGATCGGCTCACTGGCTTTGGTCAGGATGTCCCACAACAGGAAGAGCAGGACGCCCGTCGCCAGGGCATTGAGAAAGGCCTGCCAGGAACGAGAGGGATTGTCGAGGCGGGCGATGGGCAGGCCCAGAAAGATGGTGATACCTGCTATCGCACCCAGCAGAACAGTCTCGCCGAAGCTCATCGACCGATCATCATCCTTTCTTACCGGTAGTCACCGGCCCAGACGACGGCCCAGCAGCACGCGGTGACCGTCGCGCAACCCAGAACCGACACCCATTTCCGCGAGCCGCCGAGCGACACAGTAGCCTCGGCAGGGTGGTAATATTAGCAGCCACTAACGTCTGAGCTCAACGTCGGTTTCCGAAAGATATGTACCTGGGCGAAGGTGAAGCGGGGCCCGGGTAGCTGTGATCGGGGTACTGTTGGCACGGAACGCCAAGCGGCCGGTGGGAGACAGCACCTGCGGGACGGAGAGCAGAATCGTACGATCGCTCGGTGCTGGGATGCGCGCCCGCCTGCGGGCACTTTTCGCGCGGACCCGCCTGCTCGGCGCCGCAGCGCTCGACGGGATGTCGGCTCGGTCCGCCCAGTGGTGGGGACGTGGGCCGGCGCCGCCCTGGTTCCAGTCGTGGCTGGACGCCCACGGCCTGGTGCACCGAGGCACCGCCTCGAGGAGCGCGAGCCTCGTCGGCGCCAGGTGCGGGGCGTCGCCGCCCCAACGGCCAGCCGGTGGTCAGTCTGCGGCGCTCACCGCGACCAGGGTGTCACCATCTGCGCGTGTCCATGGCCGTGGCAGAGTGGCTCTGACCCAAATTCGATATTGCTGGCAAATTAACAAATTGCGGCCAGCGGCCATGTGCGCTGAGATTGCGATCCAGGTTTCCGAGCGCCGCGATTGCCGCGATCGCAGGTCGGAAGCGGAATTTGCCAGCAGTTACCCCTCGGCCTGCGGCCGGCGGCTGCGCATGAAAAGCTACACGGCGAGCACGCCGTCGGCGCAGAGGTCGGACGATACTCGTGCTCCGAGCCGGTCAACAGTTGGACCGGGGTGCCCTGAGGCACTGCTGGTTGTCGCACCCGTTAGGGGTAGCACGCAGGGGAGTATCTGAGTGAAGCGGGCACCCGGCCGACGGCGCTAGCGAGGCACTGCTGGAAGGAGGCTCGCTCATGCAGGTCTTGTATCCGCGCTGCTGCGGGATCGACGTGGCCAAGAAGTTTGTGGTCGCCTGCCTGCTGACGACGGCGGAGGACGGCACGGTTGAGAAGGACACGCGCACCTATGGGACGATGACCGAGGACCGGCTGCGGTTGGCGGACTGGTTGGCTGAGGTCGGCTGCACGCACGTGGCCATGGAAAGCACCAGCAGCTACTGGCGGCCGATCGACAACCTGTTGGAAGGGCAGTTCGTCGTCTGGGTAGCCAACGCGTTCCACATCAAGGCGGTTCCTGGCCGCAAGACCGACGTGCGCGATGCCGAGTGGATCGCCGATCTGCTGCGCCATGGGTTGCTGCGGCCGAGCTTCATCCCGGCCGTGGAGCAGCGCCAGCTGCGCGACCTGACACGCTACCGGACCCACCTGGTCGAGGAACGGGCGCGCCTGACCAACCGGCTGCAAGCCGTGCTGGAGGACGCGAACGTGAAGCTCGCGGCGGTGGTCACCGATGTGCGGGGCGCCGCGGCGCGTGCCATTCTCGAGGCCCTGGTTGCCGGTGAGACCGACCCACAGACCCTCGCGGAGGTGGCGCGCGGCCGGCTGCGGACCAAGCGCGACCTGCTGGCGCAGGCCGTGGTCGGCCGGTTCAGCGCCCACCATGCCTGTCTGCTCTCCGAGCATTTGAGCCACCTGGATTACCTGGAGGAGGCCATGGCCCGGATCAGCGCCGAGATCGCCGCGCGGCTTCAGGAGGAACAAGCCGCGAGCGAGCTGCTTGACACCGTGCCGGGCATCGGCCGCCGCGCCGCGGAGATCGTCCTGGCCGAAGTCGGCGCCGACCTGCGCCGCTTCCCCAGCGCCAAGCACCGGGCGTCCTGGGCCGGGATCTGCCCCGGCAATGCCGAAAGTGGGGGCAAGCGCCTGAACGGCAAGACCCGCAAAGGTGACCGGTGGCTGCGGCAGGTGCTGATCGAGGTGGCCCACGTCGCCTCCAAGACCAAGGACACCTACCTGGCCGCCCAGTACCGCCGCATCGCCGCCCGCCGCGGCAAGAAGCGCGCGCGCGTCGCTCTGGCGCACACGATCCTGGTCATCATCTACCACATCCTCACCCGCCGCGAGCCCTACCGCGAACTGGGTGTGGCCTACGTCGACCAACGGGAACGCCACCACGTCCGTCAGCGCCTGGTGCAACGCCTGGAATGCTTGGGCTACGCCGTCTCTCTCCAGTCCGCCACCCCTGACCCGCCCCTCGCCGCCTAGCCGCCCGCCATTTTCAGGGGAGTGTCAACCTTTAATACTCGCGCATGCCGTAGTCGGCACCACAGCGGGATGAAATGCTGCGGTGTGCGCTATCGTCGCGGTGATGGTGCGAGTTTACGCTGGTCGGGGTTCCGTCTGGTGCCGCGAGCCCGTTAATACTCTGACCGGGATGTCTCCAGGTACCACAGCCTGTCGCTCTCGTACCGAGAAGCACGCACAGCACACTCTGCAGTTGAGGCATCCGCTCGCCCCGTCACATGTGCGACGTAGGGAGCTCTGTTGTGGACGTTCTGTACGAGCGGTGTTGCGGTCTCGATATCCATAAGAAGTTGGTGGTGGCGTGCATGATCACGCCAGGGCCGAAGGGATCGCCGCGCAAAGAAGTGCGCAGCTTCGGCACAATGACCGCCGACCTGCTGGTGCTCGGAGATTGGCTCGAAGAGCAAGGTGCAACGCACGTGGCCATGGAGTCGATGCCACTCGCCTCGAGACCATCACTCTCGGGCATCCAGTCATCGACGAGTACCTGGCCTTCGCCGGCGCCCGGCTGCGCCTGAACAGCTGGCTGGCGGTGGCTTTCGACCTGAAGGTCTTCTTCTCCGTCATCCGCAAGGAGCCACAGGCGGTCACCACCGCCGATGTGTTCACCTTCATCAAGGCTCAGCGCGCCCCCCGGTTCGGACCACGGGTGGTGCGCCTGGAGGACGGCGAGGTCGGGCTATCCGCCCGCACTATCAAGCGGCGCCTGGCCTCCGTCGCCGGGCTGTTCGCCTACCTGGTAGTCCGCGGCGATCTGGGCCTCACCCACAACCCCGTCCCGCGCGGAACGGCCACCCGACGTCCAGCCGGCCGACCCGGTCGCTGGACCTCGCCCCTGATCCGCACGCCACGCACTCTCCCGCGGGTGCTGGCGCCGGCCGACGTCGACCGCTTCGTGGCCGCGCTGCGCACCCAGCGCGACCGCGCCATGGTCGAGGCCATGCTGCTGGGCGGCCTACGTCGCTGCGAGGTGCTCGGCCTGCGCCTGCGGGACGTCTCGCCTGGTGAGCACCGCCTGTTCATTGCCGAGGGCAAGGGCGGCCACCAGCGCCACGTGCCCGTCTCGAAGCGCTTCTTTGTCACGCTGGCCGAGTACCTGGCCACCGAGCGGCCGCCCACCCACATCGAGCAGGTCTTCGTCGTCCTCAAAGGACCCCGGCGCGGGCAGCCGCTCAGTGCCTTTGGTCTGGACGAGATCGTCGACGGCGCCCGCCAGCGTGCCGGGCTTGCCCAGCTCACCTGCCACCAGCTGCGGCACACGTGCCTGACCCGGCTGCGCGAGGCTGGCATGGCGCTCGAAGCCGTCCAGGCCCAGGCCGGGCACCGGTCCATCGAGTCGACGCGCATCTACCTCCAGTTGGCCAACACCTGGCTGGTCGCGGAGTACACCCGCGCCGCGGAGGCCATCGAGGCAGATCTCACCGCACCTACCGCCAGCGCTCCGTGGGAGGCCTGAATGCCCGCCCACCTGGTCCTCACACCGGCCCAACTCGAGCTGGTCGAGGCCTACGTCGCCTCCTTGCACGGCGTGGGCTTCCACCTCGACGCCAAGGCCGTGTGGCCGGCCCGCGCCTTCGGCGCACGGGTCGGCTCGCCCCAAGCCTGGGCCGAGCTCTCGCTGGAGGCTCAATGCGCCCTGCCGCTGCGCATCCGCCACTTCGTCAGCTGGCTGATCGCCACCCAGCGGGTGGCCACCAGCGCCGCCTACATTGTGGTCGGTCGACCTTTCCTGGGTGACGTCGCGCTGCGGCACGACCCAGCCTTCGCCCACACCTTCCTGGACGCGTCGGTCTCGCTCGGCTTCGCCCGGTCGACGGCGATGGCCCAGTGGTCCGATCTGGCCAAACTGGCTGGGATGGCCCAGGTGCGGCCTGATCGGCTGACGCGGGCGCAGTTCGAGGACGGCTGCGCGGCCCTGATCGAAGCGGCCCACCGCTATCGACCCACCAGCGAGCTGCGCCTGGCGCTGGCCAAGACCATCCGCGGTGCCGAGGCCACCCTGTTCCATCTCGGCGTGTTCGAGACGCCACCCACCAAGCTCGGCAACGCCTCGGCGCGGCTGCACGCCACGCGCCGGACTCAGCAGTGGGCAGCCGTGGCGCCGGGTGTGGCGGCCACGCTGCGCACCTACCTGGAGCAGATCGGCCTCACCCTGCGGCCGGCTACCGTGTGCCACGCCGAGGCGGTCCTCCGCGAATTCGGCGGCTTCCTGGCCCGCTGTGCACCCGAGGTCGGCCGCATCGCCGATCTCCGCCGCGCTCACCTCGAGGCCTTCAAACTCCATCTGGCCAGTCGGCCGATGGTGCGACCGGGACGCACCGGCTCGGCGGTGCTCAGCCGAGGCGCCATCGCTGCGCACTTACGTGCGCTGAACATGGCCTTTACCCGGCTGGTGCGTATTTCGGCGAAGACGTACGGCCACTTTCGCCCGACGTACACACTGCTGGCCTCGTCACTTTGAACAAGCCGTCGGGAGCATTAAGGCACCGCGACATCGTGCTCGGTCCAGCATCAAATTGGAAGTGCCGCGAATGTCGAATTTGCGTCTGCTCCATCGTCCTTGTGGGTGAAGGAGATACGCCCATGTCGGAACGCAGCCTCACCAACACCGTCTACATCCGCACGACCGCCGACGACCTCTGGCACGCGCTGACCAACGGTGATCTCTCGGTCCAATACGTCGGGGCTCGCGTGCAGTCCACGTGGCGGCCAGGCGACGAGATTGTCTATCTCAGTCCTGACGGCTCCACTCGCCTGGTCGAGGGCACGCTCCTCGAGGTCGAGCCAAAGCATCGGTTCGTGTTCGAGTGCCGGCTTCTGATGGATCCCGCGCTGGCGGCGGATCGCCCACATCGAGAGACATTCGAAATCGAGGATCTCGGAGACGTATGCCGATGCACGGCAACGTTCGACCACTACGCCCCGGACAGTCCGACGCTTCGGTTTCAGGGTCAGGGAAGCATGCCGATGTGCGGCTCGTCGCTGAAGTCGCTACTCGAGACCGGTCATCCGCTCGAGTTCCGCCATGCCAAGATGAACGAGAGCGCCACGGCGCGTGAGTCACACGTTGCCGCGCGTTCGGCCTGATCATCAGCGCCCCGGCGCAAAAACAGGACCCATGAGGAGGTGAAGATGCCCCAGTACATGTTGATTCTCGGGGGTGCCGACCTTGACAAAAGGAGCGGGAATGCCGAATTTGTTCAAACGATGCTCGATCAGTACTCGGCGTGGGTCCGATCCCTGGCCAGTGCCAGTCGACTGCTTGAGACGTACAAGCTGTACGATCAAACCGGAACCCGCCTGAGTGTTCGTGGTGGGGAGGTGGTAGACGGTCCGTTCATCGAAACGAAAGAATCGATCGGGGGCATCTTCGTGGTAGAGGCGCCTTCACTGGACGAAGCAACCTCGTTCGCGCGCGATTGTCCCGTGCTCCATCTCCAGAACGGGTTCGTGGAGGTGCGTCCTGTCGAACGCTGAGACCGCGCGTACCTCGCTCGAATCAACGTTCCGCGCTGACTATGGCCGCCTGGTGGCCGCGCTCACCAGGCGGCTCGGCGCTCAGCAGCTGGAGTTGATCGAGGATGCAGTCCAGGCGGCCATGGTGCGGGCGCTCGAGCGCTGGCCCAGCAGCGAGGTTCCCGACCGCGTCGAGGGTTGGCTACTGCGGGTGGCCTACAACCGTGCAGTGGATGCCATGCGGCGCGAGAGTCGCCTGGAGACGCTCCCAGCCGAGCGTGGCGGACAGATGGACGTCCCACTCCCCGCACTGGATGACGAGTTGCGTCTCATGTTCCTGTGCTGTCATCCGTCGCTCACAAAGGCCGCACAGGTGGCGCTCACGCTCAAGATCGCGTGCGGCCTGACGGTCCAACAGATTGCGCTCGCGTTCCTCACCAACGAGATCACCATTGGCCAACGCCTCGTGCGTGCCAAGCAGCGGCTTCGCCAGGTGGGAGCGCGTTTCGAGCTACCCGACCCCGAACAGCTGCCGGGTCGGCTCGAGCCGATTCTCGACGTGCTGTATCTCATGTTTAGCGAGGGTTACAGTCCGACGGATGGGGAGGCGGCAATCAAGGACGAGCTGTGTCGTGAGGCGCTGCGCCTGGCGCGCTTGCTCACCGAGCAACCGAGCACGGCTACACCGGCGGCGGAAGCTTTGCGCGCACTATTCTGTTTCCAGGCTTCACGGGCAGACGCGCGCCGCGCTGACGACGGCAGCTTGTTGCTGCTACACGAGCAGGATCGCGGGCGTTGGGACACAACGCTCATCAGAGAAGGCTTCTGTGCTCTCGGCAGGGCCAGGCGAGGAGACGAGCTCTCGCGGTTTCACCTCGAGGCGGGTATTGCAGCCTGCCACGCCGCTGCCCCGAGTCACCAGGCGACCGATTGGCCACAGATCCTCTTCCTCTACGACGCGCTTCGAGAACGGTCGCCGTCCCCGGTGGTGGAAGTCAACCGCGCCATCGCGGTGGCGATGGTCTCCGGTGCTCCGGCGGGTCTTGACCAGCTGGATTCGATCCCCGAGCGCGAGCTGATCGACAGCTATCCGTACGCGCTCGCCGCCTACGCCGAGTTGCATACGTCGCTCGGCCACCTGGATGAGGCCCGAGCGTATCTCGCCCGTGCGCTCGAACACCAGCCGTCTCAGGTTCAACGACTGCTCCTCGAGCGCAAGTTGGCCGGGCTCGGCAGGTGACGACCCAGCCAGTGACCTGGGCGAGCGCTGACGATCAGCGCCACCTGTCCCAACGCGGCGCGTACGACTTCAGTGCGGGCGCGCGTACGGAACAGCCAAGCTCGGCACCTGTCCAGCGAACGTGCCGCGAGGGCAGCGCCGATTCGTGCATCGGAAGCGACGTACCTGAAGCTGGATGATCACTGGCGGGCCGCAGATGGGGAGATCAGCCACTTGCCGCGCGTAGCGACTGTGCAGGTTATCCGACCGACCGGCGCTGCCAGCCCGGACAGCGAGCAGGCCGGCCATGGCGTTGAACGACAAGGTGAATCAGACCATCGACCAGCGCGCCGCGCTGGATGAACAAGTGCTCGAGGTGCGGCAGTAGCGTGGTAGTGCGCACAGAGACGGACCTCCGGCGCCGCGGCACCTTGGCAAGTGCCCGCGCCGGAAGCGTCTACCGCAGACACCGCTCGCGTGCACGGAAATCGCGACAGCGCCGTTTGCGGCTCTGTCGCATTTTCCGTGCAGCCGTTTTGGAGTCCTGGACGGCAAAAGACGCAGGTCAGGCGACCGCCTCCTCGAGAGTCTCAAGTTGCTGTCGGCGCACGAACCAACACCCTGGGGGCGATCATCCTAGACGCTCCGGCAAGCCATGCCGTGTCCATGGTGCCGACCTGCCACACCCATCTCGAGTTGAGATCAGAGGCCTGCACGGAAAATGATATTGCTGGCAAATTAACAAATTGCGGCCAGCGGCCATGTGCGCTGAGATTGCGATCCAGGTTTCCGAGCGCCGCGATTGCCGCGATCGCAGGTCGGAAGCGGAATTTGCCAGCAGTATCGAAAATGCGACAGAGCCAGTTTGCTGACCGCCTACGGGAGGATCTCATGACCGCCGACAGCCAGCCGCGGGTGAAATTCGAGTAGTGAACGAGCTGGAGGCCCAGCCACGTTGACGCTGGAGCCGGCGCGCTCGCAATCCACCCAATACCGATCACACCTGTCGCCAGGCCGGCTACCCAGGCTGGCGCGCCGGGAGCCGACCAAGGACCGATGTCTAGCTCCACGGACGTGGCAGCGACCTGCCGGCGAGGAGTGCTTCGAGGTTGGCTAAGCACGCCGCCCACGCTCGCTCGTGCCACGCAACTGCTTCGCCCCAGGCCAGGTCGTCACCGAACCCTGTGTGCTGGATGCGAACATCTGTGCCAGACGAGGTGGGTGACAAAAGGACCGTGACGTGAGTGGGCGGCGGCGGGGGATCGCCCTCGTTCATCACCTGCCCAAGCTCGTCCGGTCCCCGCCAGGTGAAAGCCAAGTACCGCCGGGGCGCTATCGCAGTGATGCGGCACCCGATGGTACTGTCGTGGTCAGGAGTCTCGGGGCGCCAGAACAGCTCATAGGCCCCGCCCCGTTCGGCAACGATATTGGCCCCGGCCGCGAACCAAGTCCCAGCCTTGGCCGGATCAGTCCACGCCTGCCAGACGTCGTCGAGTGCAGCTGGAAGATGCCGCTCCAGCTCCAGCATGTGTGTGATCATCACGTGTTCTCCTTGCTCCCTGCTCCTTGCACTTGCTTGCGAGAACTCGACGCGGCGGAATGGATTCATCGCTGCGTCGAGCCCCGGCTGAGCGTTCCCGATCGGTTGGAATTGTCGCTACTGAACGGCCCCGCGCGAGAGACCCACCACATGTCCCTCAGGGTCGGCGAAGAAGGCGAAGGTCAGCCCGAACCCAGGGATCTCCGTCGGAGGGACCACGGTCGTACCCCCCAGTTTCTCCGCCTTTGCCAGATATCCAGCCGGATCGTCGACTTCGACGTACACGGTGACATGGCCCATGCCACCATCCTCGCTCCGGCCGATGCCGCCGCCGATGCCCTTCGGCTGCGCTGGAACCAGGCCGTAGTCCATGCCTGAGTCACTGGAGTCGATCTGCCATTCGAACAGGTCGCGGTAGAAACTCCGCAGCTTCTCGCCGTCTTTGCCGACGATCTCGAACCATGCCACCGGATTTCCCATTGCCTCAGTCCTCCTGTCGGACGTGTGGGGGAGGTGGTGAGCCTTCCACCCAAGGACAAGACTAGGGTTCGGAAATATGCCCACGAATCGGGGGCCGACCCGCAGATTACGGCTGGGCGACCCTCATCTTTTGCGAGCTGACACGGATCGCCCCCGATCGGTTAGTCACGCCCAGCTTGCCGAAGATTGACGAGAGGTGCCGTTCGACGGTCTTCTCCGAAACAAAGAGCTGAGTCGCGATATCCGAGTTTCTGGAACCCGCTGCAACGAGATCGAGCACTTCGACCTCGCGCCGGGTCAGACGAGCTGGGTTGGCACTGGTACTCGCCTGAGGCCCTCGAGGAATTGATCTGACACCAAGCTCCCGCAACCTGCGCCTCGCGTACGACGCGGCTGGGACAGCGCCCAGTCCATCGAAGATCTGGAGGCTGCGGAGGACCGCTTGCGGGTCTTGGGACATTGCAAGCGCAACGCCTTCGTCGTACGGGCAACGGCGTTCCTTCCAGAACATCGCGGCGGCCTCGGCCTCGCCGGCAATTGCACGGGCATATGGCTCGGCCATCGGCACCTCGACATCCAGCGAGCCGCCAGCGAGATGCACCCACATTGCAAGATCTCCGACCGACCAGGGACTCCAGTCATGCATGCCGTGCTGACGAGCACTCTGGACCGCCTTGTCAACCGCCGTATGATCTCCGGCTAGCCACGCCGCTTCAGCAAGGGCCGGCCAGACGGGGGTTACGGTGCCTGGCCGGTGGTGTTCGACGGTCAGAGCGAGCGCACGATTGAGGTGAGCCCGTCCGTGGCCGTCCCCCAGCCGCGCTCTGAGACGACCCAACGCGAGCAGCGCCTGAAGCGTCGCGAGAGACACCGCGTCGGGGCGGTCCAGGATCTGTTGCGCCGCTGGCTCCACGTCCGACCACTTGCCCATGTCGAGGCACCAGCGCACTCGCGCGCCGAGGATGAGCAGCTGCCAGTAGCCGAGGTCGCGCTCCGTCGCGTACGTCCAGCCCTCGTCAAGATAACGGTCGACATCGTCGTAGCGCCGGTGGAGCATCGGGAGCCAGGCCAGGTACAGGGTGGCTCGCGCGATAAGCTCCTCGAGCCCGCGCCCCCGGGCTGACTCGAGAGCTGCACGGAGTTCTTGCCCGCGTTCGTCACGGCCGCTCAAGAGCCGCGCCGCGGCGACGGTGACCGATGCATCCAAACGTGCATCCAGGTCACCGAGGTCGTGGGCCAGTGCAAGCCCTCTTGCGGCCCAGGACTCCGCGCTATCAACCTCGAGAGCCATGAATAGCAAACTGCCGCGGGTGCGATAGGCGACGACCAGCTCGGCGCTCGGCGGCATCGTTTCAAGACAGTCGACCGCCGTCTGTCCAACGGCCTCTGCTTCGGCGTACCGCCCAGCGAGAAAGCTCAACATTGAGAGGCCCGTCAGGTTGCGACCGCGCCTCAGCTGGTCATCCTGACAACGCCACAGTTCCGCGGCGGACCGGTAATCGTCGCTCGCTTCAGCGAGCTGTCCCGCCTTGTGGCGCTCGGCTGCTCGGCGCTCGGTCAGGTCGGCTACGACGATCGGGGAAGACTGCTGGGCACATCCTAGAGCCCGCGTGTAGAACGCAGCTGCCTCCCGATGGGCGTGCAGTCCGGCCGCGTGTGCCGCTGCCAGTGGGGCGTATTCGAGCACCGCGGCGTCGTCCCCTGCCGCATCGGCGTGCTGAACGAGCGTGGCAAGTTGCTGAGCTTCGATGGGTCGAGCCCGCAGCGAACTCAGGATGAGGGCGTGCAGGCGTTGACGTTGTTCCGCGGGCGTGGCGTCGGCGATGGCCGCCTGTGCGAGCTCGTGCCGAAAAACGAGCAGGTCACCCGACCAGTCTAGAAAGCCGGCCACGACCGTTTCTCTGATGCTCCAGCGCGGCGCGCCGATCCCGTCGATCACTACCGCGAGGAGATCGGCGCTGACCCGCGGGCCGATTGCGGCAGCGGCTTCGAGGCACTGGCGCGCCGCGGGAGACAAGCGGCTCGAACGCGCCAGGACTGCGTCGCGGATGGTGGTCGGCAATGAAGCACTACCGGCCGCCAATACCTCGCCGATGTAGAAGGGATTGCCGCCCGTTCTGTTGTAGAGAACGTCGCCATCAATGTCGAAGCCCTCGGCCAGCCGGGACGTTGCCGCGCGCGAAAGTCTCGGTAATTTGAGGCGTTCGACTCCCGCGGCGGTCGCCAGGTCTCCAAGCAAGATCGCCGTGGGACCGTTTGGCTCCAGTCCTTCGTCGCGAATCGTGGCGATCACGAGGAGCCGCATGCGCTCGACTCGACGGCCGAGGAACCGAACGAGGTCCAGCGTGCCCTGATCGGCCCACTGAACGTCCTCGAACGCCAGGACGGGAGCAGCAGGAAAGCTGCTCAATCGTCCGATCAGACGCATGAATAGATCGGCTCCGGATGTTGAGCCAGCGATTTCGTCGACAAAGTCGTGGCCAAGGCTTGACCCGATGTCAAACAACGGACCAAGCGCCCGGGGGGTCTGCAGTGGATCGCAAGTGCCAATCAGCACTGCACCCGCCGTGCAACTTTCGGCGAAGTGGCGGACCAGGGTCGTCTTGCCAACACCTGCTTCGCCTAGAATGAAGATCAGGCTGCCCGTTCCCGCTTCGGCTGCATCGAGTGCCTCTCCCAGGAGCTCGAGCTCATGCTCCCTCTCGATCACCAGCCGAGGCGCGTTGAGCCGACGCCAGGGCGCGCTACCAACGATATTATTCATGCATGGCCACGACGCCGCCGAGTGATGTGCAGCATGAATGGACCGAGGTGAGCACGGTACACGGGTACCTGGCTCGTCAAGAAGATGGCGGGGTTGAGGCTGAAGTATCGCGCTGAGAATAGCGACAGCCCAGGGGAGTTAACAGTTAGCAGCAGCCACCCAATCCGCCGGATGGTGGGCGCTGACACCGGCGACATTCTGGCACTGAGCATGTGCCCTCTCCTCTCGGAATGGATGCGGTAGCGGTACGGGCGGGAAGAAGTACACGCCCAGCAGGGCGACACCGCCAGCGCCCGGGAGCGCGGTTAGGACGCGGGGCAGGCGAGGGGACATGTGAGGTCCTCGTGGAAAGTGAATGGGCCGGCAATGGGACCATTGCTGACCAGCACATCCGAGAGGAAATCGACAGCCGTTGGAATCTGACTTGTGATCGCCGGGTCGATGCCAACGTGAGTCGCGCCCTCGATGAGCATCAGGCGCACGGGGGTGCCTCCGGTCTGGAGGTGGTCGGCGAGCTCTTGCGACTCGGCGGCTGGGACCACGAAGTCCTTGGTGCCGTGCACGATCAGAAACGGCACGTCGCGCGGAGCCGCGTAGCTCACCGCGCTCGCGGCCTGCACGGCTCCCGGCTCTCGGAAGAGACTCGCCCCCACCAGCTTGCTGAGGAGCACCCCCGGACCGGAGTACGACGCTCCCTGGGCCGCGTAGTCCACCGGTCCCGACATGTCCACCACTGCTTGCACGCGGCTGGACTGATCCAGGGACTCGCCGCGGTCCCAACTGGCAGGTGTCCCCGCCATCGCCATAAGCGCCGTTGAGCTGCCGCCGGAGCTGGCCCCCCACCCCGCGATCTTGTTCGGATCGATCCCCAGCTCTGCCGCGTGGGCCCGCAGGTAACGCGCTGCACACTTCGGGTCCTCGATCTGCGCCGGGAACGGGTACAGCGGAGCTAGGCGATAGTCGATGGACGCGACGACAAAACCTCGATCGTTGAGCTGCCGCTGCAGCTGATCGAAATACGGACCATCGCTTCCCCGACCCCCGAAGAGCCAGACGCTGCCGTGTACGTAGACCACAGCTGGGGCCGGCCGGACCGCCGCCGCGGACGGCTCGTAGACGTCCATCGCCAGACGGACGCCGTCCAGGGTGCAGTAGGTCACGGTGGTCATCGCCCCGACGGGCACACCGCTCGGCGACCCCACTGGGCCGGGGCTGTCACCGTTGGCAACGAATGCGAGCGACGCGAACGTGAGAATTCCCGAGATGAGGAGCGCGGGCAGCGCCCGCGCGGCCGTGTGCATGAAGGTCGCGACACGTGAGCGCTGGGTGGTCCCGCGTCGGGCCGAGCTGGCAAGGAGAAAGAGCATCCCCGCGAGCAGCCGGAGGGTGGCGCTGAGGAAGTCCGTCATTCCAGCGAAGCGATCTTCGGCCAGCCAGAAGGGCGGCCCTGGGGACCATCCAGCCAGGCGCGTGAGGGCCCAGAAGGCCAGCAACGCGAGGCTCACGAGACCAGCTATCCACAACACACGTTGCCGGGGCCAGGCAAAGGCGCATCCGACCACGCCTAGTTGGAGGAGACCGATGGCAGCCAGAAGCACGCCGAAACCGGGGGACTCGGCCTTGCCGGCTGCCACCAGGTCAGTAACCGCTGCGCCCGCGCTGAACAGAGCGGCAGAGATCAAGCGTGCGCCGCGCCGGCTGTTCATCCGCGCGCCAGCCGTGGGGCCCACAGGAGGCCGGTCCGCCACATGGATCTGATCAGCACGCGGGGGCCGCCGCCGTGTCGAAAGACCGGAGGCCAGGTGCCTCACCTGGCGCGGACGACGGGACCAAGTCAGACCTCCCCACTATGTGTCTCAGTGCGTCTCCCGCGGCTGCTAACCCGCCGCGGACACGAGAGGAGGTTGGACCGGCGCCGGCACCGCCCGCACGGCGAGCGTGAGGGCCGCAACCAGGAACCACACACCCTGCAGGATCAGGCCAGCATCGATGACAGGCTGCAGAACATCAAACAGGTTCACCAGCCCCAGCACCTGCAGGACAGCCCCGATGAGCAGAGCCGCGTAGCCAAACCCGCGCGGGAGCACGTGCGACCCCAGAATGATGATCCCGGTGGGCAGCAGAATGGCCGGCACGATCAGGAACACGTGCTGTACACCCTTGATCAGGGCGGTGCTCACGGTCCCGGTAGCGGCATCGCCTTCTACCGCGGCCTGCGCGGCGGTCAGGTACAACGACACCTCGGCCAGACTTACCGCCACGAGGGCAGCGCCCGAGAGCAGAGCCACCCAACCGGCGAAACGATGCATGTAGCCGGCCATCTGCGCCAGCGCCAGCACGAACAGCACCGTCAGCGTCGAGCCAACTCCTTGCAGCCAGCCCCCGAGAATGAGCGTCGTATGGTGCTGGATCGCCCAGTCCGCCAGTTGTGCCAGCGTCAGGTTTGGGGGAGGGGCGGGGTTGATAAAGAAGGAGCCAATCAGGGTCAGTGTGCCGACTACACCGCAGAGCGCCGCCAGCAGACGCCACGCAGGCGCGATGAGGATGGGTGGAGCGGTGATCGGCTGACGGGCGACCTGGGACACGTGAGCTCCTAGCAACTGGAAGAGCTGAACAGCAGGATGAGTGTACACCTGTAGCCCTATGTCGTAACCGTGCCGGAGGCTGTGCTAGGCTGGGCCATTGTCTCTCAGGCGGCCAGCACGCCAGACGCAGCTATGGCCATACGAGTACCCAGCCGTTCGTGACTGTCCACCGTCGTCCCAACCCGCGCGGGCAGGGCGGCCGACTGCGGCAAGAGATCATTGAGGCGGCGAGCGCCCTACTGGCCGAGCCGGACGGCGCTGGCCGGCTCTCTCTGCGTGGCGTGGCCAAGCACGTGGGCATCACCGCCACGTCGGTCTACCTGCACTTCCCGAGTGTGGAGCATCTCACGGCGGCTGTCGCCGAGCGCCACTTCCTGGAGCTGGCGGCGACAGTAGCCGCTGCCTCAGCCGGTATCAGCGATCCTCTCGAGGCCCTCCTTTGTCGCAGCCGGGCCTACTGCCACTTTGCCCTGGATCATCCCGGCCCTTACCGGATCATGGTCGAGGCTTCACGTCCCGATCTGGAGCCCACGGTGCGGTCCACCTTGGGCCAGTCCCCGGGACGCCCCTCGTTCCTGAACCTGACCAGCGACATCGAACGCTGCCAGGCAGCCGGCCTGGCCTCCGCTCGCGACGAGCCGGCCTGGGTCGCAGCTCTCGTCTGGGCCACCTTGCATGGTCTCGCGGCGTTGCGGATCAGCCGCCCCAACTTCCCCTGGCCATCTCTTGACGAGCAGGTTAACGCAGCCGTACGCCGCCTCCTCGGCGTGAATCACAGCGGCGACGCTGATCACGGAACTCGGTCCGGCACATCTACTGCGTGACGTTGCGGCGGACCGGATGACCGGGTGTCGTGCGCCGCGTGCTGGCGGCGTCGGCGCTGCTGGCGCGCGGACTCGCCGACGATGTTCCTGGTGAGGTGCAGCGCACGTCCGAATCGCCGTGATGGACATGCTCCGCGCCAGCAACGTCTGGACTTGCTCAAAGCGTTCGTGGCGCCGCTGTACGAGACGACAGGATAGTCGGGAGCACCGGGAGAGGAGTCACTCCAGACGAGGGCTCTGATGCTGGCAACGTCGGGAGGGGGCCGTGCTGGGCAGCGATGGTCTCCACCGCGTCGCTGAGATTCGCCAGGAGATGCCAGCGATCGGCCACCTGGATCGCGGTCGGGGCGCCGAGCCGCGCGCCCGCGGCGTAACAGCCGGCGCGGTCGCGCACATGACCTCTGGCGGGCCGTGCTCCCCCAACCACGCGGCGAACTGCGCCGACGAGCGGTGTCAACGGTCACCAGGATCTCATGACCGCCGACGTGCAGAGACTGGGTTCACCGATAGGCCCCGGTTCGGGGACTGCCGTCATCTGGGCCGAGACAACTGTTCGCTGTGCGAAATCGTTAACTGACCAAGAGCTGGCTGAGAGCGATCATCCGTCGATCACCGGCGTCCTTACCCCGTGGCTAGTGAGCAGCGTTGCCTCTGTCTCGGCGCTGGCGTTCAGTGATCCAGTCAGCAATCACCCGCAGCGACAGTCCGACGTTGCCCACGTGCACGTGGTTCTGAGCCTGCTCCTGCCGCGTGAAAAGGCGAGCGGTGAGAGAGCGGGCTCCCGTCAGCCAACGAATTTGATCGTGGAATTGGTGCAAAGGAACGTAGTGGTCCTCGGCGCCGGCCAGAAGCAGTACGTCCTGCTCAACCAGCGGTGAAATGTCATCAGTCCGATACCGCTTCGCCTCCCTGAAATACTGGTGCGGGGTGCTGGTACCGGTGACGTGCATCCCCTGGCGTACGCCCCACTTGATCACCAGGCTTGTCTTCATCGCCCGTTCCACCAGCCCATCGACGATTTGGCCCGCGTCGATCGTGAGCATCCCGTGCATCGTGGCTCGGGCAATCGGAGGAGCCTGACGGAGCGAGACATCGACCAGGTCCGTAAAGATGTCGTCGGCGACGACTCGTCGCACCCGCGGCTCACTGGCCGCCGCGCGCAGGGCGAGGCAGCCGCCCAGGGAGTAGCCGACCAGTGTGACGTCGTCTAACTGAAAGTGGTCGAGGACCGCCCTGACGGGGCTCTCCCAGTCAGGCGTCATAGCAAGATGCTCCTCTTCGAGCGCCGCACCTTGCCCAGGCCCCTCGAACGTGATCACGTCAAATCCTGCCTCGCACAGGTAAAACTGAATCGGGAACAGTTCCTCGATGTAGCTGTCGAAGCCGCCGAACAGGACGATGGTTCCCTGTGAAGCCTGTTTGGTGAGCCGGTAGCTACAAAGCGCCGAGGTCCCATAGGGAAGGCGGTGGTGAACTTCGTCTGTGACCCCGAAGCACTCCCGCATCAAGCGGACGAACTCGCCCCCGGGCGGACTGCTTCCGTGGGTCGTCCGGAAACATGTAGAACTCGGCCGAGCGAAGAAAATAGGCTCCCTTCAGCAGCTCGCCCCTCTGCAGTGCCTGATCCGACAGACCCAGAAACTCCCGGGTGTAGTCCGTGTAGTCTCGGATCTTTGGAGCCACCGCCCGCATCTCCGCGATCATGTCCTGAGTGCCGGTTGAAAAGCGATTCATCTGATAGTTCAAACTCACGTCGGGATGGATCTGGTGATACCCAATGGCGAAGCTGGTGGGAGCCCGTTCGGTGTTAGTTCGCTAGGGGGTGCTCATGCGTGCTTCATCTCGTCCATGCTTCCAGCGTCGCCCCCTCCAGCGCCGCACGGACATGGGGGTCCTGCAACTCGGCGTAGCCGAGCGTCGACCGAATGTCGCGGTGACCGAGCGCACGCTGGACGATCTCGACGCGCTGGCCCTGCGCAATCAACTCAGTGCCCCGCGTATGCCGTGACTGGTGTGGTGTGTAGCGCGGCATGCCACTCCCATCAAGTAGGCCAGTGAAGAGGACGGCGATCTTCGGATTGAGGAGATTGCTCAGCAGCCCCTGCCGGAATGGAGCGCCTCCAGCGCCCAGTAGACCAGGGTGCGTGGATGGGGCGTCTCCCGCCGGCGACCGACTCAGCCCGAGCAGCGTCCGCAACCCCAGGTACACCAGGTATGCCGCCCCTAGGAGTTTCACCAGCGTGAAGGCTGTAACCGACGCCTGCAGAAGCGCGGCCAGGCCAACCACGGAGGCAGCGGTCCAGACAGCAGCCCGGTCTCGATTCCCAAAGCAGTGAGCAGGGCCGCGCGACGTCCCCGCGCCACTGCATTCCGAGTGACCAGCGCCATATCCGGTCCGGGAGTGATGACCAGCAGTCCGGCGATGGCCAGGAAGGCCACGAGACTCGGCATACGCGGATTGTGGCGAATCTGCCCGAACTCGTCCATCGCCCTGTGCCCGCGCGCCTGGCCTGTCGTTGGCAAACGGCGCTCGGGCCACGAGGTGTCGCCGAGCTGACGACACCGCACGTCAGGGTAGCATGGGAGCAAGGAGGCGAAGGTCACCCCCTGCCCCAAAAGGTGATGGCTAGCTGCACCGTGCAGGCCACTGACCGGGTGCCCGAAGAGGTCAGCCTCTCTGCCGCGCGTCGAAACGCGCCGATACACTGAGGTACGCCGAGCATGTTCCAGACAGGACAGGGATTTACTTTCACCACGGCAATCACCGACGAGGACGTTCGGCGCTCCGCGCTCATCAGTAAGGACGTGCAGCCGCTGCACCTTGATCCCACGTACGCCGACCGAACACACTTTCGCCGGCCAATCGTGCCCGACAGCCTGATCCTCGGCCGGCTTGGTGGACTCATCGAGGCGCGATTGGTGGATCCGCAGACGCACTACGTCGTGACCGAGAAGATAGACGCACACTTCACGAACCCGGTGTTCGCCGGTGACCAGCTCGTCGTGCACACCAATGTCGACGCGTGGAACGACGATCGGGGACGGTTGACCGTGAGTGTGGAGGTCCACAACCAGGAAGAGCACCTGGTGCTCAACGGAACCGCCTCCTTCGCGGTCTTCCCTCTCACGCCCGCCTGACAGAGTCAGGACGGCGCTCACCAACTATCAATCGGCCGTAGCCACTGTTACCCTGCGTCTATGGAGGCTGGCGCGGGGAGATCAAGCGGATCCCTTCTGCCTGCTCTGCTGCGACTGATTCCGCGTGACGCGGAGCAGCGGCAGATCGCGGAGTTACTGCTCCGGCAGGACGTTCGGCTCGTAAGCGTCGTCGGCGCGCCCGGTATTGGCAAGACGCGCCTGGCGCAGATGGCTGCCAGTGAGCTCGGGCCTGCTTTCGTGGACGGGGTGGTGTTCGTCGACCTCACCCCCATTCGGGATCCGGCGCTCGTGCCGTCCGCCATCGGTGCGGCGCTCGGGATACGGGAGGCGAGCAGCCGAGAGGTGACTGAGGGCCTCGAGGTCGTCCTGCACCATCGGCCGTAGCTCAGGACCTCACTCCCGCCGATGGGCCTTTCGCAAAACAGCCACCTCATCCCGCCACTCGATCCGCAACGGCCGTCCCTGCGTGACCGTTCCCTCTCGCAGCCGGTCCGCTACTTCACGGTTCCTCCAAGCGGCAAGTGTATTACAGCAACTGTAGGGCGAATCGGGGCTCCAGGCGAGCCTGCGCTCATTCCGAGTTGGGCAATCACCGCTCTGCATAGCGCCCGTGTCCCCCACTCGTTTACTATGTCGGCTTGTGAGGTATGCGGAGGCGCACGGGTGTGTTCGATGAGTACCTGCGGCAGGTCCGCCAGCGGGCCCGCGGCTACCTGGACGAGGACGCAGCGCGGGAGCTCCGCGCTCACTTCGAGGCAACGGTGGCAGAGCATCGGGCAGCAGGGCTCGCGTCCGAGGAAGCAGAAGCAGCGGCATTGGCGACCTTGGGCCGCCCCGCTGCTGTCGCCCGAGCGTTCCGGCGTGCGGCCGCTGGACCCGGGCCCCGCCTTGCCGGCGGACCCGCGTGGTCCTTACGCATGTGGCGCCTGGCCGACGAGTGGTGGCTGCTCGTGCTGGCGGCTCTTGTGGCTGGCCTGGGTGCCTACACTTACCTGCGTCTCCCTTGGATTGAGCCACGCTGGACGGCTTCCGCGTGGGTCCGTGTCAACGGACGCGTGGACTACGCTTCGGCGCTCCGCCGTTCCCGGGAGATCGGGCCCCTGGCCGAGAGCGTCCGGCAACCCGGCATCATGCAGGAGGTCGAGAGCCAGCTCGATCCTGAGGCCTCGCCCGAGTGGCTGCTCGCCCACACGCACGTGACAGCATCAGCGGAGCAGAGCATGATCCGTATCGACGTGGAGGACGCCGACCCAATACGGGCTGAGCGCATCGTGCAAGAAGTATTGGCCGTGTATATCCACCAGCACAATGCCGCCCAGCAGCGGCGTCTGCCCGAAGAGCAGACGGTCGTGACCCCAGCCGACACGCCGTTGGAGGTGACGTTAGCCTGGTGGTCCTCGACATACGTGCTTGTCCCGCTGGCGACAATTGTTGGCCTGCTCACCGCCGGCGTGGCAGTTACGCTTTCGGCGCCGGGCCAAGCTTGGCGAGGGAGAGGCCGCTGAGATGCGGTTCCGAGCCGAGTTGCTCAAGGGGACCACGCCAGGACTCTTGCTGGCGCTGCTCGCTGAACGGCCGATGCATGGCTACGAGCTGGCCAAGGCGTTGGAAGCGCGCAGTGCCGGGGCACTTGCCCTCGGCCAGGGGGTGCTCTACCCGGCGCTCCACCGGCTGGAGCGCGATGGGCTGATTGTCGGCACGTGGGAGGCGCCGAACGGTGGCCCAGAGCGGCGCGTATACCGGCTCACACTCGGGGGCCACTCAGCGCTTGTCGAGCGGCAAGCAGAATGGGCCGCGTTCGCTGAAGCTATTGGACAGGTTCTCAGGCCGCGCCTGAGCGAAGGACATGCGGGTGCTCGCTAGTGTGGCTTCGGTTTGCTCTCCCGTTACTTGGCGTCACGGCTCCAGCTACGTCAACAGTGCTCGGCTCAGCGCCATGGTGGGATCGGTTCAACCGGTGTGCATAGCGGGCGGTGCCTAGCGGAGCAGCTGCCGAAAAAGCCGGCGGAGACGCGTTGAGGCAAGAGCATGGCAGCAGTGACTCAGGAGGCGGAGCGCCTGCCGCTGCGCGTGTTGCTGGCCGAGCCAAACGGGATGATGCGGACGGCGCTGCGCAGCCTGCTGGTGGGGGACTCACGCTTCACGCTCACTGGCGAAGCGCTGGCCGCCGTACCCGCTCTCGCCCACCGTCTGAGACCCGATTTGATTGTTCTCGGTGCTGGGCCAAACGGGCGGGTCGACCCGCAGCTGGTGGTAGAGCTGCGGACGGCAGCCCCGACTGGTGGCATCGTGGCATTGGCCGACAGCACTGACGTCGGAGCGTTCCTGGATGTGATGATCGCGGGGGCGCGCGCCTACCTGTTGCGCAGCAGCCTGACCGAGGTGCTGGCGCGAGAGGTGCTCGTGGCGGTCGGGCGCTTCCCGATCTATGTGACTGACGCTCACGTGGCGCCAACAAGTGTGAACCGCAGCGGGGCGTTGTTGCTGATGGAGCGGGAGCCTGCGCCCAGGCTGTCGCAGCGGGAACTCGAGATCCTGCAGCAACTGGCTGCAGGCCTGACCGACGAGGAGATTGGGGCCCGCCTGCGGATCAGTCGCAGCACGGTTCGGGATTACGTCCACGCCCTGTATACCAGGTTCGGAGTTCAGACCCGCTTCCAACTTGGGAGGCTCGCTGCTCAGCTCGGGCTTCTGCTCGATTGAACGCTCAGCGGCTCGACGATTGGCGGCTGTTGGGGCGCCAATCGTCGGACCCCAAGCCACCATTTGTCCAACGAAGCGTGTGCATATGTCCATAGACACTGGCGGGACCGCGATCCATTAATTGAGCAAGCCTGCGGGGCAGGTGCCGGTACGGAGCACCGCATGCTCCGCGCGAAAGGAGGAACGAGGGTGCTCAGCCCGAAGACGAGCTCTTGTGGCCCAACAACAGTAACGGAGGGAATGGGACTCCCACCCACTGGCTCAAGAGCAGCGCGGGCTTCAGGCAGATCGAACTTTTCAGACCGCGTGCTCTCTCCACCCGCATGCTCCAAAGCATTGGGGTGCCCCGATCGTCATGGACCATTCCCAAACCGCTGCTTTCAAACGAATTGACGGTCAGGTCAAACGGAGCGCAGTGCGCCGAACTGCGCGTTCTGGAGCGAACGGGCAAGGCAAGAAGGCAAGCTTCCGGGGTTTACAGCACACGAGGTGTTTCCGATCGTCACTATAGGTGGGGAATGAGCCTCTAACGCACTGGGCGCAGGATAGGAGTAGTCGAGGGAAAGGCATGGAGGGATTGACTGTCGGGTCTCGGATCGCCGTTGGACTCTGGCTCCTCGCGGCTGGCCTCCTCAAGTCCCGCGACGGACAGGCCTTCCGCCGAGCGGTGCGCCACTACCGCGTACTGCCTCGCCCGTTGGCCACGGCGTACGGAGCCATCATACCTCCGTCCGAGATTGCGATTGCTCTGCTGCTGGGGAGCGGACTGGCTGTGGGCCTAGCGGGACTGCTGGCTGCGCTGCTTATTCTGAGCTTCGCGACTGCCGTTGGGCTAAACATCCACCGCAACCGCGCCTTCGATTGCCACTGTCTCGGTTCAGCCCTGCCTATGCGGATTGGCCTACACACGCTGACTCTGGATGTGCTGCTGCTCGTACCCGCCATGTTCCTGGTTGGCAGTCGAATTCATGGTGTGGGTCTTCTAGCCTCAGGGTGGCCGATTGAGGGAGGAGCGTGGTCGGCGGTTGGTGTTGCTCTCGGCCTCTGTTACGCGCTCTTCAGTGGAGTCCCCCTGCTTCTGAAAACGACATTTTGGCAGTCCGATTCCGGAGACCCTCACCTCTACCCCGATTAGATCGTGCCAAGAGCTGCCAATCTAGAGGATAATCATGCCCGAATTACTGCTTGTTATAGTAGGCCTGCTTGTCATCGTTAGCTCCCTCGAAGGTGTTGCGATCTTTGCTCTCTTTCGACAGGTAGGGCTCCTGTATCTCACGCTGGAAAGAGGTACCGCCAACCATATTCACCGACCAGAACCTGAGCCTATACAACCATTCGGAAGTGGCTCATCAGTTCCGACCCTCCAAGGCACCACTGTCCAGGGGCAGAACTTGGACCTCGAGAACCTCAGTGGCTCAAGTGTCCTTCTCGCTTTTGTACATCCGGTTTGCACGCCCTGCAATGACATCGCTCCCGAATTCCAAACTCTTCACGAAGACGAGGGATTACGCATCAGCGTTGTTGTTATGAGTGACGGGGATCGCGCTTCTACAGAGGAGTACGTTGCTGAGCACCACCTCTCGGTGCCTGTGTTGTACGAGCCCCGAGGCGATTTTAGCCAGCCGGCAGCCATCCTCGGAGCCTTCAAGGTTCCGAGAACACCGTTCGCCTACCTGCTCGATAAACAGCATTGTGTGATCAGCAGCAATACGGTGGGTAGCAAGGAGGACTTCTGGCGTGTCGCTAGAGGCGCCATGCCTGCTGGCACGATGGCGGAACCTGTCAATGATGTACCTGCGGCAGAGCTAATCTCTGTATGAAGTCACACAGGAGGGGGTAACTTGTGGAGCGTTGAGCGGTGCTCTTCTTTTCGCAGCGCAAGCATTGTCCATTAAATCAGGAGAAGATCATGGATCAGCAAATTCAAGGCGTCAGCAAAAAGCTCGCCATTTCTGCCACGTCGCGGCGCGGTTTCGTAGGCTCCCTCGGGCGGGCGTCCGCCGCAGTCGGAGCACTCGGGCTGGGCCTAGCGGGGGTGCCGTCCGCGTTGGCCGCGGAGGCGGCTAGCGGCTCTGGTGTGCAAGCCATGTACGCCGGAGTGCATGTTGTACCCGTGCAATTTGATCCGAAACATCTGGGAAGTGGTCAGACGAACCAAGCCGTGCTGGGTGTCAAGCCATCGTACCCGACAAATCAGAACGGTTGCGCATGCCCTGGTGACGGGGCCAATCCCTGCTCCACTTGTAGTTACTACAGCCGCACCCAGCTTGACGGGCCCTATTGGGCCCGATGCACTAGCCTGCCTTGCTGCTGCAATCCATGCTCCGACACGTGCTGCTCGCTCGGCCGCGCCATGACATGGCAATACTACAACTGGCAATATCATTGCAGTGACGGGTCAACTAAGTACGCGGCCGTAGCCACGGGGAACTTTGGTTGCGATACGTACAATACTTGTACGCAGGGGAGCTGCTGTTAGGAATGGAGGGCGGAGCTGAGCGCCTTTTTTCCGGCGGCCTGTTAGGCGCGCTGCTTCGGCTTCCCGGTCTTAAGTTAACGGCCACGGCAATCATGATTGCCGTGGCCGTTAACTTCCCCAGGTTCGGGACTGATCTGGCGGCGGTGGGTCCCGCATGGTTTCTCCTTGAGTGGTCGTCTGCTAACGGCGATGACTTTGGCTCGGCCGTTTACGAGGAGACCACGGTAACGGAGGCAGAGTCACGCGCCGCCTTTCACATTTTGGAACCGAGTGTTCTTCCCTCTGATTATCACTTGGCATCGGTCACGGTTCCGCGGCAGAGTGTCGATCCCCAGTTTCGCCTCATATATACACATCGAGTAGCGCCGGTACGCGATCTCCTTCTCGTGGAATCGGTACCATCGTCGGAAACAGAAAAACATCTGATGTTGGTGAGGGGAGGTGGTGAACCGTTCAACATAAGTGGCCAGGCTGCAATGTATTTTGGTGGGCTCCTGAATGAGTCACGGACACAGAGTGGCTGGAGGAGTGGGGTCGATTCTGTGGGCAATGGTGTCTCGGCTGAACGGGCAGGGATCTTGGTTCAAGTTTTTGGCTGGACTGATGCTGGAGTCGATCGGACAATGCTCGAACGCATTGTTGCATCGTTGCGCTGAGTGAACCTGCGTGGCGTCCGCCGATGGGTTGGGGGCGGCCCGTCGAGCGGATCGGCTCGAACCCGCGGAACCCCTTTGCGCGTCCGCCATGAAGACATGCTGAACGAGCTTGCTGAGGAGGTTCGAGCCACCGGCGTTCGGATGCGCTTCGTCACGTGGCGGCTCAGTGCTCCCGCCAGCACGCGCGGGGATCCACCGATGGGACGTTCCGCTGGCGATGCCTGAGTGACCGAGCCACTGGCGTGAGAAGCACTGGGGACAGCGGCCATTCATCGTTTCGGCAGTCGAATTGTGTGATACTAGCCGACCACACGCTCCGCCCCTTCGACTCCGGAGTGTACCGCGTAACAGCAGCCGTCCCCGGCGGGGACGACGCGTCCAGGAAGAGCACCCGGTGGTCACCGGAACCGCCTCCTTCGGGGTCTTCCCCGTTACACCCGCCTGAGAGAGTTCAGGCCGGCACCCACCGCCTTTCAATCGGCGGTAGCCACTGTTACCCTGCGCTCTATGGAGGCTGGCGTGGAGAGATCAGGTGCGTCCCTTGTGCCTGCTCTACTGCGACTGATTCCGCGTGACGCGGAGCGGCGGCAGATCGCGGAGGTGCTGCTCCAGGACGACGTTCGGCTCGTAAGCGTCGTCGGCGCACCCGGTGCTGGGAAGACGCGCCTGGCGCAGATGGCTGCCGGTGAGCTCGGGCCTGCTTTTGTGGACGGGGTGGTGTTCGTCGACCTCACGCCGATCCGGGATCCGGCGCTCGTGCCGTCCGCCATCGGTGCGGCGCTCGGGATACGGGAGGCGAGCGGCCGAGAGGTGACTGAGGGCCTCAAGCTCGTCCTGCGCCATCAGAATGTCCTGCTGCTCCTCGACAATTTCGAGCACCTGCTGCCCGCCGCTCCGTTCGTCGCCGATTTGTTGGTCGCGTGCCCCCGCGTCAAGGTTCTGATCACCAGCCGGCAAGCTCTCCGACTGGCAGCCGAGCAGCGCTTCACGGTGTGGCCACTGCCGGTCCCGACGGAGCTGGACGAGACCGATCCGCGCGCCCTGGAGCGCGTGGCCTCGGCAGCGCTTTTCTGCATGCGAGCGCGCGCCGTACGCCACGACTGGACACTGGACGAGGCCAACATGCACGCCGTAGCAGAGCTCTGCCGGCGGCTGGACGGGTTGCCCCTCGGGATCGAGCTCGCCGCCGCCTGGGCGGCGGTGCTTTCGCCACGCGCGCTACTCGCCAGAATCGAGGTGTGTCTCAACGCCGAGGTCGCCCGGGCGGACCAACCCGATCGCCACAAGTCGCTGCCCGCCGCGATCGGCTGGAGCTACGACCTGCTGGATGCCGAGGAGCGGGCGCTCTTCGATCGGCTGGCGGTCTTCTCAGGTGGCTGGGACGACAAGGCGGCCGCAGCGGTCGCTGGCGGCACGACCGGGACAGTGCTGCCGTTGCTGGCCGCGCTCGCCGACAAGCACCTGATCGTGAGCGCGGAGCAACGCGCCGATGGGGAGCCGCGCTTCGGCCTGCTGGACACACTGCACGCGTTCGCCCGCGCTCGGCTCGAGGCAAGCGACGAGGTGGGGGAGGCACGGCGCCGACACGCGGAACATTACCTGGCCCTGGCTGAGCGCGCCGAGCACGCGCTGGTCGGCCCGAACCAGCGCGCCTGGCTGGACCGCCTCGAGCAAGAGCTGGAGAACCTGCGGGCGGCCTTGCGCTGGACGGTGGAAACAGGCGAAGCCGAGCTCGCGCTCAGGCTGGCCAGCGCGCTGTGGTTCTTCTGGGATATGCGCGGCCACCTGCGCGAAGGCCAGCAGTGGCTGTCGACGGCGCTGGCGATGCGCGCCGGAGCAGCCGGGGCGAGTCGCGCGGCTGCGCTGAACGCCGCGGGGTGGCTTGCGCTCGTGCAGCATGGCACATACGCACAGGGAATCTCCCTGCTCGAGGAGGGACAGTCCACAGCCGAAGCGACCGGCGACGTGCCACGCCTGGTGCGGGCGCGGGCCTTTCTGGGCCTGGCGCTTGCCCTCGGCACGCAGGAGTACGAGCGCAGCGAAGAGCTGCTGGAGGCGGCGGTTGCCGAGGGCCGCGTCCTCGAGGATGCGTGGGCCGTGGCGCTGGCGCTCTACGGATTGGGCCACGTGGCGGTCGTGCAGGGGAGAGCCGACCGCGCTCAGGAGCGGTGGCAGAGCTGCGCGGCCGTCGCGCAGGGTGTGGGCAACCTGTACGGGCAGAGCTACCTCCAGTTCCGTTGGGGCGTGCTGGCTTTCGTGGACCTGGACCTGACGCGTGCGGCCGCGTGCTTGCGGTCGAGCCTCCAGTTGGCGAGCCAGCTGGATAGCACGCGCGAGATGGCGGTGGCGCTCGCGGCGCTGGCGCTGGTCGCCTGGCGGGGCGGGCAGGTCGGGCGTGCGGCGCGCCTCGCGGGGGTCACCCAGGCCTTCCTGGACAGGGCGGGCTGTTATCTGCCGGCATTCTTGCAGGACCAGTACGAGCGAGCCGTCGCCGACGTCCGCGAACGTCTGAGGCCATCGGCGTTCGCCCGCTCCTGGCGCGCGGGCCTCGGATTGTCACCCCCGCACGCGGTCGCCGAAGCACTGGATACCGGGAACCTGCCGCGCTACCTGCCCCTCACCGCGCGCGAGTGGGACGTTGCCCGCCTGGTAGCACGCGGGCTCACCAATCGGGAGATCGCGGACCAGCTGGTGGTCACGGAGCGCACGATCGGCTCGCACCTTGAACGGATATTTGCCAAGCTGCACTTCCAGAGTCGGGCGCAGCTCGCCGTGTGGGCGGCTGCGCGGGAGGAATCCGAGCCACCAGTCGCGGGGAACGCGGCGGCCTGCCCCACCCGACCGCCGGTACCCGGCCGCGTCCGGCGACCGCGTCGACGCCTGCGCGTGGTTGGTGCCTGAGCGCCGCGCCGTTATGCCACAACGGGCAGCGACTCAAGGCCGCGCAGGAAGACGTTGGGTCGCCACCTGAGCTCGGTCTCACGTAGACGCAGATTCGGGAAGCGGCGCACCAGCGCAGCGAGAGCGATCTGGCCCTCCAGGCGCGCCAGGGCGGCGCCAAGGCAGAAGTGCGGGCCGTGGCTGAAGGCCAGATGGCGGTTGTCGCGGCGGCCGAGGTCCAGCGCGTCGGGTTCGGCGAACTGTACGGGGTCGCGGTTGGCCGAGCCGAGCATCAGCAGGACGTGCTCGCCCTGGCGCAGGTGCTGGCCACGGAGCTCGAAGTCGGCGGCGACGCTGCGGAACGTCGCCTGGGTCGGGCTGTCGAAACGCAGGAGCTCCTCGACGGCTGACTCGATGAGCGCCGGCTCGGCCCGCAGCCGGGCCAACTGGTCCGAGTGCCGGAGCAATGCTAACGTCGCGTTGCCGATCAAGCCGGTGGTCGTCTCGTGTCCCGCGAAGAGCAGCATGACGCCTTGCGCCAGCAGCTCGTCGTCGCCGAGACCGACGCCCTCGGTCTGCGCCTGTAACAGCGGTCCAAGGAGAGTGTCGCCGGGCGCCTGACGCTGGCGCGCGACGAGTCCGCCGACGTAGGCGGTGAGCTCATTGATCGCGGCGTGAGCCCGGCGCATGGTGTCCGGGGCCCAGGTGAAGCTACCGGCCAGGTCATCGGACCAGCCCTTGAACAGGTCCAGGTCCACCGTCGGCACGCCCAGCAGCTCGGCGATGATCGTGGCCGGGAGCGGATAGGCGAAGTCGGCGATGACGTCAAACTCACCCGCGCCGTGAGCACGGTCGAGCAGTCCGTCGACGACGCCCTGAATACGTGGGCGCATCCGTTCGACCATGCGCGGTGAGAAAACCGCTCCGAGTAGGGTTCGCAGGCGGGTGTGATCGGGTGGGTCGGTGCAGAGCAGCCACCGGCCTTGCAGGCATCGGAGCTCTCGAACCTCCCGCGCGATGGGCTGCAGCAGCCGCGGGATCGGGTCATTGGGTCCCGGGCGGTGTGCCGAGAGCCGCGCGTCCTTCAGGCTGGCTGCCACGTCCTCGTAGCCGAAAACGAGCCAGCCGAAGCGACGGTCCCAGAGGACGGGCGCCTCCTCGCGCAGGCGTGCGTGCGTTGGGTAGGGATCGAGCAGGACGTCGGCCCGGAGCGGATGGAAGCGCGGCTGAGCGGTGGCCCGGTCGGACCTGCCCGACTGCCGCGTGGCCGCCGAACCAGCCACTGTGGAATTCGTCTCCGTCCTGTCGTCCTCCTGCTCTCAGAGTGGTGGCGCGCGACGTCAGGGGAGGGTACGCGGGACTGGTAGCGGCGTGCATCGGGCAAGTGCCCCAATCTGGGAGCGCTGCGCGATTCGGGAGAATGCCCGCTTGTTACGCATCTGTGACCTGCGTAGCGTGTGGGACAGGAGTTGACCCGTGAGCCGCCTGGGGCGCCCTGCCGGTGAATGTACAGGCTCGTCCGAGCCGATCGGGCCGCGCATCTCCGCGCGGCGGGTAGGGAGCCCGACGCGCCGGGGGCGGTTCGTCGCCGTGGAACGCGTGGCGTTCATTGACGCCGCGATCTGCGGGAGCCGCGACGGCCTCGTCTTCAGGCCGTCAAGACACAGATTGGGCGCCTGGCACGGTCAGGGCACGGTCAGAGGCACGCTGGTGGCACGGTCATGGAACGGTCGGGGCTGTAGTGTCCTGTCCGCCCTAGTGGTTGACCACGGATTAAGCGGCTGGCGGCCAGGGGAGCTGGAGATCTGCGGATGACGCACACCGAGCAACCAGGAGACGAGTGGCGTGGCACGCGCTGCCCGCGCCAGGAGCCGGCAGTGCCCGTACGACAGCCTGTCGCCAGGTGCGTGAGCCAAGGTGGTTGCCAGATCGGCAGCCTCCGCCGCGTGCTCTCGCGCGCAGCGGCTCAGAACCGCAAGGCCGCCTGGCGTCGGAGACACGCTTCGGCATGAGCATCCAGCCAGGGAACGAGACCTGAGCTCGTAGGAGGTGAACCTTTATGGCCGCACGCGCCGTACCGCTCTCGCCAGTCCGCGCATTCCGCCCCACCCGACGTGTCAACGGGCGCCTCGTCGTTGCTGCCGGCCTGGCCGTGCTCTCCGTTCTCGCGCTGCTGGTGGGGTTGAGCCTGGTGGTCCCGGAGACACAGTCCGTGCTGCAAGCTACCCGCGATCTTCCCGCGGGCGCGGTGGTGCAAGCCGGTGACGTGACGCCAGTGCACGTGCGACTGCCGGACAGCATGGTACAGGCGGCCTATGCCGGCACTGCTGCTGAGCAGGTGATCGGGCGACGCGTGGCCGCGCCCGTCGCTGCCGGCGAGATGCTGACGCCGACCCAGTTTGCGGCTCGGCACGTGACGGTCGCTCCAGGCCGCGTGCAGACGACGATCTCCGTCGAGCCCTATACCGCTTCGGGCGGCGCCATCGGTCCTGGCGATACAGTCGTGGTCTACGCCAGCCCGCGGCAGGCGGCGTCGATGGATGCCGCGATTACGCTGGTCGATCAAGCCACGGTGGTGGCCGTGGGACGAGCCGACCAGGGCAGCGTTGGCACCGCGAGTAGCTCGGCCGGAGCCGCCAGCAAGCCCCTGTGGTTGACCCTCGACCTGGACCGAGACCAGGCCGCCCGCGTCCAGGGCGCCTCGCGTTCGGCGTACGTGGATGTCGCGCTCCTGGCCACGGCAGAGACGGGGAAGGCCCCGTGAGCGAGGCGGCCAGCCGGATTCCCTCAGAGTCCACATTCCTCGAACGTCGGCGCGTGATCCTCGGGCTGGGCCGGCCGCAGGAGCGGCGCTTGCTGGCGGTCTGTCGGGAAGACCCGCGGGTACGTGTCGTCGCGCGTTGCTCCTCGGCGCCTGAGGTGCTGGCAGCCTTGCACGAGGGCGCGGGCGACGTGGCGCTCGTAGACGAAGACCTGCATCTGCTCGACGACGAGCACCTGGACTATCTGGAGGCCACAGGCGTGCCGGCGGTGGTGCTGGCACGCGACCTCGAGGCCGAGCGCTGGCATGGGCGCAGCGTCCGAGCGGTCTCCGGGGAGGCCGAGGCGACGGAGATCCTGCTCATCCTGGCCGAGCCATGGCAGGGGGATCATCGTGTAAAGGCCCGGCCAGCAGCAGTCGAGCCGTCCCCCGTCTCGCCGGCGTCCGATCCGCCGGGGCACCTCCAGGTCTTCGCATTCTGGAGCGGGTCGGGCTCGCCCGGCCGCACCACGCTGGCGATCAACTGGGGCGCCTTGCTCGGCTCGGTCGCGAGAACGATCATCGTCGATCTCGATCTGAGCGGTGCGGCCGTCGCGGCGCAACTCGACCAGACGCGCCCGGAGCATGGGCGACGAGAGTCGGTGAGCTCGAATCTTCTGCAACTCGCCAGTGCGAATCCTGACTCCTCGGACAAGTGGCGCCATGAAGTGTTCCGCGTTGCCCGACCTCTGGGGCGTTTCAGTCCCCACGCCGACGTCCTCGCGGGCGTGCCGCGCGCCCGGTTGCGTGACGGCATCTCGGCCGAGTTCGTCGAACGGCTCATCACCGAGCTGCGCCACCACTACACCTACATCCTGCTCGATCTCGGAGACGAGCCGCTGGGTGAGCCCAGCCGGGAGGCCGCCGTCGGCGCGGCAGCGCTTCGAGCCGCCGATCAGATCATTGTGGTGTGCCCACCCGATGCTCCCGGCCTGTACCAGACCTCGACGGCACTGGCTCAGGCGGGGCCCCTGGTCGACCGCGGGCGTGCCGGCCTGATCGTCAATCGCTACGACCAGCGCTACCACCAGGCGGACGTGGCGCGCATCGAAGAGGCGCTCAAGCTGCCCCTGGTGGGCCTGCTGCCCCTCGACGCGGGCGCCGTGCAACGGGCGCTGGCGGAAGGACGACCAGTCGTCTGCGATCGCGCGTCGAAGCTGCGTCGGCCGCTGCAGGACCTTGCCGAACGGGTGCATGGGGCGCAGGTCAAGGCGCCAAGCGATGTCAACAAGCAGGCAAGAGTGCCGGCTCTCGGCCGGTTGCGGGCCGCCCTGGCGGGTCTGGGCTGGCCCTTGTTGCCGCCGGATCGGCGGTTGTTCTGGGAGGAGGTGCCTGATGTTTGTCCCTCGGCTACACGTGGCGCAGATGCCCGATCCGGACGAGGATGATCGTCCGATCATTCGCCGCCTCCGGCGACAGGTGCGCGAGCGCCTGGCGCAGCTGGACGCCGAGAGTGGTCCTGCCCTCGAGCTTGAGAACGAGGCTCGGGTCAGGCACATCGTGCACGAGGTGGTGGACACCTATCAGCGGCGTACGTTGAGCACGACGAACACTCCTCGGCTCACTGACCCCGAAGCCGCCGAGAAAGCGCTCATCTCGGACCTGCTCGGTGCCGGGCCGCTGCAGGTGTTCATGGATGACGCAACCATCGAAGAGATTGGCGTGAACGGCGCGGAGCGCCTGTGGGTCTGGTACGTGGACGGACGGAAGGAGCTCGTGCAAGAGCCTCTGTTCGAGAGCGACGAGGAGATCGTCGAGCTGGTGCGACGCCTGATTCGGCGGCTGGGGCGTCAGTTCAACATCGCCTCGCCTATCGTAGACGCGGCCTTGCCGAACGGCGCGCGACTGAATGCCGTGCTCAGTGGCACCTCCCTGCTGGGGACCACGGTCACTATCCGAAAGTTTCCCAGGCGGTATCGACATCTCGCCGAGATCGTGCAGACGCGCGCGCTCACCTGGCCCTGCGCTCGCTTCCTCCTGGCCGCGGTGGCTGCCAGGGCCAACATCCTGATCAGCGGCGGCATGGGAACGGGCAAGAGCACGCTCATGGACGTGCTGTTGTGCGACGGGATCACCTCGCCGCTCGAGAGAATCGTCCTGATTGCTGAAACGCACGACCTGTCAGCCGAGCAAGTGCTACCCGACTGCATCGTGCTCCAGGCACGGCCGGCCAACGCCGACGAACACGGCGAGGTCAAACAGAGCGACCTGTTTCGCACGTCCCTGCGCATGCGCGCATCGCGCATCTGCGTCGAAGAGGTTCGCGGGACAGAGGCATGGCAGATGCTCCGGGCGTTTGCGAGTGGCCACCCGGGCGGCATCTGCACGATCCACTCGGAGACCCCGCGTCAGGCCCTGGCGACGCTTGGCCTGTACGCCGCGGAGGCGGAAAACAACCTGGCGCCGCAGCATGTGGCCGAATGGATCGCCAATAGCCTCCACCTTATCGTCCAGCTCGGCTACGACGCCAGTCGACCGGGGCAGCGCAGCATCGAGTCAGTGGCGGAGATCGATGGGATCGAGGGGTCCACGCCACGCCTTCAGGAGATCTGGCGGCGCGACGACCAGGGAGAACTGGTCTGGACTGGCCTGCGCCCGAAGTTGATGGAGCGCTTCGCGCAGAAGAACGTGCCGTACGTCTTCCCCACCGGCGCCGACGAGGCCGACGCATGATCGGCTTGTGGGCGGCGGTGGCGCTGTTTGGTGCGGCCGTGTGGTTGGGGATCGACGCGGTGTACGGGCCCCGCGAAGATTCCTCCGCCGCCCACAAGCCACGCCCGCGCTTCCGGGCGCTGCGCCGGATCCTGGCCGAGGCGGACCTGGAGGTGGCGCCGCGGGCGCTGGTGGCGGCGAGCGTGGGTGGGGCCGTGGTGCTGTTCGTGAGCGTGTACCAGGCGATCGGCTGGCTGGTGCCCAGCCTGTTCGCCGCTGCGGCCGCGGGCGCGGCGCCCATCGTCTACGTCTGGTGGCGCCGCGAAGGTCGGCTGACCGAGAAGGAGGAGGCGCTGGTTGTTGCGCTGGAGCGGGCGCAGGAGGAACTACGAACGGTCACCATCCAGGAAGCTCTGATGAGCCTGGGGAACACAGCGCCGCCAGCCGTGCAGCCCGTCTTCCAGAGACTGGCGGCCGATCTGGCCCAACAGCGTGAGTACGCCGACGCGCTCAGAGCGTCGCAGGTCCGACTGGGCTCCCAGGTCTGGGACGATTGTGTCGCTGGGCTGCTGCTGGCGCATACCGTGGGTGAGCGGAACATCCGCACGATCTTCAAGCGGCTCGCCAACAACGCGCGAGCGCAGGTGCAGCTCCGCCAGCGCATTCGAGCGCAGCAGGCCGAGCAGATTGCAGGGGCGCGCATCACCCTGCTGGTGCCGATCGCCGTCGTGCTGTTCATGCGCGTGGCGTACCCGGCGGGCGACCACTTCTACGCGAGTCCCGTCGGGGAGCTCCTGCTGCTCGGCTGCGGGCTGGCCATGGTGGGCGGGTACTGCTGGATGCTGAACATCGGGCGCGTGGCGCGACCGGCGCGCGCGGACGAGGAGGGCGCGTGACGCCGCTGCTGCAGCAGCCGATCTTCCTGCTGCTCTCCGGGACTTTCGGGCTGGGCGTGTTTCTTCTGGCTGCCGGCCCGTCGCTTGGCCGACGGCGGCCAGACCTGGTCACCCGATTGCGGCGCCTGGACCCGGACATCTGGTGGGAAGAGTCCGACCCGGAGACCGACGCGGGAACGTTCCTGCGGCCGCTCGGCGAGGACATCGCGCGCGTGGTCGGGCGTGTGGTCGGCGTCGTGGGCCTGATCGCACCGCACGACCTGGCGCGCACGCTGGCGCAGGCCGACCGCGGTCTCAAGGCGCGGGACTTCTACCAGGATAAGGTCGTCACCACGCTTGGGCTGGAGGCAATCCTGCTCGTGGCGAACTTCGTCTTCGACAAACTGGGGTTGCTGCACGGCGGCGTCTGGCCGTTGTGGGTCTGGCTTGGCGTCGGGGCGCTCGGGTTCATATGGCCGGATCTCGTCGTCCGGCGGGGCGCAACGGATCGCCAGAAACGTCTGCGAGCCGAGCTCCCGCGGTTGGTGGACATGCTGGCGGTGGCGAGCAGTACGGGCCGCGGCGTCCAGGACGCCGTGGTCGATGTCGCGCCGGTGTTGAGCGGCCCACTGGGCAAGGAGTGGGCATGGTTGCGGTCGCAGCTCACGCGGGGACTGACCGCGCCTCTCCAGGAGCTGGCGGCGCGGAACGGAGTGCGCGAGCTGGACATCCTGGTCGGGCATCTGATCGCCGCTCACGAACGCGGCCAGGGATTGGAAACGAACCTGGTCCAGTTGAGCGAGACGCTGCGCGAGCAGCGTCTGCAGGAGGTGACAGCCGAGGGGGGCCGGGCAACGGGGACCATGTTCCTGCCGGTCATCTTCCTCGTCTACCTGCCATTGCTGGTGCTGGTGATGGCGCCGGTCGCGGCCACGCTGGTCGGTCTGCTGGATTCGTAGACGACATGGTCGGTCAGCGTGGCGGCGCAGGATTCGGCCTGACGGCCGTAAAGGAAGGAGGAGGCACAGCGACGAGTGGGGAAAGCAGCTCGCAGGCGAGCTGGAAAACACGACATAAGACACACGGAGTTCTGGCAGAAGCGAACAACAGGAGTGACGCATGAACATGCACTGGTCCGAGGCTTGGCGGCAGGCGCGCCTGAGTGGTCTGCAACCGCGACTGAAGAAGGTCATTACCCACCGCGACCGCGGCAGCGAGATCGCTGAAAAGGCGGTCATCACCGGGTCTGTGGTGGCGGTCGGTATCGGGATGATGCTGGCTTTCATGAATGGCCTGGGGACGTTCTTTCAAACCCTGATCGCGAAGATCATGGGGATGGTTCCCTGACTGGCCAGAGATCGTCAGGCCAGTAGGCGCGGACGGAGTCAGAGGTGCGAGGACAACAATTGGTGCGGCCAAGTGTCGTTCGGACGAGAGCTACGGGAGCGCGTGCTTGCGGGCAGGCGATAGCCGAGTTCGCGGTCACGAGCGTCGTGTTCTTGTGGACGGTGGTTGCGATCATTGACCTCGCCCTCTGGCTCCACGCTCAGAACGTGGTCGTCGCTGCATCTCAGGAGGCAGCGGTCGTCGCCTCACGGGGAGACGGGTCCAGCGCTCAGGCGGTCGAGGCCGGCTGGAACCTGCTGCGCGCGGGACTCGGCGCCGGCGTGGCTGGCATCGACAAGGTGGACGTGCAGGTTGGAACGGATGCGGTGATAGCGGACGTGCACGGAACCTGGTATGTGGCGCCGCTGGGCCACCTCGTGCCGGTGCCGCTGCATGCCACCACGACCATGCTGCGCGAGCAGTTCCGGCCCGGAGGTCGCTGATGCGTAGAGAGCGGGGCCAGGCTATCGTCGAGCTGGCTTTGGTGACGCTCGTCCTGGCCGTGCTGGTCGTGGGCATGGTCAGCGCCTCCGAGATCGTGCGGGCGCAGATCGGTCTGGCGGCGGTTGCGGAAGAGGCGGCCCATGCGGCAGCTCTGGCCCCGTCGGCCGATGCGGTGCAGGAGCGTGGACGGGTCCGCGGACTGGCTGTCGGGAGTGGCTACGCCCTGAATAACGGCACGCTAGAGGTGACGATCGATGCGGCCCAGTTCGAGCCTGGCCAGCACGTGAGAGCGGTGGCAACCTATCGCCTGACGACGCGAGACATTCCGATGCTGGTGGTGGGAACGATTGACGTCACGCGCGCACACGTCGAGGTGGTTCCACGCTTCCGCAGCCTGCCGCCAGCGCAGACCTGAAGGGGACGGTCGGGTGAACACAGCTTTCATGGCGGTTCTGCTCATGGCGCTGCTCGGTCTCTCGGGTTTGGCGATCGACGGCGGCGAGCTATTCGTCGCGCGGCGCGACACGCAGGCGCTGGCGGACGCGGCGGCACGCGCGGGTGCCGCGCAGCTCGACGAGATTGCCGCGCGCGCTGACCCCGAAGGTCCGTTGCGGCTGGATCCCGTCGGCGCGACCGAGGCGGCCGTGTCCTACATCGCCAACGTGCAGCCAGGCGCGACGATCACGGTCACCGAGGCGGACGCCACACACATCCGGGTGAAGGTGACGAGCCCGCCCGTGCCGGTCACGCTGTTGCAGCTCGCAGGAGTGGGCGGTCCGATGCGCGTCCAGGCTACCGGCGAAGCCGCGCCGCAAACCGGGATCACCCGGCCCGGCCAGTAGAGAACAATTGGAGCCGCCGCATGATCCAGAACACCTCGACGCCAATGACCTTTGCCACTCCGCGAGCAGTTATCCGATGCGCTAGTTGGCGTGGCGCCGCTGTGGTTAGGTTCGGCATGGCGTGGTTCGTTAGCCTCGCGGCGCAGGTCGCCTGGGCCAAGGGGCCTCGTTCCCTGATGGGCCACGTGTGCGCATACGCGATGGCGAGCACGGGGGCTGCGTGATCGGGGTGACCCCCGGATGCAGGGCATCCGGAAGCAGGAGAAGCGGAACATGTCGCAGCTAGGCAACAAGTCAGCCGACACCGAGCCAAGTGGGCGGGCAGGTTCTCAGCGGATCGCGACGGGCCCGTCCACAGCACGCGTATTTCTGGTGGGCGCCGTTGTGATCATCGCTGTGGTGGCCGCTCTGCTCCTGGCGATCCGCACCTTCCTGTTCCCAGTCTGGGAGGCCAACAGCGAAGGGGCGCGGCAGGTGGCCACGGCCGAAGCTCAGCTTGCCCAGGCGAGAACTGAGGAAGCCCTCACGCCTCAGGCGACGGCAACGCTGGCCGTGGCTCCTGGTGCCCTGCCTACGGTTGCGCCAACCCGGCCGCCGACAGCTACGCCGGCACCTGCAGCGCAACCTACCGTTGCCCCGACACCGACGGTTGCGGCACTTCCTGCCGCCGGCGCAAGCGCAACACCCGCGACGTTGCCAACTGTTTCACCAGAGCTCGATGCTGAGATCTCCGCCGCTTATGAGAAGTACTTCCAAGTCACGAGCGATGCGCTCCTGAACTTGGATCCCACACCGCTCAGCGAAGTGGCCGCGGGGCAAGCATTAGCGGGCCTGGAACAGACGATCGAAGAGGATCGCACACAGGGCCGCGCGTTGCAGACGAACGTACGCCATCAGTTTGTCGTCTTGGGAGTCCACGGCGATTTAGCGGACTTGGCGGATCGCTACGAAGACAGCAGCATCTACGTCGACCCCGTGAGTCACCAGCCGTTACCTGGACAGACCATTCCTGCTTCGCCCGATATCGCACCTGTCGTGGCGGCGGTCTATCACTTCCAGCGTATCGATGGCGTGTGGAAGGTCGTAGGAGGCGAGAGTTCACGATGAGCAGTGCGACTGCGTTGACCTCAAGCATGTTGGTTACAGGATGCTTGGTGTTAGCTGGTGCCGGGCCGCTCGTGGCTCACGGACAAACCGAGCCCAATGGGCAAGACCAGAACAGCGGAAGCCGCGGAACTATAGTCGTCGACCCCTTGAAGTTGAGCTACGGTGGGCTCGCGCTGTTCGACTCGAATGGAAACTTTGCTGTTGTAGCACCGGGCGTCCACATGAACAGTTTTGCAAACAATGCAGGCAACAGCTGGCGTCCGCCCGGCCCACCCAGTCCACCCAACCCTTCGTTGATCCCCTCCGCAGATCTTCAGGCGCTCGAGGCGGAATTGATGCTTACGCGGGCGGCGAACTGCCTCACGATGGCTGAATCCGCGCCGTGCACCGCGCCTACGGTGCCGTCAGGTGCCTTCGATGTCGTCAGCACCGAGGTCGACCTCAACTGGCTCGCGCACCAGGAGGTGCAGGCAGCATTGCGTGATGTGCCCCTGCCCGGAATCGTCCTGCAGGCGAATCCGCCTAACGGGCTGGCGGAAATGGACTCGTGGTTTTGGGTTGATCGTCGGACGTACGAAGGCCAGGTGTTCCGGGAGCCGGTCCACATACCTGTGCCCTGGACGTTGGACTGGGACACGCTTGTCCACCACCACGACACATCGTCGGCTCCGTGCGCGGACGATCCCGGCCAGCAGTGCACGACGTCCCACGATTGGGACGAGACGGTCCACCACCACGAGGACCACCTCGACGCCGTGGACGTGACGGTCACCCTGTCCCCGGCGCAGTACACCTGGGACTTCGGCGACGATGAAGGAGGACCCTGGCGGGCGACGAGCCATGCCTCGTTCACCGACGGCGCCGGACTCGGCATGCCCTACACGGACCCGTTCCACGCGTCGACCGTGGTGCACAAGTACTCGCAGTCGTCGCTCGACGTCTTCGACTCCGGGGGTTTCGCCGTCCGGCTCACGGCAACCTGGGGCGCCTCGGCACACGTCCAGGCGAGTAGGGACGGCGGCGTCGTGCAGGACGAGACGCTGTCGCTGCCACCGCGCATCGGCCAGTACGAGCAGCGTTACCAGGTGCGCGAGAGCCAGCCAGTCTTGCGGTCTGCGAGTTCGCGATGAGGTCGAGCTACAGCGCCGCCGCGAGCGCCCCATTGATGAGCGGAATCGCGTTCGTCGCGCTCCTCGCCGCCCTCGTTATCCCTGGATCAGTTGTCGCTCAGACGAGTGGCGACAACTCGACATCGATTGAGCCGGAGGCTGGCAGCGTCCAGGGCTCGCCCAACACGATTGGCGCCGCGCCGGCCGCCTTTTTCCGGACGGAAACGGCTGGACCGAACAGCTGGCAGCTCGTCGTCACTGCACCAGGGGCGCTCCGCGTCAGCCTGCAAGCTCGAACCGTACCCGGCGACGTCTTGAGGGTCTTCGGGCCTGACGGAAGCCTGGTCGGCGAGTCTGCCGTGCCCGACCTGGCCGACGAAGAGGTCTCCTTCCAGGCTTCTGGCCCGGGCACCTACCAGGTGCGGGTTGAAGGCGGACAGAGCAGCCACAACGCATTCCATCTGGTGGTAAGCGGAGCAGCGGGGGCCGCGGCGACGGTGCCTCCGGCTGACGTGCCTCCGCCTGATGGATCGGTACCCGCGCTCATCGGCCCAACCGCACCGTTCGAGAACACGCCGAGCCTGGCGATCGTGAGCATTAGTCCACCAGCCGGCACGTTGGTCCCCCGACCTCTGGCCGGGCTTCAACAAGCGCTACGTGGCACGCCCGGTCCAGTGCAGCCACCCAGCGGGCAGGTCACCGCCGATGTGAGCTACGACACGGGCGGCAAACCGCTCTTCATTGTCGGGCTGATGGATCGCGACGATCAGCCTGCTCCGATAGCAGCCGGTCTGGATGCCGGTGCTGGCCGGGATGCCGCCCTCTCGATCGAACCCGTTTCAGGAGTGGGTGTCGCGCACCTGACCGCTGGCACCGCCGGGCTGCTCACAAAAGGTGGTGTGACGGCCACGTGGTTGCGCGTCCGCCTATGTGAACCACCTGAGGATGGACCGAATGGGCTCGCGCAGATTGGACAGTGCTACGTGGAAGTCGTCTCGGGTGACTACCCCGTCCAGCAACAGTAGCGGCCGCTGGAGCAAGGGAGGATTGTGATGGCCAGAGCAGTGACGGCGCGAGGCTCCATGGAACAGGGAACCCCCGGTGGGGGGAAGGTCCGCGTGCATCAGGGAGACGAGCGTGGCAGGATCGGGCTCGGCGGCTTGCTGGTATGGCTGGCGCTCTTCGGGGCTGCGCTGCACCTGCTGGTGGGCTGGCCGCCCACGTTTCCACCACTGCCGGGTGCGTGGCCGAGCTGGGTGTCCATCCAGGTGTGGTTGGGTAGCGCGATGCTGCCAACCGAGTGGCTGGTCCCGGCAGTCGGATTGATCGGGTGGGTCATCTGGGGCTGGACCAGCTTGTTCGTGGTGCTACGTGTAGCGCTGGTGACGCTGGACGCGCTCACGCGAGGCGCGGCGTGGGTGCGGTGGCTGCGAAACGCGTCCAACTGGCTGATGCTGCCGGCCGTACGCCGCGCTGTCGACGCTTCGCTTGCCGGCCTTCTCGTGGCGCGGGTCGTGACCCTGCCGGCGACCGCCATGGCTCAGACTGCCCCACCCGTGGCGGTTGTGGCGTTCGCGGCCCAGCCAGTCGCCGGCGACGGGCACGTCAGCGCAGTTGAGTCGGCCCGGATCTTCCAGGCGTCGGCATCGGACTCGCCGGCTGTTGATCCGACAACATCGCATTCTGGCGACGTCATTTACACGATCAGGGCGGGCGACACCTGGTCGTCGATTGCCCTTGAGTTCTGCGGCGACGAGAGCCAGGCGGAGCAGCTGCTAAATGCCAATATCGGCCGTCCCCAGCCGCACGGCCGGCGTATCACCCGCCAGGGGCTGATCTATCCGGGCGAGACGGTTCGCATTCCCGCGCCAACGCGCGATGTCGCGCGCGGCCGAGAGCACCCAGCCGGTAACGGTGCGGCCCGGTGAAACCCTCTGGGGAATCGCCAGGCGCGACCTCGGCGATGGATCGCGCTGGCGCGACATCTACAACCTGAGCAAGGGGGCCACTGCGCCGGACGGTCATGTCCTGACCAACCCCAACGTGATCTGGCCGGGCCTCGTCGTGGAGGAGCCAGCCGAACAGTCCGCAGCCGATGGCGAAGCCGCGCGTCCTGCGGATGCTGACTCTGCGCCGGCGGCAGACGAACCTCCTGCCGAGCAAGTCCCACAGGAGCTGACGCCAACGGCCCCGGCGGCTGTGTCCGTCCCCTCACCGACCCCCGTTCAGACGGCGCCGGCCACGCAGGCTACGCCGGACGTAGGAGCCGTGGTGCCTGATTCGCCAGCTCCCGTCACGGCGCCAACGGCCGCTGCAGACGAACCCCTGGAGCCAACACCGCAACCGTCCGCGTCGGAGTATCCACCGCAGCGAATGGTCGCGCCAGAGGTCGGCGCTGCGGCCGGCGCCCTGGCGGCTGCTGGGCTGGTGGGGGCGGCGCTCGTGCTGCGGCGTAGGCACCCGAGAGCCGGTCGCACCCAGCCGGAGAGTGATGTTGCCGTAAACGCCGGCTTTGCCGAGGTGGAGCCGGCGGAGGATCTGGCCTGGCGCCACACTCGGGATGACCTCACCCCCGCTGACGCGATCGCCGCCCAACTGTCACGCGCCGTCGCCGCGGAGCTGCTCCATCAGGGCGGTCCGACTGCGGACGAGTTGCCGCTGCCGGGCGCGTCGGTCGCCGCAGTCCGCCATGGGCGCTCGTCGACGACACTCATCCTGCAGCAGGTCCCCATGGCCGCCCGCGCCCCGCTGATCGCGTGCTTGCCCGCGGCTGCCACGCAAGCATTCGGCGATAAGTCCGATGTCGAGGGGATGGTCTCGCGCGATGGCGACGTCCTGGTGCGCCTGACCGCCGTCGGCGACCAGATGCGACCGTCCGAGCTCGGGGACAGCTCGGCGTGCGAGGCCCAAGCCTGGCCGGCACCATCAATGCTGTTGCGGCTCGGCCTGCTCGCGGACCGACAGGTTCTTGCGGCCAATTGGGATGCGCTCAGCCACCTGCTCGTGGCCGCTCCCCTCGGCCAGGGGGCGGACGCGGTGCTTGGTGCGCTCCTCGCTTCGCTGGTTGCCCAGCGCTCCCCGGCCCAACTCGGACTGACCGTCCTGGCCAGCCCCCGCGCCCTGCCGGAAGACCTGCTCGGCCTGCCCCATCTGCTCGAAGCACCCGTTGACCCGCACGACGAGCAGTCCGCGCTCGAGACGCTGACATTCGTGCGCGAGGAGCTGGAAGAACGGATGGGCAGTGGGCAGACCGACAGGCCGGACCTTGTGCTCGTGCTGCCCGAGCTCGGAGAGCTGAGCACCGAACACATGGCGGCGCTGGGTCCCATCATGCTCCACGGCCCGCGCCACCGGGTGCGGGTCGTCGCTGCGAGCGAGCGACGGGCCATCGACCTGGTTCAACACTGCCCGCTTCTGTCCGAGTTCGGAACCCGGCTGGTGCTGCGTACCGGAGATGAGGAAGAGAGCATCGCCCTACTGGGCTCGGGCGACGCTACCGAGCTTGGGCCCGGTGGCCACCTGCTCGTGCGGCTGGAGGGCCGCGTCCCTCTACAGGCCTACGGCTACCGCGTTGCACCCGATCGCCTGGCTCGCCTGGTGACGCTCATCCGTGAGCACTCGGCGGCAGTTGAATGGTGGCTGCCGCCCAGGCTGAGGCGTGAGCCAGAGGCCTCGGAGGCGCCGGCAACGGAATGGGTCGAGGTGGAGCAAGGGAACCCTCCAGCCGCGGAGGAGACGCCGACGCTGGCGGTGGATGACGAGGAAGGGGGAGTGACGGAGGAATTCGACTCCAGCTCCGATTACGAGAGCAGCACGGACTTGGCGCAGCCACCAACGGTCGGCATGCCTGAGACCGATGACCAGTATCCTGCACCGTCCCCGGACGTTCTGGGCGCGGCGCGGAACGGCGCCACGTGTCCGGCGGATGCGGATCACGCCGGGGCTCAGACCGTCCACGCTGCAGAGCGTGGGAGTGATCGAGTGGGAGCCGAGGCCTCGGGGGCGGCCCTGCTCACGGCAACACGGCCCCGTTTGCGCGGCCGATTCTTCGGCGCGCGGGAGTTCCTGTACGACGGCACGCTCATCTGGCCAACCCCCGGCGCACCGGATGAGGCGCCCATGGAGCTGCTGGTCTTTCTGGGGGTGCAGGACCCGTCCGGCGTGCGCGCCGAAGTGTTGGGCGACAGTCTGTGGGAAGAGGATGATGACGAAGCTCGCGCGGACCGGCTGCGGAAACGACGCTATCGTCTGCGCCGTGCCCTCCAGCAGATGGCCCCCACCCTCGAGGGGAACCCTCTCGCGCCGATGGACAAGCAGAATCCGGTGTATCGGCTGAACCCGATGGTGATCGAGAGCGACGTGCATCGCTTCCTGGCCCTGCTCGGGGCCGCCAAGGTGCTGCCTCGAGAGGAGGCGATCCCGTCCTACGAGCAGGCCCTGGAGCTGTATCGGGGTGATCTTCTGGAACGGCCGGACGTGCCGCCGTATCGGTGGCTGGACGAGGGACCGCGCGTGCTGGACCTTCGGGTCAAGTATGCGCGGATGCAGCAGGAGGCGCGGCGGCGGCTGGCTAACCTGCTGACGGACGGGCCGGACGAGGGCCTGGCGCGAGCCGAGGAGCTGTACGTGGGCCTGGCCGGGGAGAACCCGCTCGACCACCAACTCTGGGAGGCGCTGGCGAGGCTGCATGGCCGGCGGAACGACCTGCTAGGGCTGGAGGCGACCGTACGGCGCCTGCGCAATGCGCTGGTTGACCTGGGCGAGGCGGACGAGCCCGACCGCGTCCGCGTGCCGCCGGCGCTGGAGCGGGTCTTCGCGGAGGTGCGCGCTTCGTTGCTCGCGGGGAAGGCGCCTCGACAATGACGATCGATAGTCCATTGATCCAGCTCGTTGTCGCCGCGGGCGCGGGGTTGCTCGGCTGGTTTGTAGGCCTGGCGTCAGCGTGGTTGATGGACCGGCTCCTGGCACAGGACGGCGTGGAACCGAGTCCGGCCCGCCGGGTGGTCGTGCGGGAGCCGCTGGTCCAGGGCGGGGTCGCGACGATGTGGACGCTGCTGGTCCTGGCGGGCGGCCTGACATGGCAGGTCGCCGGTGCGGCGCTGCTGGCGGTTCCGTTGGTGCAGGTCGGGGTGACAGACTTGCGGTACCGATGGGTCTACAGCGCGGTCGCGGTGTGCGGGTTGGCAGCAGGAGTGGCGTTGAGCCCGGCGGTTCACGCCGCGAGCGCATGGTGGGGCCTGGCTGGGGCCGTGGGGGGTCTGGTGAGCATGGGGCTGGTCGCTACGCTCGGTCGACTCGCGTATGGTGGCGAGCCAATGGGGCGCGGCGATCTGACGATCGCGGCTATGGTCGGAGCCGCGGCGGGCCCTGAGGTGCTCTTCGACCTGGGACTTGGCGTCATACTCAGTGGTCTGTTCGCGGCCGGCACACTAGTTGCCCGTCGCTCGCGAACTGCGACGATACCCTACGGACCTGGCCTGTGCTTGGGTGGGCTGGTGTCCCTGGCGCTCCGTTGAAGCAAGCCTTGGCCTGTCCCACTGACGGTGGCTAAGAGGGCAGATCACCAGGGCCTTCGCGGTTATGGATAGTTGGCCGGCGAGGGCTTGGATCGTCTCGGATTCGGGTCCAGCGCCCGCATCACGTCGGGCGCTAGCCAACGCCCCCTCGGGACTCCTCTCTGTGCTGGTCTACCGTGCCAGCATCATTGGAGAGTTCGGTGCACGATCCTGGTGGCCGACTTCTGGGCGGGGGGCGGAGGGGGAGACTCTGGGGGCGGAGTACGCGCCGGCGTGCTGAGCAGAATATCGAGCGGGTTGCTCATCTGGGCGGTCACGGTGTCCGGCGGTGCCCTCGCCGCGATGGTGAGGACTTCGGCTCCACAGGTGCTTGCCGGCTTCCAGCGTAGCCACACCTCGATCTCACGACGTACCTGGTCAGGGACTGGGTGGCAGCCGGCATCAACGACCTCTGGATTGGCCTCGCGGTCGGCTCAGTGGGCAGTCGTCGGACTGGCTGGCACTCGTGCCCGGTTCGTCGTGTCCTGGGAAGCGACAGAGGCTAGAGGTTGAGGAGGATCACGGGGGCGGCCGCCGCGAGGCCGGCGACAGCCTGCAACAGGAGTACGGTCAACGCTTGTCGCGGCGTGCGCGGAAGCCACGTGATCGCGAAGAACGCGATGACCGGTAACTGTCCGGCCATCAACAGCTGCCAGAGATGTGCCACAGCTCCCTCGTCAGCCTCACGGGCCACGCCCAAGACCGCGATTTGGCCAAGAACCATGCTGAGGGCGGCGAACGACATCGCCAGTGGGATGAGTGCGCTTGGTCGCTTTAGCGCTAAGAAGTTCATGGGTGATCCTCCCTCAGGACAGAGTGCCGGTTGTAGTAGCTCCGGGTGCAGATGCGCGTTGAGCGCGCCGCGGGCTAGATCGAGCGCTAGTGAGAAGGTCAGCTGTTGCATCCCAAGGAGATCCTCGAGCTCCTCGCCATACCGTCGTCGCCACGCCGCGGGATACAACCTCAGTAGGACGCCAGCCCTCATGGCATTGCCAGGCGCCGCGCCGCGGCCGAGGTCACCATCCGCAAGGACTCGACGGCGTCAGCGAGTGCCCGTAAGCCTGACGGCGTGAGGCGGTACGGCCGCCTCGGGCCTTCCGCTTCGGTAGCGGCGATATAGCCGGCTGCCTCGAGGCGCGCGATCGCGCCGTACAGGCTGCCCGGTCCGAGCCGTCTTCCACTCAGGCCCGCGATGTCCTGTTGGATCGCGTATCCATGCTTTGTGCCATCGGCGAGGCTCGTCAGAATGAGGAAGGCCTCGGACGAGAGCTTGGTACTGGCCGCCATGAGCCTACCTATATTACTACGCGGCGCGTAGTAAGTCAAAGCAGGCCCAGCGCACGGGTCTCCGGGGTACTGTTGCGGGAGGGGCCTGACGGTGCTGCCCTTGATTCTGACCGACTACATAGAGAATCTATTTACCGTGTAGAGGGAGCTGCGCAAAGGAAGCTCTGGGCTCCTGCTGCTGCACTTCCCAGCGGGACGCCCCATGTATGGCTTCGAGCTGGCCGAACACCTGGAGTCCGGTACGGCCGGCGTGCTCGACCTGAAAGAGGGCACGCTGTACCGGCGCTCCACCGACTGGAAGCGGACGGCCTGGTCGAGTCATTCTGGCAGGCCAGCCCCCGCGGCCCGCAGCGCCGTTACTACCAGCTCACTCTGCTTGGCCGAAGCACTCTCGAACAACGACGGGCTGAATGGACAAAACTCACGGAGGCAGTCAATGGAGCGCTTGGGGATTTGAGGCAGAGCGCTATTTGAGAGAAGCCGTGGCAGGGCATCCGATCTGGGTGCGCAGCGAACTTGAGGAGGAGCTGCGTGGACACCTGACGGATGCCATCCAGCACCGCATGCAGCGCGGCATCGACCGCGAGACTGCCGAGCGCGAGGCGTTGGTTGCTGGGCCCTGCCTGAAAGTTGCGCCAGGGACTCGCACGTGTTCCGCGTCCAGAACGACACCGAAGCGGACCACTTGGCTCTGTGGCGGCAGTCTGCCCGTACATCCCGATCGATCCAGCCGCCCTGTTCAAGCTCCTCACTGCGCGGCCGCGCGGCAGCTTTCAGCATGACTACCGGCTCGGGCGGTACGACGCCATCATCGCCCGCCACGAACTTGAGTTGCGCACGCGCGGGGCCCGCTTCAACCTGCACCACGAGTTGGGCATGGCCTACAACCCCATCCGCGACTACGAGCTGGCGCGCCAGCACCTGGAGGCCGAAGTTGAGTGGCTACAGCAGCACCCACTGCCCCGCTACGGCGTACTCCAATCTGGCTGGCGTCTTGGAGGCCGTGGGCCGGCTTGCCGAGGCCGACGCGGCGGTGGCGGCTGGACTGACGGCCGATGGCAAGCATGGCATGTTGCACCTGCAGCGCGCGGCGCCGGGCTGCGAACGGCAGCGTGCAGGGTGCTCTGAACGACCTTCGGGTGCTGCTGGAGGATCACCGCATGCAGCCGCGAGCGCAACTGCTGCTTGTCGTCGCGCACGACCCAGCGTTCGCAAAGCTGCGCGATGACCCGCAGTTCCAGCGCCTGATGCTAATGACTGCTGCCGCGTAGCTCCTTTAAGCGGCGCACGACGCGAAAACGGATCTGCCGGACAACGGCATTCCGCCAAGCGGACGCTCAGAATCGTTGTTCGGCGGACCCGTGCTGCAATCCGCAACCGTTCCGCACTCGCATCACAGCAGTTGATCTCGACGCCGGAGGCATGTGCCTCCTGGGCTGACAGCTCGCGTGCCATGCGGATGCGGGCCCGCACAGCTTTTGGCGGGTATGGGCATTGGAATGCACTGTCTCATGCTCTCACGGCTCCTTCTCTCCCAGAAGTTCTTACACCCATTGGGACGTTCAGGACGTTCAACAAGCACGAGGTCGCGTGGGTAGGAGCCTTCATCAGTCCAGATCGCGTGGTGGGCGCGACGCTGAGCCCAAAGAGATGCTCATGGCACGCTCAGGGCACGCTTGCGGCACGCCGCTGGAACGTCTCCTCTGCAGACTGAACCTACTGCCTGGCGCGTCGAACCCGAATCGCGTCGGGATTCAGGATAGGGAGGTCGAGGCCGTGAACCTGTTGTTCTTTACTGTGGAGATCGAGCGCAGCCATGTCGACAAACGGGCACTCATGCGCCGAGCGGTTCCCGGATCACGACCGAAACGGGGCCGCCTCCGCTGGCTCGGTCTGGCGTTAGCCGGGCTGGCGTGCGCGTCGGCGGCTGCGGTCGGGGGCTGGGTCCTCTTGGGTGGAGATCCAATGAGCCTCAGCCTGCCGGACTGGTTTCCGGTTGGCACCGGTTGGGCATCGGGGAGCGCCGCGAACAGCGCCCAACTCGTAATCGCCAGTCGGCCTGACAAGGCGACGGTCCTGCTGGACAGCCACCAGCGGGGTCAGACGCCGCTCTCCCTGCCTGTCGCCCGAGGACCGCACACCCTGGTGCTGAAGCACCCCGAAGCCGTCGACGAGCAGCGACAGATCTCAATCTCGAACGACCTCGACGTGCGCGTGAACATGTGGCAGCGGCACCCCGACGCGGTGCAGCTCCGGCCAGCCTATCCCGGCGCCAGCATCAGTGACGTGGCGTTTCTGGCTGACGGGCGCCTCGCCCTGACGATGGTCATGCCAGGGCAGGTCGGCAGCGCAGCGGCCAGCACGCTCCGCGAGCCCTGGATCTTCGATCCGGCGAGCGGCAGCCTCGACCCATTCAAAGGAGAAGCCATCGACGCGCGAGCCGCGGCACTGGCAGTCTCGCCCGATGGTCGACAAGTAGCGTCCTTGCGGCCATCCACCGCGCAGAGCGGCGCGATTCGCGCCAGGGGCCCGGACGAGGTGTGGGTAGCCAGCGGGGATGATACTGCGACGCCAGCGCGGGTGTTCGTGTTGCCTCCGCTGGACACCAAGACAGCCTCGGTTTCCGCCCAGGCCGAGGAATTACATGACCTGGTCTGGACGCCGGATGGCCAGCACCTGTTGGTCACGGCTCGGCTCATCGGGGCGGGCGCCAGTCACGCGGCCGCGCCCCGGTCGCGCTTGCTACTGGTGGACACCACGGTGCGCAATCAGCAGGAGCCTAATCCTCCTGTTGAGCTGGTGATCCTGCCGGCGGAGGTGGTGTCTGGCAGCTACACCTGGGCTGCGGATGGGCGCTGGGTGGCTTTTCTGACCCGAGCCAGCGTGGCGTCGGGGAGTGCCGACTTCCTGGCCTTGTGCGCTCTGGACACCAGCGCCGGTGGCGCCGTGGCCGGCTTCCGCTACGTGGCAGACCTGGGTCGACAGACCGATCCCGCGGCCCTCCTGCCTGTCGCGTCAGTTGCCTGGACTCCCGACTTGGACAGACGCCTGGTCTACACAGCTGCCACGCCGAAGATCGCCGCGAGCAATCTGTTCGGCCTGCCGACTACCTCAGGCGGTGACACGGGGTTGTTTGTCGCTACGCCGGGCGGCCAATCGCTTGGCGCCGAACAGGGGCGACGGCTCGGCACTGGCACCGGCCTGCTCGCGCCGGCGTGGTTGGGGTCGGTCGGCCCCGGCGGCGCCAACCTGGTGGCTCTGGCGCGCGCTGAGCAGGGGAACAAAGCCCTGGTCCTACGCGGTGTGGACCCGGTCGATGGGACAGTTCGGAACCTCGGCGTCGAGCTACCCGCGGGAGTTGGAGGCGCCGCAGCGTTCAGTGCGCGATGGGACCTGGTTCACGGCCAGCTACTCGTGCTGTCTCGTCGCCGTGACAACTCGAGTGCGGGGCTTCTGGACTACTGGCTTGTCCAGCTCCAGGCACCCACGATCACCGATGCCACCTCGACGCAGGGGGCGCACTGATGCACCTCGGGCACGCTTCACCTCCGTGGCAGACCCTCTCCTGGAGATGGCTGGTACCGCCGCTCGCTATGGGCCTGTTCGCCTTTGCTCTAGTTCAAGACGCGGCTGCCGCGACGACCGGGGTACCTGTGGGGCAGATCCACCAGGCCGCTGGTCTTCAGGCCCAGGTTTCGCTGCCTGGCCTCGACTTCGATCCCACGAAATGGGTGCAGGATGCGTTTGGCGCCCTGTTGCAGAGCTTCAGCGATGGGATTCGCGGAGGACTTGATGCGCTGTGGGCGGCCAACTTCATCACTCAAACGCCTCCTTCCCTCACCTACCAGAACGAGGACCTCCGGGGCCTGTGCGCGACCATGCAGCGGGCGGCGAACGCGGCGCTCGCGGCGATCCTCACGATCGGCGCCCTCAACGCCCTGGTTCGGCCCCATTTCGGTCTGACCTACCACTCATTGAGCGCCTTCGTCCCGCGCCTGATCGTGGGCGCGATCCTCGTCAACACCGCCCTGTGGTGGGGTCAGTTTGCGATCGATTTAAACAATGCGCTGGCCGGCAGCATCCAGGGTGCCACGCCGCCAAACTGGAACAGCCTGAACGGAGCCCACCAGGCGCTGGTCGACATCGTACTCGGACTCGTCTACGTGGTCGTCGGCCTGCTCCTGGTGGTGCAGATGCTGATGCGCCTGGCGTGGATCGACGTGCTGCTGGTCGTGGCGCCGCTGGCGGGGGCGTGCTGGGTGCTGCCGCAGACGCAAGGCTGGGCGCAAGCCTGGAACGAGCACTTCTTTGGAGCCGTCTTCACCCAGTTCGTGCAGGTGGTGGCGTTGAAGCTTGGGGGGATCCTGCTCACTGCCGTGGTCCGGCTCGAGCCCGACGTGAACTGGCTAGCCTTTCTCGTCGGCGCCGCCACACTCTGGCTGACCTGGCGCATCCCGGGCCTGATGCGGTCGGGGGTAGGGGGGAATGTTGCTGACACGATTGCCCGAGCGCTCACATTGCGAGCAGTCCTGGGAGGGGGCCGCTAATGGTCGCCAGGTTCGTGCTGGCCGTGGGTCTCGACGCCCTCCTCTCCTGGGCGATCCGGCTGCTCGTGGGACTGGTGGTAGCAGCGCTCGTGGTGGCGCTCATCGTGGTTCAGACCGTAGCGGGCGTCCTCAGCGGCGGGCGGACGGGCGACGCAGCGGCGGCACCGACCACCGTCGTGGCGCGAGGGCCGACCGCCCTGCCCGTGCCGAACGCGAGACCGCCGCTTCCGAGTGACTCCGGCGTGAGCATCGTGGGACTGGCCCAGAGCTGGTTGGGCGTGCCCTATGCATTTGGCGGGTGCTCGCGAGCCGGCGTGGACTGTAGCTGCCTGGTGCAGAACGTGTACGCGGCGGTCGGCATCCATCTTCCGCGTATTGCCGTGGACCAGTTCAACGCCACCGCACCAACCGACGATCCGCAACCAGGCGACCTTGTGTTCTTCGCCAACACATACGAGCCGGGGGTGTCGCATGTGGGCATCTACGTCGGGCACGGTCTGCAGATCAACGCCCCAACGACGGGCGCCGTGGTGAGCGTGGCGTCCGTTTTCACCGGCTACTGGGGCGCTCACTACGTTGGGGCGCACAGGGTACGGGCGTCCTGACTGTCACCCAACCGTTCAAAACACGCGGCTTGCCGCTGGCACTCAGCGCCTGCCCGGGGCAGTGGGCGGAGTGCCAGCGGCAAGCCCGGGCCGGTCTGCAGTTGGCCCGCGGTGCCCGAGTTTTTATGGACCGGCCACCGGTCGGTCCGATGCAGGTGTTTTGGCAGCGCTACGCAACATAGCCTACGCTCCCGGAGCGGCATCCTCGACGTAGGTGGCACGAGCGATCCCCTCCCAGGCTTTGCACCTCGGTCCGGATCACCTCCAGCGGCAACAGGATCGCTCAACGGAATCGTCATTCGATGGCAGGCGCAGCGGCGCCTTCTCCGCGCTACTGGCCGCGCTCGCGGATTCGCCGTCCCCTCGCTGATTGGGACTCGACCGAGCATCGGCGCACTGATTCGACCGGTTTGCGGATGACGTCGCTGAGCGCATTTTGGGCGTACGCAAACCTCGAACCGCTCGGAGCGCCGGGAACGAGGCTTGACAATGACTGACTGGTCATCCATAATGACCTGAGGTCAGCTGATGTCTCCCCGCACGGCGCTTCAGAACCAACACATCCGCGACGAGCGGCGCGAGGAGATCCTGCATGCCGCGCTCGGCGTGTTCGCGCGCATGGGCTTCGAGGCGACCAAGATCGCCGACGTCGCTGCCGCCAGCGACATGAGTCATGGCCTGATCTATCGCTACTTCCCGAGCAAGGAGGCTGCCTTCGTGGCTCTGGTCGAGCTGGCCGTGCAGGGCGGCCTGCGGCTCACCGAGGAGGCTCTCGCCAACGTCGGCACACCCTGGGATCGGTTGCGCGTGCTGTGCGAGCGGTTGCTGGCCGGCGTCCAGAGTCGTCCTGAGTACCCGCTGATCATCGTGCAGGCGTATGCCAGTGGCACGATCCCGGAGGCAGCGCGGTCCTTGCTCAGGCGCTACGGCGAGCAGACCCACCGCAACGTGGCACAGCTGATCCGCCAGGGCCAGGCGGCAGGGCAGGTGAGAACGGGAAATGCCGACGAGCTGGCGGCCATCCTGCTGGCGATGATCCAGGGCCTGGCGGTGGACAGGCTGGAGACCCACACCGCCCGTCGCCCATTCCCGCGCGCGCACACGTTCGTCGACCTCTTTCGGGTGTAGCCCGGGAGCACTCCGTGTCCGACGAACCACACCAAAACAGGTGCTGGATTTTGATTGATCGGTCAGTCATCTTAAGCAGCGCGATCTCGCCACGGAAAGGAGCCTGCCATGTCCCCATTCGTTGTGCGCTCGAGCACTCCGTCCCCGCGGCTCGCGGGTCTGCCTCCTGAGGTTCCCCACCTCGGTGGGCCCGCACCAGGGCGGCTGACCCTGGCCGCGCAGGCGGGTTTGTTGGCCGGCCCGTTCCTGTCGATGGTCGACTCCAACATCGTCAACGTCGCGATTCCGGACATCGCCCGCGAGCTCCAGAGTCCACTGGCCACCGCCCAATGGGTGGTCAGCGGCTATCTACTGGCCCTCGCGGCCGCTCTGGCCTCGAGCGCTTACCTGGCCAAGCGGTTCGGCACGCGGCGGGTCTACCTCGCTAGTCTCCTCGGGTTTACGGTCGCCTCCGGACTGTGCGCCCTGGCGCCCAACATTCAACTGCTGATCGCGCTCCGCGTACTCCAGGGCGCCCTCGGCGCACCGCTGGTCCCGCTGGCGATGACCATGCTGCTTGGCGGTGGGGACCGGGCGTCCGCATGCCTGCCACCGCCGGCGTCCTGCTGTTCCTGGCACCTGCTCTCGGGCCGACCTTAGGCGGGTTGCTCATTCCGGTCAGTGGTTGGCCCACGATCTTCCTGGTCAACGTCCCGGTGGGCCTGGTTGGCTTCCTGGGTATGCTGCGCGTGCCGCCCCAGGCCACCGACCGAGGCGATCCCAGCGTCCGGTTCGACCCCCTTGGCCTCGTCCTGCTCGCTGGGGGTCTGACGCTGGCGCTCTACGGCGCGGCCGAGGGGCCACTGCGTGGCTGGACGGCGCCCGAGTTCTGGCCATGCTGGGCCAGTGGCGCCGCCCTTCTCGCTCTCTCCGTGCCCTGGAGTCTCCGTCGCCCGCACCCGGCCGTCGACCTGCGGCTGCTGCGTCAACCTGAGATCACGGTGGCGATTGGGCTCTCAAGTCTGGCGTCGGTCGTGATGTTCGTGATGCTCTTCCTGATCCCGGTGTTCCTCCAGACTGTGCAGGGACTCTCGCCCCTGCAGACCGGCCTGGTGCTCCTGCCGCAAGGCCTTGTCACGGGCCTCGGGACCGTTGTTGGTGACAAGCTGCCCGCGCGATACGGCGTGCGGCGCAGTGTCATGTTGGGGATGGGCATTTTGGCCCTCTGCACCGCTGCCCTGCTGCTCGTCGAGGCCGGCTCACCGGCCTGGGTGATTGCGGTGGTTCTGAGTGGCCGCGGGCTGGCGCTCGGCCTGACGATCCAGCCGCTCCTGCAGGCCATGCTCGCTGGACTCGGCCCGGCGGGGGTCGCCGATGCCAACACACTCTTCAACGTGGCGCAGCGGCTGGCGGGGTCGGTCGGCATCTCCTTGCTAGCCACCTTCTTCCAGGTGCGCGAGCAGGTGCAGGTCGAACGGGTCCTCGAGGGGCTAGGCCTGCCGGCCGGTGCCCTGAGTGTGGCGCACGGTAGCCAGCTACTGCGCGACCTGCCGACGCTTTCGGCGTCTGCGCGGGAGCGCCTGGCCCAGGCGGCGGTCGCTGGGTTCCACGACACGATCGGGCTACTGGTGGTGCTGTCGCTCTTGGGTCTCGGCACAGCTCTGCTCCTGCGTGCCGGACGCCAGACCCCCCAGTCGCGTCCATGGAGCGCCAGCAGGCCAGGGGGAGATCGCTGATGACTGTTCCGCATCCGTTCCGCTTTGGCGTCACTCTGGAGGATGTGGCGTCGGTGGAGTTCAGCACACGCCTGTCCGGAAGCGCCGTGGCAGGTCAGTGGGCCGAGCGGGCTCGGCGGGCAGAAGAGCTCGGCTACGCCACGCTGCTGGTCCCCGACCACCTCGGCGGGCAACTCGCACCGGTCCCCGCATTGATGGCCGCGGCCGCCGCGACACGCACCATCCGGATCGGTTCGCTGGTTTTCAACAACGACTTCAAACATCCCGTGGTGCTGGCGAAGGAAGTGGCAACCCTGGACCTGCTCTCCGGTGGACGCGTGGAGCTCGGCCTGGGTGCCGGCTGGCTGCGGGGCGAGTACGCCCATGCCGGAATGGCATACGACCCACCAGCCGTTCGCATCGACCGCATGGCCGAGGGACTCACCATCACGAAAGGTCTCTTTGCGGACGGCCCGTTCTCCTTCACGGGAGAGCACTACCGTATCGACGCGCTGGATGCGCAGCCGAAGCCGCTGCAGCGACCCCACCCACCGGTCCTGATCGGGGGCGGCGGACGGCGGTTGCTGTCCCTCGCTGCTCGGGAGGCGGACAGCGTTGGGATCAACGTCGCCTTCGGATCGGGACAGCTCGATCGCAGCGTCGGGGGCAATGTCACAGCCGACGCCACTGACCGGAAGGTGACCTGGATCCGCGAAGCAGCCAGTCCTCGCTTCTCAGACCTGGAACTCAACATGGTCATGTTCGCGGTGGTGGTCACCGACCAGCGTGGCGAAGCGGCCCGTGCCGTTGCTAATCGCTTCGGCATGGCGCCCGAGCAAGCGTTCACCGTTCCTCACTTCTTGCTGGGCACGATCGATGAGATCGTGGAGGAGCTGCAGCGCCGACGCGAACAATACGGCGTCTCGTACGTCATTGTGCACGAAGATGCCCTGGAGGCCTTCGGTCCGGTGGTCCAGCGACTGACCGGCTCGTGACGACCGCCAGGTGGTCCGGTCGGAAAAGACGGACGAACGCCACGGCCGCATCGGCTAAGCCCTAGTCACGAGTGGATCACTCTCTGTAGAACACCATCGCGCGTCGCCAGGATCCGCTGGAAGCGCCCGCACAACGGGCAGCCGCCAAACCCACGGGCCGCGAGGCCTCGCAGCCGGCGCGCCGAGGCCGTCCATCTGGCGTTGTTGACGAGGACGTCGATGCGGCCGACGCGTTGGAGGGCCTGCTTGCACGGCCGCGGCGCGCTGGAATGGCTGCGTGACGTCCAGGGAGACGCTGAGAGCCCGGTCCGGGGCGGTCTCAACGAGGTCTACCAGCGGCCCGACGCGTCGGGCGGCCGCGATGAGAGCGTCTCCCAGCACAAGGATGGCGGTGGCGAGTGCCTGATGGAAGCCGCTCGAGGCCCGGTGATGAACCACACGCGTTGCGCCGTGCGCTGCGCGCCCATACGGGGCGCGTCGGCACGGCTCAGCAGCATCTCAACGACTGCGCCGTGCGGTAAAGGCACGCTCAAGGCACGGTCAAGGCATGCGCGAGGGCACGGTTGGGGCACGGTTGCTCCAGGAGACTGGCCAATGTCGCTGGTCGCCATCCCCTTTCCCTCGCCTGTCGAGGCGAGGTCACCTGCCACCCGGGCTTTCACGCCGATGGACGCCAATATCAACACCCTCTTTACCAATCTGGCCACGACGGTCCGCAACGTCTCGGTCGCGGTCGGCGTTTTCGCGTTCATGTGGGGCGCGCTCCAGTACGCGACCGCGGGCGGCAGCCCCCACCAGATGGAGCAGGGCAAGACCGCCATGAAGGCCAGTCTCATCGGGGTTGGCGCCATCGTGCTGGCTGCCACCCTCGTGAACATCGTCTTCAGCGCTCTTGGTGGTGGCGGAGCAGGGGGATGATCCCTGCCGCCATCACGGGTCCTGCTGCTTTCAACCGGAGGAAGCTCATGGATGTCACCCCCATCAACTCGCTCCTCGGCGACTTCACCGACGCCGGGCGAGCGATCGCCCCGGCCCTGGCTGGCCTGGGATTCATTGTCAGCGCCTTGCAGTTCCTGGTCGCCCACGTGATCGGCAGCTCCCGCGGCCAGGAGATGGGCAAGGCGGGCATGATCGGCAGCGTCGTCGGCCTGGTCGCGGTCTTCCTTGCCCCGCAGTTGATGACCGCCGTGCATGCCGCGTTCGGGTCCTAGGAGGAGAGTGCCGTGGCTCGAACACACGAAGTTCCGAACCACCTCAACGTCGAGGACACCCTGTTCCTCGGTCTCACCGCCCGCCAGCTGGCCACGTTCGTGGCGTTTGCATCGCCGGCCTACGGCCTATGGGACCAGTTCACGCTGGCGCCGGTGCCGGTCCGAGCCGGACTCGCGGCCACCGTGCTGCTCATCGGCATCGTGTTCACGTTCGTGCAGCCGGGTGATCGACCACTGGACGAGTGGGCGTTCGCGGTGTTTGCCTTCGCCACCACTCCCCGACGACTGAGCTGGCGCCGGCCGGAGCCAGACCCGAGGGAGTGGCGCGTCGGCGGTCCCTCCGGCTGGGCCGACCTGGCGCCCCATCTCGGCTGGGGCGATGTGGCCGACGCGGACGACGACGCGGACGGACGCTCCTGATGAGCGGCAGCTCTATTCAGGTGCACCTCGACCTGACGTCGATCCAGGCGAGCGTCGCCCGGTTCGGCTCGGGTGAGCAAGCGGAGTACTGCGCGGTGCTCGAGGTCGCCGGCTCCCAGCAATCGCTCGCAAGGGTCGACGAGGCCAAACAGGAGGAGCTGCTGGCCGCCTACGCCCAGTTCCTGAACGCCCTCACCTTCCCCTTCCAGTTGGTTGTCCGAATCATCCCCGTCGATCTGGCCTGGTATGTGACCCGCGTGGAGGAGCGCGCTCGCGCGCTGTCCCCGGCGCTGGTCGCGATCGCTCGCGATCACGCCGCCTTCGTCCAGGGCCTGGCGCGTCAGCGCACCTTGTTAGAGCGCCGGATCTACGTGGTGGTGCCATGGTCGAACGCCGCCAACCTGGGGGCATCGGGGAGCGGCGGCATGGCCCGGGTGCCCGCTCGCCTGCTGCGTGGCCGCGCCGCCAAGACTCTTGACGATCAGCTCTATTCGGAGGAAGCGATCAGCCGGCAGCTCACCGACCGCTGCGAGGAGGTAGCCCGGCAGTTCAGCCGGGCCGGGCTGCGCACGACCCGTCTGGATGACCTGGGCCTGGCCCACCTGTACCACGCCAGCTGGGCACCCGAGCAAGCCCGCACCCAGCGCCTTCGCCGCGAGCTCAGCGAGTACACCGCGCTGGTGGTCGGGGCCGAGGCCGCGGTCGCGCGCCAGCAGGCGTCGAGCGACAGCACGGCGCGTCGCCGTCAGTCTGCCTGAGGGAGGTCCGGTCGCATGCCCCTACCCTTCCGCATCCGCCTGGCGCGCTCCGGCGGCCCAGGCCCCTCGTCGGCTGCGCTCTCCGCGGACGAGCGCTTGTTTGCCCTCGGCACCCGCACACTGTCCGACCTGGTCGCGCCGGCTGGCGCCGACGTTCGCCGCGACCACCTGCAACTCGACGCCCAGTACCTGCGGGTTCTGGCGATCACCGGCTACCCGCGCACGGTCGCGGCCGGGTGGCTGGCTCCCCTGGTCGAGGAGCTCGACCTGCCGCTCGAGTTGAGTCTGCACGTGCGTCCCCTGCAGTCCGGGGACATGGTCAGGACGCTGGGGCTGCAGATCGCCAAGCTCGAGTCCTCGCGCCGTGTCCAGGTGCGTGCCGAGCGCATCACCGATCCCGAGCGCGACATCGCCCTCGAAGATGCCGAACGGCTGCGAGCGTCACTCCAGCGGGGTGACGAGCGGGTATTCTCGGTCAGCCTTTACCTTCTAATGCGCGCCCCGACGCGGCGCGCGCTGGACGAGCTAACGCGCCGGGTGGAAACGCAGCTGGACGGGCTGCTCGCTCAGTCCCGCGTCGCGCTGTTCGAGCAGGAGCGTGGACTCCGGAGCTGCCTGCCCGAGGGACGGGACCGGCTGCTGGTGCCACGTAACCTCGACACCAGCTCGCTGGCTATCTCCCTACCCCTGGCCAGCTCCTCGCTGGTGATGGAGCGGGGCGTGCTGTACGGCGTCTCGGCGCAGAGCCAGTCGCCGATCATCATCGACTCCTTCGACAGCAGCTTCGACAACTACAACCTGGCGGTGATGGCGCCCTCGGGCTCAGGCAAGAGCTACTTCACCAAGCTCCTCGCCCTGCGCCAGTTGGTCGCGGGCACAGAGTTCCTGGTGATCGATCCGGAGGACGAGTACCGCGCTGTGGCGCAGGCCGTCCGGGGTCTGATCGTCCGCCTGGCCGCGTCGTCGCCACATCGGCTCAACCCTCTTGACATGGTGGCACGCGATCCTGCCTCGCCAGGCGCCGAGGCGGATCCACTGGCCCAGAGCATCGCCGTGGTGCTGGGCCGCCTGGAGCTGCTGCTGTGCGCGGGCACCGGGCCGGGTGGCGCGCCGGGCGTGCTGGACATCTATGAACGGGCGGTGCTGGACCAGGCGCTGTGCCACACCTATGCGGAGGCCGGGATCACCGCCGATCCCGCTACGCACGAGCAGCTGGCGCCACTGCTCGGGGACCTGCACATGACCCTGCAGCAGATGGACGGCGAGGTCGCCGCCCGGCTGGCCTTGCGGCTGCGACGCCACATCCCGGGCGAAGGATCGCTCGGCGCGGGGATCTTCGCGGGTCGCACCAACGTGGTGCTCGACCAGCCGTTCGTGGTGTTTCACATCCGCGAGCTCCCGAGGGAGTTGTGGCCACTGGCAATTCACCTGATCAGCAGCCACGTGTGGAACACGGCCCGGCGGCTCCGCCGTCAGCGGCTGCTCGTGGTCGACGAGGCCGCGATGCTGCTCGCCCACCCATCGGGAGGCGCGTTCCTGGCCGACGTCGCCCGACGTGCCCGCAAGTACTACCTCGGCCTGGTGACGATCTGGCAGAAGGTCAGTGACCTGACCAGCTCCGAGCACGGGGAGACGATTCTCACCAACTCCGACATGAAGCTGCTACTGAAGCAGTCCGAGGAGATCATCGACACCGCCGACGGGCGGTTCCGCTTCACACCCACCGAGCGACGGTTCCTGCTCGGCGCCCTGAAAGGGGAGGGGCTGCTGCTCGCCCGAGGCGGGCGCTGGCCGATGAAGATCGAGGCGAGTCCGGCCGAGCACCGCCTGGCGACGACCAACCCACGCGAGCTCGACGAGACGCTGGGACGGGATGACGAGGGCAATAGTGGTGGGGTGGTTGGGCTTGCTGCTGTCCCGCTGTTGGCCCGTGCCGGCACGAGTGCGAGGCGGGTGGACGCCGAGAGGGCAGGATCGCGATGACAACGAGCACCAACGGACGGCAGCTGGACATCGCCGAGGTCAAGCTGGCGTATCCGCTACTGGACGTGGTCGAGCGGGCCGGAGTGCGCCTGAGGCGGGCCGGGCCGAGCAGGTTCCAGGGACTCTGCCCATTCCACGAGGATCGGCACCCCAGCTTCTTCGTGCACACCGAGCGCCAGCGCTTTTACTGTTTCGGCTGCCGTGTATGGGGCGACGTGCTGGACTTCGTGCGGCTGCATGAGCATCTGCCCACCGTCGGGGAAGCCCGTGTGTGGCTTGCGGGGACGCCGACACTGGCACCCCGAAAGGACCGCGCACCCGAGCGTCAGCCGGGCTCAGGGGAGCGCCGCCGGCATCACCTGACCCTCGAGCAGCAGCTGGTGATAAGTACAGCCAGCGCGCTGTACCAGGACGGGCTACGGCGCAACTTCGCCGCCGCTGCCTACCTGCGCGAGCGTGGCATTCCGGACTGGGTCAGTCGAAGCTGCGGCCTCGGCTACGCCGACGGCCGGTCTCTGGAGGCCCACCTCCGCAAGCACGGCGGGCTGCGGGTGGCCGAGGAGTTAGGGCTGCTGCGGCCCCCCGAGCCGGGCGAGGGTGGGCGGCCGCTGCGCGAGCGCTTCGCCGGACGCATCGTGATCCCCGAGATCCGCGGCGGACAACCGATCTGGTTCATCGGCCGGCGGCCGGGCCTGCCCGGCAGCGTCAAGTACTTGACGCTGCCGGGCGACAAACCCGTCCTGGGTCTGGAGCGGGCGATCGGCTGGCGACAGGTGTACCTCATCGAAGGAGCTTTCGACTGGCTCACCGGCATCGGCTGGAACCTGCCGGCCTTCAGCACGTGCGGGACCAATTTCCCGCTGGATCGCTTGCGCTGGCTTGGCCAGGTGGAAACTGTCTTCGGGGTTCTCGACGCCGACCGTGCCGGCCGAGACGCGTCGGCGCGGCTCGGCGCTGCCCTCGGCGAACGCTGGTGCCCGATAGCCCTACCGGAGGGGTGCGATCTGAACGACCTCGGGCGACGTGCGGACGGGCGTGCGCTGTTCTTCGATCTGGTGGACGCGGCGCTCCGCCAGATGGGCTCGGATGCGAGGTCGACGAGAGATGGGCGCCAGTCGTAACGCGTGTCGATGGCGGCGAGGTAGCGTGCCTGATCGCGGCAGTCCGTGGCAAGGGAGGGTGAAGATGACGACGTACAGCCCTGTCAGAGACGAGCCGGCTCGCGCCCGGCGGTGGAGCGAGCGCCGGGTGCGACGCGAGCTGCGGGCGGGGTTGTTGCGCCTGGGTGGCCATCTTGGCTGGGATACCCAGCGCGTGGTTCGTTTCAGTGAAGCGGTCACCCGTCGGAGCTGGCGGCGGTGCGGTCGCGGCGACCTGGAGCGGGTCGTGGCCGTCTTCGCCGAGCTCGCCAGCCGCATGCGTGCCACAAGCCAGGAAGCGCACGCGCTGCCCGAACAAGTGAGCCCGCCGCAACGGACCCGGAGGGTGGCCTGATGCTCCGCGTCGTAGTCAGGCGCAAGGGTGGTGGCGCTGCTCGCGAGCCTGCTGAGCAGCTCCTGGAGATCGTCACACCGCGGACCAACGCGGCTCTTATCAGCCCGGCCGAGAACCTGTGCGCCGCGCTCACGCTCCACACGCGTGCGCCAGGTGGCGGCCCGGTGGGACTCGAAATTGTCGCGGACCACGAGCGCCGGCGCTTCCTGGTCCGCACCGAGACGGCGCTCCAGCAGCGCCAGTTGCGCGGCCAGGTCGGTGCGGCGTACCCGCAAGCGATGCTCCGATCCCTCGGGCCAACAACGCTGCCGATAGGCGATCCGGCCCAGGTGGGCCCGCACGAGCAGCTCGCTACCTGCACCCTGGGTCTCCGCGTTGGCGAGCACCTCCCTCTGCGGACCTTCGGCGACCGCGACCTGGATGCCGATGCCGGCCTGGCCCAGATCGACCCGGTGCTGGGGGTGCTGGGCGCGATGAGCGACCTGCCGCCGGGCTGGCGTGCGCTGAGCCAGCTCGTGCTGCTGGAGCCCGCACCGCCCAATTGGGCGCGCGCCTATCAGCGCCTGGCTCTCGAGCATCCGATCTCGGCCGAACGATCCCGCGGTGGCGACCGGGGGACTTCTCTCGGCAGCCTGGTGGCCATCGGAGGGCTGATGCTAGCTGTGCTGGTGGCGTTGAACGCATACGGCGCCTGGCAGCGTGGAGATTGGAGCGCGATCGCGCTGACCACCGCGGGGCTGGGTACGAGCGTCGGGTTGGCCATTGCGGCTTATCTGCGCTTTGGCGGCCACGACCTGTACGATCCCCGCCTGGTCCAGGAAAAACTGAGCCGCGAGGCCGCTCGGGCAGAGCTACGCCTGGCCGTTGTAGCGCCGAGCCACGTGGCCCCGTCGGCGATGGCTGCCCGTCTCGAGCAGCTCGCGGGAGCGTACCGGTCGTTTGCCCTGGCCGCGGGGAACAGTCTCGTGCCACGGCCCGTGCACGCGTCGATGACGGATCTTCGCGTGCTGGCGCCGTTCGGGCGCGCGCGGTTGCTGAACGTACGGGAGATTGCTTGCCTCTGGCACCTGCCCCAGGGCGCTGATGACGTCCCATTCGTCGAGCGCACTACGGCCCGAAGACGACTACCTTTGCCGGCGACAGTTGCCTTCGGCCCGAACGGTGAAGGCTGCCAGATCGGGTCGTCGCAACACCAGGGCCATGAGGTTCCGGTCGTCCTCCCGCCAGGCTTGCTGCGCCGCCACCTGCTGGCGATCGCCAAGACCCGACGCGGGAAGTCATCACTCATGCTGCGACTGGTACATCACCTCATGTGGGCCGGAACGAGCGGGCCGAGTGGCCGGGCGGCTGGCGACGTCAAGCGTTGCGTCATCCTCGTCGATCCACATCGTGACCTGGCGGCGGCGGCGCTGGCGCTGGTGCCGCCCGAGCGTCGCGACGACGTGGTCTACCTGGACATCGCCAACCGGACGCGCCCGTTCGGCGTCAATCTCCTCGACGTGGGCCTGGGCTGGGACCGCGACCAGGCGGTCGGCAATGCGCTCCGCGTCTTCAAGCGCGAGTTCGATGCCTTCTGGGGCCCGCGCATGGAAGATGCCTTCCGCTTTGCCCTGATGGCCCTGTTCGAGGCGAACGAAGCCCGCTGCCGTATCGATCCCGCTATCGGGCGCGCCGCGCAGCACACAGTGCTGGAGGTGCCCGACTTGCTGGCGATTCGACGCTTTCGGAGCAGCGTGCTCAAGATGGTCTCCGACCGCGCCATCCGGCATTGGTTCGACAGCTACTTCGAGCCACTGGATCCACACCTGCGACAGGAGATCATCAACCCGGTCCAGACGAAGGTGCACAAGTACGTGGGAAGCCGGGTCGCGCGAGGCATCGTTGGCCAGCCGCGCTCGACAGTGGACTTTCGCGAGCTGATCGCCCAGGACAGGATCGTGCTCATCAACCTCAATGCCTTCGAGGTGGGCGAAGATACAGCTGCCCTGGTCGGCGGAACCTTATTGAATCTCGCGGCTCGCGCCGTGGCGGCCCAGTCAGCACTCGCGCCCGAGCAGCGGCGCAGTGTGACCATGGCCGTGGACGAGTTCCATACCATTCCCGGGGCCGATTACGAACAGGTCTTTGGCGAGCTCGCAAAGTATGGCGCCAACATGATGCTGGCGACTCAAACGCTATCTCGGCTGGATCGGTTGACCCAGGGAGATCGGACACGTGATCTGCGCGCCGCCGTCTTTTCCAACCTCGACGGCCTGTTCGCCTTCCACACCAGCGCCGAGGACGCCGAGTATCTGGCCGAGGAGCTGGGCGGCGGACTCGACAAGCAGGACCTCCTGGAACTGGGGCACTACCAGTGCTATGCGCGGCTGACCGACGCATGCACCGGCGAGCGGTTGCCGGCCTTCACGGTCCAGCTGCACCCACCGCCAGTTGGAGATGCGGGTGTCGCGGAGCAGCTGGCGACCGCGTCCGCCAATCGGTATGGGCGCGATGCGCTGGACGTTGAGCTGGAGCTGCAAGCCGCGTGGGAACGCATCCACGGTCCGGCCCAGCTGAGCGGCCTGGACCAGAGTTATCCGGCGCGAAGTGAACCGAGCGCCGACGCGGCCGGCGGCACTGCATCCGCCCGCACCGCCACCGGAGGACAGGTGCCACGCCAGGGCCGAGCCAGCGGCCGGCAACGAGGCGCTCGTCGGGCTGGGCCTCAGGGAAACAGAAGCGAGCGGCGGGCCAGCCGGGAAGACGCGAGCACTGACGAGGCGCCAGCTGCGTGAGCAGGCCCCGGCCCAGGGCCGCCACAGCAGACGCGCGAACGGAGGGCATGGCGTGCCGAGTGCGAACCAGCGGGCTTGCGGCGCTGCGCCTGCTCCAGACGTGCCCACTGATGCCAGTCGACGCCTTCGTCGCCTTACTCGGGCTCGGCTCCCGAAGTTCGGGGTACCAGCAGCTCGCGCGGTTGCGGCGCGCCGGTTTGGCTGAGGTACGCCGCGTCGACCTCGGGTATCTGCTGGGCGAACGACCAACCGGGCTATGGGAGCTCACGGACGCCGGGCAACAGGCGGTCCGCACAGTTCGCGTCCTGCCTCGTTCCGAGGACCCAGGGATCCGGGGGGTGCTCCCCTACGGCCCACCCGACCCTGAGGAGCGGCGGACCCGGGCTCGCGAGAGCGACCTACCGCTGGTGGTCGCAGAGTATCGTGTGCTGGCGACGCTCGCGTCGGAGCGCAATGCGTGCGGCGAGCCCGTCCTGGTGGTGGCCTGGGAGCGGCCCTGGGTCCGAAGCGTTTGGTCGCCAGGGCAGGGTACGGTTCTACGCGTCAGACTTCCGGCCGCGGCGGTGCTGATGCCGCGCGGAACGGTCCTGAGTTCGACTGCAACCAGCGCGAGGCCGACGCCCGTGCTGGTGCTGCCTGATCTGGGCACGGCGCCAGTCATCCGCTACCGCGAGGCGTTGCGCCGGCTGCTCATCCTGCGAGTGGCAAATGAGGATAGAGAAGAGGCTGGGCCGGAGCCGGAACTCCTCGTTGCCACGCCTGACCCGGACGGACGGGGCACACGAAAAGGTGCGTGGCTTGAGCTCCTGGACAAGCTCGCACGCCAGCAAGACCAGCCTGCTCTTCCGGCGCAGGTGTGGGACTGGGAGCGCGTGGCCGACGCCGTGGGGCGAGCGCACGTGCCTGGCCTGGTCGCCGACCGTGGCTGTTCGGCCGCCGGCCGTGAACGGACTCCACGGTGGCGGGTCCCCATTCGCCGCGCCGAGCAGGTGCTGCATCTGGTTGGCCGACACCCGTTCCTGACCCTCGACCAGTTGGCGGCGCTGCTGGGCACCGCGCCGGCCCGGCTCAGCTCGCTGGAGCAGCATTTGGTCGAGCGCGGCTGGCTGCGCTGGATCCCGCTGGACGAACTGCCGCACGACGCGATCCCTCGCGACGAGGCGTCTAGGCTGGGCTGCGTGGAGATCACGCTTGCCGGGCGCCGCCAGCTGGCTGCCTGGTTGGGGCTGGATGTCCCCTCGGCGACCCGCCATCACGGGCTCATCGGTGACGGACTCGGTCAGGCTGGCCTCCGACGGCGGCTGCTCCGGACGCTCGCTCATACGCTGGGTGTCAACGCGGTCTTCGTAGCCTTCGTGCTTGCAGCGCGTGCGGCCGCTGGGCAGGGCGGCACCGACGAATTAGTGGAGTGGCGGGGAGCGGCCGCCTGCGAGCGGCGCCGCTGCAAGCCCGATGGCTATGGCCGCTACCGCCGCAATGGTGTCGGCTATGGGTTTCTGCTGGAGTACGACCGTGGCACCGAGCCGCCGCGGAAATATGCGGCTAAGTTTCGCGCCTACTACGGGTACCGGGACCGCGGAGACGCTGCCCGCGACTATGAGGGTTTTCCCACGCTGCTGTTCGTCACGACCGATCCCACGGCGGAGGAGCGGATCGCCGAGCAGGCATACCGAGCCTGTTTGGTCCACGGCTCCGAGCCGCTGCCCGTGCTGATCACGAGCACCGACCGGATTGTCGGCCAACCGGAGGGCATTCTCGGGCGGATCTGGCGGACGCCAGTTGGTTCCAACCGCCAGTACTGGCTGCCGGGAGGGCCACCGCGTGGCCTCTTCGGGGCTGGACGGGGGCCGGCGCCCACACTGCGCCTGGTGTGGTCCACGGCTGGCCAAGCGCGAGAGAGATCGCGCGCGGGCAAAGGCGCAGTGTGACGATGCGACTGCCGTAGTCTTGGTGTGCCCATGGCACGCACTCCCTCCGAAGACGTAGCTGCGACGCGCCGTCTCATGTTCGACATCTTCAGGAGCAGTCCAGGCTGCCGCGAGGAGCTGGAAAGCCGCGCCACGCTGGTGCGCCTGGAGACGCTGCTTGGGGTTGCCCAACTCGCGGCCTGGCGGGGTGGGCCAGAGGAGGTGCTGGTCGCCTCGCGGGGAGCGGCGCGGATCGCGCGCGCCAAGAGCGCGCCAGCGCAGTCTGATCAGGCTGCGCTGTGTAGCCAGTTTGCCGACTACGCGCTCGCGAGCAGCCTCGTGGATGCCTCGCGGGTGCCCGAAGCGTTCGCATCGCCCAGCCAGCGCGTCCAGACGTTCCTCGCCAACCTGCTGGCAATCACGGGAGAATACCTTCTACTGGCACGTGACCCGGCCGCACTGCTCTCGGTGCGTCGAGCTGTACGGCGCGAGGCTCGGCGGGTCGCCGCAGACGACGATCTATCGGCTCTGGTCATCGCTACAGCCGTGGACCTGCAGCAATTCTGGCCCGAGCTCGTGGCTGCTACTTTGTCCAGGCTCGAGGTGCCTCGCTGAACTCCTAGATGGACGTGACGCATGCCGTAAGGACAAGGACGACCAACTCGGCCTCTAGGTGCAGCTGCGCGGGTGCGGTGTGCTCGGGTAGCGCTCGACCAGCGGGCTGATGGACGTCCGTTTACCCTGCTCATCGAGGCGCGTTCCATGCGCTTCTTGAACTCCCAGGCATCTCAATCGAGGCACGCTTAGAGTCGCGCACCGCACGGCATCGGGCCCTTGGCCTGGTACCACGGCCTTGTCGACAGCGTACCAGAGCACCCAGACGTGGAAGCGAGCCTTTTCACAGTGATCAAGGCTGCTGGCCGCTGATGGTGAGCTGAGGGGCAGGCGTTTGGGCTCCGAACCGGCGAGCGCTCATCCGGAGCATTCCGGCTCTCGGCACGAGGAAGTCCAGGGCGCCCTGCACGGACTCGCCAGGCGCCAGGCGGGTGGTCATGAACGTGCAGCGCGGCAGCACGGGCAGGCTTCGCTGAGGTGGGAAGTGCTCACGCGTCCAGCTGAATACCATCTGCCCCATCCCATCCTCGAGCACCAACTCGAAGTAGATGGCGCCGTTGCACGCACGTGGGTCCAGGAGACTCGTGCCGACGTCGCGCAGTACCACGATGGCGGTGGCCCGCTCGCCGACAAGGTACTGCGCGCGGGGAACGTACAGGTCCACCTCGGCGTCGGCCTCATGGGCCGTAGCGGCGACCCAGCCCGGCGGGATCGAGGCCGGCGGCTGGATCGACTGGGACGCAGCCGGGACCGGAGACGCGGACGCGACCGGCGAGGTGCTTGGCGCGGGCGCCGCCGCGATGGGGCTGGGGACGAACGCCGGGCTGGGGGCAGTTGGTGTAGGGACGCCAGCCGGAGGAGCAGCAGTCGGGGCCACTGACCGGCAGGCGACGACCGCGAGCAGGGCAAGAGTACGCACTGTCCAGAGGCAATACCGGCGGGCCAGTGGGCATCCAGGACGTTCACGTTCGGGTGGTGGCCAGACGGGTGAGCGCCGGCACCGTGCAGCATCGATGCAACCACGCTGATCGCGGCTGCCTGGTGCTGAGCGCAGCCTGTCAGACACGATCAGCGCGCGGAAGCCACGGGAACCACCGAGGGGGCTGACTGGCAGATGGTCTCGAGGAGGGGTGACGGGGTGGAGGGTGTTGCCATGCTCGGCGCGCGCCCCGAGAGGATGGGTGACGCCTATCAGGCTTCGCCGCCAGGGCAACGGAGGTGACCGGAACACGGTGCGTGCGACCCGCTACGTCGGCGACCATCAGGCTGTTGTGTAGGAGCGTGGATCCACGCCCAGGTGGTGACACGCTGCTTTTCGATCCACGACGGGGCCGAGGCGTTCCGTCTGGCGGAGGTGGACCACCAGGAACGTGTGCTTCGCCTTCCCGTAGGCGGCGCGGCCGTGACGACGCGTGTCAAGATCCCACGTCGATGACGTCGACGCGCCCGTCCGCGTGGCTGGGGGCGTTGCCGCCGGCGAACAGTGCGGTCGTACCGACGGCCGCCGCGGCCATGCTGGAGCCGCCCTGAACGAGCCGGGTGACGCTCCACTGACCGGAGACGCTGTCGTACACGTCGGCGGTCGTGACGGGCGAGCCGTAGAGGCTCTCGCCGCCGGCGAAGATCGCCAGCGGTCCGACGCTCGCGGCTGCGACCCTGCCGCGCGCCTCGCTGAGCCGCGCGCTGGTCCACGCGCCGTTGACGCTATCGTAGATGTCGACGGTCGCGCTGGTGTCGGCCACCGAGCGGGCTCCAACGTAGCCGCCAGCGAACAACACCTGGCTGCCGACCGTCGCCACGGCCATCCCCGTCCGGGCCTCGCTGAGATTGGCCGTCGTCCACGTACCATCGGCGTCGTCGTAGATGTCGACGAGATTGGTCCGCAGTGGATCGACGCCATACCCGGTTACACCGCCGGCGAACAGCACCTGGCTACCGACACGCGCCACCGCGTCAACCTCGCGTGCCCGGGCCAGGGTGGCGACCGACCATTCGCCGCTGCTGCTATCGAAGATGTCGACGATGGCGGCGCGCGGGGCACCCGACGTGGTCCCGCTCTGGCCGCCCGCGAACAGGACCTTGCTGCCAACGGAGGCTCCGACCAGCGCCCGCCGCGGCGCCGACAAGGTCGCGCTCGACCATTGGTCCGCATCGGCGTCGTACACATCGACGGCATCGGAAGGTTGGCTGGCCGAAGCGTGCTCGCGCAGGCCACCCGCGACCAGCAGCAGCGAGCCAACGCCCGCGACCGCGAGATCAGCCCGCTGCTGAGGCAGACCCGTGGCGTGCCATTGCCCGCTCACCGCGTCGTACACGTCGACGGCTCGTGACGACAACAGTCCGCTGGGGGCTGGGCTGAAGCCGCCGACGAAGGCCAGGCGGTCAGGCCCGAGGTTGACGGGGATCGGCGACTGGCGTGCTTCCGACAGCCGCGCGCTGGTCCAGCTGGCGCGACTGGCGTCGTAGACGTCGACTAGGGCGCTGGGAGTACTGCCGACGACACCGCCGGCGAATAGGATGCGCGCTCCGGCGACGCCCGCGGCCGGCCACAGTCGAGCAGCCGACACAGGCGCCCGACTCCAGGCGTTGGCCGAGGCGTCGAAACGCTCGGCCGCATCGGCGGCGACCATCAGGGTAAGGCCGTCGAACGCCAGCACGCGCGCGCCGACGGCCGCCAACCGCAACTGTCCCCGAGGTGCAGCCAGGTGGACGGTGCTCCATGTATTGCTGGCCGCATCGTAGAGGTGCACGCCGTCGGGCGTAGGCTCCGATGCGACGAACGCCGCCTTGGTGCCGGCCACGGTGGCTTCCATCCGGGCGGCGCTTGGCAGGCGCGTCGTCGTCCACTGGTCGGTGCGCGGGTCGTAGATGTCCACGACGTTCCGCCCTGCCGGCGCCGCGCCGCCCGCTATCAGCACACGCCCGTCGACCGTCAGTCCGATGGCATCCTGACGCGCCTGCGACAGCCTGGCCGTGCTCCAGGAGCCACTCGCGCTGTCGTAGATGTCCACCGCATCGGACAGACCACCCTGACGACCGCCCGTGCGGCCGCCGGCGAAGACCGCCCGCCCTCCCGCCGCGGCGGTCGCAACCCCCCAGCGCGGCGTGGACAGGGGCGCGCTCGACGACCACTGACGGGTCCGAGCATCGTAGACGTCGACCGCGTCCGAGGCCACGAAGTCCCGTCCGTTCAGCAGCCCGCCGGCGACGAAGACCAGCGATCCGACGGCCGTCACGCGGAAGAAGTCGCGGCGTTGCGCGAGGTGGGTGGCAGACCACGCGCCGCTGTCGGCGTCGAAGATGTCCACCGCATCGACCGGGGAGCCGCTCGCCCAACCCATGCCGCCGACCAGCACGAGCTGGTTGCCTGCCACGGCGGCCTGCATGCCGGTGCGGGCCACTGACAGCCTAGCGGTGGACCATCGGCCGGTCGTCGAGTCATAGATGTCGACGGCGTCGGACCAATCGTCGTCCGTGAGGCCGCCGGCGAACACGACCCGCGTGCCGACGGTCGCCCCGATCGCCTCACGTCGCGCTGTCGCAAGCGCGGCGGTCGACCACTGGCCGCTCGCGGCATCGTAGATGTCGACCTGGGCCGAGGCATGACCCTCGGCTAGCTCACCGCCGGCCAGCAGCAGCTTGGTGCCGACGCTCGCCGCGGCCATCCGCTCGCGGGCCTGGCTGAGGGTGGTCGAGCTACTCTGCCCAGCCGGTGCGGCGCTCACGGCCTGGCCAGACAGCACCGGTGCGAGGAGCGTCGTGGCGAGCAGCGCGAAAGCCCTGGCACGTGTGTGCCAGTGCCCCGACGGACGGACGGAATCGGTGCGGTTGGGCAGCATGCGGCCTCCGATGCCAGAAGAAACGTACCGCACGCCCGACTGGTACATATCCATCTGCGTGGCGTGCTTTAGCACTCGTCCATGCAGGCGGATAGGTCGCGCTGCCGCGGCGCGCTCGGCTCGGCGCGGCCGGTCTCTGCCCTCATGCAACCCTGGCGCTGCGAGAGACCAGGCACACTGCTGCCGGCCAGATCTCCGAGTGGCTCGCGCGGGTTCTGGCTGGGCGTCACGGACCGCGCCCTGGCCGATCCGTGTGCCGCGACCCACTGAGCGACCAGCACATGCCACACTACCGACCAGCCGCCCATTCTGTCTGGCGAGGAGGCTGCCCATGACGACCTCACCCCACCGCCTGAGAAGGGTCATCCTCTCTGGGGTGGTCCTGCTCGCGCTCGTTGTAGCCGCGTGCGGACCACATGCTACGGCCAGCGGCCGACGCGCGCCCAGCGCCGCCTCCCCGGCCTCGTCGCCAGCCGCCTCGCCGGCGGCTGGCCTTGGGAGTCCGCTGCCGTCTCCATCGGCCGTGACGGGCGACGTCTGGGAGCGGGGCGATCCGGACCTGGTCTCCGTGGCCCAGGCCGGCCTCGTGCGCGCCCTCAGCCTGTCGGACACTCACGACAGCATCACACTCACGCTTGAGCGCGCCTATGCCGACGCCAACCGCATCGTGATCGGCTATCGCCTCGGCCTGCCGGAGACGCTCGGCGAGTACGGCGGGATCAGCGCCGGAATGCAGGTCACACCCCTCACCGACAGTGCAGGCCGGTCGTATGCCGGGACGAGTGGCGGCGGCTTTGCTGATGCTAGTGGCGTGCTCTCTGCGCACGTCCTGAGCTTCGACGCGTCACCCCTTCCACCCGGTGTGCCCGAGGCGACCTTCGACCTGACCTTCCCGGAGGTGACGGGCATCCCCAAGAGCACCTCGAAGACCGAAGTCCTGGCTCGGGGCCCATGGCACTTCCACTTCACAGTCCCCGTGCAGCCGGGCCGCGTGATCGACCAGCCCCAGCAGGTCACCGCGGCAGGGAGCACGGTTCGACTGGAACGGGTGGTGATGACGCCCAGCCTCACCCGGGTGTGGGTACGGATCACCCCACCGGACGGAGACGCGTCCTGGCACTGGGTCCCCATCGTGGACCTTGAGGGGCCAGGGTACGTCTCGGGCGGCGCGGGTGGCAGCAACGAGGTCCCGCCCGGTTCGGGCCTCTTTAATCATCCTTTCCTGACGCCGCCAGGTCGCAGCGGGGCCAGGTGGATGGTCAACGTCAGCGAGTTGGTGGGCATGAAACCCCCTCCCACACCGGCGGAGAAGTCGCACCGCCGCATCGCCGGTCCCTGGGTCTTCACGTTCCTGATCGGCGCCGCTTCCGATGCCGCCGTGCACCCGCCCATCGGGCCGAGCGCGGCGCCCACGACGGCCGGCGCTGCGCGAGCCGCTCTCGATCGCTTCATGCAGGCGCGCCTCCAGCGCGAGGACGCGGTTGTGCTGGACCTCCTGGTCGACAATCTCCGGGCGCTGGGTGGGCAAGAAAAGGCGCGGCGGCAGGTCACCCAGGCGAGTAACGCGTGCTGGTACCGGTATGACGTGCTGGTGTTCGGGCAGCCGACGCTGACCAGTGCCACGTCGCTCGTCCGGGTGTACACCCATTCTTGGGGCGGTGACGTCATGGGAGGCGTGCCCCGCTCCTGGCAGCAGGAAATAGGACTCTCCAGCACAGCGATCGGCTGGCGGGTGGAGCGGCTTGAAGCGCCCCAAGACGAACGGCAAGAGCCGAACGAGCCGCACGGGCGGACGACCTCGGCCTGTACCGTGCCTCGCGGACCCACGGCGGAGCCCGCAGGGACTGCCACACCGGTTCGCCCATAAATGCCTGCTCATCGACGGGTCCCGCAGGCGATGATGCTGTCCCGGGTCCCGCGCATGAAGTCAGGTCCGCTGCAGGCCGCCAGCCCCCCGCCTAGCCCCGCGTGGCTCGGCTACCCTCCGCGTACGGAGCGCCGCGCGGGTAGAGAGGGCTGCGAGATCAATGAGACGAGGGACGCGGCGGACAAGACTATCCTACGCCGAAACGGCCACCAGTCCGTCGATGAACCGCAGCACCTCCTCGGCCGTCAGGTTCGACTCGATGCGGACGACGGTCTCGCCGTCCACCCACACCCACAGCTCGCCGGGCGGACCCCCGCCAACACGGCGGTTCTGTTGCCGGACCGTTGAGTCATCCCACCAGCGAGCGTCGATGCCAAACCCCTGAGGCGCCGGTGTGTGCCAGACCGTGCGCCCGCGTGGCGAAGGAACCGTGCTACCGGGGTCCCGCTCCAGGCGGGCCGGGCCGATCTGCTCGAACCACAGGAAGCGCGGGCCGCCCTGTTGCGTCTCGTCGAAGGCGATCGCCGTGTCTCCGCCGCCCCAGCGGGCCCATCCTCGCGCAAACCACTCCCAGTTCAGCTGCTCCAGCAACGGGATGCGGGCCATCTCTTGGGCCGAGACGGGACCCGGCGGCAGACGACTCGGCGAGCCGGCAGGTGGCGGCCCGGCGCGACGCCCCGCCGGCGGACCGAACCCCGAGCCCCCACCCTCGAGCCCGGCTGGCAGGTACGTCGGCCGATAGAACGTCGGCGCGCGACCGGTCACGTTGGTCGGCGCCGGCAGGTCATCCGGGACTTCCACGATCCGCGCGATGGTCTCGGCCGAGGCGCGCGACGTCACCCGCAAGCTGCCCAGAGCGCGGCGGAACGCGGCCGGCTCCAGGTTGCTCCACGCCTGGAGCCAGGTGCCCTCGCTGATCGCCGACAGGAGCGTGCCGCCGGCCGTCTCGGCCACGGTGGCCCGGTCCTGACCCACACGCGCCTCGGCTCCGGCCGGCAGCGCGTCCTGTGGGCGGGCAGGCCGCTGCAGCAGCACCAGCGTCTGGTCCTCTCGGCCATGGTAGGTCACGAGCAGGTGGGAGCGCGCGCGGTCGAAGCGCAGCCCGCGGCTGGCGTAGAAACCCTCCTCCGGCTCCTGCAGCGCCAGGGCGGGCAAGCCCACGCCCGTCTCTGGATCGCTGGTACTCGGGTTGTAGGCGACCTCGCGGCGACTGAGCACCGGCGGCAGGTCGGTCGGCTGGAACACCGTGAACGGCGGGTCGGGGGTAAGCGCCAGCGGCGCGTTGACATCGGCGGGCACCTGGGCGCCGGTCAGCACACGGCCAGCCTCAGCGGCGAGTGACGCCACTGCCCGTGCCGCGGCCACCGCCGCCTCGGGCTGCGCGACCATGCCGACCAGCAGCGCCATCGCCAGGAGCACCGCCGCGGCCCCGAACTGACCCCGGCGCACCCGCGCGTGGTGCTGCCGCGCGGCCAGCTCGCGCGCCAGGCGCGGCCAGAGGTCGGGCGGCGTGGGCACCAGCGCCCGCGCCTCTTCCTCCAGGACCTGTTGTAAAACGTGCTGCCCGTGCATGTCCTTCACTCCTTTACGTTGGCCGGAGCTCCGCCAGCTTCAGCCGCAAACGCGCCAGTCCGTTGAACACGCGCGACTTCACCGTGCCACGCGGGATAGCCAGCGCCGCGGCGATCTCCGCCTCGTCCAGTTCGGCGAAGTACTTGAGGACCACGGCCGCCCGCTGTTTGGCTGGCAGCGCGGTGAGCGCCGCGCGGATCGCCGCCTGGTCCTCCAGGGCGGCCAGACGGGCAGCGGCATCCGGCTGGGCCAGGTCCGCCGGCTCGTCTGCCTCGAACATTTGTTCCCGTCCATCCAGCGAGACCTCCCGGTGCCGTGCCGCCAGCATCTTCAGCGCCGTGGTGGCAACCACGCGGTGGAACCACGGCGCGAACGGTCTGCGGGTGTCGAAGCGCTGGCATCGCCGAAAGGCGACCAGGAACGCCTCAGCCACCACATCCTCCGCCAGGTGCGGGTCGTGCGTGATCAGCGCGGCTAGGCGAACCGCCCGCGCCTGGTGAATCGCCACGAGCGTGGCCAGCCCGGCCGGGTCTCCCCGCTGGCACAGGCGCACTGCCACCTGCTCGGCGCCAAGTTGATCAGCCTGCTCGCCCATTCGACCGGCTGGCATCGTGTCATGCTGTATATCCATCCGTTGCCTGAGAGGTTCACGCCGCCCACCATGGCCACCGTTTGCGGCCACGCAGCGCCGGAACCAGCACATCCCGTGATCGTGCGAAGACTCGGGAGCTACGCACCGGCAGCCGGCACCATGGTCGATAAAGCGGCGCTATCTTCCCATGCGCTCGGCCCTCATCGAACACTCAGCGCGACGGCAGGAGGCGCTCGATAGCCGCCCGAATAACGGACGGCGTCGTGCCGAGCTCGCGCAGGAGAGTCTGGACAGCCTCGTCATCGGGCGCCGCCAGCAACTCGAGCAGTAGGTGCTCGGTCCCGATCGGCCCAGCAGCGCGCCCCGCAGCGACCTGGCGTGCATCCTCGAGAACCTGCTCGGCTCCCGCGCTCAGGCCCTCAGCCACAACTGCCGAAGGTCCACCCCTGGTTGCCAGGCGCTCAAGTTCCGCGATGGCTCGCCCTTCGGTAATGCCTACCTCGCGCAGCGCTTGCGCGGCGAGGCCATCGTGCTCGCGAACCAGTCCCACCAGCAGGTGCCCCGTCCCCACCTCGGGATGGCGGAACCACCGCGCCGCAAGCTGGGCCTCCTCCAGCGCGCGGCTGGCTCCCGTCGTGAGGCTCGGCACGCTCGGCGAGTACGCTGCGCCGCCCACCCAACCCGGCTGCTGCCCGTAGGCAGCCGATTGGTTCAGGACATAGATGATCTGAGAGCGGACCTTGTCGAGGCTGACGCCCAGTGACTGGAGCACGGGGCCAGCGATGTCGTCGGCCCCGCGCGCCAAACCCAGCAGCAAGTGCTCGGTCCCGATGTAGTGGTGGTTCAAGCGGCGCGCCTCGTCCACGCTCAGCTCGATCACGCGTTTAGCTTGGTTACTCAGGCCGGGCAAGCCAGCTGCCGACTCGTCGCCACGCGGGGCAGCCTGCTCGAGCGCTGCTCGGAGTACCTCGAGCTGGACGCCCAGGTTGCTCAGCACCTTGGCCGCGACACCGTCGCCTTCGTGCACCAACCCCAGGAGCAGGTGCTCCGGCCTGATCGACGCATGGCGCAGGCGCTGAGCCTCGTCGGCCGCGTACTGCAGCACGCGTCTGGCCCGATCGGTGAACTTGTCAAAGCGGTCGGTGTGCCGCTCGGAGCCCCGTGTCACCCACTCCTGGACTCCTTGCAGGCGCTGCCGCATGCCTGTCAGAGTCGACTCCGGCAAGTGGGAGGCCGGCGGTGGCTTTGGGCGCTGGTCGGGTGGCACGGCGAGCACGTCGAGCGTCTTGGTCCACGTCCGCTCCAGGCTGACGCCGAGCGACTCCAGCACACCGGCCGCGATACCCTCACCCTCGCGCACCAGGCCCAGGAGCAGGTGCTCGGTGCCGATGGAGTGATGGTTGAGCTGGCGGGCAGTGTCCACGGCCAGCTCAATAGCCTTCTTGGCGCGCGGTGTCATACCGATGTCGCCAGCCACGGTGCGGTCGCCGCGACCGATGATGAACTCGACTGCGCTGCGGACCTTGCCCAGCACGACCCCGAGTTCCGCCAGCACCTGCGCCCCCGTGCCCTCCTGCACGCGGACGAGCCCAAGCAGCAGGTGTTCGGTGCCGATGTAGTTATGGTTGAAGCGCTGCGCCTCCTCCAACGCGAGCTGGAGCACCCTCCTGGCCTCGTCCGTGAACTTGTCGAAGCGATCCGGCATCGGCCTCCTCCCGCGTGAGCGCGCCCGCCTGGGCGGAATCGTATCTGCCTGGGTCTAACGTGGAACGGTAGCGCGAGGATGGTGGCGAACCCAAGCGCGCCACTCCACACCTTTCGAGGCAGTTTGCCGCATGGCTCCTCTCTTGTCCCAGAACCCCAGACCTGACCTTACTTCGCTGCTCGAAATATGGCCCGAGGAACTGCGGCTGCTCGCCGGTGAAACGCCCCAGGACGTCCTTGAGGCGCCGCCCGACGCAGTCGACAGATCGTTGTCGGCTGGCTGCGGCCGACTTGCGTCGAGCACCTTCCGCGCCTCGCCGGTTCAGCGGTAGCCGTCGGTGCTTGTTCCTTTTGCCGAGGACGTCGGTCCGGCCAGAGTGTCAACGGTCATTGGGATCTCATGGCCGCCGACAGGCGGCGCGGCTGGGGCACGGGGCCCGCCTGTGCGCGCAGTCTTCGCCAAGCTAGAGGCAGCCCCCGGCAGGCGCCTAGCGGCGATAGCGGGATCTAGCGACGCGAACCAGGGCTAGCGAGTGGTCGACCTCGCTCTGCCCCTGCCTCGGAACCGGCGCGGCCCTTCAGCAGGGCGCCCGGCGGCGGGTGCCCGTGAACACGAGTAGGGTTAGATTCACGTCTGCTGGCAGCACGGCGGCCCAGTCAATGCTCGTACAGTTGAGCCCGAGAGCGACTCCGCGTATCCTGAGCACAGCCCGGGTGGTCATTACCGGGAAGCTGAGCGTATGCAGTTGACGGCGGCGCTCCAGGGAGGATCAACCTGACTGAGCAACGCGCGGAGCCCGCTCAAGCGTCCCCGGCGCAAGAGGATGGTCAGGTCAACCCGTCATCGACTCGCTATCTGACCATTGAGGACGCGGCGGAGTTCGCTGGTTTGACGGAGCAGCGTCTGCGCCAACTCGCGAGAACCGGGCAGTTGCGCTGGCGGGGCAGTATGAAAGACCCTTTGTTCCCATCCGACCAGCTTCTGGCACTTCGGCCCGAACAGGTGCCCCCGATCCCCGACTGGTTGAAGTTAGAAACCTTGCCGCCACCACGGCGGAGGCGAGGCAGGCCACTTAACCCACCCGTGTACCTCGCAGACACGGTGGTTCGGGCGAATGTCCTCGACGTGCTGCCCACAATGCCTGAGAGTTGCGTGTCCGCCGTGGTCTGCTCACCGCCATACTGGGGCCAGCGCGTCTACCAGGACGAGACACCGGTCGGGTGGGGCGATGGCACCCTCGTGCCATTCGGCCGTGAGGAAACGCCTGAGTCATACGTTGCTCACACGCTGCAGATCCTCCGGGGGATCCTGCGAGTGCTTAGACCAGAGGGCACGGTCTGGTGGAACATTGCCGACTCGTACATGACACGCACGATCGCCCGCAAGAGCAGCTCTGACCGGATCGAGCACTACGCCGGGCGTTCCAGGAGCACGTGGGCAGGCAACCCGTACAAACGCTCTTCCTATGGTCACTCTCACTTGAAGGACAAGGATCTCAGCTTAGTGCCGTTCTTAATCGCTGTCGGCGCCCAAAAGCTGGGCTTCTGGGTACGGTCCGTGATCGTCTGGTCGAAGCAGATGGCGGCCAATGACTTCGACCTGGTGCAGCCGGACGGCAATGGGCGGACCTTTGAGGACGGGGTGCTGAAGGGGACACCTGTGAACAGCGTGAGCGCCCACGTGCATGTACCGGAGACAGTCACAGACAGGCCCATTACCGCACACGAGTACATCCTGCTGCTCACGCGGTCCGAGCGATACGACTACAAATTCGAGCGTCTTCAGTCTGCTGGGAGCAGTGCTGCGGTAAACGTGCGGACGGTGTGGACATTTCCACCCACCGTTTGGAGAGGCAGCCACTCAGCACGCTTTCCTGACGAGTTGCCGCGCCGCTGCATCCTCCTAGGCTCGGATGAGGGTGGTCTGGTATTCGACCCGTTCGCCGGGGAGGGCACGACGTTGAGAATGGCAAAGAAACTCGGCCGGCGCTACTTCGGCTGTGACATCTCGCCGACGTACGTGCGTGAAGCTCGGGCCGCCCTGAAGCGCGTTCTGTCCGAGCCCGAGCAGCCGGCCCTGCCGTCCATGCTGGAGGTCGGACCGGCCGCTCGGTAGTGCGCAGCGGGTGACGGTCAGGTCAGGAGGGCCTTCGCGTCGACGAACGTCGAGAATAGGTGCACCTCTGCGGCGCGGCGTAGCTCCTCATTATTGATCTCTACCTCCGCCTTTTTCTGCAGCCACACCAGGAAGCCCATCGCGGCAACGAAGCGCTCCTTGAAACTGGAGGCCAGTTCGTCGCTCAGTTTCTTCTCGCGCAGCAGCTTCTCGTCAAGAGGTCCGTAGTTCCAGTTGACCCAGATGGTGAAGAGTTCTGGGTCGCCAGGGTCCTTCAACAGCTTGGCAACGGTTGTTTCGTCGAAGCCGAGCTCGCCCCACTGCTCACGTCGGCAGATCTCGATGGGCGGCCCCTGCTCCTTACCAGGCTGCTGCTTGGCGGCCTTCTTGACTCGAGGTCGTGGTGGCTCGTCGGCAACCAGCTCGGCATCGTCCGAGATGGGTAGCGTGTCGCCAGGGCGAGTCACGGTGAAGATGACGCGGCCCTTTTCTCCGGGTTGCGCCCCAGGTGCGCTCAGTGTGCAGCGCATGAAGCCGTTGCGCAAGGATGAGTACCCGTCGAGGCGGAAGATATCCTTGCCGCGGGTCATCAGCGGTAGGAACTCGCCACCGCCTCCCTCGAAGTAGTCATCGGGCGCGTCGATGTGGAGCCGGATGATCGCCCTTCCCGTGCCGGCCGGCACATGCACGGGTTGATTGAGCACTCGCACAAAGGTAGGCGGCCCCTGGTAATTCAAGGCGTCGGGTTTGTCGACGTCAGGCTCGTCGATTGGGTTAGGCTCGGGCTCCGCCAAGGGCTGGTTATCGTAGAGCGGCAACTCTCGATTCGCCGACATGAGCTTGTGAAAGACGTCGACGTTGCCGTCCCTGAAGCCAGCGATTGCATTCTGCAGCAATTTCTGAATGCGTTCGGTCTGCTCCTTGGACTCATGCCCGAGCGCCCGCTGCCGTCGGCGCTGCTCCTCCCGACGCAAGTAGGGGTCCTGCTGGAGCGCTTTCTTGACCTCCACCCGCAAATCCTGGGCGATCTCTGTCCGGCGCAACTGATCGCGTGTAGTCGCGAAAAGGCGCCGCTTCTCGGTCCAGTCCAGGTTGTCGGCCTCGACCTGGACGACTAGGCCCTTCGCTAGGGAGGTAAATCCCCAGTCCTCAAACTGCTGGCGGCTCCAGGCCGCGTGGCGCTGTCCATTATGAGTCAGAGTGATCGCCTGCTCGCGTGGGACGTAGTTGCGGGCGGGCTCCCATTCCTTTTTGGTGTCCTTCGACTGACCCATCACCCACCAACGGACGCGCACCTGGCCGCCGGTCGGCAGGGTCGCGTCGAAATAGTCGTCGTAGTCGACGCCGATCTCGCGGTCCTCCTTGTCCAGGTCCTCCCCCCGCTGCTCGCGCAAAGCCTGCTTGGCTTTGCGTCTGGCGGCCAGTTCGGCCAAGCGGGCGGCATTGCCAACAACAATGACGCCTCTAGCGTTGTCGGGGTTGCTCTTGGCGTACTTCGGCCGCTCCTCCTTGACCATGAAGGGCAGTACGGGGTCGAATGCGAGAGCGTTGGAGACGTTCCGCAGGCTTTTCGCCCCGAGAAACGCGGCTGTACGCGCAGTGTCACGGCCGAGTTCGTATCCGACCATGATGCACATCGTGCCGGACCACTCGCGCCACTGTGCCGGCAGATGGCTGGCGGGGAAGCGCGGCACCACACCGCGGGGATCCTGCTCATCGGGCATCACCAGATACTCATAGACGCCGGTCTTGCTCGTGCGCTCCTTGGCGAGGTCGTTGAAACGCGTGATGGTGAAGCCGACGTCGTCGGGGCGACCGCCGAGCAGCTGGGGGTTCCGACGCGAGATGAACATCATGTGCTGGCAGTACGCCAGCCCTGCGGCGCCGCCCCAGCCGTAGGCACCTAGCAGCCAGAACTTGTCTCGCTTGTTGTTAGCGTTCAAACTGACCAGTGTTTTCGGGAAATCGTCAGGGTGCTGTCCGATTCCGTGATCGGTCACCACTACGCTCGGGCGGTCGTCACTATCACCGGGTCGCAGGGCGATCGTCAGCATCTCTGCGAGCCGCCGGCGGCGGTCGGCGTCTGGAAGGAACTCAAGGTGTCCTTTAGGCACCTGGAAGAGATCTTCGACCGCTTCGCGTGGGTTGGGATAGTCGGTCCGGCGCTTGAGCGAAGCAAAGAGCTCAATCAGGCCGTCCTGCCCATTGATGACCTTCTCGATGATGGCGTCCAGTGAGTCGGCGGTGGCGTTGATCAACGTAAAGTTGCCGTCCTGATCACCATAGGGCCGCCATTTGGCGTTCGTCAGCGCTGCGACCAGCGAGCCCACATCAGCGGTCGTGCCGGCTGTGAAGAGCCGGTTGAGATCGGTGGGGGCGCGCAGCCGCGCATCTACGGTATACATAAGCTTGTCCTCCTAGCTGCCCCGCGCCTGACGTCCTGGTAGACCCGTGGCGCGGTCAGTGGCGGCGTCGGCCATCTCACCGCTCGACGTCGGGGATGGTGGCGAAGCGGAGTGGGATGGCCGATCCCACTCCGCCAGCCCATAGGTGCCTCGCCCCTTCCGCGAGAACCGGTCACTCGCGGTCAGGTGCACGACGATGTTGGTGGGCGTGCCGCGGCCTGGTAGTGGGAGGCCTCGGCGCACGAACTCGGCGAGCAGCTGGTTGATGTGCATTGGCACGCCGTGCTCCTTTAGGATCGCCTCCGCGTCGGATTGCACGCGCTCCCGCGTCGAGCGCGCCCGAGCCATCCCCTGGCCTGAGACAGGTACAGGGGCGTTCGTGACCGCCGCTAGCCGCTCGTAGAGCAGCATGAGCTGCCGCCGACCCTCGATGAGATCGCGCTGCGCCTTCTCTGCTGCTTCAGCGAGATGCTGTACCTGGTCCTCAGCCCGCGCAATCCAGGCGCGAAGGGAATCGGCGTCGTCCACCGAATGGAATGGTAGGGGATGGCGATTTACGAATGCAACCAAAATCCGGCCGGACGCTACGCGCCATGTTTGCCTGCTGAGCCGTTCCGTCAGTGACCATCGCCCCGTTATGAGACCTCCTTGAACTAGAAAAGGCCTCGCCGGATTTTCGTAAATGTGTGCTGCATAGCCTGCACATGCCTGGCCTGCGTAGCCACCAGGGGCGCGGCACCGAGGCCGCGGCAGAAAGACCGCAACCCCGAGGAGTTGGGCCGCGACCTAGGCTGTCATGGACGGACCATCCGCAACTAGCTTAGGCAAGCCGACCTGGACACCGGCGCTCGCCAGGATGGACTGACCACGACCGAGCAGGAGGAGGTCCGGTGGCTATGGCCCGAGAACCACACATTGCGTATGAATGGACTTGCTCCGAAAATCGGGGTCCTCTTCCCTCGCGAGGGGGATTGGGGTCGGTGACTGAGATCATCCGATGCATCGGTGCGTAGCATGCCCCTCCATTCGCCTTCCTGGCGTCCACCATTGGAACTCGAGATGATGGCCTTGACGGTGAGGGCGATGTCCGACAGCATCAAGGGCAGCAAGCAACAGCGTCGGGAGCGGCAGCACATGGCAGCAGTCTGCGTCTCGCTCGAGATGAGCCCGCCGTGAGCGCCGAGCAGTACGACGCCGAGTTTCGTGTATTGGAGGGCGGTGAACCGGTCGCGTCGGCACATCTTGCGGAATGGGTCAGGGAAGACTTCGAACAGGTGCTGAGCCCAGCAGGTCCTGCAAGCGTCTGATCTGCTGGTCGGTGGGGGCGTGCTGGACGATGTCCGTGACAGAGGGGTGTCACACGCCACGTCGAGGATGCTCAAGTCGGAGCCTTGGAACACGAGGCGCGACGGCGCTAGCCTGTTGTGCGTCCTGTTCGGGGTCACAGTGTAGGCCCGGACAGCCATGGTGACGAGACCTCCTGCTCGCGCCACCACGAGCCGTGGAACGAAGAGCAGGTTGCCCACGCTCACTAAGAGAAGCGGTAGCGGTATTCTCTGACCTTGAAGAGTGGCGGCCCCGCCGCGGGCCGCATGCTCACCAGCCTGGCAAGTGCTCCCAACGACCGGCAGCCCAGCCCGCGCCGAAGATTGCAACGAGACTAATGCCTTACCCCTATGGCGCCGTGACACTCCTGTCGAACGGATTGGATTTCATCGACTCAGCCCTGGAAAACTTCTCACGAACGCCTGATCCCCGGGCCATGAAGTACGGCGTCCTACACCTCTGCTCTGGCATTAAACTCGTAATGAAAGAGCACCTGCGCAAGGAGGGTTGGACGCTGGTGTTTGCGCGTCCAGAAAAGGCGGACGAACGGGCATATCGCAAAGGAGAGTTCAACAGCGCGACATTTGACCAATGCGTCGATCGTCTCGTTGCCTCTTGTGGGGTCACGGTGGAAGATTGGGATCGAGAGGACCTCCTCAGTTTTCGCCGCATGCGCAACCGCATAGAGCATTTCGCGGTGATGGACTCGCCCGAAGCCATCATTTCGTCCTCAACGTTCGCCGTGAGCTTCGTCGTCGACCTGATAGCCGAGGAGTTCGAGAGCGACGACCTGGACGCCGACTCTCACCGCCTCCTGGATGACATCCGGCGACGTCTGAGCGAATTCCAGGATTTCGTCCGACACCGTACTCACGACGTCCAGGCTCGACTCAGCGGGGAGACCCCGCCGGTGGTGACATGCCCCGATTGCAGGCAGCCGTTCTCCGTCGTGGAGGTTGGCGCGAAATGCGCCTTCTGCGGGTATCGGCGGCCGCCCGAAGAAGCCTTCGATGATTATGAAATCGGTGTTGCCGGCCGAAGCTCTCCGGACGCAGGGAACCCGTGGCCCCGCACTCGTTGCCCCGAGTGTTACAGCGAGACACTGGCTCTAACGCGGGAACGAGGAAGCGGGTGGGGCCACGGCCGCTATGTATGCTTCACGTGCGGCAGGGCTTGGAGCGACATGCAGCTTGAGCATTGCGCAACCTGCGATGAACTCATGGAAACAGGCGGCATGACAGTCTGTTCGGCGTGCTTCGACGAGGTATTACGGAAGGACGACTAGACCGCCCCTGCGGCGTCACCAGCGACGACTTCGACTGGCCATGGACACCAAGGCTCCCGCACGCACCCTGAGCCCCGGACAGGCTCGGAACGACGATGCTGCGAGCAACGCTCACCAGAGCAACTCAGGCTGCACGCTGAGGGACGGCGGCGCTGTCCTCGTGCGGTGCTGCAGTAATGAAATGACCCTTGGCCGCACTTCGTCACCCACGCGGTACGGCGCGTACATGTTTTCGCACGCGAGTTGCACGGGGGTTCGCCCGAACTCGAACAGCTCGATCCCCCATGTGGCCCCATCCTGATCACGGCACTGTGCTACCAACGATGTACTTTCGACCGACTTGTTGCGCGGAATGTAACAGCCGCCAAACTCCTGCGGGTATCGTGCTGCCACGCGCCACTTTGGCGCTGGCGGGCCGAGTGCATCGAACTGGGGCAGGAGAGGAGCGTCAGCCGTGGAGCGGTCGGATTTCCGGAATCCCTCCTCCCAGAACACGAACGCTGCGTCCCATATACCCGCTGCGGCGATCTGGATGGCCGTGGCGTGCAGTGAGGCACCGAAGTGCATCGCGAGATCAACGAACGCCTGGAGAGAGGGGGTCGCCTTGGCCATCTCGCGGAGGATCCAACGCTGGTCCAGCAGGAGGGCCGCAGCACCGTAGTCGCACAGCAGCTCCTCCTCGGACCCGCCGAATCGCCCCGTGTCGGCGTCCTCCACGCACGTGTGACGATAGGTTGGCAGCAACGTGTGGCTGATGTCGTGTGCTGCCGAGAATCGCCGCTTCACCTCAATATCTCGACTTTGGCCCTTTTCAGGCGGCGTAGCAGGCAGCTTCGACGAGCAAGTCGACCGCACGTGTGGGGGAATTGGCCGGACCAACAACATCGCCCAGGGGTGGTTGATTCTGGCTCACCCAGAGATGCCTACGGACCGCGGCGAGGGCGTCGATGAACGTGGCCTCGCTCTTGGGGTACCAGGCCGCGCGCCGAGT
>JAABUQ010000569.1_pt1 | contig 86639 bp, 71 predicted proteins | sample 5560001 | NCBI WGS metagenome assembly JAABUQ01 (sample SAMN10711888, study PRJNA513371) | rock metagenome | isolation source: Antarctica rocks | place: Antarctica: Victoria Land, Finger Mt nord | collected 2015-12-18 | reverse complement strand
CAATGATCCGGGAGTCGCTGCGAACGACCTTGACCTGGGCGATCGAGCAAGTCACCGAGAAGAACCACCCCGTCGGTCATATCGTGGCCCAATTGGGGCTCACCTGACGGTTTGCAAAACTCCAGGTGTAGGCATAGGCAGTGCCCGGCGTCCCGCCGTCGCATGGGTAATTCGTGGTCGTCGGATATCTCGTGCAATTCGCGTTCGAGCCGCAGTCGGTCATGAACGCGGGGTAGACCTTGTCCGGGTCGTTGGTCGCGGTGGCGATCTTGTAGCAGGTCCAGCCGGTCGTCCCGTTCGTCGAGCACTGCGCGACGACGATGGCGGCGACGGCCCCGACCAAGGCTAGCGTCATCGAGAGGACGCGAGCGGAGCGAATCTGGTTGCTCATGGTAAGTCTCCTCGCGGGGTGGGAAGGTGATGAAATACGGGTCCGCTTGGCCCCACGGCGGGGCCGCTTCAGTCGCCGGAGTTGCTGGTCCCGAGGGCGATCCAGGGCCCCGGGTCTATCGAGTCGGCGACGAATTCGACGTGGCCGTCGCCGAAGAGGACGTTGACCCCGCCGGGGTGGTAAGACCTCGGGGGGTTGAAGCCGCGTTCCAGGAAGCCCAGGCAGGTCGGGCGGCGGTCGTTGGGCGGGCCGTCGTGGTTGTAGTCGCCGTTGGTGCCGCCGCTGAACATCCAGTAGCGGCCCGAGGTCACGTCCCAGGTGGCGTCGGGCCAGGGGGCGCAGGCGGCGATGAACTCGCCGTCGTTGCGGAACTTGGGCATGTTGCCCTGGGGGATCTTGATGTCCCTCGGAAAATCATATCCCGAACTGGAGAAGCTGCCGCCGAGCCGCTCGCTGAGGAACGCGGTCCGCGAGAGCCCGTCGGTGATCGTCGCCTGGCTGGGGAGGAAGCCGATGCTGAAGGGGCCGTCGAAGGGGCGGTCGGGCCTATAGCCGAAGCGGCCCTGGTTGAATCGGTAGGAGTTGAGGTGTTCCGGCTCGCCGTCGCTCGGGCAGAGGAAGAGCGCGACGCGCGTGTTCCGGGCCGTGCCGTTGTCGACCAGGGGGCGGTCCGGCGTCTCGAGGTTGGCGAAGGTCCGATTCAGGGCGTTGTACAGGGCGGCCTGCTCGACGTAGGGCAGGAGGAAGACCAGCCCCGAGGTGACGTTGCCCGACCAGGTCACGCCCACCGCGCTGGGCAGCATCTCCGGCGGGAAGACCCGGTGGTCCGCTTCGTACTGGTGCATGGCCAGCCCGAGTTGCCGGAGATTGGCGACGCACTGGACCCGTCGAGCCGCCTCGCGAGTCGACTGGACGGTGGGCACCAGCAGCGCGATCAACACGGCGATGACCGCGATGGCGACCAAGCACTCGACGAGCGTGAATGCCCGCCTCGATCGCCGAGACGATGTCCGACCGAGGTTGCTCGATCCAAGTGCCATTGGAGTAGGCCTTGTTCTTCGCATGACGGCTCGTCGATAGATCCATCCGGGGAACTATCTTGATCGAACGGAGTTTATCTTGGCGATCCAGGGCGAGTCAAGAGCGTTGATCGGAACATTGCAGCAAGATTCAAGACGGCTATGGAAAGGCGAAAACGAGGCGATGATGGATTCGATTTTCCCTGGTTTTCCCATTATGGCCGCTTCGGTGGGACGACGATGGCCCCTTCCTTCATCACGAAGGCGACCCTGGTCGTGGCGGTGATGTCGGCCGTGGGGTCGCCGGGCAGGGCGATGATGTCGGCGAGCTTGCCGGGCTCGATCGTGCCGATCGACTTGCTCAGGCCGAGCAGCTCGGCGTCGACGGAGGTGGCGGCCTTGAGGGCCTGGAGCGGGGTCATGCCGTGGCGGACCATCAGGGTGAACTCGCGGGCGTTGTCGCCGTGGCGGGAGACGCCGGAGTCGGTGCCGAAGCCCACCTTCACGCCGAGCTTGACCGCCTCGGTGAAGTTCTTCGAGATCGCCTCGTTCGCCGCCACGAGCTTCTCGGCGATCTCGGGCGGGAGCTTGGCGATGTTCGGCATCAGCGACTCGGGGGCCATCAGGGTCGGGATCAGGTACGTCCCGCGCTCCTTCATCAGCTCCAGCGTGGGCGCCAGGAGGAACGAGCCGTGCTCGATCGAGTCGACCCCGGCGAGCACCGCGTCGCGGGCGGCATGGTCGCCGTGGCTGTGGCAGGCGACCTTCTTGCGGAGCCGGTGGGCCTCGTCGCACAGCGCGGTCATCTCGGCCAGGGTGAGCTGGGGGGTGTCGACCTCGTCGGCCAGCGAGAGCACCCCGCCGGAGGCGCAGAACTTGATGACGTCGGCGCCGCGCTTGACCTGGATGCGGACCGCCTCGCGGGCCTGCTCGGGGCTGTTGGCGATCCCCTGGGCCGGCCCTTGCTGGGGGAAGAGGTCGTGGCGGAGCCCGTTGCGGTCGGAGTGGCCGCCGGTGGCGCCCAGCGCGTGGACGCAGACCAGCATCCTCGGGCCCGGCACGATCCCCTTGGCGATCGCGTTGCGGAGGCCGACGTCGAGCAGGTCCTCCGAGCCGACGTCGCGGACCGTCGTGAAGCCGGCCTCGACCGTCCGCCGGGCGAAGACGGTCGACAGGATCGCCTGCTCGGTCAATTCCCGGCGCATCCCGTCGACGAACCCCTGGTTGTAGTCCATCGCCCGCTCATGGGTCAGGTGCGTATGCGCGTCGATGAAGCCGGGGCAGAGCGTCGCATCGCCCAGGTCGATCACCGTCGCCCCCTCGGGCACCGCGAGCCCCTCGCCGACCGCCTTGATCGTCTTCCCCTCGACGATCACCATCCCGTCCTTGGACAGGGCGTCCGACTTGCCATCGAAGAGCCGGGCCGCCTTGAGCACAACCGCCGCCGGCTTCGGCTTCGAGGCTGAGGCGGCTTCCGACGGGCCTGGCTGAAAGAGCAACAGCAGCGGGATGAGGCTCAAAGGGGTCATCAGAGGGTCGCTCCAGGTGATCGGGTCGCGCAGCCACCGGCGGGATTTTATCGCGACATCCCGGCGAAGCAACCCTTGCACATCGATATCCTACTTATTATCAACAGGGTTTGAATGGCAATTTTTGGCTTCTTTGGTTAGATTAGGTTCTCCTGCTGCGCGAAATCCGTAACCTGACCCCTTCCCCCTTCCGACCCCTTTCCTCTGCCAACTTCCAGCAACGATCCAATCAGACTCGAAGATATTTCAACCTACATGTGGAAAGCATTGAAATGACAATTGGCCAGCCAGCGCAATTCGCCATTGAGTCTGGGATATCGGAGGCTTGCGACAGCTTGAGTCTCCGCGCGATTGCCTTCTTCGCCATTCACATTGCGGGATACCGATATGGCATGCATGGGCCCAACAGCACTGCCATTGCTTGCTCGTTCGACGAGGTTGGCCGTCGTATTGCTCGGCGTGGGACGCACGTCGCGCCTTTCGCAGCCGAGCCTAGCGCCGGGATGATAGCCGATTCCGTTCGCAATGCATTATACGATGATGAAGTGCGTGATTCGTATTTCGGGCTCCCTGCCGAGGATTTCTCCGATTTGATCCATTCAAACCACCTCTTATGGGCACCCGATGGCGATCAAGCTTTTGATGACGGTAGTTATGTGCTTCAATTTGACGATGGGGAACGGGTTCGTCTGATTGGATTCAAATCAAAAGGATACTCTTACGATGATATGACACTTCGTGATGTTTGGATCGATCAAGGGACGTTTTATGATGTTCTTCAGCGATGGCGCATCGCTTTTGAGCGAGAACGATTGGCCATGCTGAAGGATTAGGGTCAGGACCGACTCATCAACGTCGTCGAGGGCGGCACCGCCCGCGAGACCCTCCACGACGGCCAGACCCCCCTGCTCGACTTTAACGCGTCGGGGGTCGTCAAGGCGCGGTAGCTCTCGGTCCCCGGCGCCATCGACGCGGTCCTCGCACGCCAGACCCCCGCAGGGTCGCCTGGTACCTCGCCGACCGCCAGGGCACCGTCCTCGACCTCGACATCGTCGACAACTTCGGCTCGGTCATCGACCACGGCGCCTTCGGCAACCTCACCGCCCAAGAGCAAAGGGGGTCACACGAGTCAATGCGGTGAAGACCCTGTCCGATGATCATCCACTTGAGATGCTTCAACCCTTCGATGGGACTCCTTTTTCAGTCCCATCCGATAACCTCGGCCATTTATTTGCTCCCCTTGCCGGTCAGATATCCCAGCAGGGCCGCCACGATGGCCATGATGATGCCCAACGCCTTGTCCGGCAGGTTCGTCTTCGGGTCGCGCGCCACGGCGATGTAGACGCTCGCCAGGAAGCCGATGGCCACGACCGCCATCACGAAGATGTGGACCATCAAGGCGAGCCGTCGCTTGTGGGCCTCGTCCAAGGCCACCGAGCGGAGGTTGTGCTCCGATTCCAGCTCCGAACGCCTGAGCCTGGATGCTCGCTCATCGGGCGTTTCCGCCGTCTTGAGGTTGAAGTTGATGTTCTTGTCGACCAACCCGCTGAGGTCGGCGAGCTTCGGCTCCTTCGAGCGTTCGGTCACCCCTCTTCCCTCAAAACCCGACGAGTTCGATATCGAGCATCTCGGGAGCCTCGGCGACTCCGATATGCTTCCCTTGTTCCTTCGCGTCGACGGCCGTCTTGAACATGGCCAGGGCCAGCCGGATCACGTCCCCTTCCTTGAGGCCCGTCCTGCGGGCCAGTTCGGCGAGGAAATCGTCCGCCTCGGGGCTCATGGCGAGGTTCCTCTCGATCCGAGCCGTCGCGGTCGCGCGAAAAGACGGGCCGGCGGCCGTGGTGTCTTGAACGGTTCCCATAAGCCGGTGTCTCCGGGTTCTTTGCTCGGGTTCGCGTCGTCTCTCGGCGATTATACCCGTCCCGCTCATCGGCGACGATGAGCCCTGCTCCGGGCGTCAGATCTCTAGACGTGGGAGGCGTCGGCCTCGGGTGTCGAGGTGGGATCGCCCGGGACCTCGATCGGCTGGGCTTCGGCCTCCACCGGGGCGGCTTCGGCCTCCTCGGCGGGTTCCGGCGGGTTCGAGGTTGGCTTTGTCTTGGATTTCGGCTTCGGGAGCGTGTCGGGCTTTGGCTTGGGGTCGGTCCGGATCATCCGGGCGATGAACATGCCGTCGGTGTCGGATTCCTGGGGCCAGAGGACGAGGGTCCCGTCGGTGGACTCGGGCAGGAGGGGGTGGGGGAAGGGGTCGAGGTGGAACTCGGGGTGGTCGGCGAGGAAGGGGCGGAGGACCCCCTGGGTTTCCTTGATGGTGATCGTGCAGACGGAGTAGACGAGGGTGCCCCCGGGGCGGACCCCGGCGGCGGCGGCCCGGAGGATCTGGGCCTGGAGTTCGGCGAGGCGGTCGACGGCCTCGGGGCCGAGGGTCCAGCGGGCGTCGGGGTTGCGGCGCCAGGTGCCGATGGCGGAGCAGGGGGCGTCGACGAGGACCCCGTCGTACTTGCCGGCCTTGCCGACGACGTGCTTGCCGTCCCAGGGCTTGGTGGTGATGTTGCGGAAGGGGCTCTTGCGGGCCCGGCGGACGGCCTCCTTGAGGCGGCCTTCGTGGACGTCGGTGGCGACGACGAGGCCCTTCCCTTTCATGAGGGCGGCGAGGTGGAGGGCCTTGCCGCCGGCGCCGGCGCAGGCGTCCCACCAGCGCTCGCCGGGGTCGGGGTCGCAGGCGAGGGCGACGGCCTGGGAGGCGAGGTCCTGGATCTCGAGGTCGCCGCGCTCGAAGGCGGGCTGGTGGTGGACGTCGGCGTCGGGCTCGAGCTTGGCCGCCCGGGTGAGCCGGCGGTGGATCCAGGGCTTGAGGCCGAGGTCGGCCAGCTCGGCCCAGGTCTTCTGCTCGTCCTCGGCTTGGGCCCGGACCCAGAGGGGGGAGCGGGCCTGGAGGGAGGCGAGGAACTCCAGGTACTTCATCTTGGGCGGGCCGCCGCCGGGGGGGAGCGGCAGGTGCTCGCGGAGCCAGTCGGGGAAGAGGCGCCAGGGGTCGGCCGAGACGTTCCGCCCCTCGTTGATCCGCTTCCAGCCCTCGCCCCGGGCGGTCCAGTTGGGGGCGTCGCCGATGGACAGGAGGCGGTCGGGGTGCTTGCCGAGCAGGCGGGCCCAGACCCGGCAGGCGGGGTGGACGCTGGTGAAGTCGAGCAGGCAGGAGAGCAGGAGCCGCTCCTCGGGCCGTTCGAGGCGGAGCGGCTCGACCCACCCTCGCCAGCGGAAGAGGGCGAAGACGGCCCGGCTGATGAACCGGTGGTCGGGCGCGGCGAGGTCGCGGCGGTTCCGGAGGGCGAAGGCGATCGCCCGGTCGGCCCTCCGGCCGTCGGCGAAGACCGCCCGCTCGACCTGCATGGCGACCTCGAACGCCGACTCGGCCAGCTTGTCGATCGAGACGACGTTGGCGACCTCGCGGACCCCCGGCTCCAGCCTCTGCCCGCCGCCCACCGGCGCGGGCCTGGGCTTGCGGTGCTGGGGCGAGCCGGCCCGGCCGGACCCCCCTCGGGGCGGGGGCTGGGACAGGGGCGCCTGGGAGCCCGGCAGGATGACCGAAGGGCGATACCCCGGGCGGCTGGACGGCTTGGGGCCGGGGTGGACGAGGGCCGGCGGGCCGGACCTGGCCTCGGGGCGACGGCGAGCCTTGGGCTTGCCGCCGAAGCGTTTGGGCGTGCGTTTCGGTGGGCTCATCGGTCGTGGATGCCGGGTTGCTAGAAGGGCTTGGACGGGACGGGGATTTCGAGGTCTCGGCCGCTCAGTTCACTTCGGCCGGCGACGGGCCGACTGGCGGTGCGGGCGGTAGCCGGCCGACGGGCGAGGCGTCGCCGAAGGCTTGCCGGGGCCGGCCTGGCCGGCCTTGGGGGCGGCCGGTTCTCCGGGGATGGTGTGGACGTACTTCCCCTCGGAGAGCGACTTATTCGCCTTCTCCATCCGGGCCTGGAGGGCGACCCGAGGCGGGTTGGCGGGGATCAGGGCGTCGCAGCCGGAGCCGATCAAGTCTTGGCGGCCGGCCTTCTGGAGGGCTTCGCGGACCTCGAAGTAGTTCTCGGGCTTGAAGAACTGGAGCAGGGCCCGCTGGAGCTTGCGGTCGCGGAGGTGCTTGGCGGTGTACACCTCCTCGCCCGTGAACGGGTCGAGGCCGGTGTGGTACATGCAGGTGGCGATGTCGAACGGGGCCGGGATGAAGTCCTGGACCTGGTCGGGCCGGTAGCCGTTCCGCTTGAGGAACAGGGCGAGGTCGATCATGGCGTCGAGGTCGCTGCCGGGGTGCGACGCGATGTAGTAGGGGACGAGGAACTGCTTGGGCTTGCCGGCCTTGTCGCTGGCGTCGCGGAAGGCATCGGCGAAACCGGCGTAGTCGGCCTGGTCGGGCTTCTTCATCCGCTTGAGGACGTCGGTATCCGTGTGCTCGGGGGCGACCTTGAGGTGGCCGCCGACGTGGTGGGCGGCCAGCTCGTCCATGTACTCGGGCGAGAGCTGGGCCAGGTCCATCCGGATGCCGGAGGCGACCAGGACCTTGCGGACGCCGGGGACGTCTCGGCTTTCCCGCATCAGCTCGACGAGCGGGCCGTGGTCGGTCCCCAGGAGCTTGCAGATCTTCGGGTGGACGCAGGAGAGCCGCTTGCACTTGGCCTCGACCTCGGGCCGGGTGCAGCGCATCTGGTACATGTTGGCCGTCGGCCCGCCGATGTCGGAAACGACGCCGGAGAATTTGGGGTCCTGGCCCATCTGGGTCAGCTCGTTGAGGATCGACTCCTTCGAGCGCGACTGGATGATCCGCCCCTGGTGTGCCGTGATCGAGCAGAAGGTGCAGCCGCCGAAGCAGCCTCGCATGATCGTGACGGAGTCCTTGACCGTCTCGAAGGCGGGGATGCGCTCCCCCTTGTACATCGGGTGGGGGCGTCGGGTGTAGGGGAGGCCGTAGACCCGATCCATGTCCTCCTGGCTGATCGGCAAGCCCGGGGGATTGGCCACGACGGCCTGGCGGTCGTGGTACTGGACGAGGGTCTTGGCGTTGAGCGGGTTGGTTTCCTGGTGGATGATCTTGGTGGCCCGGGCGAAGGCGAAGCGGTCGGCCTTGATCTCGTCGAGCGAGGGGAGCACGAGGGCGTCGGCCGGCGGTCCTTCCTTGGCGCCGAGGGCGTAGGCGACCCCTCGCATGTCGCGGAGGTCGCGGGCGGACTCGCCGGCGGCGAGGCGGCGGGCGATCTCGACGATCGGCTGCTCGCCCATGCCGAAGACGACGAGGTCGGCCTTGGAGTCGAGCAGGATCGACCGCTTGACGGTGTCGCTCCAGTAGTCGTAGTGCGCCAGCCGCCTGAGGCTGGCCTCGACCCCGCCGGCGATCACCGGGACGCCCGGGAACGCCTCGCGGGCCCGCTGGCAGTACGGCATCGTCGCCCGGTCGGGGCGGAGGCCGATCCGCCCGCCCGGGCTGTAGGCGTCGTCGTTGCGGACCTTCTTGTTGGCCGTGTAGTGGTTGATCATGCTGTCCATGTTCCCGGCGCTGATGCCGAAGAACAGCCGAGGCCGGCCGAACGTCCGCCAAGGCTCGGCGCTCCGCCAGTCGGGCTGGCTGAGGATCGCCACCCTGTAGCCCGCCGCCTCCAGGACCCGGCCGAGGATGCCCATCGCGAACGCCGGGTGGTCGACGTAGGCGTCGCCGCTGACGAGCACCACATCAACGGCGTCCCACCCGCGTGCCTCCATCTCCGCCCGGGTCGCGGGCAGGTGGGGCAGCGGCAACGTGATCACCGGCAACGCCGGGAGCTGCGTCGGCGCGACGTTGGGGCCGGAGTTCCGGGTCGAGCAGGGGGGAGCGGTCGGGGTGCCATTCATGGAGCGGTCGTCTCGCGAGACCAGCGATCGTCAATCCGCTATCCTCGCATGATCCTACGCCCCGAGGCAACCGATGTTCGAGCGGGTCCAGGCTCGCTTCCATCCCGGTCGGCGTGTGAACCATCTCAAGCTAGCCCCGGCGAGGTCGTCGGGTTGCGGGCGGAAACCGGAACTCATACCGGGTCTTCCCCGGAAGAGTGTTTACAACGAACTGGTTCGGTCTTACGATGATCCTCCTATGACAAATGTCGAAAAAGAGGGGTGCATCGATGATCGGTCGTCCCGTGGCCCTCGCCGTGTTCTTGCTGCTCGCCTCCTCGACATCGCCGGCCGACGACATCTCACCGGGGGGCGGTAGGTCAGCTTCGAGCGAGCCGGGGCTCGCAGCGTCCGAGGAGCCGCTCAGGTCGGAGCCACGTCCCAATGGGATGCTCGCCCTGAGTATCCTCTACGCCGGCAACCCCGGCAGCGACCGCGAGAAGGACTACGTCACCTTCCTCAGGGCGTCGTTCCAGCAGGTCGCGACGACGGACTACCGCACGTTCAAGGAGGAGCAGGCCGCTGGGCACGATGTCGTCATCTTCGACTGGACGTCAATCTTCCCGCGCGACCGGGACGGCAAGATCGAGGAGCCGATCAAGAGGCTGAACTGGCCCAAGGCTCCCGCGATCACGGAGGCTTACTCCCGCCCGACGCTCCTGGTCGGAGCCCCGGGCCAGGAGGTCATCCGCCCCTTCCGATGGAAGATCGACAACCTATGCCAATGTCTGGGCGATTCAGCCCACGAAATCGCGTCCGGACACGAGATCTTCCGGACGCCGCTCAAAGTGGACCTGACCATCACGGATGCTCCTTCCCCGCCTCACTATGCGGCCCTCTCCGCCGGCCAGGCGGTTGGCAAGAGGATCATGCTGTGGAAGGTCCAGACCAGGGACTTCCCCGCGATCGATCCCGGGCTGGTGTCGAGCCCCTTCGGCTTCGAAGACTCGCCCGATGCGGAGATCATCTCGTCCGGCCTGAATGAGAAGACGCCGGGCTCGGTGGCCCTCGGGCGGCAGGGCAACTTCTTCCTCTGGGGCTTCTCGGCCTCGCCGAGCGACATGACCCCCGAGGCGAGGAAGTGCTTCATCAACTCCGTCTGCTACATCAAGAAGTTCGACGGACGGAGGCCGATCGCCCGCAAGGCCGAGCGGGAATTCAGCCGGGAGTACGCCCTGGTCTACGCCTGCTCGCTGAAGGAATTCCGGGACGATGAGGCCCTCGCTCGGATGTTCCCGGTGCTCCGAAAGGATCCGACCCGAATCAAAGGCGTTCGCGAGTCGGAACGCAAGCTCTTCGAGGGAAGCTTCGCCCGGGAGCTGCGAGAGCGCCTCGGGGAAGAACCGGAAAGGTATGCCGATTGGGTCAGGGCGAACTACGAGTGGCTTCGCCCCGGCGAGGAAAATGCTGGGCTCGTCCAGATTGCTGTCGATGAGGACGCCAAGGCGCTGGGGCTCTCCAATCGGAAGCCCGAGATCCTCGAAACCTGCGTCTCGATGCTCGAGCGTGGCGACCGGCCCGAGGTGGCGCTCCGGATCCTGAAGCGATACACGAGCGAAGACTTCGCCGAGGCCCGGAAATGGAGGTCGTGGCTCGATTCGGTCCGCGGCCGGCTCTATTTCGATGAGGTCGGCCGTTTCAAGTTCGCGGTCGCCCCGGCGGATCTGCCCGCCCCCGCTCGGCTCCCGAGGACGCCCTTGACAACGCGGAGGTCGCCGACGCGGCAGGAGCCCGTGGTCGTCGAGGCCGAGTGCGTACCGGACCGAGTCCACCCCGGGGAGTCATTCACCCTCGTCCTCCGCGTCGAGACAGCTCCCGCCTGGCACATCACGGCGGCCCGTGGATCGATGGGTGCAGAAGTCGCCACGAGCGTGGAACTGGCGCTGCCTCGCGAGATCATGACCGAGGGTGACTGGATCTACCCCGAGCCTACGCCCGGCGCGAGCGGACGACTGACTCACGAGGGGGCCTTTGAATTTCGTCGCCGCCTCCGGGTAGCGAGCGATGCAAAGCTCGCTCCGATTGAATGCTCTGCCAAGTTCAGCTACCAGGCTTGCGACCGATTCTCATGTCGTGCGGCTGACGAGGCCATCTTGCAATTGAAGTTAACGGTTGCTGGCGAGTAAAGCGCAACGATTGGAGTAGCGTCGAGGTTTTACACAAGCGATCCGGCGTCGGTTCCCATTTCGGTCTTCCTGGGCCGGCGGCAGAGGGGCGCCTGGCCTCCGCGGACACCGAGGTCCGACCGGCCCTCGGGACGAACTTAGGCCGGTCGGCGCGAGAACAGACGTCGGGCCAGCCCCGGCGAGGTGGCTAGGGTCGCCATCTGGGCCAGGAGCCGAAGGTCGAGGGCGGAGGTGGCCACGACCCCGGGCGAGAAGAGCAAGGCTCGGCCCAGGGCGAGTCGGGCCAAGGGGGCGTCCCCGGCCTTGAGGGCCTCGTGGGCGCGGTTGAGGTAGGCCCGGGCGAGCCGACGGTCGGCCCTCCGGCGGAGTTGGCGGGGGTTGGGCAAGCTCGGGCCATCCAGCCGTCGCAAATCGTCGAGGAGGCGGGCGGTCTCTTCGAGGTCGTCGAGGCCGGTCTTGAAGCGGTGGGTCTCGCTCGACGAGTGCCAGCGGATGGCGACGGTGGGGCGGGCGAGCCAGGCGACGGAGTAGCTCCGGCCGACCTTGAGCCAGAAATCCCAGTCGACGACGTAGCGATAGCTCGGGTCGAACCCTCCGACGGCGGCGTGGGCCGCCGAGGCCAGGGTGACGCCGGAGCAGCGGAGGGGGTTCTCGACCGCCAGGGCCGAGGCGAACGAGCCGGCGGCGAACACCCGGTCGACCGGGCCGCACCCGCCTCGGCCGACGACGGACTCGGGGACTTCGCGGCCGGCGTCGTCGACGACTCCGCAGGCCGAGGCGATCAGGCCGAGGTCGGGGGTGGCGGCGAAGGCGGCCAGGTGGGCCGACAGGTGGCCGGGCCGGATCACGTCGTCCTGGTGGAAGACGGCGACCAGGGGGGTCCGGCTCAGGGTGACGCAGCGGTTCCAGTTGCCCGCCAGGCCAAGCCGCTCCGAGTTGACCGAGACCCGGGCCCGGTCGCCGAACTCCGCTCGGACGATGGCCAACGTGTCGTCGGTGGAGCGGTCGTCGGAGACGACGAGGTCGAAGGGGACTTCGCCTTGCGACTTGAGGCTTGCCAGGGCCTCACGGAGATGGCGAGCCCCGTTGCATGTGGGCATGGCGACGGTCACGATGGGAACGGGTTCGGTCAATGATCGGGCCCTCGCGAGTCGACTTCACCTTTCCCCACCTCGCTCAAAGGAGCAGCATCGATGCGACGGACGCCCTGGGTTCGCGGCATGGTCCTGGCAGCGGTCGGCCTCGCGGTGGTCACGTTCGGGTTCCAACTGCCCCTGATGGGGAGCCAGCCGACGGGGGTGGTGGCCTCGACCTCGGTGGGAGGCGCCTTCGGCGGGGGCAAGGAAGAGCCGACCGAGCCTCCCAAGGTGGTCCACGTCGCCGCCCCGCCGATGAGCCTGGAGGCGACCCGGGTCTGGCTCAAGCTCCAGGGGAAGGTCTCGATGAACTTCCCCAACGATACGCCGTTGGAGGACGTGAAGAGATACATCGAGCAATCGACCCAGGATGCCAAAGGGGGATTCCCGACCGGCATCCCGATCTACGTCGACCCCCAGGCGTTGCAGGACGCCGACAAGACGATGGCCTCGACCGTCACCATGAACCTCGAAGGGATGCCCCTGGCGACCACGCTCGAACTCCTGCTCAAGCAGCTCTCGCTGGCGTACGACATCCAGAAGGACGGCCTGCTGGTGATCACGACGCTCGACGAGAAGAAAGCCCAGGACGGCCCGACCCGAACGCTCGACGAGCTGGTCGCCCTCAAGGAGGAGATCCGGGCCCTCCGGCGGGAGGTCGCGATGCTGAGACCTCAAGGGGCGGCGGAGAAGTCGCGGGAAGCGGCCAAGGCGGCCCCGGCCAAGTGATCCCGAACCTCCGGTCATCCGTGAGCGTCTTCCGCGAGGCGGCGGAGGGTTTCCCAGGTGTAGAGGCCCGAGGAATGGCCGTCGCTCCAGGAGAGCCGGACGGCGTAGTTCCCGATCGGCTCCATCCCTTCGAGCTTGAGGTCGAGGGGGATGGTGGAGGGGTCGAGAATCCGGTCGCCGGTCCACTCGTCCTTGCAGGTGGCGCAGGGGCACTCGCCCCTGAGGTAGCGGTAGGGGAGGCGGTCGGACCGGTCGTCAATCCAGGCGAGCTCGAGGACCTGCTCCCCCTGGTGGGCGCGGATGTTGCTGGGCGGGTCGACCATGGGTCGGGCCTCTCGGGGGGTCGGTTCGATCGAGGCGGATGTCACCCCGAGCGTACCACGGACCGGCCGGGGCCAGGAATGGATCGGGGCGAGAGGGGGAGAAACGTGGATCGTTTTTTCGTCAAGGCCGACAGCGTGAACGCCGTCCGCCGGGCCCTGGACCGGGCCCCCGGGGGCGCCCGGGTCGTGGGCCGGTTCGATCGGGAGACGATCGAATGCCGACACACGATGGCCTCGCACAGCCTGTCGAGGCACTGGCCGATCCTCCTGAGCCGCCTGGACAAGGCCGGGCTGTCGGTGGTCGATCGACCGGGGGTCGGCGCCTCGGAGTCTCCCGACCAGCCCTGAGATCGGGACCGTCGCCGATCCTGGCTATTTGGGGTCGTCCTGATTCTCGGGCGAAGTAAACTCGGCCCCGGGAGCGGGCGGATCGGGGCCGCCGTACATCCTCGCGCGGGAGCGAGATCCGTCCGACCTCGACCCCATCATCGCGCCCCAGACGAGCAGGGCCGCGATGCCCACGTCCACCATGAGCGGGCGGACCCGGAAGCTCGGCAGTCGCATCCCCGTCCCGCCAGAACGAAGCGAGGCCCGCCTCGGCCGCGGCCGGGACGGGCCCCATCCTACCTCGGCCGCCGGGCACCGTCGCGAATCCCGAGCGAGGCCAATGCCTGCAACGAAAACGGGCGACCCGGTGAGGGGTCGCCCGTTGGCGGATCGGCTGGGGCTTCCCGGCTCGGCCGTTACTTGGCCTTGTGGGCCTTGACCGGCCTGGCCGCCTTGGCCGGGGCGGCGGCATGGTGGGCCGGGGCGGCGGCGTGGTGGGCCGGGGCGGCGGCGTGGTGGGCCGGGGCGGCGGCGTGGTGGGCCGGGGTGGTCGCCTTCGCCTTGGCCTTCTTCCTGGACGTCGTGGTGCCGTAGTGGACGGCGATCGGCCCGGTGACGGCGACCGGCTGGAGGACCGAGCTGAGCACGGTCGCGGCCTGCACCGGGGCGGATGCCGACGGCGGCAGGACGGGGGCGGCCGGGGTCGTCGGGCTGGCGACCGGGGTGCCCGAGGTCGGGGCCGGGGTCGGGGTGGCGGTCACCGGGGCGGTGCCGATCTGGAAGGAGTCGGCGAAGGCCTCGATGGCGTCGCCCTTGGTGTCCTTCAAGGCCCCCTGCGGGATGGACAGGTTCACCGTGCCGGTCGAGTTGAACGACCCGGTGAGGAAGAACTTGATCGTGTGGCTGTCCACCCAGGTCAGGCCGGAGACCCGGGCCGGGTTGGTGCCGCTGAGGCCGCTGCCGGACAGCTTGAGGTCGCCGGGGCTAAGCGTGGCGCCGTTGATGTCGTCGGAGAAGTCGACCACGATCGAGGACGGGGCGGCGAGGAAGGCGGTCCCGCCCCCTTGCCCGGCCGTGGACTGGGTCCCGTCGGCGGAGAGCGAGGTCGTCACCACGTCGAACCGCTTGGTGTCGATCGGCAGGCTGCCGCCGGCGACCGGGAGGGCGTTGGCGGTGATCGAGTTGGCGGTGCCGGGCGTGGTGGTGATGGGCGTGCCGGTGGTGCCGCCGCCGATGGTGACGGGGAGGCCGCCGGCGCCGAGGGGGTAGTAGGCCCCGATGCTGGCCGGGCCGGTGAAGGGCGAGCCGTGGCCGGCGATCGGGACCGGGGTCCTGTAGAGGATGTCGGTGACCGGGGCGATCGATTGCAGGGCCATGTTGATGGCCGGCGACCGGGTGCTCAGGTCGTAGTTGCCCTCGTTGTAGAAGACCGCCGGGGTGTCGCCGTTGGGCCGGGGGTCGCGGGCGGATAGGAACAGCGGGTTGGCCAGGAAGTTGCCGTGGCCGTCGGGCGAGGCCGTCAGGGCCGACGGGTTGAGGTTGATGAAGCTGCCCAGCGCCTGGGCCGCCGGGGCGTTGCTGGACCCGTTCTGGTAGAACAGGTTCACCGCCACGTTGAGGGTGTTGGAGTTGCCCGAGGCGATGCCGGCGCCCGCCCTGGCCGAGGTCAGGTCGTGGTTGGCGTAGAAGATGTTGTTGAGGACGTAGGCCTGGGTGTAGTTCGCGTTGAGCGACCAGTTAACCAGGCCCGTCGTGTTGTCCACGATGGTGTTGTTGTACACCGTGGTCGGGGTCAGCAGCGAGATCGTCGAGTTGGTGTCGGAGATCGAGACGCCGCTGATGTTGCCCGCGATCAGGTTGTCGATGATGCTGGGCGTCGGGGCGTTGGTGCCCGAGGTCCCGACGTTCACGCCGATCCCGGCGTTGATGATGAAGTTCTTGTCGACCAGGACCGAGGCGTTCTCGAGCATCACCGCCGAGGACGCCGGGTCGATCGGGCCGACGACCGGGTTGCCGACCAGCGGGGCGATGATCGAGAATCCGGAGATCTCGGTCGTCAGGCCCGGAAGCGGGGTGATGGCCGAGGCGAAGACCACGGTCGTCGGGTTCGCCGAGCTCGGCACGCCGTAGATCAGCGTGGTCCCGGGGCTGCCCGGGGTGAAGGCCGTGTCGGTGCTCGACCGGTTGGCCGAGAGCAGCCGGACCTGCGGCTTCAGGTTGATGTCCTCGCGATAGGTCCCGGAGAGGACCAGGACGTCGTCGCCGGTCTTGGCCGCGGAGAGGCCGGCGGTGATGGTGGGATACGGATTGGCCCGTGACCCCTGCGTCGCGGTCGGGCTGGTGACCGCCCCGAGCGTGTTATCGACGTAGATCAGCCGGGCATTGGTCTGGGTGAAGACGATGAACGGCCCGTTGACGAAGTCGCTGCCGGGCGTCCCGGTGCCCGCCCCGTCGAGGGCGTTGCCGGCGATGTCGGTGATCGGCGCCGTGCCGGTCCCCTTCAGGACGATCCGGTACAGGTCGTTGGGCAGGGGCCCGGTGATGGTGAGGGTGACGCTGATGGCCCCCTTGGGGGTGTGGAGGTAGTTGATCTGGATGCTGCCGGCGTTGATCGGCACCGGGATGCCGGTGCCGGTGAACGAGCCGGAGCCGCCCGCCCGGAAGACCTGGATGGTGCTGGCGTTGAGCGTGGCCGGGTTGATGTTCTTGGAGAAGTTGACGGTCACCGGGATCGCGCCGTTGGCGTTGCCATTGGCCAGGATGTTGGCCGTCGGGGTGATCGAGGTCACCTGGGGCGGCGTGGTGTCGACCTCGAAGCCGGCGAAGGCCCCGGTGTCGATGAAGGTCTGGAGCGGCGTGTTCACCGTGGCGGTGGCGTTGCCCGCCCCGTTGATCACGCGGACCCGGGCCATCGTGAAGCCGCCGTCGCCGGGGAGCATCTGCATGCCGGTCGGCCCGACGAAGTAGGGCGAGTTGGGCAAGGGGGTCTTGACCGTGACCGAGAAGTTGCCGTTGGCGTCGGTCGTGCCGGTGGCGGCGGCGATGTCGTCGAAGTTGCCGTCGCCCTTGGTCGAGATGTCCACGAAGACCTGATCGCCCAGCAGCGGGTTGATCGGCGGGAAGACGTCGGTGATCGTCCCGACGAAGGTCGGTGTGGGGTTCTTGGTGACGCTCTTGCCGCCGCTGGTGTCGCTGGCGGTGGCCAGGTGGAACGAGCCGGGGACCAGCGTCGGCGAGTGGGTGCTGATCGTGAAGTTGAGGACGAAGTCGCTGCCGGGGAAGTTGTCGCTGCCCGAGGGCAGGGGCAGGGTGCTGTTGGCGGTGAAGCCGTCGAGCGCCAGGCCGGTCTTGTCCTTGATGACCGAGGACCCGGTCCCCTTCAGGATCACCTCGTACTGGTCGTTGATCAGGGCGGCGTTGGTGAACAGGGACGAGGTGTTGATCGTGAGGATGTCGGTCGTCGGGTTGAACGACAGGAGCCCGGCCAGGTTGATCGCGCGGTCGCCCGGGCTGTTGCCGTTGCCGAAGATTCCGTCGCCGCCGGAGGCCAGGAGGATCACCGAGTTGGCGTTGATCGTGTTGGGGTCGAGCTGCTCGTTGAACTTGATGTTGATCGACTGGATCGGCTGGTTGGTGCCGGCGATCGCCCCCGGGGTGTAGAGGTTGACCGGGTTGGTCGTGCTCGCCACCGTCGCGTTGACCGCGGTGACGATGGGCGGGTTCTGGATGATGTACTCGAACGCGCCGATGTCGAAGAACGGCCGGGTGCCGGCACCGACGTTGGGGGAGTTCGGGTCCTTGACGCGGAGGTTGCCGAGCTGGTCACGCTCGCCCTCCAAGGGGACGTAGGCGTACGTCCCGCCGAGATTCGAGGTGCTGGCGTAGCCGGGCAAGGCGCTTTGCAGGACGGGGATCCACTGGTCGGGGAAGAGCCGCTGGCTCACCGGCTCGCCGGGGAGGGTGACGATGGCGGAGTCGGGGGGGGTGCCGAATCCGAAGGCCTGCGGGACGCCGCCTTGGGTGTTGGTATCGCCGGTCTGGTTGCGGATCGGCAGGGCGTTGACGTTGTTGGGGTCGATTGTCGCGGCGGGAAGGAGCATGTCGCCGAAGAACGACGGCCCCAGCTCGCTCCGGGCCCGGTCGATGGCCGCCGAGGTGGAGGTCAGGAAGTAGGTGCCCGCCCGATAGGCCGGGTTGCCGATGATGTACTGATCGTTCGGGACGCCGGGCGTGATCGGGACGTTCTGGGCATTCACGGCCACGTTGGAGAACAGGTTGTACTGGAGGTCGCTGGAGTAGAGCTGGCCCGTCCCCTGGGCGGCGTTGCCCGGCACGAACGTCCCGGCGGCGCTGGTCGTCCCGATGTTCGAGAAGATGTTGTCCATCGCCAGGAACGAGACGTGCGAGTTGAAGTTGCGCCCGTCCGGGGCCATGCCGACGGCGTTGATCCCGATCCCGTTGTTGTCGAAGGTGTTGTTGAGGAAGACCGCCACGGCGGGGCTCTGGAAGGTCGTGTCGTCGACCGTCTCGGAGATGATCTCGACGCCGGTCGCCTGGCCGTGGGTCATCCCGGTGATGGTGTCGTTGACCAGGAACAGGTGGGTCGGCTCGCCGTAGAACGCGGTGGAGCGGGGGCTCATCGGCGGCGGATAATTGACCGCGATCAGGAGCGACCCGTAACCCGGGTGGGAGATCACGCCGGCGTCGCTGAAGTTGAAGAGGTTCGAGTTGGAGATCCGCAGCGCCTTGGGGGCGTTGTACTGGCTGGCGAACCCGACGTTGTTGGCGCCCGCGAGCCCGACCTTGGTCCCCAGGCTCGGCGTGAGGGCCCCTTTACCGTCCAGGTCGAAGGCGTACTGGAGGCCGTCGCCCTGCTGCTCGACCCGGGTGATGTAGCGGATGTCGGCGTTGTCGATGACGCTGCCGTTCCTGGTGTCTTCCAGGTTGTAGCTGGGCAGCGAGTTGCCGCCGTAGTAGATCACCCCGCCGTCGCCGGCCTGGGGGGCCGCCGTGTCGCCCGTGATGGCGGTAAACATCGACACGCCATTGACCGTCGTGCCGACCGTGTTGTCGTGCAGCGAGGTGATGATGACCGGCACGCGGCTCTGGCCGGTCGATTGGTTCGCCGAGATCCCGACGATCCGGATCGCGTTGAACGCCCCGCCGTCCACGAAGGACTCCAGCGGCGTGGGCGGGTCGGTGCCGTCGTCGACACCCGCGATGAACCCGGCCCCGCCGTTGAACCCCGCGTTCAGGTTGGCGGGGGGGCTGACGCCAGGCGTCTCGCCGGCGAGCTTGTCGCCGAGCTCCTTGATGAGCAGGGGGACGCCCGGGGCGGCGACGGTGGTGCCGTCGGCCAGGATGGTCCCGGCCAGGGTCGATTGGAGCGTCAGGGTGACGCTGGCCTTGGGGATGGGCAGGAGCTGGGTGGAACTCGGTGTCGCGGGGAAGGCCCCGCCCAGGATGATCGTGCTCCGGAGGACGTAGGTGAAGTCCGAGCCGGTCCAGACCGAGTCGTGGTGGAGGTTGACGGGGTTGATCAGGCTCCCGCCGCCGATCACGCCCACCCCGTTGATCGTATTGCTGACGAACGTGTTCCCGTGGATGAACGGGTTGCCGGAGACGAGCGGACGCTGGGGGTCGCCGGCCAGGAGGGCATCGGCCTGGAGGTTGACCGGGACGTCGGCGTTGTCGTTGAAGTTGCTGTTGGTCAGCGAGAGGCGGGCCCCCGCGAAGCCGCCGTCGATCAGGAGGGCGTTGATGACTCCGGTGCCGGTGGCCGTGTTGATGGCCCCGCCGCCGTAGCGGAAGATGGCCCCGTTGATCACGCCGACGGAGCCGGAGGCGAGCTCGACGCCGCTCCAGCGGGCCAGGTCCGGGACCCTGCCGGGGCTGGGCTGGAGCGAGCCCGAGCCGCCAGGGACGGCGGGGAGGGGGGCGACGACGGTCGTGGTGGTCTGCGAGATCGGATCGAAGAAGGTCGAGGTGGCGGCGTCGTCGTTGAGCGACGTGAAGATCGCCTTGGACAGGTTCGGCGAGTTCGCCACGAAGGTCGGGTCGAGCTGGCCGGCCTGGGGGTTGGGCTGGCCGTTGGGCAGGGTGGCCGGGAAAGTCGGGCCGACTTTATGGTTGAGGTCGTACTCGTGGATGTAGGTCTGATCGCCGACGTTGATGCTGCCGCCGAGGATCTGGATGCCGGCCCCATGCTCGAGCTTGACGATCATCCCCGGATCTACGTAGAGCCGGTCGGTCGAGGAGCCCTGCGCCCCGCCCTGCTCGACGAGGAGCCGCTGGCCGAGGACCAGCCTCGTGGTCAGGAGGTAGGGGTAGGGATCATCGAGCGAGTAGTTGGCCGCCCCGCCCAGCGACGAGGGGTTGGTGGGGTAGAAGACGGAGTTGGTCGGCTCGGCGATGCCGCTGGCGATCTCGCCCCGGATGTAGATCCCGTTGAGGCCGTTGTTGACGAACTGGTCGGCGCGGAGCAGGGGGCCGGCGGCGACGTCGTCCTTACGGAGGGCATCGACGTTGACCGAGAGGCCCGCCTGGGCCGCGCCTGAGCCGCCGGCGAAGGCGACCATCGAGTTGGTGATCGTCGGCCGGGCGCCCTGGATCGTGATCCCGTCATAGCGGAAGCCGTTGGTCTGGGGGACCGGGCCGCCGGCATACTTCTCGACCAGGAAGTTGACGTAGGAGAGGACGTCGTCGGCCCCGGAGACGGCGTCGGCCTGGCCGCCGGTGGTCGGGTCGATCAGGGGGGATTTGAGCCGGTTGTCGACCAGGGGATTGCCGGTCGTGGGGATCTGGCCGGGGAAGAGGGTCGACCGCGGGGTGGACGAGCCGGGGATCGCCGCCTGGCTGTAGTTCCGGAAGGCGATGCCGCCGTAGTCGCCCGCGGAGGGGGTCGAGTTGGGGTCGCCGTTGGTCACCCCGCCGATCGACGAGTCCTTGTACGAGGTGATGTTGACCTGCTGGAAGCTGTTGGGCCCGCCGAGGACCTGCAAGGCGCTACCCTGATTCTGGACCAGGAGGGTGGCGTTCTGCATCTTCAGGGCCGACCCGGCCTCGAAGACGAGGGTGGTCAAGGCGGGGATCGAGGCGCTGGCGTCGTTGGCGATCGGGTCGGAGCCGGCGGGGGCCTGGAGGACGAAGGGCCGCTGGACCGTGCTGCCGTTGGGGCCGGTGTTGGTCGAGACCGAAGGCTCGGCCAGGATGACCACCGGGCCGCCGGTGGCGATCACCAGTTGCTGGGCGGCGAAGAAGGCCGAGGGCTCGAAGGTCCCGAGGCCGGCGCGGTCGTAGATCGGGTTGAAGTTGGCACCCGAGTTGACGACGCTGTTGAGGTCGCCGCCGTTGAACGAGGTGGGGACGGCCTCGGGAGCGAGGACGGGGTAGGGCCGCTCGGGGCTACCGTTGGGCACCTGCGAGGGGATCTGCGGGTTGTACAGGGCGTCGGGCCGGGCGAAGATCACGTTGCCGTTGGGGACGACGACGAAGCCGGTGACGAACGCACCGCCGGGGGTCCCGTCACCCGTGAGGTCGGCCACCTCGCTGGACCCGCTGCCGCGGATGGTGCCGTTGGTCAGCTGATTGACGAACTTGCCGCTGGAGTCCTGGTTCCCCAGGAACTCGCCGTCGAGTTGGCTGCCGAACAAGTCGGTGATGGCCGTCGGCCCGTTGTTGGGCAGGTAGACCCGGTAATAGTCGGCGGGCAGGGGCGAGCCGGCGGGGACGGTGATCAGCAGGCGGTTCTGGAAGCCGTACTGGCCGAAGACGGCACCCGGGACCGAGTTCACCAACTGGACCTTCAGGCCGGTGACGCGGGTGAAGCCGTTCGAGTTGGTGATCCCGAAGTCGCCGAAGTTGCCGTCCGGCAGCGCGTTGGCCGTGTTGGCCGAGCGGGCCAGCATGACGTCGTTGGTGTAGTCGACGTTCGGGTTGAGGGGGTTGGAGAAGTCGAGGGTGAACTGGGTCGGGGCCGAGGGGGCCCGGGCGGTGATCCCGGGGACCGGGATCTCGTAGTCCGAGCGCGGCCCGGTCGTCGTCACCGCGCCGGTCGAGTCGGTGCTGTAGGCCGTGTAGGCGGTGATGTAGGTCGGGGTCGGCTGGAGGTTGAAGTCGAGCTGGAAGTTCGCGGGCTTGCCGGTCTGCGAGTTCGACTGGTAGGCCCCGAACGGGTTGCCCGCGGCGTCGGTCAGGCCGGCGCCGAAGGCGCTGGAGAGGATGTTGAAGAAGTAGCGGCCGGCGGGCAGGCCGGGCCCGAAGGTCAGGTCGATCCGGCCGGTGAGCGGGTCGGAGGAGAGGGTCCGGGCCGAGGTCGAGTTGAACGTCGCGGTCTTGATGAAGCTCGACTCATCGACGATGTTGCCCGGCGCGATCACCCGGAAGAGCTTGTAGTTCGACGTCGTGGACGCGAGCACCGGGTTGAGCGCGGGGATGGCCAGCCTGGGGTCGACGGCGAAGGGGTCGCCGAGGTTCTGCGGGTTGACCGGGTCGATCACGCTGACCGAGAGCGTGGTCAGTGCGTTGATGTTGGCGTTCTCGGGGATCGTGGTGGCCTGGCTGCCGGTCGTCGTGCCGACGTAGGCCAGCGTCCGGTCGATCCGGAAGGCGGTGTCCTGGACCGTCGAGAGCCCGGGGAAGGGGGGAGTGTCGGGCTGGCCGACGACGATGATCCGGACCCGGTTCTCCCCCTCGGGCAGGGCGGCGATGCCGGCCGGATAGTTGATCGTGAACTGGCCCCGGGCGTTGGTGATCGTCTGGACGTCGAACTGGCCGGTGAACCCCCGGCCGCCGGAGCCGACGTTGAGGTCGAGGCCGCCCCGGGCCACGCCGTTGTGGGCGATCCCGTTGAACTCGGCGTAGACCGTCAGGCCGGCCAGGCCCGAGGGGAACCGGGCCGTGACCTGCCCGACGAAGCCTGGGGTGGCGACGTTGGTGTTCAGGTCGCCGACGATCCCCGAATCCGACTGGGGCGCCAGGGACACCGAGGTGATCAGCGGGGCCGGGAGCGGGATGAAGCCGAGGTCCTGGACGAAGTCGGTGCCCGGGCCGACCTGGGTGTTGCCCGAGGGGAAGACGCCGCTGAACTGGCCGTTCAAGGGGTTGCCGACGGCGTCGAGCACCTTCGACGACGCGTAGATCGCGTAGTGGTCCGAGGGGAGCGCCGACTGCGGCAGGGCCGAGAGGTCGATCGTCAGCGTGAAGGTGGTCGGGTTGTAGCTGTAGACCGCCCCGGAAAGCTGGCTGACCTTGATCCCCTGCGGGTTGATCAGCGGCGAGGCGGTGTTGCCGTTCGTCCTGTAGAGGAAGATGTTGTCGGAGTTGACGGTGCTGGGGTTGAGCGGCTCGTTGAAGGTGAGCGAGAGGAAGCGGCCGTTGAGGGCCGTCGCCGTCACCCGGGCCCCGGACACCTGCTGGAGGTTGAAGCTGGTGGTGGACGGGGTGCTCAGCGTCTGGCCGTCCTGCGACTTGATCCCGCCGGAGAGGACGGTGACGTAGTAGACGCCGTTGGCGATCACCCCGGGCTTGGGCGTGATCGTGATCGGGTAGCGGATCGTCGTGGGGAAGTTGGGATCATCGACGGCGACCGGCGTGCCGATGGCGACGGAGGAGCCGTTGAAGGTGTTGAAGACCAGCGAACCGGCGTTGACCGAGCTGAAGTTGATCTGCTTGTTGAAGGTGACCGTGATCGAGGTCGGGGCCGAGGCGATGGTCGCGCCGCCGCCGGGCGTGATCGAGGCCACCTGGAGGACCGACGCGGCCTGGATGGCGGCCACGCCGTTGACCAGGCCGAAGCCGCCCTGCGGACTGTAGGTGCCCTTGGCGGCGCCGTTGAGCGGGGTGGCGGTCGACTTCAGGGCGCTGACGATCTCGGCCTGGGTGATGCTCGGGTTCACCTCGCGGATCAGGGCGGCGATCGCGGCCACGTTGGGGGCCGCGGCCGAGGTGCCGAAGAAGGTCGGCAGGTTCGCCACGACCTGGTTCGTCTGCGTCACCGGGGGCGTGAAGGTCGTCGGGGCGTTGCCTGGGTAGGGCGGGTTCGCCGTGAAGAGCGGCTTGCTGGTGTCGATGAACTGGCCGGGGGTGAAGAACGAGGTGTTGTTGCCGTCCACCCCGGAGATGTCGGGCTTCTGGAGCAACGTCGGCGTGATCGGCGTGCCGTCGAAGGCGAACTCCTTGAGGACCGGGCCGGTCGAGCTGAACGGCTCGCTGGTGACCGTGGCGGGGCTGGTGTAGGGCGCGGAACCCCAGAACGGCACGGCGCCGACGGAGATCGTGTTGAAGTCCGAGTTGTGGCCGTGGGTCGAGGGGTAGAATGTGTTGCCGGCCGAGCCGAACTTGTGGTCGACCGAGAAGCCGCCGTCGCCGTTCTGGTAGAAGATGACGTGGCCGGGGTCGGGACCGTTGTCGACCTTGATCGTCACGGTGTACAGGCCGATCGGCAGGTCGTTCGGGGTGATCTGGAACGGCTGCTGGTTGGCGATGGTGTTGGTGTTGGCCTGCGAGACCAGGGTGCCGGCGGCGTTGAAGACGTCGAGCTCGACGTTGGAGACGACCCCGCCGGTCGTCGAGTAGTAGGGCTGGTCGAACTGGAGCGAGATGCTGCCCGGGGTATAGACGTTGATGCCGATCGAGGTCGCCGTGGTGGCCCCGGTGGGGTCGAAGTTCATGTAGCGGCCGGCACCCAGGCCCGGGACGTTGGCGTTGACGCCGCGGAACTGCGACTCGTAGCCGCTATCGGCGGCGTTGCCGGCCGAGGAGAAGTAGGCCGCGCCCTGGCTGACGACCTGGTTGATCCCCTGGGAGATGATCCCGGACTGGTAGTAGGGATCGGTGAAGTAGCCGATGTCGTCGACGATCGTCCTGGCGCCGGCGTTGTACAGCGCCTGGATGTTGTTCGAGAAGCTGACCTCCCCGAGGGAGGCGGTGGCGAAGGCCAGCGAGGCGCCCGGGGCGATGTCGTGGATCTGCTCGAGCATCGCCCGACCTTCGTCGGTGCTCGGGGGCGGAGAGTCCTGGATGACCTGGACATTCGCCGGCAGGTCGCCGGTCTTGACCGAGTCGGCCAGGCCGCCGGCGTAGAGGTTCACGCTGTCGGAGAGCACGCCGATCTTCTGGCCGGTGCCGTCGACCCCGTAGTTCGCCCGGATCGTCGGCCCGCCGAGGGTGAGGTCGGACTGGTTCGGCGAGACCCCCTGCTGGAAGGCCACGGGCCGGTAGATCGGGTTGGCGCCGATCACCTGCGAGAGCGAGGCGAGCTGCGGCAGGGCCGCGATCGGGATGCTCCCCTCGACGATGTTGATCTTGGCGTTGGTGGCGGTGACCTTCATGCCCAGCGTCGTCAGCGACTTCTGGAAGGCGGTGAAGTCGCCAAAGCCCCGGACGTCGACCCCGATGGAGGTCCCGGAGATGAGGAATTCCGAGGCCCTGGAGGACTTGAACGGCCCGTTGCCGCCGTTCTGGGAGTAGGTGGCGAACTCCTGATAGACGCTGATCAGGTCCTTGCCGAGATTGGCGAGGGGGCCATTCTGCACGTCGTAGGGGTTCTGAGTGGTCGGGTGCCAGGTGGGACCCGAGCCCGTCCCGCCGGCCAGCAGGCGGCGGCTCTCGAGGTGTTCCAGGCTCGGTCGACCTGCCCTCCGCCGGCGAGGCTCGCCGTCGCGCCGCTTCGACCCGTCTTCGCGTCCATCACCCTTGAAGCTTCCCATCGACGAACTCCCCCCGGTAAGCCTCGGAACCCTTCCCCTTCGCGGCGCACGACCGGCCTGCGACGCCCCCTCGCCGGGGGCCGCTCTGGAAGGGCTCTCTGTATCGATGCGACCTGGAATCTCAACCCCTGTTCGATGCCCGATCAGGGTTCCTCGCCCGACCGGGCCCGCGACCGCCGAAGCACCAAGGCCAACCGCCCGTCCTGAGGGTCGCCGCGGCCGACTGTTCTCGAAGGGGCTAGCCCGCTGGGCCGCCCCCAAGGCACCTCGACGCGACATCCAACGGCCCGAGTCCCCCTGTGCCAAGCAAGTCGGCACGAGCCTCGCCGTTGATCTGTTGCGTGATAACATGCACGCAATCGATCATTGCCATCGAGGATCGAGCGAGTCAAGTATGATTTTGGAGAATTCGCGGGAGTTGCGAGGTCGAGGGGCCGATCGCACGAATCCGGGAGCTGGCGCGGTGAGCGGCATGCGGATCATTCGAGTGTGGGCCCTGGGTGTCGGATGTCAAAGTTGTTCGCGCGATTTATGCCGGTCGGCGTCCGGCTTTATCGGCGGCGGCGGGTCCTGCCGGCGTCGGCGCCGGAGGGCGGCAAATCGGCTCAAGGCCTCGCCGTCCGATCGACTTCATGGTTCGGAGGATTCTTTCGTACACGATTCTCGATCGGTGTTCAACTACCCCGCCCCACTTATGCGTTGGGGGGAGGCGGCAAAACGACAACGCCGAGGCCGGCGAGGTCGGCCACCAGGCCGTCCGTATCCCGATAGAGGACGCCGACGAGTCCCGCCGAGCGGGCCCCTTCGACGTTCTCGAGCAGGTCGTCGATGAAGACGCAGTCCGCCGGGTCGGCCCCCGACGCCTCCGAGCAGGCCAGGTAGAAGGCCGACGACGGCTTGATGTGGCCCACCTCGTACGACAGGACCAATCGGTCGAAGTAGCCCAGCGTCTCGGCGAAATCGCGGCGGAAGCGGGCGGCGTGGATGTCGTTGGTGTTCGAGCCCAGGACCAGGGTGTAGCCGGCCCGCTTGAGCCGCGCGATCAGGGGGGCGATCGTCGGGTTGGCGGTGAAGATGCCGCCCCAGGCCTCGGCGAATTCGTCGTGGCTGACCTCCAGGTCGACGAGCTTCGAGACGTCGCGGGAGAAGCCTTCGGCCGTCATCAGGCCCGCTTCGTACCGCTTGAGCAGCTCGGAGAAGCCGAGCGGGCGGAGCCTGGTCATCAGCTCCTCGCCCGAGAGGCCGAGCCGGGCCCCGAGGCTCGAAGCGGCCTTGAGGTAGTCGAAGTGGGCGACCACGTTGCCGAAGTCGAAGATCAGGGCGGGTCGCCGCATCGGTCGTCGCTCCTTGGTTGTCCAAAGGGGGAGGCATCCGGCCCGATGGGCGCCGGCTGGAACCGCTCGACGCATCCGGGGTAACATGTTCCCGACCTCGCGCGTAGACTCACGCCCGTTTTGGCCCGCGGACCCGCCCGGGCTCGGAGACCGGATCGATGATGACGCTCCTGCTGGCCACGCTCCTGGTCGGGCAGACCCCCGGCCCGGTCGCCGTCGAGGTCCTGCCCTTCGACCCGGCCGCGCTCCGGGCGATGGCCCCGGTCGAGATCCAGGTGGACGAGGGGGGGAAGGGGGTCAAGTACTCCGGCGTGCCCCTGGCGACGCTGCTCAAGCCCAAGGATCGGGCCGAGGTGCCGATGGCCGGTCTCCGGGCCCTCTCCGACGCGGTGCTCCTGGTCCGGGCCGCCGACGGCTACCAGGTCGCGGTCTCGGCCACGGCGGTCGCGATGGACCCGAAGGGCGAACGCTACCTGCTGGCCCTGGCCCGCGACGGCAAGCCGCTCGACCCGGGCTCCGGGCCGGTCCGCCTGATCGTGCCGGGCGACGCCAAGCACGCCCGCTGGGTGAAGTCGGTCGCCGCCGTCCGCCTGGTCCGGCTCGACAAGCTGGTCACGGAGCCTTGACGCCGCTCGGGCTGGGCTTCGTTCCGGGCCCGATCGTCCCCAGGGCTCGCCAGACCTTGGGGGCGATCGTGGGGGTCACCCCCCGGAGCGAGCCGTCCATCAGGACCACGTTGACCCGGCCCGGGTGGGCGCTCGAAACCCCGATCGCGGCGGTCCGGCCGTCCTCGGCGATGCACGACCCGGCCGCGTTGGGCGGGAGGACGTGGTTGAACAGGGCTGATCGCCATCCGGCCTCGGCCCAGCTCGAACCGGCGTCGCCCCGCCAGGCGGAAGGGGGAGGGGTGACGCATCCCCCGTCGCCGACCGGGCCCGGGCTGCTCGCGTAGTTGGCGAGGCCGGCCTGGCGATCCGACCCGGTGCCGACCAGCCGCTCGGCGAAGCCCGCCGAGTAGCTCAGGCCGGGGCCGGACTCGATCTCGGCCGAGGTGACGACCCGCCCGGGCTCGAACGGCCCGAGGCGGCCGTCCGGCGTCTCACCCGCGTCGGCCCGGTAGCTGATCGAGGAAGGGAACCGGCCGGTCATCGCGGCCGGGTCGCTCGGGCAGCCGAGGCCGGGGACCCGGAGCCCCCGGATCGGCGGGCGGGACGGCTTGACCGCCTGCTTCGGGTCCTTGAGGTCGAGGAAGTCGAGGAGCGACAGCGAGTTGAGCAATGCCGCGACGGGCGAGTCCCCGCTCGCGACCCCCGGGACCGGCGAGGTGGGATAGTGTCGGGTCGCCTGATGGTAGAGCTGGAGCGCGACGCCGATCTGCATCAGGTTCTTCTGGCAAGCCGCCATCCGGGCCGTCTCCCGCCACCGCGGCAGGGCGGTCACGAACCAGAGCAGGAAGAACCCGACGAGGCCGATCAGCACGATCACCTCGGCCGCCCCCAGGCCCGATCGCCGACACCTCGGCGGGATGCTCGGGCGGGACTGGGCCCCCGCGATTCCCGACGGAACGGAGCCTGGCCGGGGCGGGGCCGGGGGCCGCGGCCGATGGTCCGGGGGTGCTGCTGGTGATCGGGGCGGGGGGGGCATCGCTCTGAAACTCCGGGGCGGGGGCGTCGAGTCGCCTCGGGCCGGCGGCCGGTCGAAGTCGATGGCACCGGTACGGCCCCGGGCCGGCGTGGGTTCGATTCGGGGCAAGTCCGAGGGGCGGCGAATGTTCCATGATGCAAGCCGAACCGAACGATTGCAAACCATGGGCGGCCGTGGCACGCTGAAAGCCCTCAGGGGTCGCGTCGAGACGATCGACCACGGTCCATACCCCTCACTCGAAGGACCTTCCGATGTGTCACGCGCTTCCGTCTTCGAGGGTCCGGCTCGCGCTGATGGCGACGCTTGGGTTCGTTTCCGCCGGGCTGATGTCCACCTTGTCGGTCGGGCCATCGGCCGCGCTCGCCGCCCCTCGCCCCGAGCCGGCCGAGTCGCTCGTCCTCTTCGACGGCAAGACGCTCGACGGCTGGGAGGGTCACGAGAAGTACTGGTCGGCGGTCGACGGTGCGATCGTCGGCAAGAACCAGGACGAGGTGCCGGTCAGCACGTACCTCCTGACCAAGCGGAAGTTTTCCGACTTCCGGCTGACGGCGAAGGTGAAGCTGCTGACGAAGGAGGTCAAGCCGGGGTCCCTGGCGATGCACTCCGGGATCGCCTTCTGGGGGCGGGTCGCGCCCGAGAAGGGGGACCCGTTCACCTACATGGGCCACCTGGTGATGTTCCCGACCGACTGGGGGATGTACGACCTCCACCGCAGGGGCGGCCTGCCGGTCGACGGCAAGCCGGCCAAGGCGGTGGGCAAGCAGTACGACTGGAACGACCTGGAGATCCTCGCCACCGGCAAGCGGGTCCGGGTCGCGGTCAACGGCTCGGCGGTGGTCGACTTCACCGACCCCAAGCCCGAGCTGATCGCCGAGGGGCCGATCGCGCTCCAGCTCCACTCGAACAAGGTCGCCCAGGAAGTCCAGTTCAAGGACCTGATCCTCGAAACCGCCCCGAAGGAAGATCGGCTCCTGACCGTCAAGTAAGCAAGGGGATGCCCGACCCGGCCGGCCCCTTTCGAGCCGGACCCATCGGGGCGAGGCAGGATCAGCCCTGAGCGGTGGGGCGGATGACGATCTCGCCCACGTCAACGTCGGCCGGCTGTTCGATCGCGAAGGCGATGGCCCGGGCGATCGCATCCGGCGAGATCGCCATCTTGTCCCTGGTGGCGAGGATCTGGGCCTTGACGTCCGGGTTCGTCATGGAGTCCGCGAAGTCCGTGCGGACGAAGCCCGGCGAGATGATCGTCACGCGCAGCTTGTCGCCGGCTTCCTGGCGCAAGCCCTCGGAGATGGTGCGCACGGCGTTCTTCGTCCCGGCGTAGACCGACTGGAGCGGCACGATCTTCAGCCCGGCGGTCGAGATGACGTTGACGAATTGCCCGGACCCCTGCTTGCGGAAGACGGGCAGCGCCGCGGCGATCCCGTAGAGGAACCCTTTGAGGTTGACGTCGACCATCTCCTCCCAGTCCTCGACGCGCAGCTCGTCGAGGAGCGAGATCGGCCCGATGCCGGCATTGTTGACGAGGACGTCGAGCTTGCCGTACCGCTCGGCTGCCAACCCGACCAGGGCGGACAGGTGGTCGCGTCGTTTCACGTCCGTCTGGATGTAGGCGGCCTCGCCGCCCCCGCCCGCGATCCGGCCGGCGAGGGCCTCCAGGCGATCCAGCCGGCGAGCGCCGAGCACGACCTTCGCACCTCGCGAGGCGAGCAGGAGCGCCGTCGCCTCGCCGATCCCGCTGCTGGCGCCCGTGATGGCGACGACTTTCCCTTCGATTTCCGACATGGAGATCTCGTTCCCGGATTGCGAGACCCGGCGACTTGCGCCCGATGTGGGGTGTGTCCGCTCGGGCTGGATGCACGCCGGCCATCGCCGGGCGGACCCGGATCGGTCATTCGAGGTGGTCGTTGCCGCCGGGCGACTTGCGCGCCTGGAGGTCGCGGCGGAGGAGGTCGATCCGCTCGCGGAAGATCTCCTTGCGGTGCCGGCCGGCGAACCGGCGGAGGGCCACCCAGTCGGCCATGGCCAGCCAGAGCAGGGTGAGGATCAGGGCGAACACCCCGAGCCAGAGCTCGACGAACTGGGGGTTCGCGCCGGCCCCGGCTCGGGCCGGCATCCGCGAGCCGACGACGAGGGCCACGGCGAGGATCACGAGGATCACCAGCCCGAACCCGCGCCGGCCGTCCTGCCGGGCGAAGTGCTCGGCGTCCTCGGGCGAGAGGTCGGCGGACCGTTGGCCTCGATCCCGCCGCTCGTGCCAGGCCAGGAGCGCCGCCACGAGGAGGACGAACGTCGAGAGGACCATGCTGGCGACGCCGATGTCCGGGAGCGGCCGCATCGCGATCACCTCGATTCGATGGCGGGGAGGGCAGGTCGTCGGACGGTCGCGGCGGGCCTCAATACACGTCGGCGTGGGTCAACTGCTGCTCGACCCAGTCGGAGCGGCGGGCGATGTCGATCAGGGCGGCGCGGACGGCCGAGGGCTGGACCTGGCCCCTGGGGAAGGTCCGGGTCATCACGAACATCGCCTGGCCGTTGACCTCGCGGACCGACAGCCCGCCGTAAGTCATCTCGGCGTTGAGCTTCAGGGCGAACTCGTAGTGCCTCGGCTCGGCCGGGCAGCAGACCGAGAAGACCGAGAGCAGGCGCTCGTTGTGCCGGTTCTGGCCGACCTCGAGGTAGACCTCCTGGAGCCGGTCATTGGGCAACTTGAAGAGGAGCCGGAAGTGGTCGCGGGCCCCCTGGATGAAGCAGTCGAGCCCTTCGACGGCCTCGCGGAGCAGCCCCTCGGTGTCGCGGAGCTGGTTGATCGCCCCTTCGAGCATCAGCGACAAGGCCTCGGCGGTGGGGAACCGCTCGGCGACGGACTTGGCCATGCAGCGGGCCAGGATCTCGGCCACGTCGTCGGGCACGCCCGGGGCGACCTTGCGGATGTCGGGCAAGGGCTCGTGGCGATGGAGCTGGATCAGGCGGCTGATCCGGTCGGCGGCGAAGGGCAACCGGGCCGAGAGCAGGTAATAGAAGGTGACGCCGACCGCGTAGAGGTCGGATTGGGGGGTGGCGGGGTCGCCCCCGAAGAGTTCGGGGGCCATGAAGGTCGGGGTGCCGGCGACCTTGGCGTTGGCCAGCTCGGGGTCGGAGTGGCGGCGGACGAGGCCGAAGTCGGCGAGCTTGGCCCGGCCGTCGCGGGTCAGCAGGACGTTGGCCGGCTTGACGTCGCGGTGGACCAGCCCGGATCGGTGAGCGGCCCCGAGCGCCTGGACGACCTGGAGCATCAGCCCGGAGGCGCGGACCGGCTCGAACGGGCCTTCCTTGACCAGGGTCTCCCGGAGGCTGATCCCGCCCGGCACGTACTCCATCTCGATGAAGTGGTAGTCGCGGTCGCTGCCCAGGTTGTGGACCGTGACGACGTGCGGGTGCACGAGGTTGGCGACGACCCGGGCCTCGGCCCAGAACTGCTCGCGGACCTGGGGCTGGCGGGCGACGAGGCCGGGGTTGAGCACCTTGATCGCGCAGGGGCGGCAGAGGAACTCGTGCTCGGCCTGGTAGACCCGGCCCATCGACCCCCGGCCGATCACCGGGCCCATCCGGTACTGCCCGAGCGAGCTGCCGGTCAGGTTGTCGATCAGCGGGAAGCCGTCGTCGAACTCGGCGGTCACCTCGTCCCGGTAGGTGACCGTCGACTCGCCGAGATACTCCACGGTCCGGGCGCCGGCCTCCGGCGAGGCCGACGCCCCTTCGATCGGGCGGGCCGAGGGCGTGCCGTCAGGCTTCTCGGGTCGGCTCAAAGGGGGAGTCCCCCGTCGGGACGAGTGGGTGCGGTCGTTCTGGATCTGCGTCCCGGTCATCTCGATCGGCCCTTCCACGGCGGGTCCAGGTTCGGGCGTCGCCGCCGCCTGGATTCCCCTAAGTGTTCGCTTCGCCGGAGAAGTGTCAAGCGACCCGGGTTCGGAACGGCGCGGGAGGCCGGGCCCTTCGACGGGCCCGGGGCCTGGGCCATCGGAGGGCCGGGGATCGAGGGCGACCCCCGGCTTACCTCGACGGCAACTCCTTGCAGGATCACGCGTTATAGGTGGAAGAGGCCGTCGTGCCGCCCCGCCCGGTCCAGTTGGTGTGGAAGAACTCGCCCCGGGGCTTGTCGACCCGCTCGTAGGTGTGGGCCCCGAAGAAGTCACGCTGGGCTTGCAGGAGGTTCGCCGGGAGCCGGCCGCAGCGGTAGCCGTCGTAATAGGCCAGGGCCGACGACATGGCGGGCAGGGGGATGCCCTGGGTCACGGCGGCGGCGATGGCCCGCCGCCAGCCGGCCTGGGCCCGGTCGATCTCGCCGGTGAAGTAGGGGTCGAGCAGGAGGTTCTTGAGCTTGGAGTCGCGGTCGAAGGCGTCCTTGATCTTGCCGAGGAAGGCGCTCCGGATGATGCAACCCCCCCGCCACATCAGGGCGACGGCGCCGTTGTTGATCTCCCAGCCCGAGTCCCTGGCCATCGCGTCCATCAGGGCGTAGCCCTGGGCGTACGAGATGATCTTGCTGGCGTAGAGGGCCATCTCGACGTCGTCGATCAGGGCCTGGCGGTCGCCCTGGTACGCGGGCGAGGGCCCTTTGAGGATCTGCTCGGCCTCGACCCGCTCGTCCTTCTGGGCCGACAGGCAGCGCGCGAAGACGGCCTCGCCGATCAGGGTCAGCGGCACGCCGAGGTCGAGGGCCGAGTTCACGGTCCACTTGCCGGTCCCCTTCTGGCCGGCCTTGTCGAGGATCAGGTCGACCATCGGCTTGCCGGTGGCCTCGTCCTTGAACCCGAAGATGTCGCGGGTGATCTCGATCAGGTAGCTGTCGAGCGGCCCCTTGTTCCAGCGGGCGAAGACGTCGTGCAGCTCGGGCGCTTCCATGCCGAGCAGGGACTTGAGCAGGTGGTAGGCCTCGCAGATGAGCTGGATGTCGCCGTACTCGATGCCGTTGTGGACCATCTTGACGTAGTGGCCGGCCCCCTCGATGCCGACCCAGTCGCAGCAGGGGGTCCCGTCGTCGACCTTGGCGGCGATGGCCTGGAAGATCGGCTTGACGGCCTCCCAGGCGTCGGGGTTGCCCCCGGGCATGATCGAGGGGCCCTTCAACGCCCCCTCCTCGCCGCCGGAGACGCCGGTGCCGATGAAGAGCAGGCCCTTCTCCTTCAGCTCGCGGGTCCGGCGGGTGCTGTCGGGGTAGTGGGTGTTGCCGCCGTCGATGAGGATGTCGCCCGGCTCCAGCAGCGACGCCAGGTCGTTGATGACCTTGTCGACGGCCTCGCCCGCCTTGACCATGATCATGATCTTGCGGGGGCGTTCGAGGCTCTCGATCAGTTGCTTGACGTCGTGACACCCGACCAGCTTCTTGCCCCGGCCCCGCCCCTCGACGAACTCGTCGACCTTGGCGGTGGTCCTGTTGAAGACGGCCACGGTGTAGCCGCGGCTTTCCATGTTGAGGACGAGGTTTTCGCCCATCACGGCGAGGCCGATCAGGCCGATGTCGGCGGTCGTTTGTGCCATCACTGGGTGCTCGATCGTTCCAGGCGGAGGGTCAACGAATCCGGCTTACTTGGGGGGGAGCAGGTCGGCGACCGGGATCCACGACCCGGGCGCCGCCAGCGGTGCCATCCTACCCGCCTCGGGCACCACCGTCACCTCCGCATACCGGAACCGCCCCCGACGCTCGGGGTCGGCCTCGGGCTTGCGGCGGACTTCGAGCTGGCGGTCGACCAGGTTGATGATCCAGTAATCCGGCACCCCGGCCCGGGCGTAGAGGTGGGCCTTGATCGTCCGGTCCTTCCGCAAGGTCGAGTCGCTCACCTCGATCAGGAGCAAAGCCGCGGTCGGATGTATCAGTTCGATCCGATCGGCCAGGGGGATGACGGCCAGGTCGGGCTCGGGCTGGTTATGGCGTCCCAGGTCGAGGGGCGATTGGATCTTGATCCTGAAGCCGGGCTTGAAGATTGTGTACAGGAGATCGGCGGCGAATTCGGTGGAAATCGAATGAGGAGGGTTGATCGTCATCCTCAGGATCTCCCCCTGGATCAGCTCCACCCGCTTGTCGTCGAAGAAGCCGAGTTCGGCGATCGCGTAGTACTGCTCGCGGGTCCAGCGGAACCGATCTGGTCCGGTACGTCTGGCTTCGGCTTTCCCCGTCGTGGCCATGGCGGGACATCTCCAGAATTCTCGTCACGTTTGACCTTAGCCTGATCGCGCGGGCAAATCCGGTGGGGACGTGGCCGTCGAAGAAGCAGGGCCGATCCTCAGGACGTGGACGGACCATCGCGACCGGGAATTGAACGCCTCGGCCTTGCCCCTTGGCTTTCGGGATGCTCGACAATTTACTCGGAGGGTCAACGAATCCGGCTTACTTGGGGGGGAGCAGGTCGGCGACCGGGATCCACGACTCGGGCGCCGCCAGCGGTGCCATCCTACCCGCCTCGGGCACCACCGTCACCTCCGCATACCGGAACCGGCCCCGACGCTCGGGGTCGGCCTCGGGCTTGCGGCGGACTTCGAGCTGGCGGTCGACCAGGTTGATGATCCAGTAATCCGGCACCCCGGCCCGGGCGTAGAGGTGGGCCTTGATCGTCCGGTCCTTCCGCAAGGTCGAGTCGCTCACCTCGATCAGGAGCACGGCCGTCTCGGGGTGCTTCAGGGGGATGCGTTCTTCGCGGATCAGGACCGCCGCGTCGGGTTCGGGCTGGTTGTGCCGGCCCAGGTCGACGGGCAATTGGGTCCTGACCCGAAACGCGGGGTTGAAGAGGCGGACCAAGATCACATTTACGAACTCCATGCTCAAGGCATGGGGCGGGTTGGTCGTCATCCTCAGGATCTCCCCCTGGATCAGCTCCACCCGCTTGTCGTCGAAGAAGCCGAGTTCGGCGATCGCGTAATACTGCTTGCTGGTCCAGCGGAACCGTTCGGAGCGTCCGCGGCTCGTCTGCGCGTCCGAGGTCGTCGCCATCGCTGGAGCCTCCGTGAGCATGATCGGGGAGTTCAACGCCTCATCTTAATCGGGACGGGGCCCGCGGTCACGCCCGCTTCCAGGGCGGGATTTCCGGCAGGAGGCCCAGGAACCGCTCGACCCGATCGGCCATGTAAGGCCCGGCGAACGACCCGTCGAAGAAGCGGGGCAGGCCTTCTTCGAGCAGGCGGGCCCAGGACTCGTCTTCGAAGCCGGGGTCGATCGGGTAGAAGAGGACGCCGTTGGCCCGGGCGGCGGCGAGGTCGCCCGGGGCGTCGCCGATCATCAGGACGCGATCGGGCTCGTACCGGCCCCGGGTCGCCCGGGCCAGGACCTCGGCCTTGCTCCCGGCCTCCTGGCCGGCGATCAGGGCGACCTTGTCGCGGAGGCCGTGCTCGGCCCACTCGCGCTCGAGCGCCTCGCCGGGGGTGGCGGAGACGACCATCGCGTCGGCCCGCCCGCCGAGGGCATCGAGGCACTCGCGGACGAGCGGGAAGGGGGGGACGTCGCGGACGGTGGCCTCGATCGTCCGGTTCACCGACTCGCTCCAGGCCAGGGCCGTCCGGAGGTCGGGGTCGCCCGACCGGGCCACCTCGGCGGCAAGGGCCGGGTTGCCCAGCCGGGTCTCGGCGGCCAGCCAGTCCCTCAGGCCGGCCATCGGAGGCAAGGCGAACCCTCGGCGGACGATCGCGGGGTGCTCGGCCAGGAGGTCGAGCGTCATGACCAGGCCGGGGAAGCGGTTGATCCCCCGCCACTTCGAGTAGAGGTTGAGGAACTCGGCGACCTCGCGGGCGTGCCGGGCCACCGCGGCCAGCCGGTAGTGCTCGACGATCCGGGGGATGAAGCAGTCCTTGTGCTTGACCTCCATCGTGTCGAAGGCGCAGCCGTCGCTGTCGATCCCGACGAAGAAGTCGCGGCCTCGGTGGAAGCCGGCCAGGGGATCGGTGGGGTCGCTCGGTCGAGTCATCGCGGGGCCCTTCGGGTGGCCCGCGCGACCATCGGAGCCTCGGGCGGGTCGGGCGGGCCGGAGCGATCGTAGTCCGGCCCGGGCGGCCTGTCCAGGGCCCTCGGCGCGGGGCTCCGGCCGCCTCGATCGCGAGAATCCCGCCAGGTTCGCTGCTAAGTCCCCCCTCGAAATTCTGAATGTATTCGACGACCGGCGACATCCCGGCGGCCCGTCCGAAGCGACGGGCGGCCGAGGGGCGCCCGTTCTTCACCCCTGTTCGACCTCGGGTCGACCTCTTTATGGGAGCGCTTCGACGTGGGAATCTTCCGCAAGCTCGCCGGCCACAAGACGTACCTCGGCGCCTTCGGCATGCTCGCCCTGGGCATCTTCCAGATCGCCACGGGCCAGATCCTCCCGGGCCTGCACAGCCTGTTGATGGCCGCGATCGCGGCCGGCCTCCGCGGCGCCATCGGCAAGATGAAATTCTGAATGGGAGCCAGCACCGTGCAGAGAATCGGCAGTTTCTTCCGCGACCTGGTCACGCCGCTGCTCGTCCTCCTGATGGGCGGCGTGATCGCCTATGACCACTTCGTCACCCGAGACCCGGCCGATCGCCCCTCGCTCGTCGACGGCAAGGCCCTGGGCCGGTCGTACGCGCCCCTGGCCGCCTCGACGCTCGCCGAAGGCTGGAGCGCCGCGGCCGACGCCATCGACCAGGGCAAGTCCGTGGCCGAGGCCCAGGCCGTGCTCCAGGCGACCTGGAAGGAGGCCCGGGTCAAGGCCTTCGCCGCCAAGGTCTCGCCCGGCATGGGCGTGGTCTTGCCCGAAGGGACCGAGCCGAACGACCCGGTCAAACGCGCCGAGGTCGCCAAGCTCTGGCGCGACTTCGCCGCCGGCTTGAAAGGGGGTCGGTGATGGATTTGACTCATCTCAACGGGTGGCGGCACGAGCCTAAAGAGGTCAACCGGGTCCTCGCCACCATGCAACGCCCGCTGTTCTGCCAGGCCGCGCCCCTGCTCAGCGGCTCGGGCACGGGCAAGACCACGCTGCTGTACAAGGCGTTCAAGGACATCAACGGCGGGTCGTACATCGACTACCCGGCGCAGACCATCGGCGACTGCGTGAGCCACGGCTTCGGCCACGGGACCGACCTGCTCGAAGCGGTGCAAATCTCCATCGGCCACAAGGCCGAGACGTTCGAGCAGACCGCGACCGAGGCGATCTACGCGCTGGCACGCGTCGACATCGGCGGCGAGCGCGGGTCGTATTCCGACGGGGCCATCGGCGCCTGGGCGGCGAAGGCCGTCAGCACCATCGGCACCGTCGACCGCGAGGTCGTCGGCCCTTACGACGGCCGCCGGGCCAAGAAGTGGGGGGCCAGCGGCCTGCCCGATTCGGTCAAGGCCCAGGCCGGCAAGCACAAGGTCCGCTCGGCCTCGCTGGTCTCGACCTTCGAGGAGCTCGAGGACGCCCTGGCCAACGGCTATCCCGTGCCGGTCTGCTCGAACCAGGGGTTCACCCTCCGCCGCGACCAGGACGGGTTCTGCTCGGCCCAGGGGACCTGGGGCCACTGCATGCTGATCGTCGGGGTCCGGGCCGGCGAGCGGCCGGGGGCGTGCATCTTCCAGTCCTGGGGGCCGGAGACGCCCACCGGGCCGCGGGCCCTGGACCAGCCCCCGAACTCGTTCTGGGCCGACCGCGACGTCGTCGCCGACATGCTCGCGATGCAGGACTCGTGGGCCCTCTCCCAGTTCGACGGCTATCCGGGCCAGGCGATCCCGAGCCGATGGTCCTTCGAGGGGTTCGCCTGAACCTCCGGAAAGGTAATCCGCCCCATGACCTCGATCCTCGCCGCGGCGGCCATCGGCGCCTGGAGCTACGCCGGCTTCCTCGCCGAGCCCGGCCCGACACCGCCCTCGCCCTCGCCCTCTTTCCCGGCCCCCTCGCCCTCGGGTCCGGTCATCCCCCCGGCCCCCGTCCCGCCCTCGATCGACCGGGAACCGGCGTCCCCCCCGGCCGCTCCCGCTCGGGGGCCGGTCGCCAGGCCCCAGGACCCGGCCCGGCCCGGGCCGCCCGCCGGCCCGCCTCCGGTCGCTGGCAGGCCGGCGGCTGCCCGGTATCGCCTGGCCGACGCCTCGGGCCAGCTCTGGGAGCATGCCGACCCCGACACGCTCCGGGCGTTCGTCCAGGGGCGCAACCAGGCCTGGCTCATCCCGCTCGCGACCCCTTTCTTCTCTCACGGCCCGGCGACCTGCGCCTCGGGGCGCTGTCGCTGAGCCGGACTTTGGGCCCTCGGGCCCGGAAAGCACGCACCATGTCGCCACTGTCCACGTTCTTCGCCAGGGTGGAAGGCTCGGCCAAGGGGCTCATCAACCCCGAGGAGCTATTCCGCTCGATCGTCACCGCGCTAGGCTCGGGCACGTTCGTCGGCCTGTTGATCCTCCTGCTCCAGGCGGTCCTCACCCACATCGCCACGATCCTGCCGGACCCGACCGTGGCCTCGCTCGCCTCGATGGTCCTGACGCTGGTCCTCGACCTGCTCCGTCGCCAGAACCAAAGCGGCAAGCCGGTCGTGACCCCGGTCGTGACCCCCGCCGCCAACCCGGCCGTGACGCCCGCCGCCACCACGGTCCCCGCGACCCCCGCCCCCGTCCGCTGATCGATGCCGAGGTGCCGGATGGAACCGGCCCGGCTTCGACATGAGAGTATCTGGGGGATTTTGGACGTGATTCGAGGGCCGAGGATGCCGTATGATGGGTCGCCGAGCGGTCGACGTTCGCCGACCTCCGGTTCGATCGGGCTTCGGCGGGGCTCGGGCAGGATGCCGCGGTGAGGCGTGCCCAGGAGAGTCACTGCGTGGCGACTTCCGACAAATCGAAACCGGCCGACACGGTCCCGGCCGACATCCTGCCGATCATCCGCAACTCCGGGGCGCTGAGCGAGAAGCAGTTCCTCGAGGTCCGGACCAAGGTCCACTCGGGCGAACTCCCGGCCGAGTCCAAGGCCCTGGCCCGCCGGCTGGTCCAGGACGGAATCCTGACCGAATATCAGAGCAAGCGGTTCCTCATCGGCAAGTCGCACGGCCTGCTCGTCGGCAAGTACGTGATCCTCGACCGGCTCGGGTCGGGCGCGATGGGGCGGGTCTACCGGGCCCATCACCAGTTGATGGGCCGGGTCGTCGCCCTGAAGATCATCGCCCCCGAGATCGCCGCCAGCGAGAAGGTGATCGCCCGATTCCAGCGCGAGATGCGGCTGGTCGGGCGGCTCGATCATCCCAACGTCGTCCGGGCCTTCGACGCCGACAAGGCCAACGGCCTCCTCTACATCGTGATGGAGTACGTCAACGGCCAGAGCCTCGGCCAGCGACTCAAGCAGGGGCCCTTGCCCGCCGTCGAGGCGGTCACCTATGCCGCCCAGGCGGCGCTCGGCCTGGCGCACGCCCACGACCAGGGGATCGTCCACCGCGACGTCAAGCCCTCGAACCTCCTGATCGCCGAGAACAAGCAGGTCAAGGTGCTCGACCTCGGCCTCGGCGTCCTGATGGAGATCGACCACGAAGCGACCTTCGAGACCGCCGACGGCGTCGCCGTCGGCACCGTGGACTATATGTCCCCCGAGCAGGCCTGCGGGCGGGGCGTCGACGGCCGGAGCGACCTTTTCGGCCTGGGCTGTACCCTCTACCACCTGATCACCGGCAAGCAGGCGTACCAGGGCGCCTCGCCGATCGAGCGGCTCGGCGTCCGGATCGCCAACCGGCCCACGCCGATCACCGATTACCGGCCGGACCTGCCGGCGAGCCTGGTCGCCGTGATCGACAAGCTGCTGGCCAACAGGCCGCAGGACCGTTACCAGACCGCCGTCGAGGCGGCCGAGGCGCTCCAGGCATTGGTCCGCCCCCGGAAAGCGGCGGTCCCGGCGCCCAGACCCGCCCCCGCCCCCGCTCCTGCCCCCGCCGATCCCGTCCACCCGCCGGCGCCGGCGCCGGCCCCCGCCCAGCAGTCGGCACCCGAGCCGGCCCCGCCGCCGCCGCCGGTCGTCGTGACCGTCCGCCCGACCTACCCCGCCTGGTTTCGCCCCCTGGCATCGCTCGCGGAGCGGAACCCGAGGCGGGCGCTGGCCGCCGTGATCGTGGGGGGGACGATGACCTTCGTTGTCGGGGTCGCGATCGGGTGGCTCCTCGGGGGCTGATCGCCGGGCCCTGCGAGCGTCCAATCAAGCCTCGGCGACGGCGACCCTGGGGCGGTTCGCGGCCAGCCTCGCCTGCCAGCCCTGGAACGAGGGCAGGTCGGAGAAGCGGCGATCCGCGACGCGATAGAACGCCCAGCCGGCGGCGATCGATGCCAGCGTCACGACCGGGATCATGACCAGGGCCCGGGGCCAGAAGCCCGAGAGGCCCAGGGCCGCCAGCGCCGCGTTCCCCACGGTGCAGACCGGCAGGTGGATCAGGTAGACGCTGTAGCTCCGCTTGCCGCAGGCCCGAACCGGGTCGAGCCGGTCGACCCGGGCGACGGCCGAGTCCCAGCGATAGCAGAAGATCAGGAGCAGGCCGAACCCCGCCGCCGCCGCCGTCGTGACCTGGCCACTCCAGCAGCCGAGGAGGAAGAGGGCGAGGAGGCCGACCTCCACCGCCCGCTTCGAGGCCACGGTCCGGGCGACGTTGATCCGCCAGAACAGCAGGAGGCCGACCGCGAACTCGTGCCAGAGGTCGGGGAAGAGGCCGGCGAAGTATTGATCGGTGCCGATGTCCCGGGTCACGAGGCGGAAACCGACGATGGCCAGGGTCGCGCCGGCGAGGGCCGCATGGAGCCGGTTCGGCAGGAGGACCAACGCCAGGAAGCAGACCAGGTAGAACTGCTCCTGATAGCAGAGCGCCCAGGAGACCCGGTTGAGCAGCATCGCCGCATGGCCCCCGCCCAGGGGCCTCCAGGTCTCGGTCAGGGTGATGTTGCCGATCCATTGGGCGGTCGAGAAGTCGCTCGGGGCGAACAGCTCCAGGCCGACCGTCGTGTGGTGCAGCCACCTCAGGCCCAGCCGGTCGAGCACGATCACCAGCGCGCCGATGACGGCCAGCGAGGCCCAATAGGGCGGGAAGATCCGCCACAATCGCCTGGCCAGGAAGCGGACCGGGGTCACCCCTTTCCGCCGCGACGATTCGAGGCTCGAGGCGATGCAGTAGCCGCTGATGACGAAGAAGAGGGGGGCGCCGATGTTCAGTGTCAGGCAGGTGGTGATCGCCCTGGTTGCCCAGGTCGAGTCCATGTACGTCCCTTCTCCGCCCCAGAGGCAGACCGCCGCATGCTCCAGGACGACCACGACGCAGACCACGCCGCGCCAGATGTCGAGGGCGTGATATCGGGTGCTCTTCGCCGGGATCGTTTCCTGCATCACTCAGGGCTCCCACTGGACCGGGGCCGCGGAGGCCGATCGGACCTTCGATCCGGCCAACCCGGGCTGAATCCGCGGACGAACGTCGCACCCGGCGGGGTGTGCCGGGGTCGATCCTCGTAGAATTAAACTATTTGCCGATGAACATGTAGTTCTAAACGATCGGCAACATCCGACCCTCGGCGGCCGCGGGCGGATGTGGTGGGGCGGGACGTCGGTCCTCGATCCTCGCGGCCTGGTGTCGGGCCATTTTCTATCGAGCGACGTGCGGGCCCGGGTTGGGCCGTGCAAATCGAGAATCTTCGAGATTCCGCGAGGAGGGGTCGCGGATTTGGGCGGGGAGGGATCAGCCGGGCCCGCGGGTTGTCCGCACGATCCAGACGGGCCGCGACGGCAAAAGTGTAGTGAGCCCGGCAAGGGGCCGACCCTGGCTGACCTGGATCATGGTGACGTCCATCGGCCACCCCTCCGCCTTGACCCGCTCCGAGAACCGGGCGAGGTTCTCCAGGCCGACGAAGTTGGCGACCAGGACCCCGCCGTCGCCGAGTCGGCCGAGGACCAGGTCGAGGATCGCGTCGAGTCGCCCGCCGCTCCCACCGAGGAAGACCCCGGCCGGTGGCGGCTCGCCATCGAGGCAGCCCGGGGCTTCCCCCTCGACGATCCGGAGGTTGTGGGCGGCGAACCTCGATCGGTTCTGCCTCAGGTAGCCGAGCTGCGTCGGCGATCGCTCGCATGCGACGACCTCCTCGGCCGGGAACGCCCGGGCCAGGTCGACGGCCACGCCCCCGAGGCCCGCCCCGATGTCCCAGATCGGGCCGGGCGGGACGTCCCGGAACCGCGTCAGGGTGACCGCCCGCACGTCCGCGTGCGTCAGGAGGAGCGGTCCGGCGTCCGGCTGGGCGTACAGGTCGTCGGCCGCCGCGAGCGGCGTCCGGTCCACCCAATCAAACACTACGTCGCTGTTTTTGTTTCGCTCCAGGATTAAAAAATTCAACGGGTCGAACATCGAGCCCACCAGGCCCGCGATCGGGGCCTCGACGACCCGCTCATCAGGGGCCCCCAGCCGCTCGGCGACCCAGGCGGTATAGTCGTCGAGCCCTCGGTCGAGGAAGTACGAGGCGACGGCCCCGGGGCTCGCCCCGTCCTGGGTGAAGAGGCCGATCCTGCCTCGTCCGAGCAGCGGCCGGAGCGTCGCTCCCAGGGGGCGGCCGTGGATGCTGGCGAGGCTCGCCCCCTGCCACGAGAGCCCCGCCCGCGCGAACGCCAGTTGCATGCTCGACACGGCCGGCTCGACCCGGATCTGGTCGCGTCCCAGCTCGATCCCCAGCCGGTGGCCGATCCCGTAAAACAGCGGGTCGCCCGAGGCGAGCACGACGCACCGCTCGTCGGCCCCCCGACCTCGGAGCCGCTCGACCAGCTCGGCCACGTTGTCGCCGATCGCGAACCGCTCGGGTCCGAGGTCGGGCACGCCCGCCAGGTGGCGGCGCCCGCCCGCGAGGAAGGTCGCGGCGTCGAGCCTCGACCGGGCCGTCGGCGAGAGCCCGCCGATCCCTTCGGCGCCCAGGCCCAGGATGTCGACCGGCGCGCTCACGGCCGGGCCGGGTCGTCGGCCAGGGCGAGCACCCGCCCCTCGAAGTCGAACAAGGCCACCTCGACCCGGAGCCGGCCGCCGACGTGATCCCGGCAGGCCCCGGCGGCCTTGCGGGCGACGTGGGCGTAGAAGGCGTCGAAGGCCGCGGACCGGACCAGGTCCTCGACGTGCCGGCCGGTGTTGGCCCCGGCGATCGCCTCGACCAGGGGGGCAGGGGCCCCGGCGTCGCGGGCGAGGCCGGCGAGGAACGCGACGTCGACGCCGCCCCCGGCGACGTGCGTCTGCATCTGCCCGGTCGCCAGCTTGGCGACCTTGCCGATCATCCCGCCGATCGTCACCACCTCCACCCCGCGCTCCACGGCCCGCTTCAGGCTGTCGCCGGTGAAGATGCCCATCTGGACGAAGGCCATCGCGGGCAAGGCGGGGTAGAGCGTCTCGGCGAACCGCTCGCTCCGGCCGCCGGTGGTGAGGACGATGTGCCGGAGGCTGTTGGCCGCCGCCACGTCGATCGACTGGACGACCGACGCCCGCCAGCTCGCGGTGCTCATCGGCCGGACGACGCCGGTCGTCCCCAGGATCGAGATCCCCCCGAGGATGCCGATCCGGGAGTTCAACGTCTTCAAGGCGATCGCCTCGCCGCCGGGGACGGAGATGGTGACCTCGAATCCGAGGCCGAGCCGGTCGAGGCCGGCGACGGCCGCCACCCCCTCGGCGATCATCCGCCGGGGGACCGGGTTGATCGCCGCCTCGCCGGGCGGAAGCTCCAGGCCGGGCTGGGTGATCCGGCCGACCCCCTCGCCCCCGAGGATCGCGACCCCGGGCGAGTCGACCCGGCGGATCGTCGCCAGGACCTCGGCGCCGTGGGTCACGTCCGGGTCGTCGCCGCCATCCTTGATCACGCCGGCCGAGGCCGAGCCGTCGCGATAGGCCAGGCGGTTGACCCGGATCATCAGGTCGAAGCCGAGGGGGGACCGGACGGCCACGACCTCGGGCCGCTCGTCGAGGAGCAGGAGCCGGCAGGCCGCCTGCGTCGCGGCCGCGGCCGAGGCGCCTGTGGTGTACCCCTCGCGGGTCCCCTTCGGGTCGCGAGGCGGGACGGTCCAGCCCCGGACCAGCTCGAACGGCGGCCGATCGGTCGCGACCCGGCTCATGGCCGCCCCTCGACCGGCTCGGCCGCCAGGGTCAGGAGGGCGTTGATCGCCGCGGCGGTGACGGCCGTCCCCCCCTTGCGGCCGAGGGCGGTGAGGTAAGGCGTGGTCGACTGCGAGGCCAGGCGCCGCTTGGCCTCCTCCACGCCGACGAACCCGACGGGGATGCCCACGATGCAGGCCGGCCGCCAACCTTCGGCCTCGACCAGCCGGAGCGCCTCGTCGACCGCCGTCGGCGCGTTGCCGATCGCCACGACCGCGCCGTCGCCGACCCGGGCCGCCCCTCGCCTCAGCCCGGCCGCCGATCGGGTCAGGCCCTCGCTCGCCGCGATCCGGTCGGCCTCGCGCTCCCCCAGCCCGCACTCGATCGTGATGCCCAGGGGTTCGGCCAGGTCGCGGCGGATGCCGGCCCGGAGCATCTCGACGTCGACCAGGATCGGGGCCCCTCGACGGAGGGCGGCCACCGCCCCGGCGATCGACCCTGGGCCGAACCGGGCCGATCTGGCGAAGTCGAAGTCGGCCGAGGCGTGGATCATCCGCCGGACGACCGCCCGCTCGGCCGGGTCGGCGAACTCGGGGCCCATCTCCCGGTCGATGATCGCCAGCGACTCCGCCATGATCCGGTCGCCCGGCCGGTCCGAGTCCCGCTCGAACCCCGGGCCGGCCCCGTCCGCGACCTTGGCCGCGTAGATCCGGGGGGTGATCATCCGGCCGCCGGCGACGTAGGTGGTCGAGCTGCCGACGATCACGGTCGTGAACATCGTCACGCCGGCCTCGGCCAGCTCGTCGAGGCGGATGATGGCGACCTTCTCGTCGGCCCGGTAGGCGTTCTCGACCAGGCCGACGGGCGTGGCCGGCTCGCGGTGGCGGAGGAGGATCTCGGCCACCCGGGCGAGCTGCCAGTCGCGGGCCCGGCTCTTGGGGTTGTAGATGGCCAGGACGAAGTCGCCCTGGGCCACGGCGACGACTCGCCGGACGATCGTTTCCCACGGGGTGAGCAGGTCGCTCAGGCTCAGGCAGGCCCAGTCGTGGGCGAGCGGCGCGCCAAGCAGGGCCGAGGCCGACGTGGCGGCGGTGACGCCGGGGATGACCTCGATCTCCGCCGATCGGGGGCCCTGCCCGGCCAGCTCCCAGGCGACGCCGCCCATCCCGTAGACCCCGGCGTCGCCGCTGGAGATCAGGGCGACCGTCCGGCCCCCTTCGGCCAGCTCCAGGGCCAGGCGGGCCCGCTCGACCTCCTCGCCGAGGTCGCGGCCGAAGACCTCCTTGCCGGCGAGCCGGTCGGCGATCAGGTCGAGGTAGTAGTGATACCCGACGACGACGCCGGAGTCCTCGATCGCCCGGGCGGCGTCGGGCGTCAGGAGCCCGGGCGACCCCGGCCCGAGGCCGACGATCGACAACTTCCCCGTTCTGGCTTGCTCGCGGTTCATCCGCCTAACGTACCAGGACCAGCGAGAAATAGGACAGGTCCAGCCCGAGCCCCTTCGACGCGTCGACGAAGATCCGCTCGTCCCCCCGGCCGATTCGCTCCACCAGGGCCGACCGGCCGAGCCGCCTCCGGGCCCGGAGTTCCTCGACCAGCCGGGGGAGCACGTCGGCCGCCTTGAGCCAGCACGACGACCCGCCCCGGTCGAGGATCGGCCCGATGTCGTCGGGGTGATACGTCGCCGGGCAGACGGTCAGCATCTCCCCCTTCTGGGCCAGGGGCCAGCCCAGGCGGGCCGCCGCCGCCGAGATCGCCGAGACCCCGGGGATCACCTCGACCGGCACGTCGGGGTAGCGGCCTCGGAGGTGCTCGACCACGTACGACCCCGACCCGTAGAGCATCGGGTCCCCTTCGGTCAGGAAGGCCGAGGCCCGTCCCGATCGGCTGGCCTCGGCCATCGCCAGGGCCACCCGGTCATAGCCGACCGACCCGTCATCCGGCCCCCGCCGCATGCTCAGGGCCATCCCCCGGACGGACTGATCGGGGCGGAGCAGGGACGCGACAACCTCGATCGCGAACCCAGCGTCATCCCGGCGACCCGCGTGGAGCACGACCGAGCACCCGGCCAGGACCCTTGCGGCCCTGAGAGTGACCAACTCCGGGTCGCCCGGGCCGACCCCGACGATCGAGGCGGTGGCCGGCGGGACGCTCATCCGCCGACCAGCGCGAGCCGCGCCAGGAGCCGGTCGTCCCACGGGTGCGGAGTCGGCTCGGCCGGGCTGAGAAGATCGGCCGGGGGGACCGCGACCGGGGGCCGTCGGCGGCGACGCCTCGGGCCGTGGCCGTGGTCGTCGTCGTCCTCGGCCGCCCTGACGGCGAGGTGGTGCCCGGCCTGCGGTTGGCCGAGGTCGGCCTCGCGGCCGGTCAGGCGGACCCGGTACTTGCAGACCCCGCAGTTCATGTCCGGGGCGCCGTGGATCGCCTCGTGGGCCCGATCCTCGAAGGCCTGGATCAGGAGCGGGTGGAGCCGGAGATGCTCGGTGGTGATGATCTCGACGCCCGGGTCGGCCTCAGCCTGCCGGGCGGCGACCTCGCCGATCCGCTTCAGGAGCACGCCGTCGAAGAGGAAATAAGGCTGGACGACGATCCGCTCATAGCCGAGCCTCCGGCAGATCGCGAGGGCCTCGTCGACGCTCGGCCCGGTCACGCCGGTATACCCGACGCTCGCCCAGCCGACGCCGGTCGCCTCCCAGAGGAACCGCGAAACCCGGCTGATGTTGGCGTTGGCGTCCGGGTCCGAAGTCCCCCGGCCCGCGAGCAGGAGCAGCGTCCGATCCGCGGCGACCTCCCGCCGGCCTTCGAGCGCCTCGCGATACCGGAGCAGGCAGAGTTCGATCAGGCTCGGGTGAATGTCGAGCGCCCGGGCCATCGGCATGGCGACCCCCGGGTGCCGCTCCCTGGCCCCCTGGACCTCGCTCGGCACGTCGTTCTTGACGTGACCCGCCGCCATGAGCATCGCCGGGGCCACCACGATCCGGGTTGCCCCCCGATCCACCAGTTCGTCGATCGCCCGGCCGATCGTCGGCGAGGCGAACTCCAGGAACCCCGCCGCCTGGAGCCGGTCCGGCCGGAGCGCCCGCCAGGCGTCGGCCAGGGCCCAGAACTCCTCGACCCCCGCCTCGTCGCGGCTCCCGTGCGCGGCGATCAGCAAGGCATCCGACATGGCGAGTCACCCCATCATCCGCCGGGCGAAGTACATCTGACACAAACTAACATCACTGGAGGGCCGAGGTCAAGGAATCGGAATTGCGGCTAGCTACTAATTCTGCATAAAATAGTAGCAAATTAGTAGCTTCCCAGGTCATTGCGAGGTCGGGGCTTATGAAAATTCCAAGGTCTGCCCCCACCGTCCCGGACATGATGGCCGAACTCGGCACTGGCCCTGAGATCATGATTCGCATTCTCGCCCAGGTTCGGGAGCCGACGGTGAACGGGCGGTATGTCCATTGGGACAAGTTGCGGCATCTTGATGCCCCGCCGGGTCTCGATCACACCAGATGGTGGCTGGGGCTGAAGATGAGTCGGTTGGCCCAGCGTCGGGCGATCCCGCTGGTGGATCAGGCCGGCCGATCGTTCTCGTTCATCATCCCCGACCCGCTGCCGGAATGCCTGCATCATGCCGACTCGGGGGCCCGAGGGGCGATCGGGGCTCCCGAGGAGATCCTGAATCGGGACGTGAAGGACCAATACCTGATCCGCTCGTTGATCGAAGAGTCGATCACTTCGAGCCAGCTTGAGGGTGCGTCGGTCACTCGCGACATCGCCAAGCGGATGCTCCGCGAAGGGCGGCCGCCCCGCGATCGGGGCGAGCGGATGATCCTGAACAATTTCGAGACGATGCAACAGATCATCCAGGTCAAAGATCGAGAATTGACCCCCGGGCTGATCGCGGAACTCCAGAAAATCGCCACCAAGGAGACCCTGGACGACCCCTCCGGCTCGGGTCGCCTCCGCCGCTCCGATGAGAGGATCGTGGTCGGCGACGACACCGGCGAGGTCTTCCATACGCCCCCGCCCGCGGTACAGCTCGAAGAGCGGATGGAGCTGATGTGCGGGTTCGCCAACGGCGCGACGGGAGCGGGGTTCATCCACCCCATGATCCGGTCGATGATCCTTCACTTTTGGATGGCGTATGATCATCCCTTCATAGACGGCAACGGTCGGACCGCCCGGGCGCTGTTCTATTGGTCGATGCTCAAGCAAGGTTACTGGCTGTTCGAATTCCTCTCGATCTCGAGGATCATCCTCAAGGGGCCGGCGAAATATGGGAAGGCCTTCCTGCACTCGGAGACCGACGAGAACGACTTGACCTATTTCCTGCTCTATCACGCCGACATCATCCGCCGGGCGATCGATGAACTGCACGTCTACATCGAGCGGAAGTCAAGCCAGCTTCGGCGGGCCGAGGCCGGCCTGCGGGGGATGTCTGAGTTGAATCACCGGCAGAGGAATTTGATCTTCCATGCCCTCCGACATCCGGGACAACGCTACACGATCGAATCACATCGGGCGAGCCACAAGACTGTCTATGAGACGGCCAGGGCGGATCTGACCAACCTGGCCGAGCGGGGTCTATTGACCAAGATCAAGGTTGGCCAGGCCTGGAATTTCTTCCCGGCGAAGGACCTGGAGGACAAGCTCCGCTGATTAGTCGGCCGCTCGAACACAATCAGGTTCATCACCCCCCGTAGAGGGCGATCCGGGCGGCCCAGGCGGCCGAGGCGGCGATCAGGGCGGCGACCTGCATGATCCGGACGGCCCGCTCGACGGTCCGGCGGTCGATGGGTTCGAGGAACTCGCCGAGGTAGGGCTTGAAGGAGGGGGCTCCCTTGTAGGTGGACGGGCCCCCGAGGCGGACGCCGAGGGCCCCGGCGATGGCGGCCTCTCCCCAGGCGGCGTTGGGGCTGGGGTGCTTGCGGCCGTCGCGCCAGCCGACCCGGAGGGCGGCGCGGCCCCGCTCGCCGATCAGGGAGGCGGCGAGGGCGATCAGGAGCCAGGCGAGCCGGGCGGGGATGAGGCTGGCGAGGTCGTCGAGCCGGGCGGCGGCCCGGCCGAGGTAGAGGTGGAGGCGGTCGGTGTAGCCGACCATGCTGTCGAGGGTGCTGATCGCCTTGTAGGCCCAGAGGGCGACCGGGCCGCCGAGAGCCAGCCAGAAAAGGGGGCCGACGACCGCGTCGCCGGTGTTCTCGCCGACGGTCTCGACGCAGGCCCGGTGGATCTCGGGGGCCCCGAGGTTCGCGGTGTCTCGGCCGACGATCTTGGACAGCTCGACCCGGGCGGTCGACAGGTCGGGGGCGTCGGCGACCCGGAGGGTCTCGTCGCCCAGGCTCCGGATCGCCAGGGCCGCGTAGATCAGCAGGGCCCGGCCGATCAGGAGGACGGGCCCGCCGAAGAGGTCGAGGACCTCGCACGCGAGCGACACGAGCGTGACCGTCATCCCGACGACGAGGATCACCAGCACCCCGCCGGCGAGCAGCTCGCCCGCCTTGCCGCCCCCGAGCCGGCCCAGGGCGATCCGGAGCGCCCGCTCGACACGGGCGACGAGCCAGCCTATGGCCCGGACCGGGTGGGGCCAGGTCCGGGGGTCGCCGAGGGCCAGGTCGAGCGCCACCCCGAGCGGCAGGGCGCCGAGGGCCCAGGGGTCGATCCCACCTTGCTGCGTGACGACGGTCATGGCTGGCCCAGGGTGAGACGGGGGGAGATCCGGGTCGGGATCGGCCGGGCGCCCGGCCTCTATCGGAGCGAGGCCCAGACCGGTTCGAGGTCGAGGTGGGCGCGGAGGAGGTCGGCGAGGGCGGCGTAGCGGTCGGCCAGGCTGGCCCGGTGGGCGTCCCAGCGGGCGGGGTCGAGGGGGGCGAGGCGGCGGCGGCCCCGGAGGCGGTCGACCAGGTCCTTGCAGAACGGCAGGCTGTCGAAGAGGCCGTGGACGTAGGTCCCGAAGACGCGGCCGGTGGGGCCCACCGCGCCGTCGAGGCGGTCGACCCCGTCGAGCTGGCGGGTCAGGCGGAGCCAGGGGGGGACGCCCCGGCCCCGCTCGCTGGTGCCCATGTGGATCTCGTAGCCGGCGATGGGCAAGCCCCGGGCGATCGTCGAGCCGGCCACCCGGTGCCGCTCCTTGGTCGGGGCGAAGGTCGTGGCCACGTCGAGCAGGCCGAGACCTTCGATCGAAGCCTGGTCCGACTCGACGCCGAGCGGGTCGTCGATCCGCCGGCCGAGCATCTGGTAGCCGCCGCAGATCCCCAGGACGACCGGCCCTTCGGGGTCGTCGGCGAGCCGGGCCAGGCGGCCGGCGAGGCCGACCTCGCGGAGCCAGGCGAGGTCGCGGGCGGTGGTCTTGGTGCCCGGGAGGATCACCAGGTCGGGCCGGCCGAGGTCGTCCCCGTCGTCGACGTAGCGGAGGCGGACGCCGGGCACCCGGGCCAGGGGCCAGACGTCGGTGAAGTTGCTCAGGCCGGGCAGGCGGGCCACGGCCACGTCGAGGTCGTCCGGCGAGAAATCGCCGTCGTCCGGCGTGGCGGTCTCGTCGATCCCGAGCGAGTCTTCCTGGTCGACCTGGAGGTCGGCGCGGTAGGGGAGGACGCCCAGGACCGGCACGCCGGTGCGGTCGCGGAGGTAGGCCAGTCCGGGGTCGAGCAGGGTCGCGTCCCCGCGGAACTTGTTGATCACGAAGCCGGCCACCCGGGCCCGGTCGTCCAGGTCCAACAGCTCCCACGTCCCGACGATCTGGGCGAAGACGCCCCCCCGCTCGATGTCGGCCACCAGGACGACCGAGGCCCCGGCGTGCCTGGCCATCCGGAGGTTGGTCAGGTCGTGCTCGATCAGGTTGATCTCGACCGGGCTGCCCGCCCCTTCGAGGACGACCCGGTCGAACCGCGCCGCCAGGCGGTCGTAGGCGGCGGTGACCAGGGGCCAGAGCCGGTCCTTCTCGGCGTAATACTCGCGGGCGGACATCACGCCGATCGGCGAGCCGTCGACGATCACCTGCGAGACGCCGCCCATCGGCTTCAGGAGGATCGGGTTCATGTCGGTCTCGGGCTCGATCCCGGCCGCCTCGGCCTGCGCGACCTGGGCCCGGCCGATCTCGCCGCCCGAGAGGGTGACGAAGCTGTTCAGGGCCATGTTCTGGGCCTTGAACGGGGCGACGCTGTGGCCCGCCTCGGCCAGGAGCCGGCAGAAGCCGGCCGTCAGGGTGCTCTTGCCGACGTGGCTGGCGGTCCCGAGGATCATCAGGGCCCTGGCCCGGCTCGGGGTCGTCATCCGGTTGGGTCCGAGCGGAGCAGGTCGGCCAAAGCGTCGACCAGCCGGTCGTTCTCGTCGGGCGTCCGGACGGCGATCCGGAGGTGCCCCCGGGTGGCGACGAGCCGGCCGGGGCCGGTGACCAGCGCGCCCACTTCGAGGCCGGGGAAGTCGGAGCACTCGCGGACGAAGAGCCCTCGGCGGGCCAGGGCCTCGTGCAACTGGTTCGAGTCCCAGTCAGTCTGGGTCAGGCTGACGAGGAGGAAGTTGGGCAAGGCGGGCGCGTCGCCCGGCCGGTCGCGGTCGGGCCAGGCGGGCCGGAGGCCGGGGACCTCCCAGAGCCGGTCGAGCAGGCGGTCGGGCTCGTGGAGCATCCACTCGCTGGTCCGGTCGCGATACTCGGCGTCGTCGAGGGCGGCCAAGGCGGCGGCCTCGGCGACCGGTGAGACGGTCCAGGGGTCCTGGTACTGGCGGAGCCGGGTCACCATGTCGGCCGGGGCGACGGCGTAGCCGACCCGGAGGCCGGGCATCCCGAAGAACTTGGTCAAGGAGCGGAGCACCAGCAAGTTCTCGCGCGAGGTGGCCGACCCGACGACCGAGCGGTCGGCCTCGTCGGGCAGGAACGGCAGGAACGCCTCGTCGGCGATCGTGAGCAGGCCGAGCGAGCCGTCGACGGCGCGCTCCAGGGTCGACCGGTCCCAGGGGCGGCCGGTCGGGTTGTTGGGGTGGCCGGACCAGAAGATCCCGGCGGCGTCCTCGGGGAAGGCGTCCTGCTCCCAGCCGAGGATGTGCTCGCCCCAGACCTTGGCCCGGAGCTCGTTGAGCGAGGAGGCCCGGCGATACTCGGCGTAGGTCGGGTCGCTGAGATGGGCCAGGGGGCGGGTGGCGTCGCCGAGGGCCTGGGCGTGGTAGGCGAGGACCTCGCGGAGCGACTGGCCGATCAGGCCGATCAGCTCGGTCGTCCCCGCCCCGACGATGATCCGATCGGCCGGGATGCCGTGCCAGCTCGCCAGCCGCTCGACCAGCCGGGGGCAGCCGGGCTCCGGGTAGCGGTCGACCTCGGCGAGCGCCCGGCGCGCGGCCTCGATCGCCCGAGGCGGTGGGCCGAGCGGGTTGATGCTGCTGGAGAAGTCGACGAGCGGACCATCGCCCAGGCCGAGGCGTCGCCGGACGCCCGCAGGGTTGCCGCCGTGGTTGATGAAAGCCTTCAACGCGGCCTCGCGCGAGGGGGACGGGATCGCACCCGGGATCGGACGATCAAGCGACGTGAACCCCCGCCGCCGGGCTGGCCGCCTTCCCATCAAACACCGCCCGGAGGGCTTCCGCCAGCCCGGGGTAGCGGAAAGCGTAGCCGAGCTGGCGGGCCCGCTCGGGCAGGACCCGCTGCCCCTTGGTCACGACCTCGGCCTTCTCGCCGAGCATGAGCTTGAGGAGCCCCTCGGGGGCGCCGATGGGCAGGAACGGCCGGTGGAGGACCCCGGCCAGGACCCGGGAGAAGTCGGCGTTCCGCGCCGGCTCCGGTGCCGTGCCGTTGATCGGCCCCCGGGCGTCGGCCCGGTCGAGGGCGAGCAGGAAGAGGCCGACGATGTCGTCGGCGTGGATCCAGCTGATCCATTGCCGGCCACCGCCGATCGGCGAGGCGCCGCCGGGGACCCAGCGGAACGTCGGGGCCATCACGCCGAGGGCCCCTTCGCCCCTGGCCAGGACCACGCCGGTCCGGATCATGGCGAGGCGGACGCCCAAGCTTTCCGCGGCCGAGGCGGCGGCTTCCAGCTCGCGGCAGACGACGGCGAGGAAGTCCGACCCCGAGGGGCTCGACTCGGTCCGCTCCTCGTCCCCCTTGTCGAAGCCGTAAAAGCCAACCGCCGTCCCCTGGACCAGGGTCGCCGGCCGGGCCTTGGCCCGGCGGATCGCCTCGACCACCTGGTCGGCGGACTGGACCCGGCTGTCGCGGATCTTCCGCTTGATCTCGGCGCTCCAGCGCCCGGCGAATATGTTATGGCCGGCCAGGTTGACCACCGCGTCGCAGCCGTTGACCTCGCCTTGCCAGGGGCCCGGCTTGGTGGGATCGCCGCCGACGACCTTGATCCCGCGCAAGGACGGGTCGCGCCGGGTCTTGTCGGAATCCCGGGAGAGGATCACCGGCTCGTCGCCCCGATCCTTCAAGGCCCCGACCAGTCGTCGGCCGATCGAACCGGTCCCGCCGGTGATGAAGACGCGCATGGCGAGAGGACTTTCCGATCCTGGGAGGGGGCGAAGGCCAGGGAACCGCGGCCCGACCGTGTGATCTTGGCCATGCACCGATCGGTCGTCAAGGCTCCGGCCCTCGGCCAGGCAACCCCGACCCGACCGGGAGCCTCGGCGAAGCGGCTTCGTCGCCCAAACCGTTCGGGGATCTCCGGTTCGGCATGGGGGTCGCATCAATCGGGAAATCGGTGCTGGGGGTCGGGAACCGATTGGCCCGCCGGCGGACTGGTGGTATCTTTGGTGAGCTTGCGGCGGGGCGTCGATGACGCCTTTGGTGCCCGAAGGTGAGGTCCGCGACGGCCGACGTGGCCGCCACGCGCGATCGCCACCCCCTCGACGGGCCCCAACCGCGGCGGCCAACCAGCAACGGGGAGTCCTGGCCACGATGAACCCCAAGGTCCGCAACTTGTTCGACATCCATCGCCTCATCGGCTATGAGCGGCCTCGACCCCTGATCCTCGTCAACGGATTGGCGGAGCAGTCGGAGAGCTGGTTCCTCAACCGTCGCCACCTGGCCCGCCACTTCGACGTCAAGGTCCCCGAGATCCTCGTCTACGACGGCGACTCGCTCCACCGCCACATCGACGCCGGCGGCGAGGTCACCATCGATTACCTGGCCGATCGCCTGGCCACCTACCTCGACGAGTTCGTCCAGCGCCCGCCTTACCACCTCGTCGGGTCGAGCCTCGGCGGCCAGATCTGCCTGACCCTCGCCGCACGCCACCCCGAGCTTGTCTCCAAGCTCGTCCTGATCGCCCCTTCGGGCCTGCACGGCGACGAGAACCTGCCGATGATCGAGGGGGTCCGGCGGAGCCACTACGACACGCTGGTCAAGTCGGTCTTCCACAAGTCGCACTTCGCCACCGAGATGCTCATCGGCGCGATCGAGCGGAAGTTCCAGAGCCGGAAATGGAAGAAGGGGGTCCTGCGGACGCTCCGGGGGACCGTCGGCCACTCGGTCGCTCCCCTGGTCGAGCAGGTCCCGCATCCGACCCTGTTCATCTGGGGCTCGGACGACAAGGTGATCTCCGACGTGCCCGGCTCGATGAAGGTGGCCGACCGGATGCTCAAGGCCCGGCAGGTCGTCATCCCCAAGTGCGGCCACGCCCCCCAGATCGAGAAGGCCCGGCTGGTCAACACCCTGGTCACCCGGTTCCTCCGCGACCGGCTCAAGCTGGTGCCCCCGATGCTCGACCCGGCCCGCTACCTCGGCCTCGGCAAGGAAGGCCGACCCGCGCCGGTCAAGGTCGGCTCGCCGCGCGGCTGATCGATCACTTCCCCCATGCCAATGACCCTCCGGAGGCGCCCGGGCGACGCGACGTCGTGCGCCTTTTCCCTATTCCTCCCCGGGCGACGATGAGCGATTTCCTCCTGTTCTTCGGCAAGTTCTTCCGCCACGGGACCAAGATCGCCAGCCTGGCGCCGAGCAGCCCCTGGCTCTCCAGGGCGACGGTCGCCAACGTCGATTGGGCGAAAGCGGGCGTGATCGTCGAGCTGGGGGCGGGGACAGGGCCGATCACCCGGGTGATCGCCGAGAGGGCCAGGCCCGAGACCAAGGTGGTCGTCCTCGAACGCGACCCCGACTTCGCCAGGCTGCTCCGCGAGCGGTTCTCGCACCTCGCCAATTTCGACGTGATCGAGGGGGACGTCCGCGACCTCGCCGCCATGCTCGCCGAGCGGGGCATCGGCCGGGTCGACCACATCATCTCGGGCCTGCCGGTGCCCTCGTTCCCCAAGGACCTCCAGCTCGACCTGTTCCGGGTCGTCCGCGAGGTCCTGGAGCCGGAGGGGACCTACAACCAGATCACCGAGATCCCCTGGGTCTATCAGGGGCTCTACCGCAAGTTCTTCGACGAGGTCCGCTTCGTCTTCGAGCCCCGCAACGTCCCGCCCGCCGGCGCCTACCATTGCCGGAAGGTGAAGGGCCCGGCCTGAAATGGACGCCACCTCGCCGATCGCCCGCCTGGCCGGCTCGGGGCCAGCCCGGGTCGCCGTCAACCGAGGGTTCCACCTCTACGCCCGCCGGAGGGTCCACGCCATCGCCGGCTCGGACCCGGTCGAGACCCAGCGTCGGGCGCTCCTCAAGCTCGTGCGGATCGCCCGGCGGACCCGGTTCGGCCTCGATCACGGCTTCGCCTCGATCCGCTCGGTGGCCGATTATCAGGCTCGGGTCCCGCTCCGGACCTACGAGCAGCTCTGGGACGATTACCTCAAGGCCCACTACCCCCGCTTCGAGGACCTGACCTGGCCCGGCCTGATCCCGTACCTGGCCCTGACCAGCGGGACCACGCAGGGGGCGACCAAGTACATCCCGGTGTCCCGGCAGATGGTCGCCTCGAACCGCAAGGCCGCCCAGACGATGGTGGCCTACCACATGGCCGCCCGGCCCGATTCGCGGCTGTTTCGGGGCAAGATCTTCCTCCTCGGCGGCTCGACCGACCTGGAGTCGCCGGCGCCCGGGGTCCGGCAGGGGGACCTGAGCGGGATCGCGGCGGAGGAGGCCGGCGATTGGTTGCGCCCCTATACCTTCCCCCCGCTCGACCTGGCCCTGGAGACGGACTGGGACCGCAAGCTCGCGATGCTGGCCGAGCGGTCGATCGCCGAGCCGATCACCCTGATCGGCGGCGTGCCGAGCTGGCTGCTCGCCCTCTTCGAGCGGATCAAGGGGCTGACCGGGAAGTCGACCATCGCCGAGGCCTGGCCGACCCTGGAGGTCGTGGTCCACGGCGGGGTCAAGTTCGACCCCTACCGCCGGGCGTTCGAGGAAGCCCTGGGCGACCCCTCGATCCGGCTCCAGGAGACCTACCCCTGCTCGGAGGGGTTCATCGCGTTCGGCGACCCCGAGTCGGGCCTGCTCCGGCTGGTGCCCGACCACGCGCTCTTTTATGAGTTCGTGCCGGTCGACGAGCTGGACGGTCCGAGGCCGACGCGGCACTGGCTGGGGGACGTCGCGGTCGGGGTGAACTACGCGATCGTGGTCTCGACCTGCGCCGGGATGTGGTCGCACGTCGTCGGCGACACGGTCCGGTTCGAGTCGCTCGACCCGCCGCTGATCACCTTCACCGGGCGGACGAAGTACACGCTCTCGGCGTTCGGCGAGCACCTGATCAGCGAGGAGGTCGAGGGGGCAATCGCCTCTGCCTCCGAGCTTGTCGGCGCCTCGGTCCGCGAGTGGCACGTCGGCCCGGTCTTCCATGGGCCGCTCGGCCACCACCAGTACGTCGTCGAGTTCGGCCGTGCGCCCGGCGACCTGGCCGGATTCCGCCGGGCCCTCGACGCCGACCTGTCGAGGCGGAACGCCGACTACCTGGCCCACCGGGGCGAGGGCGTCGGCATGCCCTTGCCGGCCCTGGTCGTCGCCAGGGGCGGGGGCATCGACGCCTGGATGCGGTCGCGCGGCAAGCTCGGCGGCCAGCACAAGTTCCCGAGGATGGACAACGCCGGGACCCTGACCGCCGAGATCGTCGCCTTCCTCCGCTCGGCCGGCCTGATCGACTCGGAGCTGGCCGAGGGGCCGTGAGGCCCGGGCCGAGGGTCAGGCCGCGGCCTTCTTGCGGGCGATCATCCGCGAGATCTGGGCGACGGAGTCGAGGTTCTCGACGCCCGCCTCGTGGGCCTCGACCGACACGTCGAAGCGGTCTTCGAGGAAGACGACCAGCTTGAGGGTCCGGATCGAGTCGAGGATGCCGCCGGTGATCAGCGGGGTCTGGTCGGTCAGCTCGTCGGGGTCCTCGCCCCGGAGGAACTGGGCCAGGATGTAGGAATGGATGACCTGGCGGATCTCTTCCATCGAAACCTCCCTGTCGCGACGGATCGGCATCCGGCGGCCGTCCCTGGCCTCCGGGCGGTGTCGAGCGGGCCGACATCTTCGGTTCAGGGCGACCTTACTCGCGCGGCCGATCCGGGTCAATCCCGACATTAGGGTCAAGCCGCCCGTCGGGCAGGACCGATCCCATCGTTAAGGGCCGGAAGGGTTGGCGGGGCGTCCCGGAGGGGGCCCTTCGAATCCTTGATGGGAAACTGGACGGGGCCCGCCTCGACCCGACTTGAGGATATCGGCCGATGACCGCACGGATGCTTTCGGCCCGCGCCTGCCGCCGACTCGGGACGCTCGCCCTGATCGGCATCGTCTCGACGATGGCCGGCTGCGGGATGGTCGGTAAACATAAGCAACAGCCCGGCGTGATCGACCCCCACCAGCCCAAGGAGCTGGAGATGGTGTCGATGCCGCCTTATATGATCGAGCCGCCCGACGAGCTGGAGATCTCCGTCAAGCCCTCGACGATGGAGATCCCCCTGACGACCGTCACGGTCCAGGCCGACGGGGTGGTCGACCTCGGCTTCTCGGGCGACGTCTACCTTTCCGGCCTGACGCTCGCCCAGGCCGAGATGAAGGTCGCCCAGCACCTCCAGGAGACCGCCGCCCGCCGCAAGGTCAGCGAGCCGGTCGAGGTCTCGGTCCGGCTGGTCAACGGCAGCCAGAGCAAGTTCTACTACGTCATCGGCTCGGTGACGACCCAGGGGCGGTTCCCGATCGTCGGCAACGAGACCGTGCTCGACGCCATCCTCCAGGCCGGGCTCCGCTCCAACAGCAACCCGGAGAAGGCCTACCTCGTCCGCCCCCACCCGCCCAGCGGCGGCGACCTGATCCTCAAGATCGACTGGGCTTCGATCAAGGACCGGGGCGACACCATGACCAACTACCAGCTCTTCCCCGGCGACCGGCTGGTCGTCCCCGGCGGCCGGCCCCCCGGCCTGCTCGGCTCGCTCTTCGGCGGCTGATCGGATCGGGCCGGCCGCGCCGATCAATCGCGCGGAATGGCGTTTGCGGACCGGGCCCCTTGCGGACCCGGTCCGCGAGCCTTTCGAATCCCTCCCCTCCGCGAGTCATCACCATGCGACACTCGACCCGAGCCCGCTGGGCCGCGCTCCTCGCCGCCCTCGCCGCGGGCTCCGCCGCCAGGGCCCAGGCCCCGCCCCCCCCGCCCGGCGCCCAGGGGCCCGTCGGGGCGACGACGACCAGCACCGAGCGGGTGGTCCCCGCCCCCAGCACGATCGGCAGCCACCAGATCGACCGCTTCGAGGCGATCCGCCAGCTCCAGGGCGACACCCGGTCCGACCCCAACAATGTCGCCAACTGGGTCATCCTCGGCGAGCTGGCCCATGAAGTCGCGCTCGACCTGCCCCAGGAGCAGGACGACCCGTATTACCAGCTCTCGCGGGTCGCGTATGAGCGGGCCCTCGCCCTCGACCCGAACAACAACGGGCTCAAGGCCGCCGTCCAGTTCGCCAAGGAACAGGAGGCCAACGCCGCCAACTTCGACGCCCAGCGCCGCCGAGGGGTCGCCGCCTACCTCGCCGCCCGCCGGGCCGAGATGGCCACCAACGGCGTCAACCCGACCCTCCTGGTCTACGAGGCGCCGGCTCCCGCTCCCGTCCCCGCCGCCAATTCCGCCCCGATCGGCGGAGCGGTCGCCGCCGCGCCGGCCCAGCCGATCCAGGCCCAGGGCTAGCCGTACCCGACGCCGACCTACCGCCCGTACTACAACAACCAGGCCCAGCAGCCCTACGGCTACGGCCAGTATTCGAACGGCTACGCCCCGCCGATCAACCAGGGGGCCGCCCAGCCGACCACCCTCCGCCAGCTCGGCCAGCAGATGCCGGGGGCGATCTTCAACCAGATCGGCGGGGGATCGGGTCGAGGTTTCTCGCCCCGCTGATCAACGGACGATTCTCCGGGCCGGCCGGTTCACCCTTCCGAGGGGTCGTCGGCCTGGAACCGCTCGAAGCGATACGGTTCGAGCGACTCGGGGGCGGGCAGGGCGGTCCCGGCGGCGGCCGAGGCCCGGGCCCAGGCGATCAGGGCGTCGTAGTGGTCGTCGCCGGCGAGGTTGCCCAGCCAGGTCGTCCCCCCCTGGCTGACCATGACGGCGACGTTGGGCAGGTCGCAGGGGCCGAGGCAGCCCGAGATCGTCAGTTGGATGGTCTTGTTCAGCTTCTCGGCCTTCCAGGCGGCCTTGATCCGGTCGACGGGGACCTCGGGCAGTCCCCGCTCGGTCTTGCCGCAGCAGCACCCCTTGCAGAGCAGGAGCTGGCCCGGGGACTTCACCTTGGTCTTCAAGCTGGCTTCGACCGACATGGACTCGCTCAAAACTCGATCCCCCTCTGGGCCTTGATCCCGGCCTTGTATGGATGCTTGATCGGCACGATCTCGGAGACGAGGTCGGCCGCCTCGATGATCGCCGGCGGCGCCCCTCGGCCGGTCAGGATGACGTGGAGCCGGGGGTCTCGGGCCTTCAACGCCTCGACCACCGGCGCCGGGTCGAGGTAGCCGAGCTTCATTACGACGTTGATCTCGTCGAGGATCACGATGTCGTAGAGGCCCGAGGCGATCGCCTCCTTGCTCACCTCCCAGATCTTCAGGGTGGTGGCGATGTCCTGCTCGGGGTTCTTGGTGTCCCAGGTGAAGCCGTCGCCCATCGGCAGGATCTGAAGTTCCGGGGCCAGGCGGTCGGCCATCTTCTTCTCGCCTGTCTTCCACTTCCCCTTGATGTACTGGACCATGAAGACCTTGAAGCCGCTGCCCAGGGCCCGGAACGCCAGGCCGAGCGCGGCGGTGGTCTTGCCCTTGCCGTCGCCGGTGTTGACGATGATCAGCCCGTGCCGCTTCTTCGGCTCGGGCGGCGTGGTTGATCCTTCCTCGGTCGTTTCATCGCTCATGGGGCCGCCTTCCCGAAGTGGAGGTTGTGGATCAGGCCGATCAGGCGATCCGGCGGAACAGGGCGTCGCGGATGGCGTCGGGCAAGGGCCGGCCGGTCGGGTCGTCGAGGCTCCGGAGGTCGACGCCCCAGGCCCGGGCCAGCCCAGCGGCCAGGCCGAGCCGGACCGGGCCCGACTCGGTGTCGAAGACCAGGCCGGGCACGCCGTCGCGGCCGAGCTGCTCGGCCAGGGCCAGGGCGTCGGCGATCGGATCGCCCCCGAGCCCGAGCGGGACGTTGCCGCGGCCGTCGGTCAGGACGACGACCAGCGGGGCCACGCCGGCCTCGCGAATCCTCGACCGGTCGACGACCTGGCGGGCCAGGGCGAGCCCTTGGGCGAGCGGGGTGGCCCCGCCCACGGCGAGGCCGGACAGCCGATCCGCCGCGACCCGGACGCTCCGCGTCGGCGTCAGGATCAGGCGGGCGGACGTGCCGCCGAATGCGATCAGGCCGACGACGTCGCGCTTCTGGTAGGCGTCGACCAGGAGCGACAGCACGGCCCCCTTGGTCTGGGCCATCCGCCGCCTCGCCCCCATCGACCGGCTGGCATCCACCACGAACAGGACCAGGTGCCGCGTTGGCCTGGCCCGGACCTTGACCCGGAGGTCATCCGCCCGGACGATCAGCCGCTCCCCGGCTTGCCAACCCCGGGCGCGTTGATGGATCGCCGCGCCTCGGAGCGTCGCGAGGATCGCGAGGTCGGCCGCCCTCCCGATCGGCCGGCTCGATCGGACCACGACCCCCTGGCGGTCGATCACGCCCGCCTTCCCGCGCCGGCCCGACGGGCCCGGGCGTCGCCGCCTCGGCCGTTCGGCGGGTGACCAGCGGGCGACCATCGCCGGGCCCGCCGCTTCGGAGGGCTCGGCCGGAGCGTCGCCGTTGCCGGCGTGGGCCTCGGGCGCTTCGCCGCTCGGGCTCGGGCCCGAGCTTTCTCCCTGATCCTGCCGGGGCTGGTCGCGGTCCCGGCCCTCGGGCGGGGGGCCGTCCTCGCTGCGCGGGGGCGGGGGCGTCGAGGACGGACCCTTGGATGGGGGAGGGGGGGGCGTGGTCCGGCGGTGGGCGAGGGCGAGCTCGGCCACGGCCTCGACGTCATCTTGGGTGACGGTGGCCCGCCCCTGGTAGGCGGCCAGGGCGGAGGCGGCCTTGTAGATCGTCAGGTCGGCGCGGAGCCCTTCGGCCCCTTCCCGGGCGCAGCGGGCGCAGAGGGCGTCGAGGACCTCGGCCGGGACGACCACCCGGGGCAGGAGCCGTCGGGCCTCCTCGATGTTCCGCCCCTCGGCCCGGTCCTCGTCGGCCCAGCGGGCCCGGAAGGCGAGCGGTTCGGCCTCGAAGGCGAGGCGGCGGCGGACGACCTCGGCGCGGAGGGCGGGGTCGTTCATCGGCTCGACCTCCACCGCCAGGCCGAAGCGGTCGAGGAGCTGCGGGCGGATCTCCCCCTCCTCGGGGTTCATGGTCCCGACCAGGACCACCCGGGCGGGGTGGCGGAAGGTCAGGCCCTCGCGCTCGACGTGGTTGACGCCCATCGCCGCGGCGTCGAGCAGGAGGTCGACCAGGTGGTCCGGCAGCAGGTTGACCTCGTCGATGTAGAGCAAGCCTCGGTGGGCCCGGGCGAGCAGGCCCGGCTCGAAGGCCCGCTCGCCGGTGGCCAGGGCCCGCTCCAGGTTGAGGCTGCCGACGACCCGGTCGTCGGTCGCGCCGACGGGCAGGTTGACCAGGGCGACGGCACGGGTCCGGGTCGGCGTCCCTTCGGGGATCGGCCAGCCTTCGACGACCTCGCCCCGGGCCCGGCCGAACGGGTCCCCCTCGAAGACCTCGATCGGCGGGAGGATCTCGGCCAGGGCCCGGACGGCGGTGCTCTTGGCCGCCCCCTTCGACCCCCGGATCAGGACCCCGCCGAGGCTCGGGTGGATCGCGACCAGGATCAGGGCCCGCTTCATCGAGCCCTGGCCGACCAGGGCCGAGAACGGGTAGACCGGCGGCCCGTTCATGAGCCCGCCTTGCCCGACAGGGGCGAGTCGTCGTACCGGGCCAGCAGCTCGGCCGGGCTGGCGTAGATGGCGATGCAGCCGGCGTCCTTGAGCATCTCCTCGGGGAAGCCGCCGCAGAGCAGGCCGAGGGTCTTCAGGCCCGCCTTGCCGGCCGCCTCGGCGTCCCAGGCGGTGTCGCCGACGACGAGGACCCGGGCCGGGTCGACGTCGGCGATTTTCTCGAGCGCGGCCCGGAAGATGTCGGGGTGGGGCTTGGATTTCTCGGAGTCGTCGGCCGTCGTCTCGCCGTCGATCAGGTCGTCGACCTTGGCGATCTTCTTGTAGGTTTGCAGCTCGTCCGCCTTGGCCGACGACGCGAGGATGATCCGCTTGCCGTCGGCCCGGATGCGCTCGAAGAGCTCGCGGACGTCGGGGAAGGCCCGGATGTGCGGGAGGTACTCGGCCTTGAAGAAGTCGGCCCGCTCGGCCTCGATCTGCTTGCCGACCCGGGCGATGTCGTCCTCGGTCAGGAAGACCGGCATCAACTGGTCCCCCCCCTTGCCGATCTGGAGCCGGAGGTCGTCGAAGGGGATGTCGTGGCCGTGGCGGGCGAAGACCCAGACCCAGGCCTTGGCGTGGGCATCGACCGAGTCGATCAGCGTCCCGTCCACGTCGAAGATCACGGCCTCGTACATCGGTTCGACCTCGAAAGAGAAATGCGGAGGAGAGGGGCCGGCGGTCGGTTCAGGGCTCGTCGCCGCAGGCGCGTCGGGCGTCGACCTCGAACCAGTTGTCCCGATAATAATGCCGTGCCCGGGCCCAGGCCCAGGCGCTGGCGAGGATGTAGGCCGGCAGGAACAGCCCGCCCCACCGCTCGACCTGCCGGACGTGGGCCTGCTCGTGGTCGCGGCAATGGTCGAGGCAATCCCGGTCCCGGCCGATGATCGCATGGCCCAGGGTCATCGCCGAGGCCCGGACCATCGGCCGCTCCAGGAACCAGCGGGCGAACCCGCCGTGGAACTCCAGGGCCCCCCGCCGGACCTGCCCCCGGCCGCCGCTGAGCAGCGTCAAGCCCCCCGCCACCAGCCCGACCGCCGTCGTCGGCGCGGCCCAAGCATAGAGCAGCGGGACGGCGAGGCGGCGGATCGTCGATCGTTGGCGTGCCTTCATCCCGATCAAGCCACCGGCTCCGAGGTCTTCACGCGGGACTTGATGAACTCGTCGAGCGCCCGGAAGTCCGGGAACGCCCGGGCGATCGCCTCGCGGTCGATCGGCCGATGCTTGGCCATCTCGGAAATCCGCGCGATCCGCTCCCGCCGGGTCGTCGGGGCCGGGTCCATCCGGTCGACGGCCTCGCGGACCGCCGGGTCGGCCATGATCCAGGCCTCGGCGTCGGGGATGGCGAACGCCACCAGCCAGTTCGCTTGGAATGTGGCACGATGCAGCATTCGGCGACAGGCGGCCCGCCCTTCCTCGATCTCCTCCTCAGTATCGTCGTCCGTATTGGCGACCATCGCGGCGGGCCGGAGCGGATCGTAAAGGACAGAGTCCTGGATGACGCCGAAGGCGGAACTCATTGTGGAGGACCAGTCGAGCTCGATTTTGCCGGAGGCGATCTCTCGGCTGTAAAGAATCTGGAGGACCGCATCGACGAGAAATCCTCCGCCGGCGACCAATATGCTGTTTGGTCTCATCGCGCCCTCAAATGATGCCACGAAGTCACCGTATCCTCGGATCGGTCCTGCCGGACTGAACGGCACGCTTCCACTTATTCCTGACCATCGAAATCATATCCGGCAACGGTTGATTTTGGAGGTTCATCCTGACATCTTTTTCTTCGATGAGGAGCACGCGGATCGGGCGGAGCCGATCCGACAGTTCGAGGGCCGGTCCGGTGAATCCGCTCATCGAGAAGAAGAGCCCCAACGTCCCGGCCGGGCGCTGCTCGGCCATGAGATGAAGGCGGAAGATCGGGTCGATACTCACCGGGTCTTTTTCGTATTTGGTTTCGACCAGAAATCCTTGCCATCCGTCGTAGACGAGGCCATCAATCTCTTCGAGAAGGTTGAAGCTGCCCGTCCTCAGATTGCGGTGGCGATGTTCCACCTCCGCGCCGCTGAGTCGAAATGCCTCCATCACCCAACGCTCGAAGACCCAACCGCTTTGTTGCGGATTGAGTATGAGAGAAGAGATATGGCGGAACATGGGAGGGACATCCGGGTCGGGAATCAGGTCCTCCCAGATCGCCCGGAGGTCATCCCAGCCGTCCGCGTCCCAGGCCCGGAAGGCGGATTCGCCGACAGGCCCGACGCTCACGAGGCCCGGGTCGCCCGCCGTGCTCCGACGATCTTGTGGGCGAGGGTCCAGGTCCCGTAGGCCGAGGTCGACAGGATCAGGCCGAGCAGGCCGAAGACGCAGACGTGATCGAAGACGGTGGTGGGCGAGTATTCGCGGCCGAGGAGCTCGACGGCGACGTGGTGGGCGAGCGGGAGCATGGGTCGGTTCCTTGGGATGGATGGGCGAGGGCGGTTCAGCGGCTTTCGAGGACGCTTTCGTTGCGGAGGTAGATCTCGCGGAGCGACTCGACGGTCGCGGGGTCGGGCTGCTCCCAGAGGCCGCGGTCGACGGCTTCGAGCAGGCGCTCGGCCATCGACCGGAGGGCCCAGGGGTTCTTGGCCTGGAGGAAGTCCTGGACCTTGTCGTCGAAGAGGTAAGACTTGCTCACGTCCTCGAACATCCAGTCGTCGACGACGCCGGCGGTGGCCTCGTAGCCGAAGAGGTAGTCGACGGTGGCGGCCATCTCGAAGGCCCCCTTGTAGCCGTGCCGCATCACGCTGGCGATCCACTTGGGGTTGACCACCCGCGAGCGGAAGACGCGCCTGGCCTCGTCGGCGAGGTCGCGGACCCGGACGTTGTCGGGATTGGAGGTGTCGCCGAAGTAGGCGGCGGGGTTCTCGCCGGTGAGGGCCCGGATCGCGGCGATCATCCCGCCGTGGAACTGGAAGTAGTCGTCGGAGTCGAAGATGTCGTGCTCGCGGTTGTCCTGGTTCTGGACCGCGACGGCCACCTGTCCAAGCCGGCGCTTGAACGCCCCGGGGGCCGGCACGCCGTGCTCGGCCTGGGTATACGCATACGAGCCCCAGGTGATGTAGACCTCGGCCAGATCCGCGTCCGACTGCCAGTTCCGCTCGTCGATCAGGTTCAGCAGGCCCGCGCCGTAGCTGCCCGGCTGCGAGCCGAAGACCCGGTATTTCGACTGGGCCCTGGCCTGCTCCAGGCCCAGGCCCGAGGCGAGCAGCGCCTGCTCGTCCCGGCGGACGTGGCGGCGGACGTAGTTCCGATCGTCGGCCTCGTCCGCCGCCGCGACCAGCTCCACCGCCTTGTCGATCAGGGTGACGACGTTGGGGAAGGCGTCGCGGAAGAACCCGGAGATCCGCACCGTCACGTCGATCCTCGGCCGGCCCAGCTCGGCCAGGGGGACCAGCTCGACCCCCTTGAGCCGCCGGCTCTCGGGCACCCAGACCGGCCGGACGCCCATCAGGTGGAGGATCTCGGCGATGTCGTCGCCGTGCGTCCGCATCGTGCTCGTGCCCCAGACGACGATGCCGACGCTTCGGGGATACTGGCCGTCATGCTCCTTCAAGTACTTCTCGATCAGCCGATCGCCCGCCTGCACGCCGACCCGCCAGGCCGTCTCGGTGGGGATCGTGTGGATGTCGACGCTGTAGAAGTTTCGCCCCGTCGGCAAGATCCGGGCCATCCCCCGCGTCGGTGCGCCGCTCGGGCCGGCGGGGACGAACCGGCCGGCGAGGCCCCGGAGGGTGTTGGTCAACTCGTCGGTCGTGCGGTCGAGGCGGGGGATGACCTCGTCCCGGATGAATTCGAGGCAAGCGACGGCCTCGGGATGGCCCGGCATCCTGGGTTCGGGGCGGCGGTCGGTTTCGCCCACCTCGCGCTCGATCCAGGCCCGGACGGAGTCGTCCACCGCTTCCGACAGGTCGCCCCGGGTCCAGGACGTCTTCTCGCCGGATTTCAGGCCGAGCGCGAAGTCGTGATTCTCCAGGAAGCGACGGACGTCCTCGCTGATGCCTTCGCCCAGGGGCGTCCCGAGCTCCCCGGTGATGGCCGCGAAGTCGATCCCCCGATCGGCGGCGAATGCCTTGCGGATCGAGGGCACTTCGCCGTTGTCGAGCCGCATCATCGCCTGGATCAAGCCGACGCGCTGCTCGCCCTGGGGGGCCTGGCCGAAGATGTGGAGGCCGTCGCGGATCTGGGCGTCGCCGAGTTCGCAGAGGTAGCCGTCGATCTCCTGGAGGAAGTGGTCGAACTCGGCGGCCTCGGGGCAGCGGTCGACCTTGAGGTCGCGGTCGAGGTTGTTCTTGGTGACGAGGGTCCAGATCTGCTGGGTGATGTAGGGGAGCTTGGATGGGTCGAGCGAGGCCATCCGGTAGTATTCGTCGAGGAGCTGTTCGAGCCGGGCGAGGTCGTCGTAGGTCTCGGCCTCGGTCATCGGCGGGATCAGGTGGTCGACGATCACCGCGTGTCCCCGGCGCTTGGCCTGGGTGCCTTCGCCCGGATTGTTGATGATGTAAGGATAAAAGTTGGGCAGGTCGGCCAGCATGATCTCGGGGTAGCACTCGGCCGACAGGGCGGTGGCCTTGCCGGGGAGCCATTCGAGGTTGCCGTGCTTGCCCATGTGGATCACGGCGCGGGCGCCGAAATCGTGCTGGAGCCAGCGGTAGTAGGCCAGGTAGTGGTGGGTCGGCGGCAGGTCGGGGCTGTGGTAGATCGCCATCGGGTCGGCCCCGAAGCCTCGGGGGGGCTGGATGCCGACGAAGACGTTGCCGAAGGCGAGGCCGGGGATCGCCAGCCGGTCGTCGATCCGGCCCACCTCGCCCAAGGGCAGGCCCCACTGCTCGATCATCGCCCGCCGGGGGTCCTCGGGCAGCTCGTCGAACCAGCGCTCGTAGGTCGCCAGGCTGACGTGGCCGACGGCGCCGCGGAGCTGGTCGTCGGTGAGGAACTCCTCGTCGTTGGTGCAGCGGTCGATCAGCCGATGCATCAGGTCGTCGCCGTCCGTCGGCAGGTCGTCGCCCACGTCGTAGCCGGCGTCGCGGAGGGCCCGGAGCAGGTTCATGACCGACGCCGGCGTGTCGAGGCCGACCCCGTTGCCGATCCTCGCGGCCTTGGTCGGGTAGTTGCCGAAGAGGATGGCGAGCTTCTTATCGGAGGGGGCCGTCCGCCTCAAGCCGGCGAAGTTCAGGGCCAGGCGGGCGACGTAGTCGACCCGGTCGGCCTTGGGGACGTACCGCTTGACGGCCGAGCCGATCGCCTCGTCGAACTCCCCCTCTTCCTTGAAGGAGATGGCCACGGTGTTGATCCGGCCGTCGAACTCGGGCAGGACGACGTTCATCGCCGTGTCGCGCGGGGTCAGGCCGGCGGGGCTGGCCTCCCACTCGGCCAGGGTCGAGGAGCAGAGCACCGCCTGGAGGACCGGCACGTCGAGCCGATCGAGCAGGTCCACCACGGCGCCGGTGGCCTCGGTGTGGGTGCCGTCGGACAGGTTGGCGACGGTGAAGCTCAGGGTGCTGACGAGGACGTCGACCCGGCTCCGGCCCGCCTCGTCGATCAGGAACTGGCCGAAGACGGCGGGGATGCCGTCCTCCTGATCGGGGTCGTCCTTGAGGGAGTAGCAGAAGATCGGCAGGGCGTTGGCCCCGTCGGCTTCGAGCTTGCGCACCAACGCATCCACCGGCGCCAGGTTGTTGGCCATCCAGTGGGCCCGATAGAAGACGACGCCGACGGTCGGCCGGTCGGCGTGGCGGAACCGGCCCCGCCACTCGGCCAGGGTCAGGCCATCGGGGGCTTCGGGGTGGTAGATCCCATCGCGGGGGAGGGGCGTCGGGGGCTCGTAGCCGTGGCCGGTCCGGAGGAGGTTGTCGGACAGGCAGAGGAGGAGGTTCAGCGAGTTGCTCACCCCCCCCTGGGTGAAGTATTCGAGGGCCTGCGTGACCAGCGGGAGCGGGGCGTGGCAGAGCGAGGTCAGCTCGGGGTCGAGGGCCTGCTCGCCGGGTAGGGCGAAGAAGGGGATGCCCCGGCTCTTGCACTCGGCCGAGAGCCGGTCGAAGCCTTCGGCGAAGTAGGCCCGGCCGCCGAGGACCCGGACGACCACGGCGTCGGCCCGGGGCAGGTCGTCGGCGATGAACCGGTCGAGGGCGCCCGGGGGCAGGAGGTCGTTGGCGTTCCGGGCGCGGACCGGGGCGAAGCCTTCGGGCAGGCGGCGGACGGCCGCGGCGAGGGCCTGGATCTCGGTGTCGGCGGTGGTCAGGATCAGGAGCACGGGGGCCTCGCCTCGAAAGGGGCCGAGCGGGGTCGCTCGGGGACGTTTCGAGGCGAAACGGCGGCCGGAAGGGCGCGGCCCGGCCGCGAGTCGTCGCGAAGGGGGCCGGGCGGACCGGGCCGGAGGACGGCCGATCCCCGAGGCCGCCGGCGCGTTCGCCTGCCGCATCCGCGGGTCCCTCGGCCGCCCTACCCTCGAAGGCGCCTGGGCTGAAAACGACGGAGTTCCGGTCGACGACCGGTCGCTCCCCCGCATCTCGACGATTGTCCCGGCCAGGTCTTCTGGCTCTCGGGCCTTCGTCCCCCCTGGGCCTTCCCACCCGCGATTAAAGCGAGCAGTGACCAATGAGGCGGGGCGACGTTCCCGAATACAGCGGCGGGGCCGCGCCGGCTTCGATACCGGCTTCCCTTCGACCGGGACTGATGTTTGATTTGTGAACTTCGATCGGGCCCGATCCCGGGCCCGACCATTGACCACGCGATCATCATCCGGCCCCGCCAACCTCAAGTCAACGGCAAACCGCCGAGGCTTTCGATCGGGCAGTCGCGAGGCAAGGCAACCAATCGAGGAGGCGCGACTTCAAGTCGCTTTCAAGGCGGCGGACGCGAGCACGACCAGCAACACCAGGAGCAATATGGCCCCCACGAAGACGACGGAACCGAGCACGATCGAGCCGAAGGCTTTGAGGAAGGAGAAGCGCTGGACCTCGCCGATACATTCCACGGTGGTGATGGACGTCCAGATCCCGAACACGATCACGCAGGCGAAGTAGGCCAGCAAGATTGGCTTGGCGGCCCGGTCGATCTGGGTGCCGAAGGCGATGATCATGAGAATCGTAAAGGCCAGGGTGACGAGGCTCGGCACCGAGCCCCAGGCCAGCGCCGCCCGAACTTCCTGGGCGTCGGCCCGGCCGCCCAACCATTGCCCGGTCTTCTCGAAGAGCGAGCCTAGCAGATAAAGCCCGAAGACGCCGCCGAAAAGCCCGCCTACCGCCGCCGTGCCGAACAATACCCCCGTGGACATATCGACGGACCGGGGGTTGTTGGCCAACCGGTCGAGCACCTTGCCGACGCCGTAACAGGTCGCCAGGACCACGAAGCCCTGGGTCGGGCTGGTGTCGACGATCGTCCGGATCGTCGAGCGCGGCCGGGTCCAGATCGCCAACCAGGGCGAGCCCTCGATGTGCTTGGACTTGCGTCGCTTTCCTTGTCCGCCGTCGCCGGAGGCGGTGCCGACCGGCGCCCTCGGGGGGTCATACGGATTGTACTCGGACAGATCGTTCATCGGTCGGGATCTCGATTCGGCCGGGGGGAACGCCCCGTCGGCGGCTGGCCGAGGGGCGACGGCACAAAAGATAGCCCGGCGAGCGGGAGATGACCAAAGATTTCGTTGAAAAATGTCCGGCGCGTCCGGCCGATCGAATAGGTCGCGCCGATGGACTCGCCTCAGGCGGCCTTGAGGGCCGCGAAGAGGACGCCGACGAGCACGCCGGCGAGGACGACCAGCGCGATCCCGGCCAGGGACGCGAGCAGCAGCGAGGCGAAGGCTTTCCAGGACGAGAAGCGGTGGACCTCGCCGACGCATTTCAGGGTGACGACCGCGGTCCAGATCCCGAAGACGAGGGAGGAGGCCAGGTAGGCCAGCAGCAGCGGGTCGGGCTTCGCATCCGAGTCGGGCGAGAGGAATCCTCGACCCGAGATGAGGAAGGAGGCCATCAACTGGGCCACCGGGACGAGGTTCGGCACCGACCCCCAGGCCAGGGCCGCCCGGGTTCCTCGCGACGTGCCCTGTCCACCAAGCAGCCGCCCCGAAAGGCCCACCAGCCAGCCGAACAGGGAGAAGCCGACGTCCCCGAAGACCGAACCGCCGATCGCGGCCCAGGCGATGAGGGTCGCCGCGGGCAACTCCCGGAGGGCCGGGATGTTGTTCAACTGGCCGAGCGCGGTGGACGCACAGTCGACGCCATAAAGGCAGGCCAGCAGGAGAACGCCGTACCTCGGCCGGGTCTCGACGATGGTCCGGATCGTCGACCGAGGCCGGGTCCAGATCGTCGCCCAAGGCGAGCCCCCGATCGGCTCGGACCTGGGGCGATCGCCGTCGTCGTCGCCGAGCAGGATGATCGGGCCGGCCGGGCCGATAGGGGCCCGGGGCGGGGCGTAGGGGTCGTGCTCGGGCGGGTCGCCTTGGCTCATCGGTCTGGGTCTCGGCGCGGCCGTGGGGGGGAGGCCCGAGCGGCGACGGGCCGGGGGCGACGGCAGAAAGCATAGCCCGGCGGTCGCGGCTTGGCCACGCAAATCGATCGGATTCGGAATCGCTCATCCACCGATCCGGAGGCCGCCGAAGGCGAGGGCGATCAAGCCGAGCGCGACCAGGACGGCGAGCACGATCAAGAGGGCCAGGAGGGCCGAGGCGAAGGCGGCGAGGGCCGAGAAGCGCTGGACTTCTCCCAGGCATTTCAGGGTGACGATCATGCCCCAGATGTTGATCGAGAGGGAGACCCCGAGCACGAGGGCCAGGGCCTGGTCGGGCGGGGCTCCGGGCTCGGGCCGGAAGAAGTTCGGGCCGATGGCGAGGAGCGAGCCGATGATCATGACCATCGAGACGAGGTTGGGGACCGAGCCCCAGGCCAGGGCCGCCCGAACCTCCTCGGCGGTGGCCCGGCCGCCGAGCCAGCCGCCGGTCATCCGGACGACCGCGGCGGCGATGTAGAGGTAGATGATCCCGGCGAGCGGCCCGATGAAGGCCGACAGGCCCAGGCTCGCGCCCAGGGTCAGCTCCTCGGCCGGCTTCCCCTGGAGCAGTTGCCCGAGGGCGCCGCCGAAGCCGGAGACCGAGGCCAGGGCGATGACGCCTCGGGTCGGCTCGGTGTCGACGATCGTCCGGATCGTCGAGCGGGGGCGGCTCCAGATCGTCAGCAGGGGGGGGCCGTCGAGGTGCTCGGCCCTCGGCGACTCGTCGGCGACGCCGATCGGGGCCGAGGGGGGCGCGTAGGGGTCGTCGTCGGGCTGGGGCATCGGTCGAGACCTCGGGCGGTCGTTGGCTCGCTCGGGCGATGCTTTCCAGGATAGCCCGGCCGAAGGCCGGCGACCATCGGGGTCGACCCGGATGGACCGTTCCGGCCCGAGCGGATAGAGTCGGCCGGGCCGGCCCGGGAGTGTCCCGGCGGTCGCCGCCCGTGGGGAAGGGATGCCGATGGATTTCGCCCTCTCGGACGAGCAAAGGCGCTGGCAGGACGCGGCGATCCGGTTCGCCCGCGAGGAGCTTGCGGAGGGCCTCGACCTCGCCGCCCGCGACGAGCGGCGGGAGTTCTGGCGCGAGGGGTGGGACCGCTGCGCCCGCTTCGGCCTCCAGGGCCTGCCGATCCCGGTCGAGCACGGCGGCCTGGGGCTCGGCCTGCCCGAGACGATCGCCGCGATGGAAGGCCTGGGCTATGCCTGCCCCGACAACGGCCTGATCTTCGCCATCAACGCCTCGCTCTGGACCGTCGCCATCCCGATCCTCCTGCACGGCACCGACGCCCAGCGCCGGCGGTACCTGCCCGGCCTGGCCGACGGCTCGATCCTCGGGGCCAACGGGGCGAGCGAGCCCGAGGCCGGCTCCGACATCTTCGCCATGCTCGCCAGGGCCGAGCGGACGGCCGACGGCTGGACCCTCGACGGCCGGAAGACCTGGGTCACCAGCGCCCCGGTGGCCGACCTCTTCGTCTGCTACGCCTCGACCGCCCCCGAGCGGGGCGTGATGGGCATCTCGGCCTTCCTCGTCCCCAAGGGCGCCGAGGGGTTCGGCGTGGTCCGCGAGATCCCCAAGCTCGGCGTCCGGACGGTGCCGATGGGGGAGCTGGCCTTCGAAGACTGCCGGCTCCCGCCCGACGCCCTGCTCGGCCGCGAGGGGCGCGGGGCCGAGGTCTTCAACGCCTCGATGGAGTGGGAGCGGGGTTCGATCCTGGCCGGGGCCCTGGGCACGATGCGTCGACAGCTCGAAGCGTGCGTGGCCCACGCCCGGTCGCGGAAGCAGTTCGGCCAGCCGATCGGCAAGTTCCAGGCGGTCGCCCACCGGATCGTCGGGATGAAGGTCCGGCTGGAGACCTGCCGGCCGCTGGTCTACCGGATCGGCTGGCTCAAGGAGCGAGGGCAGGACGCCACGATGGAGGCGGCCCTGGCCAAGCTCCACGTGTCCGACTGCTTCGTCCAGAACAGCCTCGACGCGGTCCAGGTGTTCGGGGCCTCGGGCTACGCCACCGAGACCGGCATCGAGCGCGACCTCCGCGACAGCGTCGGCAGCCTGATCTATTCGGGCACCAGCGACATCCAGCGGAACATCATCGCCCGCGAGCTTGGGCTTTAGGCCGAATCCGCGCCCGCTCACCCCTGGCAACGGCCCGACCGCTCGGTTATCAAAGATCCACCCCGCCGAAGGCCAAAGCCGACCTCGCCCGACCGCCCGACGCGGGCCCACCGACGAGTGGCCCCGCGCCGAGCCGTCCGGCAGCCCGGCCGCCCGGCTTGAGGACCACCCGATCCGCCGCGACCCACACCGTCGAAGAGGACCGTCCCGATGGACACGAGCCGCCCCGAAGCCCCCGAGGTCGCCCCGGCATCGGCCCCGGGGACGAATGAGACGCTGCTGTTCTGGGCCTGCTTCGCCTCGATCGTGGCGACGGCGTTCGGCTTCATCGTCCGCTCGCAGATCGTCGGCGACTGGGCCCGGGAATACCACCTCAGCGCGACCCAGGTCGGCAGCATCAACGGCGTGGGCCTCTGGCCGTTCGCCATCAGCATCGTCCTCTTCAGCCTGATCATCGACCGGATCGGCTATGGGATCGCGATGGGGTTCGCCTTCCTCTGCCACATCACCTCGGCGGTCCTGACGATCCTCACGCCGATGCTGGTCAAGGGGGACGCCCAGGCGTTCAACCTCCTTTATTTCAGCACCTTCATCCTCGCCCTGGGCAACGGGACGGTGGAGGCCGTGGCCAACCCGGTGGTGGCCAACCTGTTCCCGCGCGAGAAGACGAAATACCTGAACATGCTCCACGCCGGCTGGCCCGGCGGCCTCGTCCTGGGCGGGATCATCGCCATCTCGATGGGCAAGATCGGCTGGCAGTACAAGGTCGGCCTGATCTTCCTGCCGGTGGTGACGTATGCCGTCCTGATGCTCGGCCGCCGGTTCCCGGTCAGCGAGCGGGTCACGGCCGGCGTCTCGTTCAAGGCGATGCTCCGGGAGGTCGGCGTGATCGGCGCGGCGATCATCACGGCGATGATCGTCCGCCAGATCGGCGACGTCTTCGAGCTGTCCAACCCGGTCCAGATCGCCCTGTGGGCGGCGGTGGTGCTGGCTTATGGGTTCTACATCAACTTCGCCTTGGGCCAGCCGATGTTCATCCTCCTGATGATCATCATGATCCCCCTGGCCACGACCGAGCTGGGCACCGATAGCTGGATCACCCCCTTGATGGAGCCCGAGACGGTCCGGCTCGGCCAGTCGATGGGCCTGAAGGGGGTCGAGCTTTCGGGCGGGTGGGTCCTGGTCTACACGTCCTTGATCATGCTGGTCCTCCGCTTCTTCGCCGGGCCGATCGTCCACAAGCTCTCGCCGCTCGGGTTGCTGGCCACGGCCTCGCTGATCGCCGCCTGCGGCCTGCTGTTCCTGTCGGTCTCGACCGGCCTGACGATCCTCCTGGCGGCGACGCTCTACGGCCTGGGCAAGGCGTTCTTCTGGCCGACGATGCTCGGTGTGGCCGCCGAGCAATTCCCCAAGGGGGGGGCGTTGACGTTGAACACCCTGGGCGGCCTGGGGATGCTCGCCGTCGGCGTGCTCGGGGCCCCGTTCCAGGGGTTCATCCAGGACACCAAGGTCGACCGCGACCTCAAGGCCAAGGACCCGGTGGTCCACGAGCAGGTCATCAAGGCCCCCGAGCCGAGTATCTTCGGCCGGTACCAGGCGGTCGACACCGACAAGGTGAAGGCCCTGCCGGAAGCCGGCCAGGCCGAGGTGACGTCGATCCAGGACGCCTCGAAGCGGAACGTCCTGGTGGTCACCGCGATCTTCCCCTGCCTGATGCTGGTCTGCTACCTCGGCCTGATCGCCTACTTCCGATCCAGGGGCGGTTACAAACCCCAGATGATCATCTCCGACAAGGAAGAGGCGTTGCTGATGACCGGCGGGGCGACCGGGCCGGCCGAGTTCTGATCGACCCGGCCCCGACCTACCGCCCGCCAAGCCCGCGACCCGCACCGACCTCGAAGGGCCCTCGACGTTGCTCGACTCCACCCCTCGCCCGGCCTCGGGCATCGAGCCGAGGCCGTGGCAGACCGGCCTGGCCCCCGCTTATATCGGCCTTTTCCTCTGGGTTGGCTTCCTCGACCAGGTCGGCCGGCGGGCGTTGCCCGTCGGCGGCCTGGCCTGCTCGGTGCTCGGGGCGTTGGTCGCCGGGCCCGCCTGCTACCTCCTCATGTTCCGGGCGGCTGGCCTCTGGGGCTTCCGGTCCGGCAGGCTGCTCGCGGGCGTCGCCGCCTCGACGTTCGGCGAGCGGGGCGCGTTGGTCTTGCCCGGCCTGCTGCTGGCGGCGGCCCAGGTCCTGGTCTTCGGCCTGGCCGTCGGCTATGCGATCGACCTCACGCTCGACGGCTTGGTGGTCGGCCGGCTGCTCGACCCCCGGGCCGTCCGGCCGACGCCCTTCCGGGGGGCTCAGATCCCCACCCGGCTCGTGCTCCTGACGGCCCTGGTCTGGGCCATGGCGACGGCCCTGGTCAGCCTCAGGTTCGTCCGCTGGATCGGCGCCCTGATGCAGTTCTTCCCGATCTTCCCGGCCTTCCTGCTCGGCCTGGTGATGCTTGCGACCCTCGGCGGCCTCCGGACGTTCCGGCCGAGCGGGATCGACCCGCTGGACGGCTCGGTCGTCCCGCTGCTCCAGTCGTGCTGGCGAGCCTTCGCCCTGACGTTCCAGTGGGTCTTCGCGTTCACGGCGATGTCCTGCGTCCTGGGAGCCGACTGGGGCCCGGGCAGCGCCGGCGAGCGCGACGTCCGGCTCGGCGGCTGGGTCGGCGTCGGGTTCGCCCCGGCGATCGTGGCCGCCTTGACCCTCCTGGCGGTCGCCGGCTTCGAGGGGTCATCCGCCCGACCGGGACCGCCCTCACCCCGGGCGGGCCCCCGGCCGGGCCCCCGGGAGGCCGCCCGCCCGGCCGCGCCGCCGAGCGGCTCGACGATCGGCGACCTGCCCGCGCCGGGTACCCTGGACCTCGGGCCGACCGCGGGGCCATCCGCCCCGTTCACGTTCCGGGCGGTGTTGAAGGGGGCGTTCGACCCGAGGCTCGCGTGCGGGATGCTGATGGTCTTCGGCCTGGCCTCGCTGGCCCCGGCGGTGTTCTCGGCCTACTCGGCCTGGTCGGGGCTTGCGACCCTGGCGCCGGGGATTTCGAAGGTGGCCTGGTCGGTGATCGTCGGGACGACGGGCTGGCTCCTGATCGTCGCCGGCTGGCAGGATCGGCCCGCGACGGCCTTCGACCTCCTGGGCGCCGGGTTCGCCCCGATGGCCGGGGCGTTGGCCGCCGACTTCGCCCTGAGCCGAGGCCGATGGCGAGGCCCGAGGCGCGGGATCAACCCGACCGGGGTGCTCGCCTGGGCCTCGGGCGCGGCCGTCGGCCTGGCCCCGACGGTGGCCCAAGCCCTGGGCTCGAAGCGGCTCAACCACTTCGAGCCGGCCGCCCTCGCGGCCTTCGCCGTCGCCTTCCTGGCCTACGCCCTGTTCGCCCTGCTCCGGCTACAGTCGGGCCGGGCGGGGGCGGTCGCGTCGGATCCGTCCGAGATGCAGGCTTGATCGCGCGATCACATGGCCGAGGTGAGCATTTGCAAGTAGGCCAGGATGACGCCGACGATGATGAACAGGACGACGCCGCCCAGGACGATCGTCAGGACCGGCTGGATCAGGTTGCCGAGGTTCTTGACCATGAACTCGACCTGCTCCTCGTAGTCGTCGGCCACCTTGTCGAGCGACTCGGGCAGGCGCCCGGATTGCTCGCCGGCGTCGATGATCGCGACCACGTCGGTGCCGAACCGGCCGGTCCGGGCGACGGCCTCGCTCAGGTCGTCGCCGTCCATGACCAGCGTCTTCATCCCGAGCGTGGCCCGGCGGAAGGGGGCGAGGCCGAGCACCCCGGCGGTCAGGTCGAGCGACGAGCCGATGTCGACCCCGGCGTTGAGCAGCGCGGCCAGGGTCCGGGCGAATCGGCCGGTCTCGATCTTCCGGCGGATCTTGCCGAGCACCGGGACGTACAGGCTCAGGGAGTCGAACATCGCCTTGCCCGCCGGTGTCCGGTACCACCAGGCCGCGGCGAGGACGGCGGCCACCGAGCCGAGCGGGACGGCCCACCAGCCGATCCAGGTCATGAAGCCGCTGATGCCCATCAGGACCCGGGTCGGCCAGGGGAGGTCGAAGGACTTGCCGCGCATCGAGTCGGCGATGAAGCCGACCATCATCGGGATCACGAAGATCGTCAGGAGCATGACCACCGCCGACGCGATCAGCACGACGATCGTCGGGTAGATCATGGCCGAGCGGGCCTGGCGGATCATCCGCTGGCGGGCCTCGTAGTGCCGCGAGAGGAGCCGGAAGGTCTCGGGGATGCCGCCTCGGGCCTCGGCCACCCGGATCATCGCCAGGCAGAGCGTGTCGAACGCCTGGGGCTCGCGGGCCATCGTCTCGGCCAGGGTCTCGCCCCCCCGGACCGCCCGCTCCATCCGGGCGATCACCGGCCCCAGGGCGGTCCGGGCGAACTGCTTCTGGAGGCTGACCAGGGACCGGATCAGGTCGACGCCGGCGTCCTGGTACGTGGCGAACTGGCCGCAGAAGGTGGCCAGGTGGCCCGAGCCGACCGAGCCGTACACGACCCGCTCGAACAGGTTCGGCCCGCCCGAGGCCTGCATCGGCTCGCGGTCGGCCTTCTTCCGGGGCCGGGCGGCGGCCGGCGTCGCCCGGGGCGGGTCGATGCCCGAAGGGTCGCCCGGCTGGGGTGCCGGCTTCGCGCCGTTCCGGGGATTGGGCCGGAACGTCGACGGCCCCTCGTCGAGGTCGAAGGCGTCGGGCACGGGCTGGGGGGCCGGCCTGGGTCGCCTCGGCGGCTGAGTCTCGTCCGGACCTTGACTCATCGCCCACCCCCTTCGGGTTGCCCCGACGCGCAAGACCGCTGGATGACCCGCCTCGATTATCCGCCAGACCGCCGCCGACCGCAACGAACGGGAAAAACGAACCCAACACCGGGTCCGGGCAGGGTCTGAAACTCGATTCCGGAGATGGATTGGCCACCCAAGAAAGCCAAGCTCCACGATCTCCAGGGTCGAGAGCGATATCCGATCGGTCGGAGGCGATGGCCCGGGATTGGGAAAAACGAACCCAACGACTTGAGCGGCCCTCGGTCCGGGAGGGCCTGCCGGGAAAAACGAACCCAAGGCCGGGGCCGTCGCGGGGTTCGAGGCGAAACGAACCCACCTCCGGCCGGCAGGCCAGGCGGCGCGGCCTTTTCGGCGAAACGAAGCCATTCGTCCGTGGATCGGTCGCGCCCGTCCGTTAGAATCCTCCAGGGTCGCCGGGCTTGAACTTCCCGCTCTCGGCGTCGAGCGGTCGGGGCTGTTCGGATTCGCCGGTAATCTCGCGGGCATGGCGGCGGCCCATCGGGGAAGAACGAACCCACCGTCGGCGACCTCCGAAGAAGCCCGACGAAACGAAGCCAATCCTCGTAGTGGAGGGGATGGGGCCCGACCGTCGAAAGGCGGAGTCGGGCCCCTCCGGGCGAGCGAAGCGGGATCGTCCCTGGTTATCATCGTTGCTGTGCGACGGCCTCAGTCGGATGCGGAGAATTTTCCATGGTTGGCCCGATGGTGGTCGGTCTGCTGGCGGGCGTCCTGGTCATGGCTCCGGCGGAGCGGGCCGCGGTCGTGCTCGTGACCGATATCGGCGACGAGGTCGACGACCAGTGGGCCCTGGCCCACATGGCCCTCTCGCCCGAGATCGAGGTCAAGGGGGTCGTCACCACCCACGCGCCCAACCTGAGCGCCCCGGCGGCCGAGGCGGCGGCCCGGTTCGCCCATGAGCTGATCGCCAAGTTCCCGGCCAAGGTCCGCCCGCCGGTCTTCGTCGGTTCGAGCAAGGCGTTGTCCGAGCCGGGCAAGGCGTTGCCCGGGCCCGGGGTCGACTTCCTGATCGAGCAGGCCAAAGGGCGAGGGGCCTCGAACCGCCTGGTGGTCGTCATCACCGGCGCCGCGACCGACGTGGCCTCGGCGATGCTGACCGACCCGACCTGGGCCGACCGGGTGAGCCTGGTGACGATGGCGTTCAACGACTACCCCAAGGGTGGCGACCCCTGGAACGTCAAGAACGACCCGATCGCCTGGCGGATCATGCTCGACTCGAAGGCGCCGATCGTGGTCGGCGACACCGGGATCGCCCGGAAGCTCCTGCGGATGACCCCCGACCGGGCCCACACCCTGCTCGCCTCGTTGCCGGACCCGGCCTCGGCCTTGCTCTCGCGGTTCGACTCGTGGATCGCCCAGAACGCCAAGGTCGCCGAGGCCGACACCGGCTCGCCGATCGTCTGGCCGATCTGGGACGAGGTGACGACCGCCCACCTCCTGGGGATGACCCGGGTCGAGACCCGGCCCCGCCCCAGGCTCCGCGACGACCTCAGCTTCGACCTCGACAACCCCAAGGGGACGATCGACTGGGTCACCTCGATCGACGAGGGGCGGCTCTGGACCGACCTCGTCGCCAAGATCAAGGCAGGGGCGCGCTGAATTGAGCTCGCGTCGCCACTCCGGGTCGTTGCCCCTGGCCTGACAGGCGGTTAAGATCGCGATCCAAACGGCCCGAGGGCCGGGGCAACCGACCGGGAGCAGACATGGCGCAGGCCGAATTCGAGATGCCGACGGTCGCCGATGAGCCCGAGAGTCGGCCCGGCGGCATCCCCCTGTTCGTCTGGGTGATCCTGGCCGCGGGGCTCGCCGTGCCGTTCGGCCTGCTGGTGCCGAAGGTCATCGGCGGGTTCGACGTGCCGACGCAGCTCGACCTGCTGCCCAACCTGATCATCCGGGCGATCAAGGCCCTGGCCACGCCGCTGGTCGTCTTCGCCATCCTCAGCGCGATCGTCACCAACGACGTCCACGGTCGGCAGGGCGGCCGGATGATGTTCTACTACCTGGTCAACACGATCGTCGCGATCACGATCGGCCTGGTCTTCTCGAACCTGATCCGCCCAGGCGCCGGGGCCAGGCTCGCCGAGACCACCCCGGCGCCCGTCGCGGCACCGGCCGTCCCGGGGGCCGGGACGAAGGCCGAGCCGAAGGGGATCGCCAAGCTCCTCTACGAGATGGTCCCGGAGAGCATCGGCGACTCGCTGGCCAAGAACCAGTTGGCCCAGCTCGTGATGGTGACGCTGGCCCTGGGCATCGGCCTGGCCAAGATCCGCGACGAGCAGAGGCTCCGGGGCGAAACGTCGCACCAGGTCGTCATCGACTTCATCACCGTCGGCTTCGACCTCCTGATGCGGGTCCTGCTCTGGCTGATCGTGCTGGTCCCCCTGGCGGTGTTCGGGGTGGTGGCGGCGAACATCATGCGGAGCGGCGCCGATGTCTTCCGGAGCCTGCTCTGGTTCATCGCCGTGGTCCTGGGCGGCCTTGCCTGCCAGGTGACGTGGTACCTGATCCAGCTCGGGATCTTCGCCCGGATGTCGCCCGTCCGGTTCCTCAAGGGGGCGGCCAACGTGATGGCCACCTCGTTCAGCACCGCCAGCACCGGCGCCACGATGCCGTTGACGCTCCGGGCCCTGACCGGCCCGCTCGGGATCTCCCGCCAGTCGAGCCAGCTCGCCGCCTGCGTCGGCACCAACTTCAACAACGACGGCACCGCGCTCTACCAGGCGGCCGTCGTCCTGTTCATCGCCCAGGCCCTCGGCCGGGACATGAGCCTGGTGGACCAGGTGGTCATCTGCATGACCACCGTGATCGCCAGCATCGGAGCGGGGTGCATCCCCTCCGGCTCGTTCGTCACCCTCCCCCTGATCTTCGCGGCGGTGGCGCTGCCGGCCGAGCAGATCCCCCTCCTCTTGACGATCGACTGGTTCCTCGACCGCTGCCGGACCACCTCGAACGTCCTGGGCGACATGACCGTCGCCGTCCTGCTCGACCGGACCGCGACGATCGAACCGGCCAAGCCCCTCGCCGTCCAGTGAACGCCCGGGCAAGGCTGATGATTGGGCATCGATTCGGGGGTGGTCGAGCCACCGGGGTAAGCAAGCTTACCCCTGCCACCCGGACCTCCCGACCATTCCACTCAAATCCCGAAGCCGTGCTCGACCAGGTTGGCGACGACCCGGGCGTACTGGGCGGCCACGGTCCGGGACAGGTCGGGGTCGCCCTGGGACAGCCAGTTCATCTGGCGGAGGTGGTCGAGGGGCCATGAGGGGAGGGCCTGGCCGAACGCCGTGGCGGAGCGGACCGAGACCAGGCCGTCGTTGGGGCCTTCGAGCTCGCCGAGCGCGGCATGGAGCCGGCGGAGCGGCCAGCAGACGTCCTTGGCGGCCGGGTCGCCGGCGACGCTGAAGACCGGCAGCCAGTCGGGCAGGGGGGTCTGTCGGTTGAACCGGGCGGCGGCCCGGCGGGTGACGTCGAAGAAGCCGTGATGGTCGAGGCCGATCCGGTCGAGCAGGTCGTAGATCCGCCCGACCCGGAGCTTGGCGAAGTCGGCGATGGTCGAGCCGAGGTGGGGCGTGGCGATCGTGGTCAGGCTCAAGATCCGCCCGCGCCAGGCGTCGTCGGCGATCAGGGCCCGGGCGTCGAGCCCGCCCATGCTGTGGGCGATCAGGTGGACCGGCTCGTCGGGGAAGGCGGACAAGATCCGCTCGCCCAGCTTCCGGGCCCGGCGGGCGACCCCGGCGGTGGGGTGGACCCGAGTCACCAGGACCCGGTTGCCTGCCGCCTCCAGGATCGCGGGGATGCCGCGGAAATACCAGGCGAGCGTGACCGGCCCGAACCCGATCCGGCGGAAGCCGAACAGGCCGTGGGCCATGACGATCGGGGCGGCGAGGCGAGGCCCCGGTTCGGGGGGATGGATTATGGCGGGGGCCACCTCGGCGGCGGCGGATGGGAGGAACGGGGCGATCGCGGGCCACATGGTGTTGATCCTCGTCGGCTGGCTGCCCCAAAGATAGGAGAAGATCGGCCGAAAGCAAAGCGGTGGGATCAAGTGGATTGACGGCGTAGCCGAGGGTTATTCGGGTCGTGCCGGTCGGTCCGAGATGGGTGGATATCCTGGGGTCGCCCCGTCCCCGGTTCACGCCCTGACAAGCTTCGGTAGAGGGCTTGATAGCGGGTGACGACGGCGGCCAGCGAGAACTCCGCCTCGACCCGGCCGCGGGCCCTGGACCCGAGGTCGCGGGCGAGGGCGGGGTCGGTCAGCACCCGGATCAGGGCGGCGGACCAGGCCCCCGGGTCGTCGCCGGGCAGGAGGAGGCCGGCCGGTCCGGCCGAGAGCAGGTCGGTGTTCCCGCCGATCGCGGTGGCGAGGCAGGGGAGGCCGGTCGCCATCGCCTCCAGGAGCGAGTTGCTCATCCCCTCGGCCAGGCTGGGCAGGGCGAAGGCGTCGGCGGCCCGGAGATATCCGGAGGGGTCGGCCACGCCTCCCGCCAGGTGGACCCGATCGGCGATCCCGAGGGTCGCGGCCCGGGCCAGCAGCGCGTCGCGCTCCTCCCCCTGGCCCACCAGGACCAGCGAGGCACCCGTGGCCATCGCCACCTCCGGCCAGGCATCGAGCAGGAGGCCGAGGTTCTTCTGCGGGTGCAGTCGCCCCGTGAAGACGACCCGGGGTCGGGCCGGCAGCAGCGCCTCGATCGCCGGGTCCGCCGGGCCGGGCCGGAAGTGGTCCGCGTCGACCCCGCTGGCCATCCGGACCATCCGATCGGGGGGGACGCCGAGGGCCAGCCACTGGGCCTCGATGTCGGCCGAGATCGCCGCGAAGCTCGGGTTGCGGAGGATCGCGCGCCGGAGGATCGGGAACCCCCGGGTCCTCGACAGTTCCTCGGCCTCGCCGTAATAGCCCGAGCTGGCCGGCTGGACCAGCACCGGGGCCCCCGACAGCCAGGGGCGGCCGACGCCGGTGGAGATCGCCTCCCAGAGCCCCTGGTGCGTGTGGATCAGGTCGTATTCGGGGCGGAGCCGCCGGAGGGAGCGGATCACCCCGAGGACGAACGACAGGCCGAAGAGCGGCCCGAGGCTCGACGTCCGGACCCAGCGATGGACCCGGACCCCCTCGATCGTCTCGTCGCGGGGGCAGCCGGCGACCGACCGGGTCACGACCCGGACCTGATGCCCCCGCCGGACCAGTTCCGCCCCCTGGGCCAGGGCCTGCCGCTCCGCGCCACTTGCGTGGGGGTGGAAGTGGCTCAGGACGTAGCAGATCCGGACGAGGGGCGGCTGGTTCGACATCCCGACCGGCCCCTCGTGTTCCGGATGCGATCGGAGACCGGCAAGCCCGGATTGAGAGGTGGCAGGGATAAGCTTGCTTACCCCGGGACGTCGCAAGTCGAACTGCCGGGGTAAGCCACGCTTACCCCTGCCACGCAAGGTAATCGATCTCGAATTGCTGCCTGTTATCGGGTGATGACCAGTTCGGGGACATTCCGGCCCGAGGGGTCGGTGACCCGGCCGCTGGTGGCGGTGACGTACTCGCGGCCGACCGCGAGGACCCGGCCGCTGGGCATCTGGACCTTGACGATCCAGTCCCCTTCGGGCAGCGAGAGCTTGAAGTTGCCGTCGGCGTCGGACATCGCGGTCCGGTCGGAGAAGGTGTTGGTCATGCTGGAGACGACCACGGTCACCCCCTCCTCGGGCCGGCCGGACTCGTAGGAGACGACCCGCCCCTTGAGGATGTTGCGGACCTCGGAGTAGGTGGCGGGCTTGCGGGCCCCGCGATACTGCGTCTCGTTCATCTTCGGCCCGATCTGGCCGGGCCCGGGGAGGACCGGTTCGCCGGCCGCCGGCACGGGGGGCGGCGAGGAGGGGTCGCCTGTGGCCGTGCCGGTCGGGGCGGGGGCCGGCCTCGGCGGGACTGGAGCGGGCGTGGTCGATTGCGTGCTGACGCTCGAATCGCCCGCCCGGTCGTCAGCGGGCGGGTCGGCGATCGCGGCCGAAGGGCTCCGCTCCGGGGCGGGCGCGGACGTTCCCATCGGCTTGCTCGTGACCGTGCCGGGGTTGGTGCCCGAGCCGGTGTTGGCGGGCGGGCTCGACGCGGGGCCATTGGTCGTGGTCGCCTGGACCGGGGCGGACGAGGGCGAGTCGCAGCAGATCGGCGACGAGGCGGTCGCCGCCGTCGCGATCAGGCCCGAGTTGAGCACGTAGGCCGTCGGCAGGAGCGGCGATGACGAGACGTAGGCCGTCGGCAGGTAAGACGATGAGACGTAGGTCGTCGGCAGGTACGACGAGGTGGCGAGGTAGGTGGTCGGGACCAGGGTCGCCGCCGGCGAACGGTAAGCCGAAGTCGCCAGGTAGCTCGGCGAGGCGAAGTACGAGGTCCGCTCGACGTACCGCCTCGGGCGATACCGGGTCGTGGTCACGTAGCTGGGCGCGAGGTACGAGGTGGAGAGGTAGGTCGGGGAATACGTGGTCGGGAAGACGTAATCCGTCGCCACGAAGCTCGTCGCGATCGGCGACGAGACGACGGTGCTCGTCGGCAGGAAGGCCGAATCGAGCACGACGGTCGATTGGGCGAGGCCGGGCCTGGCGGAGAGCGAGCAGAGGCCGACGACCGCGAGCAAGGCGCGCATCATGGGGTGACTTGTCATGAGAAGTATCCTCAAAGATCCGGACCGGCAGATCCCTCGCGACCCGCTTTTTCGGTTTTTCGCGAAGGCCCCGACATACCCAGATTACCAGATCCTGGCCGGGCAATCCAATGACCGATCGGGGCGATCCTGACGGCTGGATCGCAAACGACGAACCAACCCCTCTCGGGGTCACCGATACAACCGGCGAGGCCGGCGGCACCGACCGAGGGGTCCCAACCAAACCCAAAGCTTGCCGCCATCTTCGGAAAATTTCAACGCGATTAAACCCGGGAAAAGCCGTCGAATTTGTTGAATTTCGGGATTCGCACGGCCAACACCGCTTCCCTCGATCTGCATAATCTACAAAACACGCCAAGCCGACTTTCCCGCGACCGGCCAGCTTCCGGAGACCTCGAATCATGGCCATTTCACGCGAAGTCGCCGAGGTCCTCGACCGCGACTTCCTCGACAGCCGGAGCCGGCTCCTCGACCTGGCCGCGGCGCTCGACCGGCTCGACCGTGCCCCCGGCCGCTCGGGCGACCACCCGCCCGACCGCAGGCTGGCCCAGCTCCGGCAGGCCGTCGAGGCTTTGATGGAGCCGGGCCCCGGCCGGGTCGAGACGATCCAACGCCTCTTCTCCTTGGATTACGACGCCGACTGGCGGGCCAAGGCCGAGCTCGCCCCCCGCCGCCCCTGACCCGGTCGCCATCGTACCTCCGGAGAGGTCCCCGCCCATGGATTACATCGACCCGCACATCCACATGGTCAGCCGGACGACCGACGACTACAAGCGGATGGCCCTGGCCGGGTGCGTCCTCGTGAGCGAGCCGGCGTTCTGGGCCGGGTTCGACCGCTCGGGCGTCGAGGGGTTCCGCGACTACTTCCGCCAGCTCACCGGGTTCGAGCGGGCCCGGGCCGGGCTCTACCGGATCGACCACCAGGCCTGGCTCTGCATCAACGCCAAGGAGGCCGAGAACGTCGCCCTGTCGCGCGAGGTGATCGCCATGATCCCCGAGTTCCTCGACAGCCCCGGCGTCCTCGGGATCGGCGAGATCGGCCTGAACAAGAACACCAGGAACGAGGCGACGGTCTTCCTCGAACACCTCGACCTCGCCGCCAGGACCGGCGAGCTAGTCTTGGTCCATACGCCTCACCTTGCCGACAAGTACCAGGGGACCCGGATGATCCTCGACATGATCGCCGCGGAGCCCAGCATCGCCCCCGAGCGGGTCTGCATCGACCACGTCGAGGAGCACACCATCCGCCCGGCGCTGGAGGCGGGGCACTGGGTGGGCATGACCCTCTACCCCGTCACCAAGTGCACCCCGGCCCGCGCCGCGGACATGGTCGAACTCTTCGGACCCGACCGGCTCCTGGTCAACTCGGCGGGCGACTGGGGCCACAGCGACCCGATGGCCGTCCCCGAATTCATCTTCGAGATGCGTTCCCGAGGGCACGCCGAGGCCGCGATCCGCAAGGTCGTCTTCGAGAACCCCCTCGCCTTCTTCGGCCAGTGCTCGCGGTTCTCCTACAAGCCCCGGGGGCTCGATCCGGCACCGGCCGGGGGGTGAACGTCGTCGGAGATCGATCGCCGGTCGGCCCCCCGCCGATCGGGATCATTCTTCTTAAATTCCGACTTATTGGTCCGTTTGGCACGAGATTCGTCGCTATCCGAGCGACAAGGAGCATCCAGCCACAAAGAGTTACCCGGCCTCCGGAAAAGAGGGATCATCATCGGCCGCAACGATGCGTTCGCGTAGGCCCTGGCAAGGGATCATCCGCCCATAATCCGACCTCACCCGCTTCCGGTCTCGATGCAGTGTTCAACGCTCATTTCGTCCTGGCCCAGGCTCCTCCCCCTTGGGACCTCGAACGTCGCGAGGCTATCACTTCGAGACTCGTCCCTATCATTTCGACGGAGCCTAACCTTGATTCTCACCCGATACCGCCGCGGCTTCACGCTCATCGAGCTGCTGGTCGTCATCGCGATCATCGCGGTGCTCATCGCCTTGCTGCTGCCGGCCGTGCAGGCCGCCCGCGAGGCCGCCCGCCGGGCCCAGTGCACCAACAACCTCAAGCAGATCG